>Ga0137371_10000862_pt1 | contig 23290 bp, 22 predicted proteins | sample SagtaG_7_FD_104919 | JGI IMG/M metagenome (GOLD analysis project Ga0137371, IMG submission 104919) | Vadose zone soil microbial communities from Sagehorn Ranch, Mendocino, California, USA - Sage1_R_40_16 metaG | ecosystem: Environmental > Terrestrial > Soil > Vadose zone | place: USA...
CGCCGCCCGCCGACGTATGTCCCGCATCCGGACTACCCGATCCGCCGCCACTTCGGCTTTTCCCCGCGTGGTGACCCGTGCCTAGTTGACCGATCCCCAAAGCCGCTGGGAGGGCTGGTCCTCTCCGCGGCGAGCAACGAATTCGAGATCTTCGAACGGCTCCGTGAGCACGGCTGCCCGGCATTCGTGCCCCTGGCGGTCTTTGAATACGCCGACACCGAGTTCGCAGGCAGTCCGCTCGGTGTCGTGCTCAGCGGCTGTCCCGATGTGGACCCACTGCGACCCAATGTCATCTTAGATGTCGAGAACATCGAGGCCGCCTCGCCGGAGGCTGCGTACGCGCAGGGGGTTGCCCTCGCCTTCGGCATCACGCCGCGCGGAGATCACTGGGCAGAGCAACGACTGCAACTCTACGCGGCGCTTGCCGCCGCCTACGGTGGCTTGCTGAGGGAATTCGCCGAGGCTGGTTGCTTCCGCTACTCCTCAGAGAGCTCCAACTTCTACTTCAGTGCGGTACGCGGCGAGATCCTCATCGTCGACGTCGATACCTCCCGCTTCCTCGATCGGGTTGCGGCGAGTGAGGCGCCACTGCAGATTGTCCGCGACGTGATGAGCGGACTCTTCCACCTCTGCTGCGAGCCGGTACAGCCTGAGCACATCGCATTCAGTCCGCTAGATCGCCTTGCCGCCGCAGACCCGCAACTAGCTTTCCTGCGCGGATTCTTTCCCGAGCTCAATCTTTCCGAGGACTGCTGCGAGGAGCTCCGTACCTATGTCTCCGTCGTTGCCTCCAGAATCCTGCGCGAGCGGGATTCGTTGGTTAAAGGCGCGGCTGGCCAACGGCGTTTTCGTTCGCTCTGGCTCGACACCATGCTCCTCTACGTCGGCCTGACCCGTCTCGCCTTTGGACTCTTCGAACACAGTCGGCTCGCCGAAACCTGGCCGCTGCCCTATGGCCTGGCTGAGCTCGACCGCCGCCTGGAGCAGTTCGCTGGTGCTGAGTATCTGCGCCGGGCGAAGACCTTCGATGCTGGAGAGCAGCGATGAAGGGAAGAGGGGTCCGATGAGAATCGTCTATGCGCCTTCGGGAAAGCGGATGCTGCCCTACCCACCGGTCGGGCCATTCATCCTCGCGGCCAGCGCTAAGGCCGCGACTGGCGGTGAGGCCGACGTGGTCGACCTAGAGATCCTCCTCAACGCGATGCACGAGGCAGGCGAGCCCTGCCTGCTCTACGACGGCGAGTTGGCGCCTGCCGACGTGCTGGCCGGCGACCTCTCGGCCGAGGTTGTCGGCTACGGGAGGCTGCTGGCAGAGCTGGTCGGCATAAGTGGCGGAGTCGACGTTGCGATCTCGATCATGGGCTTCCCGCAACTCGCCTCTGGCTTCCTACTTGCGCGACTGGCGATGGAGGCCGGCGGCCGGGTGATCCTCGGGGGTCAGTTCTGGACGCAGGAGTCGGCCTTGCATGCGCTAGCGGCGCTGAAGCCGTTCGGCGAGGCGACGGTGACGATCGGCGACGGCTGGGATGCGATCGCCAGCTTCGCGAGCGATCATGGCGAAGTCCCGCCGAACAGCATCGGCCTTCGGGGCGGCGAGGTGTTGAGCGGCAAGAAGATGGGTCGCGCGGTACCGCCGCAACCCGATTACTCCGACGCGGAGTGGCAGCTCTACAGCAATTACGCGTCGAAGGTCTACCACCGGGTCGACGACCGTACGCGCCGTTGCCACCTCTACGTTTGGGACAAGATCTGCAACTTCCGCTGTGCCTTCTGCCGTGTCGCCTCAGGAAGCAAGGCGACTCTGACGCCCCCCGATCGGGCGCTCCACTCGCTTGAGCACCTGCTCGACGAGGGGGTGACCCAGATGAACTTCATGACCAACGAGCTCAACCCGAGCCGAACCTACATGCTGCGCTTCCTCGACAGCTTGGAAGAGCGGATCACACGGCGCGGCCGGATCGAGGACGTGCCGGTGCACTGGCTGAGCTACGTCAGGGCCGACGCGCTTGAGCCTGGGGACATGCGCAAGTTCCGCCGAGTGGGTGGCCGCTTCGCCCGCTACGGGGTGGAGAGCGGCTCCCAGCGCCTGCTCGATCTTATGCGCAAGGACTACGAGGTAGAGACGATCGAAAAGACGCTGCGCTACGCGGAGCAGGCCGATGTCTGGAACCACATCAACCTCCTCGTCGGCTTCCCCGGGGAGAGGCAGGGCGACATCGACGCCTCCTGCAGCTTCCTAGAGCGCAACGCGGGTCATCTGCACTCGGTTCGCATCAACCCTTTCTACTTGCCTCCCGACACGCCGATCGCACGTGCCCCCGAGGAGTTCGGGATAACCCTCACCGAGTTCAACAGGGGGTGGTGGAACTATCAGTTCGCCGACGGCTCGGCTCCCGACGCGGAAGAAGTGGTGGAGAAAATCGGCCGCATCTCCGACGTCTGCGTCGAGCTGGGGATCAGCTTCGCCGGCAACGACCCATTCCTACTGCTTGACATCCTCGCCCATCACGAGTCGCGCGAGGACGCGCGAGCGGAGTTGGGCGAGCGCTTCCCGTTCTTCTGGGAGGCGCGACCCCCTGCCTACTACCAGGCGATGGTGGGAGGGTACGAGGTCAGTGCCGCGTGGAAGGACACGGCGCTGAAGCGCGGCGAGAACTACAGCCTGGCTTTCTGCACTGACTAATCGAAGGGACGATCCGATGGCGCGCACTGGAGAGCTACTAAACCTGATCAGGACTGACGGCGAAGCGCTTGAGCTTCCATCAGAGCTCTCCGATCGCATTGAGGAGCTCTACGCCAGCATCGACTGGCAGACCTTGTCGCGTTACGGCTACGACAAGAAAGGCGACTACTGCTTTATCTACTCCTACCCGCCGGTTCGCACCCTGGAAGAGATGCCAAGCGCGCGGATCTTCGAGCCGTCGAAGTGGGAGCGGACTGGCGGGCCGGTCAGCATGTACCTCCACATCCCTTACTGCACCGGGATCTGCTCGTATTGCTACTTCGCCAAGGTCACCGACAACAGTCACGCCCCGGTCGACAAGAACTCCTACGTCGAGCTGCTGCTGTGGGAGCTGGACGAGAAGATGCGCCGCTACGGCCGCGACGTCGAAATCAAGACGATCCACTTCGGCGGCGGCACGCCCTCGCTTCTGGAGAAGCACCAGCTCAGCCGCATCCTCGAGTACCTGCACACGCTGAACCTCAGCCCTGACGCCGAGATCACCCTCGAGTGCGCGCCGGAGACGATCTGCGAAGACATCGACAAGCTCAACCACATGCGCGAGTGTGGGATCAACCGCATCAACCTCGGAGTCGAGAGCTTCGACAACCGCATGCTGAAGCTAATGGGTCGGCGGCACACCTCCGACCAGACTCTGCGGGCCTTCGCTAACTTGCGCGAGGCAGGCTTCGACAACATCGCCACCGACGTGATCTACGCGGCGCCGGGCGAGACGCTGTCGTCCTGGGCGGCGACGGTTTCCCGGGTGATCGAGCTTCAGCCCGAGTCGATTAGCTGCTACCGGCTGCGGACCCATCCGATGAAGGCAATCTCGCGCTTCGAGTACGACATCGCTGGTTATGAGGAGAGCCTCAAAATGCAGCTCGCCCACGGTCTCATCCTCGATGACGCCGGCTACGTTCGTGTCAGCAGCCAGAAGTACGCCCGCAAGCCGGAAACGATCAACCGCCACTCTGAGCAAAAGCGGGGCGTCAGCGAGAATCAGCTGATCAGCGCTGGCTGCGGGGCCTACGGCTTCCTCAACGCGACCTTTTACTGGAACACGAAGTCACTCGCCGAGTACGGCAGGGCGTTGTCCGAAAAACGACACCCCACCTGGATCGGGCGCAAGCTCGACAAGGAGGATCTGATGCGCAAGGTCTTTGTGCTTGGGTTCCACACCAACTCGGGCATCCTTTTGCGCGACTTCCATGAGCACTTCGGCGTCGACCCTATCGAGATGGTCGGTGAGGAGCTGGCCGAGGCGGAAGGGTTGGGACTGCTCGAGCGCGACAAGTCACGGGTTCGCCCGACCGAGCTCGGCTACTTCTTCGGCGATGAGCTGAGCGTCCGCTTCTACTCTCCGCGGGTGCGGGCGGTACTCGACGAGCTGGGCATGAAGTACGGGATGTTTTGGGAGCGAGACAGGTACGTCTAGATGAACGCGGCGACCAATCCGCAGAACCGGCGCGGGACGGAGAGCCCTACCGCGATCGAGGTCTTCGCACCCGGGAAGGCACCGCCGCCGCGGCGCGCGCGCGAACTACAGGACCTTTTTCTTGCCTCGTATCACCGCTATCCCTATATGGATGAGATCAGCGCGGTGGACCGAGTCTCGCTTGTCGCGACGCTCGAGGATCGCTGCGTCGGCTACGCGTCGTTTGCGGTAGCGGGTGCCTACGCCCGTTGCGCGCACCTACTCGTCGCGGCGGAGGCGCGGGGCCGTGGCCTGGGGCGGCTGCTCGACCGGGAGCGACACCGTGCCGCCGAGCGGCGCGGCCTTCGCCCCTATGTCAGCTGCCTATGCGAGGACACCGCCAGCCAGAAGCTAAAGCTAGAGCTGGGTTTGGTACCGGTCAACGTCAAGTACGGACACCAGGTCGAGTCGTTCGTTGCCGCTTCCGGGGTTGGCACGGCGCTGGTCTTCTCCGAAGGCCCGTTCTCGCCCACCGCACCGGGAGCGCCGTCGATCGACGTCGATGAGGGTCTACGACGAGTCAGCGCCAGCTACGCTTGCGCGAATGGGCGGCGCCTCGCTGCTGAATTCGGCGGCTGGTACGTCGAGGTGCTTGCCGGATCGGCCGAAGCTCTGCAGCTCGACGCCGATCCCGAATGGGCCTACGCGGGCCTTGAGCTGGAGAATTCCTGCGGTGCTTGGCACTACTGCTTCCAGCTGAGAAACGACGTCTACCGGCGCGGCGTCGAGGAACGGCCAGCACTGGTTGCCGACGCGGCGGCGATCGCCGAACTCCATCCGCTTCCTGGGCGACAGCGATGAGCGGCGCGACGGCGACGCAGGCGGAGGCTGTCTCCCCCGCTTTTCTCGCGCAGCTCGATGAGCTGGTCGCACTCGACACGGTCAGCCCGCTCGACGAGCTGCGGCTGGAAGGCGCGGAGCGGCTGCTCGCTGGTTATGGCTGCTCACGGTTGGGCCGCGAGCTGTTCGGCCGCGGCGACGTCGGCAGTTCGACCTGGGTCTACTGCCACCTCGACACCAAGCCGCCGGTGCCCCGCACCGGTTGGGAAACCGATCCCTTTCGGCTCACCGCAAGGGGAGACCGGCTCCACGGGCTGGGCATCTCGGACTCGAAGTTCCAGCTCCTCGACGCACTGCTAGCAACCGAGCAATCCGACTGCTTCCTGCTGATCGACACCGGCGAGGAGTGCGGTGGGATGGAGGCGCCAGAGCTTCTTCGCTCACACGAAGTCGAAACGATCGTCGTCGTTGACGGTGCCGTCGGTAGATTCGATGTCTACGCAGGGCTGAGCGGCCAGGTCGACGGGGCGTTGAGGCTGCGGACGGGTCGCTCCCGGCTCCACCCAGGCCGCGAACGCACCAGTGACACGGACCCGGACCTGCTCGAGCTGATCGACGCGCTGCTCCGGGACCTTGAGACCAAACGGCTGCGCTTCAATCTGACCGACATCCGCGCGGCTGAGAGCGAACGTTCGCTGACTCTTGAGGAGGCAGACCTGCGCTTCGATCTCAGGTTCGGGACAGAGGAACGTGAGACCGTGGAAGCGTTCGTCGCCGGCTACGAGGTCGAGATCCGGCAGTGGATGGAGCCGCTCGAGGGCAGCGAAACGTTCGAGGCCACCGCGCTGAGCGTCGGACCGCAGGCGCCGTTCTCTTCGAACCTCGGCGGTAGGGGTCTTGAGCCGCGGCGGGTAATCGTCGTCCCCGGCGCCGCCAACGACAACCGGGCCCACCGGCCCAATGAGTTCGTCCGGCTCGACCAGATCGGGGCCCACCTGGCGCGGTTGACCTCCGTCATCGAGGCGATCGGAGTTGAGGTACATGGCGGTTGAGCAAACCGACAGGCTCGTGATCTGGGGGGAGGAAGTGGAACTCTGCGGCTTCCGCCCGGCCGATCTCGACGAGCTCTTCGTCTGGTTCGCCGGCAGCATCGAGCTGGCCCGTGCCACGGCGATGCCCAGTATTCGCATCCATCTGCTGCGCTCCTCGCAGCCGAGCGTCGTCGCCAGCCTGCGCTCGATCGCCCGTCACCGCGGCGGTATCTCCGGGGTGAAGTACTTCCTCGACGGCAGTCGGTTCGACCAAACGCCGCAGCATCGCGATGTCGAGGTGGTGCTCGAATCGCCGACCCTCTGTTGCTATCTGGTCGATGGCGCCTTGCTCACGACCTCACGCGAGGCCGCCCTCGTTGTTGCCCCCGAGGTGCCACGCATGCTGCTTGCCGACCTGATCGAGAACTGGCTGCTGTGGCGGGCGCGCGAGGCCGGAGCCGTAATGGCCCATGGCTCGGGCTGGCTGCGGGAGGGCCGTGTCGAGATGCTGGTTGGCCCCTCTGGGGTAGGTAAGACCTCCGAGCTATTCCGTCAGATGGAGGACGGGGCCGAGTTCTTCTCCAACGACCGGATCGCCCTACGACTACACGACGGGGCGCTTGTCGCACGTAACTTTCCCCAGCCCGTCAACGTCGGCTGCGGCACGATCCGCGAACTGGAGCTGGACCTTCCCACCTTCGAGCTCGACGACTACTGCAAGGTCCGTCTGATGCCTGGGGAGGTGCTGGAGCGTTGGACGCCAGCCTACGAGCACTGGCACCCGGTGGAGGCGATCTACGCGCCGTCCCTCGAGGAGCTCGAAGAAAACATCTATTGGGACGGGGATCCAGACCATCCGTTCTGGAATGCGGCGCTGCGGCCCCGCGTTCTCACCGAGAAACCCCAGCTCCTGCAGGCAGTCGAGCGGATCCTCGCTGTCGGCGAGAGAGGCACTCCCATTCGGATCACGGGCTAAGAAAGGAACCGATGTGAGTACCGTGCCAAGACAGCGAAGTGAGAGCGAATGCCTGACCCAGCTCTTCGAGCCTGGACCTCACGCCGGTATTGGCGTTCACGATCCCCTCTCGGCTGTGGTCGCCGAGCGTATGGGCTGTGGCTTCCTGTGGGTGAGCAGCTTCGCGGTGTCTGCGGCGCGGGGGATGCCCGACGCCGGCCTGCTGGAGGCGTCGACGATGGTGTCGACCGTCGACCACATCGCCCGCGTGATCACGCTGCCTGTGGTGGTTGACATGGACGCCGGGTACGGCGATCCACTCAAGGTCCTGCACGCCGTCGACCGGATGACTAGGAGCGGCGCGACCGCGGTCTGCATCGAGGACAACCCGGTATCGAAGCGAAGCAGCCTCTACAGCGGCTACGATCGGATCCTCGTCTCGATCGAGGAGCAGTGTGCGCGGATCGAAGCGGCTAAGTCGGGAATAGCTGGTCGTCCCTGTGGAGTGATTGCACGAACCGAGGCGTTGGTGGCCGGCCTCGGCACCGAGGAGGCGCTCGCTCGTGCCGACGCTTACACGCAGAGCGGCGCCGACGCCGTCTTTGTACAGGCGGTTTCGCCGAATGGTCTCGATGAACTGCTCGCCTTCTGCGAGTCTTGGGCCCGTCGCACCTTCGTCTTCATTGCACCCACCTGCTACACGCACTACCCGCGCTCGCAGATGCATGCAGCGGGTGCCTCGCACTACATATTCGCCAACCAGGGCGTGCGGGCTGCCCACGGCGCGATGGCGACGACCTTCCGCAACCTGCTCGACAGCGAGGTTGGATTGGAGGCGGAGGAGGGCATCTCCTCGGTCGCCGACGTCGCCGCCGAGGTGGGCGAGCACCTGGTCGCCGCTCCCTAGCCAATGTCCGCTGCCGATCAACTCGTCGACGCCCTAGCGGGCGAGGGCTACGGCTATTTCACCGGGGTGCCGTGCTCGCTGCTGAAGAACGTATTTGCGATCCTCGAACGAGGCGCCTCGGGCCGCTACATCCCCGCCGTACGCGAGGACTCAGCCGTTGGCGTCGCTGCGGGACTGCAGCTCGCCGGGCAGCGGTGCGCCGTCTTGATGCAGAATTCGGGGCTAGGCTACTGTCTCAATCCGCTGCTTTCACTCAGCGCGCTGTACGGACTGCCGTTGCTGTTGATAGTGAGTTGGCGCGGTGCACACGGCAACGATGCTCCAGAGCACGAGGCGATCGGCGAGCGCCTGACCAACATTCTCTCCGCTGCGGGGGTCCCCCATCGCACCCTGTTCGAGGGTTCGGTCCCGGCTGTGGTTCGCGAGTGTTCGACTCTCGCCGTCGAGGCGGAGGGGCCGGCTGCGCTACTGGTGTCCGATGTGCTCTGAACCTCCAGTGATGACGGTCCGCGACGCGATCAGTCACCTGCTGCGCAGATATGCCGGTGCATTTGTGGTCAGCAGCTGTGGCTACCTCAGCCGCGATCTCTTCGCCCTCGCCGATCGACCAGGCCACTTCTACATGCTCGGATCGATGGGCATGGCGGCGCCGCTCGCCCTTGGGGTTGCGATCGCGCGCCCCGACGCACTTGTCCTGGTTCTCGACGGAGACGGCTCTTTCGTGATGAACCTGGGCGCGACGGCGATGATTGCCAGCGAGGCGCCACCGCGGCTGGTCCACGCCGTGTTCGACAACGGCATGCACGAGAGTACTGGTGCTCAACAGACGGTGCCGGTGCCGGGCTACGGATCGCTCGGCTATGCAACCACTAGCTGCGCCCCTGATCCGGCGGCGATCGCGGTCCTACCCGATCCGGACGGACCGCTGCTCGTCCATCTGCCGGTGGTCCCCCGAGTGAACGGTCCCGAGCCGAGGATCGGCAGGCCGCCGCGCCAGCTCGCCACCGAGTTCAGCCGCTCACTGAGAGGCGCGGTGACGGGGGCGGTCAGATGAGTCTCAAGGTCCTCGACTGCACGCTCCGCGACGGGGGCAACTGCAACCAGTGGCACTTCACGGCAGCTCAGGTTGAGCGGATCGTCAGTGGTCTTGGGGAGAGCGGGGTGGACTTCATAGAGGTCGGTTACCGTGGTGGTTCCGGCAGCAACAAGGCGGCGGGGGTTGGCGTGACCGCCCACTGCCCGCAGGGCTTCCTCACCTCGCTGCCCAGCGCTGGAGACGCGCGGCTCGCGGTCCAGGCGGTGCCCTCAGTCTGTCCGCCGCGACTGCTCGACGACCTCACCGAGACGTCGGTCAAGCTGGTTCGGGTCGCCGCCTACCCGGCCGATTTCGGAGAGGCTTTGGCGATGATTGAACACGTGAAGCAGATTAACTTGGAAGCGTCCCTCAACCTGATGTCGGCTAGCTACGCGACGGCCGAGCAGCTCGGCTCGATGGCCGCGGCGGCTGAATCGGCCGGAGCCGACCTCTTCTACATCGCCGATTCCTTTGGAGCCCTGACGCCGGATGGAACGGCGCAGCGGATCGGAGCGATCGTCGAGCGCACGGCGTTGCCGGTCGGCTACCACGGCCACAACAACCTCGGCCTCGCCTTCGCTAACGCGGTTGCTGCCGTTCGCGCTGGGGCGACCTGGCTCGACTGCTCGCTTTGTGGCATGGCGCGCGGCGCCGGCAACCTGCCGACGGAGCAGCTCGTGGCGGCTGCCAGGCGCTGGCCACTGCTCGATCTGCGGGCGGAGCTGACGCCAATCTTGGCGGCGGCCGAGTACGTACGTACCGAGATCTTGCCCGAGCCGATGGAGAGTGGCACTGCCGAGATCGAGTGTGGCGTGTTTGACCTGCACTTCTACTATCACCCACTGATCCGCGCCGGCGCGGAGGAATCGGGCATCGACCGCCACCTGATCGCGGCGCGGCTGGCTGCGCGACGGCCGCGGGGGATAGACGGCGGACTGGTCGAGGCGGTCATCGAGGAACTGCGCCCCGCTCAGACGTCGAGCAGTATCCGCCGCTCGGACTCCCTCGGATCAAAATCCAGCAGCACGATGCGGTGAGACTCTGGCAGCGCCAGCCGGCCGTCGTCGAATGGAGCTACCACGTGGGTGCCGATCAGCGAGCTGCAGACGTGGGCATAACCGTTCGGATCGCCGGTGGTCTGCTCGTGCTGCCAGTCGCGCTCGGTCGGGGCGATCTCCCCTAGTACCTGGAAGAGATCTCGCACGGTCCCCGGCTCGTAGCGCATGATCGTTAGCGCGGCGCTGCTCGCGACCACGCAGGCACGCAGCAGCCCGGAGCGGCGCCGCAGCGTCGGGATTTTCGCCTCGATCGCAAGACGTACGTCGTAGGCGGAGCCGTGGCCCTTCGAGGGAATCCGTACCTCAAGCGGAGCCCTCGCGCTCATCCCGCTGCACCAAGTGCTGGCAGCTTTGGGGCAAGGCGGTCATGGCCGTTGTGATCGAGGGCGGTGAGATGTGCAAGCACTGCCTTGAGGTCCGCCTGGACCTCAATTGGCTCCAGCAGCCCGGCGACTGGGCCGGGCGTCTTCAGTCCGTCCCCCGAAACGATTATCACGACATGCTCGTCGGAGTCGATCGCGCCCAGCTCCACCGCGCGCGCCAGGGCCCCAAGGCAGACTCCCGTCGCTGACTCGGCGAACACCCCGGAGGTCTCGGCGAGTAGCGTCATCATTGCCGCGATTTCGCTCTCCGGGCAAGAAATAAGCTGGCCCGCCGAGGACCGCGCCGCCGCTAGGGCTAGATCGCCGTCAGCGGGGTCGCCGATCGCGATCGACTGAGCGAGCGTCTGCGGGCGAACCGGGACAATCTGCTCGGCGCCGCGCTCGAACGTGGTCACCACCGGCGCACACCCCTCCGCCTGCGCCCCGTACATTCGCGGCGGCTCGCGGCTCAGCAGGCCGAGTTTGGTGAGCTCTCGGAACCCCTTGTAGCAGCGGGCGAAGAGAGCTCCCGAACCTATTGGGCAGACGACGGCGTCGGGCGTCTCCCAGTCGAGTTGCTCGGCGATCTCGAAGGCGATCGTCTTCGAGCCCTCGGCGTAGTAGGGACGCAAGTTGACGTTGACGAACCCCCAGGGCAGCTCTGAGGCCAATTCGACCGTAAGCCTGCTGCACTCGTCGTAGGAGCCACCGATAGCGAAGACCCGGGCACCGTGCACGGCCGTCGCGACCAGCTTCTCAGCTTCCAGTTCGGCGGGGCAGAAAACCGCACAACCCATCCCCTCCGCGGCGGCGCGCGCCGCCACGGCGTTCGCCAGGTTACCGGTCGAAGAGCAGCTAAGCGTGGTCAGGCCCAGCTCCCTTGCCTTCGCTGCAGCCACGGCGACCGCCCTGTCCTTGAAAGAGTGGGTCGGGTTTGCGGTCTCGAGCTTCAGCGACACCCGGTTGACGCCGAGCCGGTCGGCGAGCCGCGGGGCCGGCATCAGTGGCGTCAGACCGGGCGCCGGCATGGAGGCGTCGGGTGCTTCGACCGGCAGCAGCGGCGCGTAACGCCAGAGCGTCGATGGTCCCGCCGCGATTGTCTCCGCCGTTACCGTCGCCGCAAGGGCCTCCCAGTCGTAGACGGCGTCCAGTGGTCCAAAGCAAGACTCGCAGCTCCAGGACCCACTGCCCTGGTGCGTCAACCCACAGCTCCGGCACTTCAAGACGGTCTCGCCTGACACCTTCGTTGCAGGGTAGGGAAGTCGCCTATGGCGCGCGACTCGCGCCTGTGTCGCTGGGCCTTTTGCTCAGGTACTCTTCGTCCCATGGCGGGCACGAGGAACCAGGGGCCAATGCTTGAGGTGGAGGACGTCGCCAAGTCCTATGGTGACGTTGTCGCGCTCGACGGCATTAGCCTCAGCCTTAGAGCCGGCGAGATCCTCGGCCTGCTAGGGCCGAACGGTGCCGGCAAGAGCACGCTCGTGTCGGTCATCGCTGGCTTGTTGCAATCCGATCGCGGCAGGGTACGCGTGGGAGGACACGATGTCGCGCTCGAACCTATGGCGGTGCGGCGGATGCTGGGTGTTGCCCCCCAGGAAGTCGGCCTGTACGCGCAGCTCAGCGTACTTCGAAACCTCCGCTTCTTCGGCAAGCTGGCAGGGCTTTCCGGCGGCGACCTGGACGAGCGCGTCGAGGAAGTAGCGAGCTCGCTGGAGCTGACCCGGCTCTATGACCGGCGTGCCAACGAACTCTCAGGCGGTGAGAAGCGCCGCCTTCACACCGCCGTCGCGCTGCTACCCGGGGCACCGCTGCTGTTGCTAGATGAGCCAACGGCGGGCGCTGATGTCCACACCCGCACCAAGCTGCTCGACCTGGTTGGCCGGTTGGCAAGTGAAGGGACGACGATTTGTTACGCAACCCACTACCTGCATGAGGTGGAAACGTTGAACGCGAGCGTAGCCGTCGTCGAGCGGGGTCGCATCATTGCCCGCGGTAGCGTCGCCGAGCTGACCGCCCGTGCCGATGAGGCGTTCATCGAGATCGCAATGGACGGCCCGGTGCCAGCGGTGCTTGCCAGCGCCATCACCGGCTCCAACGATTCGACCGTGCGGATCCCGGCCACCAACCCAGGCGAGACGCTGAGCGGTCTGCTCGGCTCGATGGGGGACGCGGCAAGCAGAATCCGCTCAGTGGAGATCGTCCAGCCTAGCCTCGAGACCGCCTACTTGGCGCTGACCGGCCGACGCTTCGACAGCGGCGGTGAGGAGGAGGAGGACAGATGACCGGCTTGCGCCGTAGCCTGACGATCGCCAGGAACGACTTCGCCCTCTTCATGCAGGAGCCGATCGCCGTGATCGTGTTGGTGGTGATGCCGCTCTTGGTCATGCCTTTCGGCAAGCCGATCTACGAATCGGCGTTGCAGCAGGACAGCTACCCGTTGGCGAATGGTGCGGAGCAGGTGGTACCGGGAATGGCGCTGATGTTCGTCTTCTTCATGGTCACTTTCGCAGGTCTCGCCTTTTTTCGCGAGCACATCTGGTTCACCTGGGATCGCATTCGCTGCTTGCCGGTCAAGCCGTGGGAGATCATGTTCGGCAAGTCGGCCTTGCCGTTCGTGCTGATCTGTGTACAGCAGCTCCTTCTGTTCACGATCGGCGGCTTTATCTTCGATCTCCACATACGCGGGTCGCTTGGGGCGCTGATGGTTGTGGACCTCTCCTTCGCGCTTTGGCTGGTCGCCTTCATCCTCGCGACCGTGGCCTGGTGCACGACCTTCCAGCAGGTTCTCGCCGTTTCCAACCTAGGTGCCATCGTCTTCGCCAGCGTTGGCGGCGCGATCACTCCGATCTCCTCGTTGCCGAGCTGGGCTGATGCCGTCTCGCCCGCCTCCCCCAGCTACTGGGCAATGCGCGGTTTCAACAGCGTCCTGCTCGATGGCCAAGCGCTGCACGCGGTGCTGCTGCCCGTCGGCGTGCTACTCGGCAGCGGCCTGGTGTTCTTGATCCTGGCGGCGGTTCGCTTTCGCTTCGACGAACCCAAGGGTGGGGTGCTCCCAGGTCTATAGCGACGCGGCGGGATCGTCGCCGGGCACCGCACAGCCGTAAATGAACGATTCAGCGGTGGCGCGCACATGAGCACGCCAGCCAAGCTCGCGCAGCCGGTTCTCCAGCGCCCCTGGCGTGTAGAAGCGCTTGATGATGTGAAAGCGGCGGCCGTCGTCCAGCTTCCGCATAGTCACCTCGCCGCCGCTGTCTGCCTTTTCGCGGGGACCGCTGTCGACGAAGAACACCCGACCACCCGGCTTCAGTGCTCCCCGCACGGAGGTCCAGAACTCCTCGAAGAATGCGTCCGGCACGTGTGAGAGCCAGAAACCGAAGAAGCAGACGTCGTTGACGGGTGCCGAGCGCCACTCGAAGAGGTCCGCCTGCAGCCAAGTTACGTTGCGGGCGGGGAGCGCTGCACGGTTCAGGGCGAGCACCTGGGGTGAGGCGTCGACGGCGATTACGTGGTCCGCCTGCGTGGCCAGCTTGCGGGTCCAGATCCCGGTGCCACAGGCCAACTCCAGCACTCGGCCGCGCGGCGCGAACCGATCGAGTGCCTCCTCCACCTCCCGAACTTCCGCGAACCAGCGCTCGTTGGCCGTCTCGCCGCCGTCGTAGATACCTCGGCGAAACCACCAGTCCTCGTACTCCGGTGCCCGCTCTTCGTAGTACTCGCGTTGCTCGCGAAGCAGCTCTGAGCCGTTTGGGGTAGGGGCCTGGGTCACGTTTTTGAGCGCACAGGAGGACCTCTTTAGGGTGCCAACTTACCCGAGCAAGATGAGCGTCTCCGAACACCTACGACCGCAGGACGGATTGGACGCCGCCGACATTGGGGGCGTAGGTGGCAAGGCAGCGGGGTTGCTGCGGCTGCTGAAAATAGGGGTTTCGGTTCCACCGTTTTGGGTGGTGAAGAGCGAGACCTTCCGCGAGTACCTGCGTCGAGGTGAGATACCGGAAGCGATTGGCCGCGCGATGCTCACCCTTGGCGATGACCGCGAGACGCAGAACCGGGCGAAGCTGGCCGAGGCTGCGTCGCTGATTCGCGACGCGATGGCGAGGACGCCGCTTGACGCGGGCCTAACGGACGAGTTCGCGGTCGCCGTCGCGGCCCTAGGTCCGGGCTCCTGCGCGGTGCGAAGCTCGATGGTTGGCGAGGACTCCGAGCTTCACTCCTTTGCCGGCCAGCTCGAGACGAAGCTGTTTCAGGGCTCGGCGGAGGAAGTCGGCGACGCAGTCCTCAACTGCTGGCGCTCGGCATTTGGTGAGCGGGCGCTGGCCTATATGCGAACCTTAGGTCAATCGCCAGCCGAGGCGCGGCTGGCGGTCGTGGTTCAACGCATGGTCGAGTCGGATCTGTCGGGTGTCGCCTTCAGCGCCAACCCGGTGACCGGCGACGCCGAGGAGTACACGTTCATCGCTGCCTACGGCCTCGGCGAGGGTATCGTCAACGGGGCCGTGCCGGCAGACGAATACGTCTGGTCGCCGCACCACGGGGAGCTCGGCGCCAGAGTGGTTTGCAAGGACACTGCGGTAACGCGATCGGAGTCAGGTCGCGGGACCGAACTGCGCGCGGTCCCGACCCAGATCAGAGACCAGCGCGCCCTCTCACTTGAGCAGGTGGATGAGCTCGGCTCGATGGTGGAGCGAATTGCCGCCGACGCTGGCAGGCCGATGGACGTCGAGTGGTGCTACTCGGGCGGTCGCCTCTACGTGTTGCAGGCGCGTCCGATAACCGCGCTGCGAGCTCGGGTCGCCGGCGCACCGCGCGTCTTCGATAACGCCAACATCCAGGAGAGCTACAGCGGCCTCACCACCCCACTGACTTTCTCCTTTGCGTCGCGCGTCTACACGACGGTGTTCAGCGGTCTGATTCGCGCCCTGGGCGCCTCCGAGCGGACGCAGATCGAGTTTGGGCCGGCCGCTGACTCGCTGCTGGGGCTGATCGACGGGCGCGTCTACTACAACCTCGATAGCTGGCGGCAGTTCCTCGAGCTCTTCCCGGGTGGCAAGCGGAGGATCGAGGAGGTCGAGTCGGTGATGTGGCACACCCGGATCGGGGCTGACCATGCCGACCGCCCGATGTCGGAGCGAGTGCGGCGCCGGCTTGAGGCTGTGCGGATCGGCCTCGGTCTCGGCTGGTGTTTCCTGCGGCTTGAGGCGCGGATCGAGCGCTTTCTCGAGTTCTTCGACTCGGTCCACAGCAGCGTCGACCGCGGTTGCCTTGCGGACGCCGATCTCGACGAGCTGCGCGCCGTGAGCCAGCGTCTGCAGAGCGAGCTGATGCGGCGCTGGGACATTCCCAACGTGAACGACTTCCGAGTACTCATGAGTTCGGGGCGACTCCGTCGGCTGCTCCTGCGCGTCTACTCGGAGCACGAGATCGACGCCAAGCTGGCCGCGCTGCTGGGCGGAATCGAGGGCATTGAGTCGGTCAAGCCGACTCTGGCCCTGATCGGGATCGCCCGTGACGCAAGGCGCGATCCAGGCCTTGTAGCTGCTTTGCGCGATCACCACGGCTGGAGTGCGATCGAGGCGGTGCGCAGGCTCTCGCCGCCGCTGGCCGACCGCATCGACAGCTACATCGCGCGCTACGGCGATCGTACGATCGGCGAGCTAAAGCTGGAGACTGTCTCCGCCAGGGAGGATCCGAGCTTCGCGGTCGAGATCCTCCGCAACTACCTGCAGCGCCCTGAGCTCGACCCGGAGGAGATAGCTCGGCGTGAGTGGCGGCTATTCTGTGAGGCAAGGGCGGACCTTTCGCGTCGCCTTCCCGCCTGGCGCCGGCCGTTGCTGCGCTTCGAGCTCGACCTCGCCCGCCGTGCGGTGAAGGCGCGTGAGGCCCTTCGCCTCCGCCGCACTCTTGCCTTCGGCCTAGCCCGCGACATCTACCGCGCGATCGGCTCGCGTCTCCATGAGGCTGGGGCGCTGGAGAGCCAGCGCGACGTCTTTTACCTATCGGCCGAGGAGGTAGACGGGTTTCTTGATGGGCGGGCTGTGTCGTGCCAGCTCGCCGCCGTCGTCGCGCTGCGGAAGTCGGAGTACGCACGGTATGCGCGGGAAGAGCGGCCGCACCGGCTCGAGTTCCACGGCAACCCGTACCTCACCACTCCTGCCGAAGAGGAGCGCCCGGAGCCTGTCGACGGAGGGGGGGAGCTACTGCGCGGAATAGCCTGCTGCGCCGGCGTGGTCGAAGGGCCGGTGCAAGTGATCGCCGACGGCCGCGACGAGCTTTCCGTCAACGGGCAGATCATCTGCACGATGCGGACCGACCCCGGCTGGGCGCCCCTCTTCCCGACCGCTCGGGGGTTGATCGTCGAGCGAGGCTCGACCCTCTCGCACTCGGCGATTCTGGCACGGGAATTTGGTATCCCTACGGTGGTTGGCGTCCCCGGCGTGACGGCAATCCTGCGCGACGGCGACGTAGTGCGGATCGACGGCGATGCCGGCACGGTCGAGATGGTTGGTACTAGGAGTTCGCGAGCGGCGGGGGCGCCAGCATGAACGAACGGGAGGCGCGCGAACGGGTGAGGGCGGTGGTCGCCGCGCTGGCTCCGCTTCGCAGCGATGAGGTCGAGAGAGCATCGCTTTTGGTCCTCGATCTCGGCTTCGATTCCCTGGGACTCTGGGAGCTGGTCGCCACACTGGAGCGTGAGTTCGGCCTCATCGCCGAGCTGGAGGAGAGCGACGAAGTTGACGTCGAAACGGTCGGAGACGTGGAGGAACGGGTCCTGGACTTGCTCGTCAAGCAGAGGGGACTGGAGGGCAATGTACGCGAAACCGCGGACTGAGACCTTCGGATCGATCCTTCGAGAGCGAGCCGAGCGTAGCCCAGACGCACTCGCCTTCATCTACCTGCGGGACGGCGAGACTGACGAGGAGAGGATTAGCTTCGGCGAGCTGCACGAGCGAGCCCGCCGCTACGCCGCCTCGCTGGAATCGGCCGTCGAGCCCGGCGGGCGAGCGTTGCTGCTGCTTCCGCCTGGCCTCGACTACGTGGCCGCCCTGTTCGGCTGCTTCTACGCCAAGATCGTCGGTGTCTCGGTGGCGCCACCCCACCCCAAACGCCTCCATCGCACGCTGCCGCGTCTCTTGGCGATTGCTAAGGACGCCGACCCCGACTGCGTGCTGACTTCGACGGCGATCCGTAATGCCGCCAAGATGATGCTCGAGCCGGGTCAGCCGTTGGCGGCCTCCGCCTGGCTGACCGACGAGGACGGGGAGGAGGTTGCGGGGGCCCTGCGTGGGCTGGGCGGCGATGGTTCTGAACTGGCCTTCCTTCAGTACACCTCTGGCTCTACCGGCGACCCGCGCGGCGTGGTGCTGACGCAGGCGAACCTGGTGGCCAACTGCGGCGTGATCACCAGGGCCTTCGGGCTCTCCGCCGATAATGACGTTGGGTTTAGCTGGCTGCCCCCCTACCATGACATGGGTCTGATCGGCGGCATCCTGACGCCAATTTACGTGGGCGGCCCGTCGGTGCTGATCTCGCCACTTGCAGTGGTGAAGCGGCCGATGCGCTGGCTGGAGGGGATCTCACGCTACCGGGCGACGACGAGCGGCGGTCCCAACTTTGCCTATGAGCTTTGCACCCGGCGCTTCGAGGAGAAGAGCGGTGAGGGCCTCGACCTGTCCTGTTGGCGGGTCGCCTTCAACGGGGCAGAGCCGATCCGCGTGGGCACGCTCGACGCCTTCTGCGCCCGCTTCGAACGCTTTGGGTTTCGGCGCGCCACCTTCCTCCCCTGCTATGGACTGGCCGAGGCGACCCTGATGGTCACTGCGGCGGATAAGGAGGCGCCCCCGGCGCTGCGCGTCTTGGACGCCGACGCGCTTGAGGCGGGGCAGCTGATTCCTGTCTCGTCAGGCACCAGGAAGGTCAACTTGGTGGGTTGCGGCAAGCCTGATCCTGAGCACGAGGTGGCGATCGTCGACCCGGTCACCAGGCATCGGGCTGCGCTCGGCGAGATCGGCGAGATCTGGGTCTCGGGTGCCAGCGTCGCGGGTGGTTACTGGCGCAGGGGGGAGGAGACCGAGGGGGCTTTCGAGGTCGAGCTTGCTTCCGAGCCAGGCTCAAGGTTCCTTCGCACCGGCGACCTCGGCGCGCTGGTCGACGGTGAGCTCTGCGTTGTCGGACGGATCAAGGACATGCTGATCGTCAACGGGCGGAACATCTACCCTCACGACATCGAGGAGTCGGCCGAGGCAGCACACGAGCTGCTGCGTCCCCACTGCAGTGCCGCCTTCGGAAGCGAGGAGCTCGACGACTCCGAAGTGGCGATCGTCCTTGAGGTCGATGAGCTCGACGCAGGCGGTGCCGACGAGGTGGCGGCGGCCGTCCGCAGACGGGTCGCCGCCGACATGGACTTGCGCCTGCAGACTGTTGTCCTCTGCACTCCCGGGAGCGTTCCTAAGACGACTAGCGGCAAGGTGCAGCGTCGCCTCTGCCGCTCGCTGATGCGCGAAGGGGCACTCGAGGTGCTGGCCGAATCGACCTGGGCGGAGGCAAGATGAACGTCCTAGTTACGGGTGCCACCGGCCTCGTCGGCTCGGAGGTCGTGGAACGGCTGCGCGAAGAGCGGGGCGCCGAAGTGATCGGTGTCAGCCGCCATCGAGCCCGCGCCGCCCCCACCGGCGTCGCCTGGGACATGGCGCGCGAAGCGCCACCGCCCAGCTTGCGACGGCGCTGGGACCTGATCGTCCACGCCGCCGCCGATACCCGCTGGACGATGAGTGCCGAGGATGCGACCCGCGCGAACGTCGCCACCGTGGAGGCTCTCGCCCCGCTGGCCTTCCAGCATACCCACGTGGTCCACGTTTCAACCGCCTTTGCGACCGGGCTGTGCGGTGACGGCGCCTCGACCGCGTTGTCGGACTACCGCAACACGTACGAGTGGTCAAAGGCAAGCGCCGAGCGCCTCGCCCGGGCCAGCTTCTCGAACCTGACGATCGTGCGACCGCCGCTCGTCGTCGGCAGGCGTAGGGACGGCCGGGCCGCCCGCTTCGCCGGCATGTACACGATTCTGCGAGGTCTGGCCTCAAGCATGGTGCCGGCGATAGTCGGCGACGCCGACGCCCCCTTCGAGGTAGTCCCGGTCGACGATCTCGCGGCGGTGATCGCCGCCCACGCCACCGGCAAGGGGAGCGGCGAGGTGCTGACGATCGCGGGTGGAGAACGAGCACTTCGAGTGGGTGAGGCCCTCGAGGTGATCACCGGGACCTTCAACGCATGGCGCCTGGAGCGCGGCCTCGAGCCGTTGCAGGTACCGCGACTAATGTCGCCGGAGAGCTGGGAGCGCTTCTTCGTCCCCTTCGCGCGAGACGAGCTAAGCCCGAGGCAACGCGGCATCCTCGAGCTCCTCAACAACTTCCGACCCTACCTAACGCTGTCGCGGCCGCTTTCCCCTAAGCATCCGGTGACTGACGTGAAAGCCTGCATCTCGCACTCGGTCAGGTTCTGGGCCGAGGTGAACAGCCGCGTTGCCTCGCTGCCGCCGACTCCTTGGAGGAAGCAATGAGGGTTGCCGATTCGCGCCGCGAGGGGCTCGACCGTCGCATCCGCGACTACCACGGCGTCGCCCTCGACGAGGTGCTCGAGCTGATCGACTACCTGAGGGACCCCGGCGATTCCGTGATTGCTGGCGGCTCGCTCACGCTCGGCCTCGGGAACCAACGCAGCGACCTCGATGTGGTCGTGGTCGTCCGCGGCGGCGAGGGTTCCGGGCGGATGCCACTCGAGCACTGGCAGGGAAGCCTCCGGGTCGACGCCTGGAAGCTGAGACAGGCGACCATCGATGATATCTTCGAGCGAGCTGAGCGGCGCCTGAACGACGAGGCGGCCTTCGACGGTGCCTTCGGGAATGTTCACGAGCAAGCGGACCTGAAGCTCCTTCATCGCGTCGCCTTCGGCGTCCACTTGGACGGAGCCCAGCTGCGCCCGACGCGCACCCGTGACTACCGTGAGATCGCCCGCGACCTCATCGCCCGCGAGTATGCGGAGCGGATGCGGACTGCGGCCTTGCTCGGCCAGCTTGCGGTTCGCTCCGGTCAATCGATCGCCGCCGCGACGAATGCGCGCCTCGCGGTGGAAGGCGCTCTGCACGCGGTCTTGGCCGCGCGGGGCGTCGGGTTCACGGGCGACAAGTGGCTGGAGCAGAGGCTGGCGGAGGTCGATCCCGAGCTTCACAAGAGCTACCGGCGCTCCGCGATCCTCCCACGGCAGCGGGATGGGGCCTGGAAGCGGTTCGTCGGCCGAGCGATCGAGACTTGCGAAGAGAGCACCGGCCTGGACCTCTCGCTGGCGAGCCTGGGTCGCTTCGCGAGTTTCGGGAACACCGACCTCCAAGCGATGCGGATCGGCAAGGAGGATCTCTTGCTCTCGGTCTCCCAAGGCGGCCTCTGGCGGCTTGAGCCCGACGAGGCGAAGGCCTGGCGCGGCTTGGAGGAGAAGGGCTCCAGGGTTCTTGACGTCCTAGCTGAGGACGAGAGCCGGCTCTGCCTGGCTCTCCATCAGCAGGGCCTGCTGAAGCTGAGCTGGGAGCGCGGTCTGCCGCTGCACGAGCTCAGCCTGGGGGAGGTGGTCGGGGCGTGAAGGCCATCGAGTTGGACGCCCGCCGCTACGCCTGGTGTCACGGCAATGCCCGCTGGCTGATGGGCCTTGAGTGCGCACAGTGGATGGAGGATCTGCAGGGCGCCGCGGCCGCCAACCAGCGCGGTTTGGTCCGCTACGTCTCACGTGCGATCGGCGAGGAGTGCGCGGTGATGTTGGCGCTGATCGTCCACCATGCGAAACCGATCCCCAGCCCACAGATGCGTGCCGCGTGGGCTCTCGAAAGGATCGCTGGTCACGACCTGCATGATCCCTGCTGGGAGCTGATCCGCGGTGTCGACGTTGACGCGGAGCCGCCGTGGAAAACCGTGGCGCGTTGTGAGGCACTGCTCGACGCTGTGCGCGAGATCGTCGGCGATGCGCCAAACCCACTCACTCCGGAGGGCTACCATCCGGCTCTGGCGCTGGCGCGCGATTGGCTGAAGCTGGCCGACGCGGTCGAAGAGGAAGGTCCGCTGCCGAGCGAGTGGACGAAGGGGGGATAGGGTGCCCGAGATCTCGCTCGACATCGACGTTAAGGCGCCAATCGAGGCAGTCTGGCGAGCCGTTGTCGAAGTCGAGCGCTACCCGGCCTCGATGGTGAACGTGCGCTCGGTGGAGGTCATCGCAGAAGAGTCAGAGGGCGTGCGGGTCAGCGCCTGGGCGATAGTTCTCAAGGGAGCGATCCTCGAATGGACTGAGCGTGACCACCTCGACGAGGAGGCCCACGTGGTCAGCTTCAGCCAGGTGAGCGGAGACCTTGAACGCTTCGACGGTGCCTGGCACCTGGAGCGGCGAGGCGAGCGACTTACCAACGTCTCACTGGAGATCTCTTTCGAGATCGGCATACCCCTTTTGGCGGAGATGCTTGACCCGGTCGCCGAGCGGTCTCTGCGCGAGAACTGCACGGAGATGCTGCTCGGTGTGGAACACGAGGCAATCCGCTCGTGAGCAGGGAGCCGGTCACGCCGGTGTTCGAGGCGCTTCGCCGGCACGGACCGCCGGGTGCAGCGCTGGGGGCGAAGCTGGCTGGGGGCGGTGCCATCGAGATCGAGGCGCTCGGCGCTACGACGCGCCTCTCCGATCAGCGTGAGCTGGTCGATTTCGGCTCCTATGGCGTCACCTTGCTCGGCCATCGCCACCCCGCCGTGACCAGCGCGGTGGTCCGGCAGCTGGGACGAATGCCGACGGCAACGCGGACCCTGGCAAACCCGGCCCTCGCTCGGCTGATGACGGAGCTGGTGAATCGTCTCGACGGACGGCTGACCAAGGTCTGGTTTGGCAGCGACGGTGCCGACGCTGTCGAGCTCGCACTTAAGCTTGCGCGGCGGCGAACCGGCAGGAGTCGCGTGCTCGCTGTTCGTGGCGCCTTCCACGGCAAGACGCTTGGAGCCCTTGCCCTCACCTTCAACCCGGCTTTCCGGGCTGGGCTCGAGCCGTTGCTGGCCTCGGTCGCCCATCTTGACCCCGTTGATCCCGAGGCGGTACTGCGAGAGGTGGACGCAGGGGACGTGGCGGCGATTGTCTTCGAGCCTGTGCAGGGAGAGGCTGGGGTAAGGCCGCTCGCGCCCGCCGTCCTGCGGCGCTGGGCGGCGGACGCGCGAGCCGCAGGTGTCTACGTAATCAGCGACGAGGTTCAGGTTGGCCTGCGGCGCTGCGGCGACGTCTCGCTGGCCTTGGCCGCTGGTATCGAGCCTGATGCCGTCCTCTTTGGCAAGGCGCTGGGCGGCGGCGTCGTGCCGCTCTCGGCGGTCGTCGCGACGGAGGATCTCTACGCGCCGCTCGCTGCCGATCCGACGTGGCATACCGCCACCTTCGCCGGCCACCCCCTCTCCTGTGCCGCGGGGGCTGCTGCCCTTGCAGCGATCGACGAGCTTGCCCCGCGCGGGCGCAGGCTGGCGCAGCGGTTGGATCAGGGGCTTGAGGGGCTGCGGGCTGAGCATCCCGCCGTCGTATGCGAGGTCCGCGGTGCCGGTTTGCTCTGGGGCTTGGAGCTAGCGAGTGAGTCGATCGCTGGCGCCGCCCTGGTCGAGCTGGCGAGTCGTGGACTGCTTGTTTCCCCCTGCCTCTGCTCGGGCACCACGATTCGACTGCTGCCACCGATGGTGACCACCGACCAGCAGCTCGAGCGAGCCTTCGAGGCTCTCTCGGCGGCGCTCTCCTGTGCGGCAGAGTACCTAGAAGACCGCTGAAAAACCCACCCTCGCCGACCGGCGATCTTCAGTTGCCCTGCGGGGCGGTCGCCGGGTGAGGGTGGGTTGAGTCCCCGATCACGCCGCCTCGGCCCCCAGTGCCGCGGC
>Ga0137371_10000866_pt1 | contig 23259 bp, 18 predicted proteins | sample SagtaG_7_FD_104919 | JGI IMG/M metagenome (GOLD analysis project Ga0137371, IMG submission 104919) | Vadose zone soil microbial communities from Sagehorn Ranch, Mendocino, California, USA - Sage1_R_40_16 metaG | ecosystem: Environmental > Terrestrial > Soil > Vadose zone | place: USA...
CCTTGCGGAGGGCGGCCTCATCAAGTAAAGTTCCGATAAGAAAAAAGCAAAGGAAGTTTACTTGTTTGAAAGACATTAACACATTGAGACAATTTCGTCACGATCTCTATGACTGTTTTCCACGAGCGAAGGATGCCCTGTTCAATACCATAGATGCCTTGATGACCGAAACGCAGGCCACATCGTTCCCGGAAGTCTCGCAATCGTTGTGGTTTGAGCGCAAATGGCCAAGTTTGTATGAAGCGTTCGAAGATGGGCGCATCGATGAAAAGCACCTGCGAGCCATTTTTGCGCGCTACCTGCCCAAGCCTACTGCGGGGAAATGGTTCTGGATCGGAATCGATGCCAGTAGTATTGCGCGTCCAGATGCGGTCACTTCGGCAGATCGAACCGCGCAACACGTGCATAACCTGCCTGAATGCAAGAAACCGGTCACGTTTGGGTGGCAATTTTCGACCCTGGTCGCTCTGGCAATCCCCCCCAGTAGTTGGACGTACATCCTGGATCAACAACGGGTGGCATCGGGGACAACGGCGATTGAAGTGGCTTACACACAACTGATGCGCTTGCTTCCCTACGCCCCAGCCAACTCGCTGGTGGCGCTGGACCGGGGCTACGATGCCACCTGGTTGTGGTGTCGTTGTAGCGGGTTGGGCATTGGGGTGTTGGGCCGGATCATTTGCAATCGCTGCTTCTACCGTGTGGCACCTGCCCCAACGGGCAAGAAAGGGGCTCCACGCAAAGATGGAGCCAAACTGCAACCGAAGGATGCGGCGACGCATGGCGAGCCAGATGGCACGTGGAGTGGTACCGATGAGAAAGGTCGTCCGGTGGAAGTCACCTGGTGGAAGCGCATGCATGTCAAACATGCTCGCTGGTTGCAGGTCACGGTTCTGCGTGTGGTGCGACCTCATGCGACCAACAAGGAGCGTGATCCTCGCGTGAGTTGGTTCGTGTGGCTCGGTGACTCTTCGGCCGATCTCGCTCAGATCGCCTTGGGCTATGTGTTGCGCTTTGGGCAAGAGCATGGCTATCGCTTTGACAAACAGGCACTGATGTGGGAGCAACCGCGCTTGCGGACCCCAGAGCAGTTTGAGCGCTGGAGCCACATTGTCGCTATGGTGCATAATCATCTGGTGCTGGCTCGCGATCTGGTGGAACCCGAATTGCGTCCGTGGGAAAACAAGCACCGCCTGTCGACTCCGCAACAGGTGCGACGCGGGATGCACAAATTGTTGCCACGTTTGGGCACCCCTGCCCGACCACCACAGCCGCGCGGAAAATCCAAAGGCCGTAGTTCTGGGGTCAAGATTGGCAAGGCAAAGCGGTTTTCGGTCGTTCGCAAGACGCCAAAATTGCCTCCACTGGTCCCAATCTACCGCTTTTGCTGACTTTTTCATCCGTTCTGGCTCTTTTCACGGAACTTCTTGCGACGTTCTGGTAAGGGTCGTTAGTCTACCCAAATTTCGCCCAAATTAGCGACAAGCTATTCAGATGGCTTGAAAGCTCAATCCTGTGAGCAGGATCGTGAGTGACGAGAGTCAACCTCCTCTCAAGAGGTTCTCGCTGGTGTTGTAGAAGCCGCTTTTCACCGCGTCCCAATCACCATGTCACTAATTTGGGCAAAAATTAGGTAGTCTAAACGTCAACTGGATACATAGAGCGCTTACTTGTAAAATGCGTGTGTATGCTTTATACTTATGACGACAGTATGAATGGACAGGATGAGGATAGGATGCAAGTAACCACCGATATTTGGCCTCCGCCTGCCCTCAGAGGCCAAGGTGCTCTGTCACAAAAAGAAGTATACATACGCTTCTTTTTGGGCATGGGGTGACCAAGCGCCCAGGAGAGGAGGTCTTTTATGGAAGTCACGGTGTCTGATGACGTGCGTTCACAGGGAGACCATTCAATTTCGGGTGCTGATCGATCCGTTATTCTCTGCTGAAAAAGCAACATACCTGAGGGATACTATGAAACGCGTTGTATCTGGCTCATCGTTTTCTGTGGTGATCGGAGAGTATTGAGATGGTCTCTCAACACCCATTTTTGAATGCTCTCCCTGAGAGTCATACGATTGGGAGGACTCGCCGCAGGGCAATCGCATCTAAATTTTCAAGCGGCCTGTAGAGCGCATCTATACAGCAGAGCTTTAAAAATTGGCTTGCTATAACATGGCTTGTAGAGCCAGTTCCCAAAATTAGATGCGATTGCCCTGGGACTCGCCGGCAGTCTCTTGACAGCCGCGATTTCCATCCTGTAGTCTCAGTTCTGACACATCCGTGGTGGCATCTGGTTGGGAGGAAGAGCGCCGTTCTGCCCATTTTGAGAAGGAGAAATGATCATGGAAAGGAAACCTATCGATGCAGTGTTTGAGGGTGGTGGAGTCAAGGGAATCGCCCTCGTTGGGGCGGTTTCGGCGATTGAGAACGACTACGAAATTATCTATCACGCTGGTACCTCCGCAGGGGCTATCGTGGCAGCTCTGCTCGCTGCCGGCTATGATGCAGCCGGTGTGAAGCAAAAAATCAATGCACTCGATTTCAACAAGATCGAAGATGGGTCCCTCATCGAGAAAATTCCCTTTGTCGGTCCTATTCTTGATGAGCTATCCAAGATGGGTCTCTACAAGGGAGACTTTTTTCTGAAGACAATGCGTGAGTACTTGGCGGAACGAGGAGTATCTACTTTCCGTAGCTTCAGAAGGCCTGAAGAGGAACTTCAAGGCCTGACAGAGGGAGAAAAAGACCGCTACCGTTACAAGCTACAGATGGTTGCCGCCGACATCAGCCGTGGATGCAGGCTGACTCTTCCTCAGGATATCGCGGATTACGAGGATGAGCATGGAAATACGATGAAGCCTGAGAACCTGGAAGTGGCACAGGCAGTTCGTATGAGTATGAGCATTCCTTTCTTCTTTCAGCCGATCAAGCTCAAAGAGAAGGAGGGCCATAAAGAGTGCCTGATCGTGGACGGTGGCTTGCTTAGTAACTTCCCAGTGGACTTGTTTGATCCCAAAGAAAAAGAGCCAGTGCGGCCCACCTTAGGATTCAAGCTCTCTATGGACGATCCAGAGAATCACATCAAGATGGCGGCAGTGGAGCATATGATCGCTGGGCCCATCTCGGAATTGCTTGCCTTGTTCTGGACGGCGAATGAAGCCCCCGATAGGTATTATCTGAAAAACGCCGACTACATCCGCACGATCTTCATCGACGCGCATGCCATTCAGTCGACCAACTTCGCTTTAACCCAGCAGGACAAGGATAATCTGTTCAATTATGGTTTGCAAGCAGCGACAATTTTCATGAAAGGTGATGCGAATCACCCTGCATTCAATTATAACGCGTACATGGAGATGCACCGCAGTGGCACACCTTGGCCGAGCCGCCGTGAAATGGTATGGCGGTCCTACTGATCTCGGTAGAAGTAGCGAAACTGAGTGGTACTTTCTCCGAATTGGTAGTTCACACGAAGGACGAGCGTTGACATGCAGGTTGAGCAAGCAAGGTGTGCCCTTTGCCAGAATGATTTGCCGTTTTATTGGTACTTTTCATCGATGTTAGTATTGGGCCTGTGAGAGAGATTTTTGATGTTTTTCTTCTCAGTAAAGCTCCGCAATAGAGTTTTTCAACAGGCTGGGGCGTTTCCGCAAAGGAGAAACACAAGGAGAAGAGAGGGCCTGGAAGTTTGATCGCGGGGCATGGGGTGAGGTAGAAGAGAAGGTATTTCGCCTCATTGGCACGGAGCAGGCGAATGACCTGGATCATGCCTTGAGCCTTGCTGGATACGGACAAGAGCCGAGACCATTCCAGAATGGGGCCAAACGGAACGCTTGCTGAGAAGAGGATTCCTGTCCGACGGTTCGCTCAAACAGGGCAGTTCGTGCCATTTCATCAAGCAGCCTCTTTGCCCCCGTTCTGGAATGGTCTCCTATTTGGATTGAGGTTTTTTGCATCAATATTGGGAGTCCCTTCATTCGCCAATATCGGCGTTTCGCCTCTCATCCTGATGAGGTTCTGACCTGGGTCCTCGACTTTTGAGAAACCCTGGCAAGGATACAGGTCCAAAACCAGAAAACGAAGGAGATAATGATGGAGCGTGGTGACTCACGAGATACCTTTTTACGGAAACCGGCTCGTCTAAGGGCCAACGATACTATCGGCCTGATTTGTCCGGCTGGTGCTATCCCTGATGTGGAAAGCGTGGAGGTTTTCATCAAACAATTGGCGACGATAGGATTGAATGTTAAGACAGGCATGCACCTGTTGGATCGTCATGGCTATCTCGCGGGGAAAGACGAAGACCGGGCTGCTGATGTCAACACCATGTTTGCTGACCCTATGATTAAGGGTATCCTGGCGATGCGTGGTGGCTGGGGATGTAATCGTATCCTTCCTTTGCTCGACTATGAACTGATACGAAAGCATCCCAAAGTAGTATTGGGCTATAGCGATATCACCTCGCTGTTAACCGCACTGTATGCGAAAAGTGGTTTGATAACCTTTCATGGTCCTATGGGTGTATCCACCTGGGGTTCTTGCACCTTGAACTATGTGAAATGCATACTCTTTGATGGTGAAGCCACAGTGTTGCAAAATCCTCCTGCCGTGACTGCTTCGCCTGGCGCTGCTCAGGATGGCATCGCAACGATTACCCCCGGAATTGCTAGGGGAAGGTTAATCGGCGGAAACCTGACGGTGCTATCGGCAATGGTTGGTTCAGATTTTTTACCAGATTGGAGAGGGAAAATACTCTTTCTCGAAGACATTCGAGAAGATATTTACCGTATTGATCGGATGCTCACGCAATTAAAGTTAGCAGGTATTCTCGATCAAATTAATGGTTTTATCTTTGGACATTGCACCGACTGCAACTCCAAAGACCTATCTCGCTCTTTCACTCTTATGGAGGTGCTCTCCGATCATCTCCGTCCCCTAGGCATCCCCGCCTGGCATGGCGCACTCATCGGTCATATACCCGATCAGTTTACGCTACCAGTAGGGGTTGCAGTAGAAATCAATGCGAGCAAAGGCACTATTCTTATGTTAGAACAGGCAGTGGTCTAACTCCAGAAAACTGGTGCTGCCACGGGATATGGTGGATAATTCAATCAGCTCCTGCGAACTCATTTCGGGCTGATTTCTCCTTCGCCTCGTCGTCAAGTCCCATCGTCTGCAAGAGGGTAGCATAATTTCTTTGTGCTGTTTGTGTATGAGGATGTTCCTGACTCAAGACGCGCATACCGATCGCAAGGACACGCTTCAACAATGGTTCGGCTTCTCCATATCTCCCTTGAGAACGATATAGCTCTGCCAAGTTATTAAGGCTTTGGACAATGTCTGGGTATTCTACTCCAATCCTTCCAAACACTTGCTCTCTAATTTGCAACGCTCGTAGCAACAGTGGTTCTGCCTCCTCATCTTCATTTTGTATTTGATAAAGTACTGCTAAATTACTCAGACTTCTTGCTACATCTGGATGTAGCCCTAGCACTCTCTCCAAAATCTGTAAGGCTTGAGTACCTAAGCTTTGGCCTACGTCTGAGTACTTCGCCCCCATTGTTTTCTTCCAGATCTGCAAGGCTCGTCGATACATTGATTCTGCCTCTTTATACCTTCTTTGATCAACATAGAAAGTTGCTAGACTATTAAGACCTTGTGCCATATCCCAACTTTCGGGTCCGGAGTTCTGCTCTCTTATCTCCAACGATCGTCGATAAAGTTGCTCTGCTGCTTCATACTTTCCCTGCCCATCATAGAGTTTTGCTACGCTATTCAGGCTCTGTGCTGTTTCTGGATGATTTAGGCCTAACTTCTGCTCTCTGATCTGTAACGCTCGTTGTAGTAATGGTTCCGCCTCCTTATATCTTCCCAATGCACGGAAAAACCCTCCTAGAGCATATAGACTTTGTGCCATATGTGGATGATCCAGTCCTAACTTCTGCTCTCTGATCTGTAATGCTTGCTTTAATGGTAACTCCGCTTTATCATATTCCCCTAGAGCCTGATAAAGTCCTCCCAAGATGTTTAAGCTCAAGGCTGTTTCTGGATGATCTAACCCTAACTTCTGCTCTCTGATCCACAGTGCTCGCTGCTGCAAAGGCTCTGCTCTCCGATATTCCCCTGATGTACGATAGAGCAACGCTAGAACAACCAAACTGCTTGCTAGATCCGGATGCCATGGATCCAGCTTCTGCTCTCTAATCTGTAATGCTCGTTGTAGTAGTGGCTCCGCTTCTTCGTACCTGCTTTGTGCTCGATAGAGTTCCCCCAGAATGTGTAAACTTTGTGCCACGTCCAGATCATTTGGCCCCAAGAGTTGCTCTCTAATTTGCAATGCCTGTAGGAGTGACAGCTCTGCTTCTCTATATCGCGCCTGTGTCCGATAGAAACCTCCCAAATCGTTCAGGCTCGAAGCCGTCTCTTGGTGATTCAATCCAAGTTGTTCTTCTCTAATTTTCAGTGCTTTCTCTAGGTGCAGCCCTGCTTCAGAATACTGGCCACGCGCATGCAGATAAACGCCTGCCTGACTATGCAACTTTGCTATATTCAACATATCGATATATTCATTTTTCGCCTGTTCTATGCAGATAAGCATATTAGGTAGATATTGTTCGCAGAGTTGCCAGTTTTCAGGACTCGTCATGTCTGGGAAAGTATCACTGATAGCTTTAGCTATTCTCAAAATCCATTCCTGCTGCTTGTGGTCATCCATTGCATCTCTGAGCACTACCTGGACTAATCGATGTATCCTAAGTATGCTACTATCGCGCTGAATTAGCGAATAGTTCCTCAGGATAAGGATAGCATCGTTAAAGTATAGTAGGTCGCTTGCAATTATCGAGAGATAAGGACCCAGACAAACTGCACCTTTGGTAATAATCTTTTCGGGAATCACATCAGGGAAGAGAAATGCACACAGTCGCAGCAGATCTGCAGCTATAGGACTCTTCTGTTCCACCTTCTGAAAAGAGAGAGACCAAGTAGCGGCTACTGGTTCTGGATGGTCGTCAACGTAACCCCCACGCCTGCTAAGGAGTTCAGCTCTTCGTGTACGATAGAGGCTCAGATAGTCGGCTAGACTGCATGATGTCTCTTCGATATATGCTCCAGCCTGATCGAGAGCCAGTGGCAGCCCACCCAATTCTTTAGTGATCTCTCTTGCCGTAGCACAATCGGAGGGCGAGGCTTCCTCCAAGAGAGCATCATGCGCCACCAAGCCAGCGCGGCGCAATAGCAACAATATTCCGACGTCCGGATCCATCATGTTTACTTCAATACGCTGAGCTAATCGGCCTATTACTTGAGCACGCGTGGTGAGCAGAAGGTGACCACTGAACCCCGGGGGAAGGAACTCGCGCACCAACATAAGTTCATCAGCGTTATCAAGGATGAGAAGCCAATCAGTAGAGATGGTAAGCCATCGCAGAAAAGCCTGGACAATCTTGGTCTGATCTTGCTCGTCTTTCTGGGGAAGATTGAGCAAGTGTGCGTTAGCAATATACCCGGAGATCAATGCTTCGCGGGTATCAGCAGATAACCAGAGGATTGCTTGGTAATCCTGGTGATATCGATACGCATATTCTACGGCGATTTGTGTCTTGCCGACGCCGCCCAATCCACTAATAGCCTGTGGTTGGGAGAGTGCGGTTGTCTGATCTCTTTGCAGGTGAGAACGGACCTGTGCCAGTTCGGTCTCACGTCCCAGGAAGAAGGGATTGCGTGGGTAGGGGATGTTCCAGATGGGCGGGAGTGCGGCCCGAGGAGCACTGGCCGCCAGGAGTGGGAGGGTCTCAACCGCACGACGGATGCCAGCGGCGACATCAATCAGGGCGGTCTCTTCGTCTGGCCAGGTAGTCAGTGGTTTGGCGTCGGTGGGCAAGGCTTGCAAGTGCACAAAGGGTGCGTCGCGCCAATTGGTCTCGCTGATCAAGATCGGGATCACAACCGCAGAGCCGTCCTCTTGCCGCTTGAGCGCACGCTTCATCTCGGTGCCAATGCAGTAGTCAGAGGCGAAGAAATAGTCACTCACCAACAGCAGAATGACCGAGGCCGTTTCCAGGTGGACGTCGATCGCCTGTGCCCAATTGGTACCAGGAACAATGAGCCGATCATGCCACAGCGAGAGTAGCCCTTGCCGCCTGAGCAGACTCAGATGCGTCTCCAGTTTGCGCAGCCAGACCTCATCTTCGTGAGCATACGAGCAAAATACCTCAACGGATGTTGGAACCTCTGACATTGCTGTCTCTCCTCTGCGTACCCTGCACTTCTGGGAAGCTGTTCCATTATAGCATCAAAGAGGCATACTGATGCAGATATTTTTATTATTGTCTTCTTATGATCGTTTCGGAACATACGGCATAGCGCGTTGGATGAAATTGAACGAGCGAGAGGAGCAATAGCATGAGCGAAGAGCAACGCAAAAACATCATCCATCTGACATCCGGGCGCATTCTGAGTAATCTGGAGAAAATGGGCGGCTACTCCAAAGTGGTGATCATTCAGAAGCTGCTGGGCATGTGTAACGATCAACATCTGCAAGCGCTCTTCTTTGCGCTGGACCTGCTGGCAGAGCCAGAGAAGAAGGATCAAAAGGCATAACTAGATTAGAGAATGTGGATCCCGAATTGCGACGTCAATATGAGTCGGCCTATGGCAGTTTTCGCGCCGGCGACTATCCCATAAGTTCGACGGTCACGGTTCCTGGCACATCGGGCGAGGTCATCTGGTCGTATCGGTCCTGTCATGGCCGGGGCTTCGTCTATGTGGTCAATTCCGGGAATGGTAACGGGCTGGTAGAGGTGCGGGCGGCGCAGGTCGTCGAACGTGTCACCTCCTGGTAATCGTTGTAGCGCCTGCGCAAGCGATTCGAGCGCCTGTGCAGACATTCACAAGGAAAGGTGAAGGTTCCCGATGAATGAGAACAGTGTAGCACCTGCAAGTAAGCAGGGAAGAGAAAACCGCCTCGTGCACTTCTATCCCCCAGGGTGCACCTACTGTCCACGTAGTACGAGTTTGCGGTGCAAAATGGGCCTCTCAAGCGGCTCCAGAACGAGATCGTTTTCCGAGTTGGCCGAGGCCGTCTCCGTAGTGTCGTGGGTTATAATAAAAGTTGCATAATATTACCGTTACCAGAGCAATCAGAAAACCTCCCCTTTTTTGTGTATCCTATCTTTTCATAAAAATGTATAACATAGTCCTTATCAGAATATACTCTAAGTTGTATTTCTCGGCAATTACGAGAACAGAGCTGCATTTGGATAGCATCCATTAAATTCTTTCCTATTCCTTTTCTCTGATAATCGCGCTTTACACCCACACTTAATATCCATGCTATGTTAACATCATATGTCGCTATACCTGCTAAAGCATATCCTATAACTTTAGATTCTTGTATTTCAGCTACGAATAATAAATCTCTAAAAACGTCAAAATATTGTCTAACGTTATCAAAAATGCATACTCGACCAAACGCGCTTTTTTCAACTTCTAAAATCGCATCAAGATCATCTAACCGTGATGGGCGAATGTTAATATCATATATATTAAGTAAGCAAGAGTATTTCTCTGGATAGAGGCGTGATTGCAGTGTTTGACGAACTTCAGGCCAGTCTGTGTCAATAATCCCAAATAATACCGTATCGCGTACACTTTTGTCAGTTCGAAATAGATTTTTACGTACCATGCCCTCAATCGTGGCTCCAATTTTCAATAAAGCCAATTTGGAATGAATATTATGCGAATCACATGTAAATTCAACGCGTTGTGCTTCTTCAACTTCGAAGGCGTGCTTAAGCATCATATACATGCTTTCAGTAAAAGCCAGCGAACCTTGATGTGCCTCTGAGATCCAAACAGGACCGATTTCGAGTCGATTCTGTTCTCTGTTTATGTTAATAAATGCTGCAAAACCAATTATCTCATTCGTCTCTTTCTCAATAATTACTAGCGGTATACGGTTTGGTGATCCAGTGAAACGCTTCGAGATATAAGCACGTATGCCCTCTGGTGTCCATTCTGTAGGGCCATACGTATAATACATCATCTGAGAATTACCTGTTTTTGCTAGACCAGTAGCATAACTATCATTGAAGGATGCTAATCTTACATATTGCCCTTGAAGGGCAATGGGTGAAAAGTTCATCATTAAATCCTTTTTCTGTTTGTATAAGGAGACCATTCCATTGCGGGGGCAAACTGAACGCCTGGTTGAGAAGTGTCTCTCCTGATGGATACAGAGCACCACGGCGATTCTTTATTAGCAAACAGGCACTTTGCCCCCATAATGGAATGGTCCCTCTAAAAACAGCTATGAAAGCGAGAAATGACGTAGATGTACCTTAGCACATTCGACGAAATCGGGCAAGTCAGCCCGGGGCTTATAGCGATAGAAGCAGCATCATTGTATTGTGCCTTTGAAAAGGTAAAGGGCGGGCGAAAAAAGAAAGGAAAGCGATACCCTCTGGCATTGATTTTGACCGTCCTGATGCTGGGAAAAATGGCAGGAGAAAAGACGGTCAGCGGAATCGTGGATTGGGTAAAAGAAAGAGAAAATATCCTCAAACGGCAACTCAACTGGCCAAAAAGGTTTCCCGTGAATTCCACCTATAGCGAGGTGTTAGCGCACTGTGATGGGCAAGCGATAGCGCAAGCAATAGCGCAAGTGATCTTGAAAGCAAGAGCAGAAGAGCAAAGAGAGAGAAATGAGCAGATATTGCACAAATCTTTAAAATACGGAGATATGTCAAAAAAGGAGAAAAAGAGCATGAGGAGATTGTCTATGGCTTTACCAATCTCCCCAGAAGAAAAGCTGGTGCCATGCGACTGCTGGAATTGAATCAAAAGCACTGGTCCATCGAGAATCGCTTACATTATCGGCGAGATGTGACGTTGGGTGAAGATTACTGTCAAGTCCGTAATAATGGAGCCCCTCAATCATTAGCTGCATTAAATGGAGGAGTACTGGCATTCATGGACTGGTTGGGTGTTACCAATGTTGCTGTACAGATGCGTCATTTTTGTGCACAGCCGCAAGAAATCTTACAATTGCTCCTTGGCAAGCTTTCGCGGCAGGGCGGGTAAACCGAAAAGCCCTGACTCCCTGACTGCTCTCTCGACGACTCCCACATAACAGCTTATAATAGTCCTGGAAAATAGCACGACTGAAAGGATTATTCTTCGATGATCCCCCTGGACACTCTGCTAACGGCGACAAACGGCACACTACACGTTGCAGGCAATCAGACATCCTTCACGGCCTTCAGCCACGATAGCCGCCAGATCCTTCCCGGTGAGATGTTTGTGGCCGTGCGTGGTCTGCGTGGCGATGGTCATGACTACCTGCTTGACGCGTTGGAACGTGGTGCCTCCGGTCTGCTGATCGAGGAGCGCGTTATCGATGCGCTGCCAGGGGATGTCCTGACAAGGCTGGAACAGGCGAACGTGGCAACGATCATTGTGAAGGATACGCGTCTCGCCCTGCGACAATATGCGCGGGCGATCCTCGCACTCTGGCATCCGACCGTCATCGCGGTGACGGGGAGTGTTGGCAAGACCAGTACGAAGGAGGCAATCGCGACCGTGCTCTCCCGCAACTTTGCGACGTTCAGGAGTTGGGAGAACTATAACGATCTGCTCGGTCTGCCGCTCTCCCTCGGCAGGCTGGAGGAACGGCACGAGTACGCGGTGCTGGAACTGGGCTGCGATCATCCAGGCGAGATCGCGCAGTTGTGCGCCATCGCGCGCCCCCACATCGGGGTCCTGACTAACATCAGCCCGGTCCAGATGCAATATTTCGAGAATATCGAACACCTCGCCGCCGAGCTCATGACACTCTTCACCTCCCTGAGAGCGCCGGGGACCGCTATTTATAATAAGGACGATAAACTGACAGGCGAACTCCTGTCGCACCTGCCACAACACGACGAGAACACTCCTCGCGCCATTCCCTTTGCTCCGTCGCGCGTCAGGAATGTTCAGGTCACGTGGGAAGGCGTTCGCTGCACACTCCCACTCTCTCCCGACAAGCAGGAGGGCAGCAGAGAGCCCCTTCAATTGTCTTCATATCTCCTGGGAGCGCATCACATCTCGACGATGCTGGCAGCCTACACGGTCGCCCGCCACTGCGGCCTGCAACCAGCCGAGATACAGCAGGCGCTCACCCAGGTATCGCCACTATCTGGCAGGCTCTATCCATTGGAAGGTGTGAATGGTGCCAGATTGCTTGATGATACGCATAACGCCTCGCCACTCTCTACATCCGCCGGACTCGAAACGCTCAAGGCGCTTCCCGCCCGTCGCCGCATCGCTGTGCTGGGCGATATGCTGAACCTGGGCGATAGCTCGGACGAGGAGCATCTCCGGCTGGGAGGGAAGGTGAGAGAGTGTGCGGACTACCTGGTCACACGCGGGGAGCAAGCCGCCCTGATCGCGGAGTCAGCCAGGCACGCGGGTCTTCCGGCAGAGCACGTCTTTGTCACCTCAACCCACGAAGATGCCGCGCAGGCAGTACGCGATATCGTAGAAAATGCTGCCGCCGATGTCGTGCTTATCAAGGGCTCCGAAGATACGCGCATGGAGAAAGTGACTGAGCTGCTGCTGATTCAGCCCGCTCAGGCGCCTGTTCGCCTGGTGCGCCAGTCGCCGGGCTGGAAGCAGATCGTGGTGATGCGCCCCGATCGCCCGACCTGGGTAGAGGTCGATCTGAGTGCTATAGGAAACAACACGCGCCTCGTCAAACAACTGATCGGACCCGATGTGCGCGTGCTTGTCAGCTTGAAGGCGGACGCCTATGGTCATGGCGCGCTGAAGGTCGCACGCACGGTCCTGCGTAATGGCGCCAGTATGTTGGGCGTGGCGACGGTGAGTGAGGCCGTTCCTTTGCGTGAGGCTGGCGTCACGGCTCCCATTCTCGTCTTCGGCTACGTCCCGCCCTGGCAGATGCGCGAAGCAGTACGTCTCGGCATTACCGTCACGCTCTATGCCCCCGAGGCGGTGCAGGCCCTTGCGCGCGCGGCGCAGGCGCTCGACAAAACGGTCAAGGTGCACGCTAAGATCGATACTGGCATGGCCCGCCTGGGCGTACGCGCCGAACAGCTCGACGACGTACTGGAACTCATTGATACCATCGCTACCCAACCAGGTCTGGAGTTCGAGGGCCTCTACACGCATATGGCCTGCGCCGATGCCAGCGATCTGTCGTACGCCCGGCTCCAACTCGATCGTTTCCAGCGCGTCCTCGCCCTGCTGGACGAACGTGGGCTGCGTCCACCAATCGTCCATGCCGCCAATAGCGCCGCCATGTTGAGCCTGCCCGCAGCCCGCTTCGACATGGTTCGACCAGGCATTGCCATCTACGGACTGGACCCGTCGGCGGATCTGCGCCTGCCGGAGGGTTTTCGCGCCGCGCTTAGCTTCAAGACCCTGGTTGCGCAGGTGAAGACGATCCCGGCTGGCGAGTGCATCAGCTACGGCTGCACGTATGTCACGGACCGTCCCATGCGCATTGCGGTCCTCCCCGTTGGCTACGCCGACGGCTTCAGGCGCGCGCCCCGAAACTGGGGCTCTGTTCTGATACATGGTCAGGAGGCTCCGATCCTCGGTCGCGTCTGCATGGATCAGTGCATGGTCGATGTCACGGCTATCCCACAGACGCGCGTGGGCGACGAGGTGGTTCTGATCGGCCAGCAGGGCCAGATCACCTTGAGCGCCGAAAAGGTTGCAGAACGCCTGGGCACCATCAATTACGAGGTCGTCTCCGAGATCCTGGCACGCGTGCCCCGCGTGGACTGAATATATACGAAAGCGTCCTTCAAACAGCGTCCTCTAAAATCCCCGCAACCATAACAGCTATCATTTCGTAGACTTATATAGAGGATTATATATCTATTATCCATAACGACTCGCCTACCTGTGGCAAAACCAGTTGACCCGCGCCGCAGACCAGTATGAGAGAGCAACTATGCAAGAAGGTACGCTAGAGAACGCCAGTTCACGGCAGGGCACGCAGCTCAGCGCTATCGTTATCGCCAATCCCACCGCAGGCAGTTACGCGCAACAGGCGCACCGCATTCAGGAGACCGTTACGTTTCTACATACCCATGGCTGGCAGGCCGAACTCAAACTGACGCTCGCGGCTGGCGATGCGCGCAGACTGGCCCGCGAAGCCGTCCAGCAGGGCATCGATGTCGTCATCGTGGTCGGCGGAGATGGCACCATCAACGAGGTCATTCAAGAGCTGGCAGGTAGCGAGACGGCCCTCGGCGTGCTTCCCAGTGGCACGGTCAACGTCTGGGCACGCGAAGTGGGCATCCCCCTGGATAATGAGAAGGCGCGGAACATCTTAATCAACGGCCAGACGCGGCGTATCGATCTTGGCAAAATCAATGACCGCTATTTTCTGCTCATGGTGGGGATCGGCATCGATGGCGAGGTGACGCACGCCGTCGAGAAGAAACCGGCCAAGCGCTTCGGCGTACTGGGCTACCTGCTGATCGGCACCTGGCTGAGCCTGGGCTACCCGGCCTATCGTGCCCTCTTGCAGATGGACGAGCGAGAGGTGAGGGCCAACGCGCTGCAGATCGTGATCGGCAATACGCAATTATATGCAGGCGCCATCAAGTATACGTGGCAGGCGAAATGCGACGATGGGCTGCTCGATGTCTGTATTGTGCGCAAGCGCAACGTGCTCGGACGTATCGTAGTTGGCATCAGCTTCCTGCTCCACGATAAAAGACGCTACCAGTGGGTCCGTTACGAAACGGGGGCGGCCATCACCATACATACGCGCCACCCCGTCGCTATTCAGATCGATGGCGATTCTATGGGCTACACCCACCAGGGCGGTGTGCCCACGACCATCACCGTTGCGCCCGCCGCCCTCAAAGTCATCGTGCCCCAGAATCTGCCGCCGGGACTCTTCTCGGATCAGTCTAACCAGAAGGAATAAATAGCTATGGTCAAAGCGGTTTTGCAAGAACGCCAGCGCGCCCTGTTACAACAAGAACGGCAGATCGCCAGCGAGCTACAGGCATGTCTGGCCGGCTTTGAAGGTGCAGACGCCTACGCCTCCACCTTGAGCCAGGTCACCTCGTCCCTGGACGATCTCTTTATGCTGGTGATCGTGGGCGAGTTTAACGCGGGCAAATCCGCCTGCATCAACGCCCTCCTGCGCAACAACATTCTGGAGGAGGGCGTCGTTCCTACCACCCACCAGGTGACGATCATCCGTTACGGCGAGGAGAACGAGCGCCGCATGCGTGACCACGGCATCCTGGAGATCGATAACTCAGCCGAATTCCTGCGCGACATCAGCATCGTTGATACTCCCGGCGTCAACGCGGTCCTGCGCGAGCATGAGCGACTGACCGAAGAGTTTGTTCCACGCAGCGACCTGATCCTCTTCGTAACCTCGGTCGATCGCCCGTTCACACAGAGCGAGCGCGTCTTCATGGAGCGCATCCGCGCCTGGGGCAAAAAGGTTATCATCATTTTGAATAAGATCGACCTGCTGCGTACCCCTACCGACCTTGAAGAGGTGCTGCACTTCGTGCGCGAGAACTGCAAAAACCTGCTGGGCTTCCAACCCGAGATCTTCCCCGTTTCGGCCCTCACGGTGCAGAAGGCAAGCAGCGCGATCGGACACGAGGCCGTGGAGTTGTGGGAGAGGAGTCGCTTCGGTACCCTCGAATCCTATCTCTTCCGCACGCTTGACGAGATCGAGCGTGTGCGCCTGAAGCTGCTCAGCCCGCTCGGCGTGATGGAGCGCCTGCTGACCCAGACGCGGGACTCAGTGGAGCAGCGCGCCAATCTACTGGCCGAGGACGCGCGCACGGTGAGCACAATCGACGAGCAACTGGCGCTCTACCGCGAGGATATGGAGAATAACTTCGCGCACCGTCTCGGCGAGATCGAAAATATTGTGCTGGCAATGCGCAATCGCGGCGACCACTTCTTCGACGAGACCATCCGCCTGGGACGCCTCTTCGATCTTATGCAAGGTGGGCGCATTCGCGAGGAGTTCGAGCAGAACGTGACCGCCGATAGCGCCGCCCGCATCGACCAGGCAGTGCAGGAGCTCATCGACTGGCTGGTCGAGCACGAGCATCGATTGTGGCAGGATGTGATGGAGTACCTGGACCGGCGTCGTCAGATGAGCGTGCGCCGCGACGACGCCATGATCGGCTCCGTAGCGCGCCAGTTCGACTATAACAGGCGCACGCTCCTGCAATCGGTTGCCCGTACGGCAGCCAACGTCGTCAGCACCTACGATCGCGACGCAGAGGCCATCGAACTCTCCCAGAGCCTGCGCAACGCAGTCGCCCAGGCAGCCATCGCGGGTGCCAGCGGTATTGGCCTCGGCGCGGCCATAGTCGCGCTCGTCGGAACAGCCGCCGCCGATGTCAGCGGCATCCTCGCCGGTACGGTTCTGCTCGGTCTCGGACTCTACATCATCCCCGCACGCCGCAAACGCGCCAAGCAGGACTTCAACGTCAAGATGGAGGAGCTGCGCACCCGCCTGCACAGCGCCATGAGCGAGCAGTTTCGCAAAGAGCTCTCCAACTCCCTCAGCCGTGTCCAGGAGGCCATCACGCCCTACACGCGCTTCGTGCGCTCCGAACAGAAGAAGACGACAGCCATCCAGGAGCAGGTGCAAGACCTCGGTCGCTCGGTCATGGCACTCAAAAACGAGATCGACAATCTGTAACTATGAATGGAACGGATTATTAAACACGACGTTGATGAAGAAAATGGCGAAACAGGCGGCACCAAAGCTGATCAGTCCGGAAATTCCTCCCACGCCAGCCATCAATATAGCTGCGAGCGGGACCAGTATCGATATGGAGACGATCGCTAACGCGAGACGCATACCCGCTGAGACTCCCCCGCTGCCGACGTTCGGCTGTATCTTGCCTCTCGGTCCCTGTGCCATGCGCTGCGCTAGGCGCTGCGCCAGCCCATCGACAAACTCATCATCGTACTGCGGCCCCGAACCATACTGCGGCGGTGGAGCAAACATCTGGTTCCCCTCGTACCGCCCGTAGCCTGGATCTTCATGCAACGGCTGGCCCGGTTCCATTTGTGGCGTCATAGTATCTGCACCTCCATGCTTGCATCTCTATAGCTATCGATAAGTTTCTGACTAACAAATTCTAACAGTCCTATCTACGTATTGTGTCGCTTAAGGTTGTACTAAAATCCCTCATCATAGCGTAAAGATGGATGATTGCTTCACAAACAGCACATGCCCATAAAGTACTTTTCTCACACAGCTTCCCGTTTGCTCATTTGCGCTCTACCTCTGGAAAGATACGTCCATCGTCGAGCCGCCATTCATCCTGAAACTCGTGGATGGCGACATCATTCACATCTTTTACTACGAAAATATTTTTCTCTGGGAGGTCCCGCCGGAGCGGTTGCAACAAAAGGGCCTGGAAGGGCTGCTGCCGCTGCTGCCACTTACTCAAGGAGCGATGGAAGCACGCGATACGATCGTCAATGACATGATCGAAGGGCTCAGGGCTGCTGGCAAAGAAGATATACTGGCATTAGGATACGCATTCGCGGGGCGCGTGTACACGACGGAAGCCGATCGGAAATGGCTCAAAAGGAGGTTTGCGATGTTTGAGGATTTTCTCGAAGAGTCCTGGTCCTACCAGGAAATGGTGCAGAAGGGCGTCGACAAAGGATTTGAGCTCGGCAAGAAGCAAGGCATAGAGCTCGGCGAGAAGCAAGGTATCGAGCTCGGCAAGAAGCAGGGAGCACTGGACGCTCTACGTCCCACGCTTGTACGCTTCGTAGAGGCACGCTTTCCGGAGTTGACAGCTCTCGCCCAGCAACAGGGGGAACGCTTTACCGTGCCTGAACTGCTCAGCGATGTTATCGATAAGCTGCTCAAAGCACAAACGGCTGAACAGGCTCGCCAGATCCTCATGCAGCTTGATCAGGTGCCTGATACACCTCATCCCGACGCTTGAGAAGGGGCCCAGTCGCTAACGCACAAGGAGATTTCAAATGATTGAGGATTTTCTCGAAGAGTCCTGGTCCTACCAGGAAATGGTTCAGAAGGGCGTCGATCAAGGCATCGAGATAGGCAAAAAGCAAGGCATTCAGCAGGGGGCACTGAGTGCTCTGCGCCCCCTGCTTGTACGTGTCGTGGAGGGACGCTTCCCAGAACTCACAACCCTGGCACGACAGCAGGCGGAACGCTTCACCGTGCCCGAACTCCTCAGCGATGTCATCGATAAGCTCGCCATGGCACAGACGGCGGACAGGGCTCGCCAGATCCTCATGCAGCTTGATCAGGTGCCCGATACGCCTCATTCCGACGCTTGATGATGCTGCTAGCGCAATACGTGAATAGCCTGGTTGAGCGCCTGGTCCGCACTCTCTTGCAGGATCTCGCTGAGTCCCGGATGAGCATAGATAATTTCGGAGAGGTCCGTCAGGGTTGCGCCCATCTCGATAGCTAGAGACATCTGCCCGATGAGGTCGCCCGCGCGCGGTCCCACAACGGTGGCTCCCAGAACGCTGCCGTCGTCTTTATTGGCGACGATGGTGGCTACGCCAGCGTCGGTACCAAGAGTCAAGGCGCGCCCGTTGGCGGCCAGAGGGAAACGGCCCGTGGCGATATTGTAGCCAGCACGCTCGGCTGCCTCCACCGACAGGCCCACGGTCGCCAGCTCCGGCGTGGTGTGAACGACCAGGGGGACGACCAGCGGCGCGAACTGGACGCGCTGACCGGAGAGCACTTCGGCGGCAACCTTGCCCTGTTTGATGGCGATACTCGCCAGCGCGCGACCTCCGGTGCAATCGCCGGCGGCGTAGATGTGCGGCGCGCTGCTCTGTTGCATGCGGTCGACGACGATGCCGCCCAGCTCTGTTACCTGGACGCCTGCATCGCTGAGGGATAGGCGCGCTGTGTTGGGTCGCACGCCGTTCGAGATGATCAGGGGACGCTCATCTATGGAGGCGCTATCGGCCTTCGTCACGATCTGTACGCCCAGTTTGCGCAGACCCGCCTGCACGAGACGGAGCGGGGCGGGATCGACATCCGCCAATATCTGGTCGCCGGGAGCGTAGAGTTTGACCTGGACGCCGAGCCGCACAAAGAGGGTCGCCAGTTCAAGGGCGATGTAGTCGTTGCCGAAGATATTGAGCGCGTTGGGAAGCTCGGTTAACTGCAAAGCCTGCTCGGGCGTAAGTATACGCTGACCATCGTAGGGTAGATCCGGTAGCGGCGCGGCGCTCGCTCCGGTGGCGAGGATACAGTGATCGAACTTGAGACGGTGCGAACTCTCCTCCCCCTCGACACGCATCTCTTCGGGGTTGAGAAACCATGCCGTTCCCTTGATCAGTTCGATACGGTTGCCGGCGATGAGGCGCCGCACACCGTTGACGAGGCGATCCACGACACTCTGCTTCCACGTCCGCATCCTGGACCAGTCGAAGGAGACCGTCTCGGCATGGACGCCCATATCGGCGAGGCTCTCCTGACGCATCTGCTGGTAGCGTTCGCTGGAGAAGAGCAGCGCTTTGAGCGGGATACAGCCACGCTGCAGGCAGACACCCCCGACGGGACCAGACTCGACCAGCGTTACATGCCGACCGAGTTGGGTGGCGCGGATGGCCGCGACGTAGCCAGCCGGACCCGCGCCGATCACAAGGGCATCTACCGCTGTTGTAACATCGCCGACAACCATTTTTTCAATCCCATCAATTTTTTCAATCCCATCAATTTCAATCCCATCAAGCGGGCCGTAATAGAAGTCTGGCTCTGATGCCTTTCCGCAGGGAAGTATACAGATGAGACCCGCAGAAGTCAAGTAAAAAATGCACTAGATCATATCGAGTAGCAACTGCTGCGGCTGCTCCACCAGCGCCCTGAAGCGGGCCAGGAATCTCCCGGCCAGCGCGCCGTCGATGACGCGATGATCGAACGAGAGCGCCAGAGGCAGCATCGTACGCGCAACGATCTTGCCATCCTGCACGATCGCCTTCTCTTGCAAGCGACCAACCGCGAGGATCGCCGTCTCAGGATAATTGATGATCGGTGTGCCACTGCTGCCGCCGAAGCTGCCCACATTGTTGAGCGTGAAGGTACTGCCGGAGACCTCGGACAACGCGAGGGAACGCTTCTGGGCACCCGCGATCAGGTGCTCAAGCTGCTCAGCAATCTGCGTTACCGTAAGCTGATCGGCGTTGCGCAGGACGGGAACAAGCAGACCTTCGGGCGAGTCGGTGGCGATGCCGATGTGATAGACGCGCTTATAAATGATCTCGCGCCTCTCCTCGTCCAGGCTAGCGTTGAAGATGGGGAACTCTTTGAGCGCAGGCAGCAGGAGCTTGACCAGGAGTGGCATATAGGTCAGACGGATGCCGCGCTGCTCCGCGAGGGACTTCAGGGTCTGCCGCAACGCAGCCAGTGCGGTCCCATCGATCTCGTCGAAGGCGGTGGCGTGCGGAATGGTACGCCACGACCGCTCCATCCGTTCGGCGATGCGCCTGCGCAGTCCTGTGAGTGGCTGGCGTTCTTCGGCCTCCTCTCCCTGTTTGCCAGATGCTACAGGAGCGGCTCTACGAGCGCCGTTAGCCGATTCAGAAGACAGCTCAGTTGGGGCAGGCGTGGAAGGAGATACGGCTGGTTTCTGTTGTGCATGCTCAACGTAACGCTGCAGATCATCCATTGTGACGCGACCGGTGGGATGAGACGACTGCACATTTGCCAGCTCGATGCTAAGCTCGAAGGCCCGCTTACGCACGGCGGGCGCGGCCAGGACACGCTGACGTGTCGCTATATCATGAGTAGTCGTCTGAACGGATGCCTGGCTCACCGGAACAGCGGTAGTATTGGCGGACGGGGTAGAGGCAGCCGGGCGAGCGGGTGTGGATGTTTCACCGGGCGCATCGAAGATCACCAGCACCTCGCCGAGCTTCGCCACCGTCCCCTCCTGCACACGAATAGCGGAGACGCGGCCTGCGATCGGCGAAGGGATCTCAACGACTGCCTTGTCCGTCTCGACCTCGACCATCGGTTGATCGAGCCTGAGCGTATCGCCGGGCTTGATCAGCCAGTGCCGTATCTCGGCCTCCTGCATCCCTTCACCCAGGTCGGGCAGTTTGAATTCTTTCATAGCGCCCTCCTACGGCTCCATCGTACGCTTGATAGCATCAACCACACGAGCAGGACTCGGCACATAATTGTCTTCGTCCTCCGGAGACGGGTAGGGCGTGTCGTAGCCTGTGACGCGCTCCACCGGCTTGAGCAACGAATAGAGGCAGTGATCGTTGATGATCGCGGTGATCTCGGCTCCGACGCCGCCGGCGCGTGCAGCTTCGTGGACAATCACAGCGCGCCCGGTCTTTTCGACGGACGCGATAATTGCCGCTTCGTCGAGGGGCCAGATGGTGCGCAGGTCGATGACTTCGACGCTGATACCCGGCAGTTGCTTAGCGGCGGCGAGGGCGACCTGCACCATGGCACCGTAAGCAAACACGCTGACATCGCCGCCCTCCCGTACGGTCTGTGCCTTGCCCAGGGGAAGCGTATAGTGTTCCTCCGGTGTCTCCTGACGGAAGGAGCGGTAGAGCTTGATATGCTCCAGGAACAGGACGGGATCGGGATCGGCGATGGCTGAGGCGAGCAGGCCCTTGGCGTCGTAGGGGGTGGACGGGATAACGACCTTGAGCCCGGGCGTCTGCATAAATACGCCTTCCAGGCTATCAGAGTGTAGTTCGGGCGTACGCACACCCCCACCGAAAGGGGCTCGTACGACCAGCGGACAGGTAAAGGTTCCCGCGCTACGAAAACGCATACGCGCGGCCTGCGTCACGAGCTGGCTCATGCTCAGGAAGAGGAAGCCCGCGAACTGGATCTCGGCGACCGGGCGTAGGCCATACACGGCCATGCCTACAGAGCTGCCGATAATGCCCGATTCCGACAGCGGGGTATCGAAGACGCGCCGCTCGCCAAAGCGCTTCTGAAGCTGTTCGGTAACACGGAAGACGCCGCCGTTCACGCCGATATCCTGTCCCAGTACAACGACACGTCCATCGCGCTCCAGTTCCAATGCAAGCGCCTGGTTGAGCGCTTCTATCATCGTCATCTGCATCGTGATTAACTCCTTCCTGGCTTGTTCTGCTTGCTATAGCGCAGCAGGTCGGCACGCTGCTCCTGGAGGCGGGGCGAGAGGTTGGCCTCCGTATAGTCGAAGAAGGCATCGGGGGCGGGAGGCGGCATCGCCTCGGCTTCGGTGACGGCTGCATTGATCTCAGCTTCGACTTCTGCGATCAGTTGCTGGTCCTGCGCAGCGGTCAGCAGATCGCGGCTCATAAGAAAACGTTGGAAGCGCCGCACAGGATCTTTCGCGCGCCAGGACTCGACCTCGGCGGCATCACGGTAGCGCGTGGCATCGTCGGCAGTAGTGTGGGAACCTATGCGATAGGTCAGCGTCTCGACCAGGGTCGGCCCCTGTCCCGCGCGGGCACGCTCGATAGCCTGCTGCATTATGTCGTAGACTGCGAGCACATCGTTGCCATCGACCAGCACCGATGGCACGCCGAAGCCGCCGCCACGGGCCGCGAGGGTGGGCGCGGCTGACTGGCGATGACGCGGCACGCTGATGGCCCAACCGTTGTTTTGTATAACAAGCACCACTGGTGCCTGGAAGACACCAGCAAAGTTCAGCGCCTCGTTGAAATCGCCCTCGGAGGTCGCCCCATCGCCGCACACGCCCACGGCAACGGCAGGCTCGCCGGCGATCTTCGCCGCCATGCCCAGTCCCACCGCGTGCAGCATTTGCGTGCCGATGACGATCTGGATGGGCAGGCAGCGCGACTCCTTCGGAAAGGGCGGAGTGAAGCCGCGAAAAGAGTAGATCAGAGAAGCGGGCGGGATGCCCCTGACGAGCAACGAGGCAATCTCGCGATAGGTCGTGGCGAGCCAGTCCTGCGCTTGCATGGGAGCCGCCAGACCAACGGCGGTTGCCTCCTGTCCCACCAGGGAACCGAAGGTCGTGGCGCGTCCCTGGCGCTGTAGGGCAATAATCTTGTTTGAGAAAGCCCTGCCCAGGTGCATGGAACGGTAAAGCGCGAACAGGCGCTCGGCACTGAGATCGGGCATCTTGCCAACCAGGTTGCCATCGATATCAAGGATCTGGTAAGCAACCATACCGGGGTCAACTTGCTGGATCGACACGGCGCCTTTTCCTCCCTTCTTTGAGGCTCTCTTACTCCTTCAGAAGCGCGCTTACTGAAAAAA
>Ga0137371_10000869_pt1 | contig 23251 bp, 31 predicted proteins | sample SagtaG_7_FD_104919 | JGI IMG/M metagenome (GOLD analysis project Ga0137371, IMG submission 104919) | Vadose zone soil microbial communities from Sagehorn Ranch, Mendocino, California, USA - Sage1_R_40_16 metaG | ecosystem: Environmental > Terrestrial > Soil > Vadose zone | place: USA...
ACGACTCCGACACCGGCAGCCCAGCGAGCGAGGGCGGCATGTGGTGGGGAGTCGAGCAGAGGTGTATGTTCAACCACCTCTGGAATATTCCGGGTACGCGCGCCTGGTGGCTCGTCTTCAACCGTCGCAAGATGGAGCGGGTCGTCGGCACCTGTTGCTAGCGTGCTCTCTATCACCTGCTCGTCTGCTGGTTCCGCCAGTTCGGACTCGCGTACAAAATACACGTGAATGGTCTCGGAGATCGTTGGTTCCGCCTCGCTTTCCCGTAATTTCCCGTCCTCCTCTGGGAGAACCTCTGCCGATTGATCGTCGTGCTGGTGGTCCATCCATTGCAAGATGGCGTTGATGTCGTCTTGCAGTTGGTCTGCCATGTCGTTACCCTCATCTACTGCTCAGGGAACACGCACCATTCTCCCCTGATTTGCTTTCTAACGTACTACGAGATCTCTTTGACTTCTCCGGGTTTGGCCGGTCGAAACTTCCCGTTCTCGTTGATGAACACGATGCGTTGATCCTGGATATGGATCACCATGTCGGGTTTCCCATCGCCATTGACATCCTGGAACGTCAGGGTGACCGGCGTGATATCCTCCCCGTCGCCAAAGAGAATCGGCCCCACGTAAATCACAGCATGTGAACAATCCTCGCCAGGGCACTCGATCACCTCCACGTGGCGGTTCAGATTGATGGCGATAAAATGGCTTGGATTGGCGACCGAGTCGTTGTGCCCGACAACGGCATCCGTCTGGAATGTACGCGGCCTGCCGTAGTGCCAGTCATCCTGGGTTGCCTGCCACCAGCCCAGAAGCATATTCCCCCCAGCCCACAGCGCAAGCATCGCCAGCATCCCAATCCCAAAAATGAGCAACCAATGACGACGAGGCCTGGATGATTCTTCTGACTCGTAGGCTTCCACTTCCTGCCGATACTGCTCTTGAGATGGCCTCGAAGCCCGCTGTTTTGGTGGAGGGCCAGCATGCAGCACGTACTGCCGATTCCCCTGCCGGATCACCACAGGCTGCGCTGCTGGCAGAGATTGGTAGCGGCGTGCGCTGGTGGGCATACGAGTTGGCCACATGTCATCATCGTCCTCTTCCTCATCGTCCACCATCTCCTCGTCTATCTGCATCTGTTGCTGACTTCGCTGCTGCGACGACGTTCCTACCCGTCTGGTCTGGACAAATGCCCCATGGGTAGACGCACCATTCGTCGTGTTGACGAGGCTCCTTCTCTGTGGGAAATTTGTCCCCGGTCCTTGCTGCTCTCTCATGCGTTCACCCCGCTTTCTCGTGGTGTACGCTGTCTATAGGAAAAAGCATAAGCATGATTTTGCGGAATTGGCGTACACGTAGGGAAATGTGCTGTGACGACACACACGGTATACTGGCTCTCTCCTGCCATGAACGGGCTCGCCAGGCATGTCCAAAGTTGGAGCGATGAGCATCCGCCGTAGCAAAGGATAGCGGTATCCTCCGTATTGTGGTCCACGTTTCTGGGTATTGCTGAAAGGTCGATTCTCTACTCCTCAAGTTTTGTAGGGAAGCGATAGGTTGCTGATCGTTCATGGGTTCGTCTTTCATCTTGACTGAGAGGTACGCCATGAGGTTTCATCTCATGGGAACTCCTGAACTGACAAAGGTCGGAAGGGTCCCGTTCGCTGACCTCCGTGTGGAAGGCGGAGGCCAGCTTGATCATCACCTCCTCTCGTTGCCTGCATAGGCCTCTAAGACTCCTACACAAGCTTGTACATGGCATTGAGCCAATGTAGAAGCTCATGTGAATGAAGCGAGTACCATGAAACCCTTCGATTGAGCTGACATGCATTTGTGGCAACACTCATTGTCGCTTTCCCTCGACGAGTTTCACAGCTCACACGTCTAATAATAACCTGTAAAAGCGGAAAAATCAAGGTATTTGTTGATAAAAAACGTTTTTTACCGTATAATGTTGATATTTACGCACATATTGGCTCCTGTTGACAGAAACCGCCATTTAGCGCAAAATACGGTTAATAATTGTCAGGAGGCCGTATGGAGACCTTAGATCAGCTGCGTAAGCGCGCGGGACTACAAGTCAGGGAGCTAACCCAATTAGCCGATATTTCAGAGTCCTCGTATCGCAAGATGGTGAGAGGTGAACCGGTGGGTGAAGTTTTAGTGTATCGCGTGCTGCGTGTTTTATCTGAACGTCTCAGGCGTGAAATAACACTCGATGACGTGAGTGGACTGAATATTATATAGAGGCAACTGATAAGCTAGCGAGGCGAGAGAGAGAAATCGCACGTGTAGTATTTATGCTCTGATCGATCCAAGGGATAACGGAGTATCCAGACGAGAGGCTAAAGCAGCATGTACAGGGAGACGGAAATAATCCGAAGAGACAATGGATAAGTCATTCAAACCCTAGCGATCTGACAGACGTCTCCAGATCATCAAGTGGTGCCAGACAGGTTAAAGGAACGATACTCACACTCGATGAGCTCATTGCAGAAGCAGGAATCAAAAGAGTGGAACTTGCGGCTCAAAGTGGTGTTGTAAAGCTTTCTAAGAAATGCTGCTAAACACGTGCTTTCGCTCGCATCCAGGTCCTCGTTCTACCTTTCCGTTTTTCGATGGCTCTGAGAGAATAAGTACCCAGACATCGTGGATGCATTTGTCCTGGCAAGTGCTCCAAGACCGATGATCGGTTCTGGTGAGAAGCCGGGCGGGCGAGGCCCTAGTCACTGTCAATCAAACTCGATACGGGCAAGAGGCCCGCAAAGGCGCGCCAACAAGCGAGAGCAAACATCGCTGCCGTGAAACAGAGTGATATACCACGTAGTCCCGACAGCCTCCGGGCAGAAGGCGATAGAGGCCAACGCAGGCGGGGCCCGTATGGAAAAGACGTAAGAGGAGGGAACATGCTGGTTGTTCCGTACGGATTGCCAATGCACATTGGATGTTAGCATTTACTAGCATTTTTGGATACTGTCAGTACAGGTCTATCGTGCATGTCAGTCATGGCGCTCCTACTTCCAAGATCACAGTCATTAAACTGATATGGAAACCGGGAAGAATCGGATCAGGCGAGTGATGCACACCTATGGGATCGCAGCCCAAAGCCTCCGCAAGAAGAATGTCTACTGAGGCCTCGCAGCCGAGATTGTGCCGAAGTCAGCTGCGTGAAGTAGCGTTTGAGTGGGTCGACAACGAAGTGGTCTTCTCCGATATGCTGGAGGTCAAGCGAGCCGATGGCCCCCTGGTTCGCAGCTGTTTTGCGCTTCGTCAGCGTCTTCCAGCTGGCTGGAGCTTCACGTCGCTCCTTGTATACGCTGGAAGATTTTGTGCAAGCGGTTGAGACGCGGGATCAACTTTTCTAATCAAGAGTGACCAGCACGTGGGGCTCGATCACCTCTCTCCGCTTGAGCCTCTTGAGTTGGAGGATATTCCTTCACTCGCCCTCTGGTGATATCTCTTTGAGCAGAGACTGGACACCTCTGAAATGATGAGAGGAGCAGCGGTACTTCTATGAAGATCTACCTGGTGGATGGTACCTACGAGCTGTTTCGCAACCACTTCGGACCGCCGTCGCGCAAGGCACCGGATGGGCGCGAGGTCGGCGCGACGCTGGGCCTGTTACGCAGCCTGCTAAAGCTGCTCGCCACATCGGGCATCACCCACGTGGCCTGCGCGTTCGATCACGTGATCGAGTCCTTCCGGAACGGCCTCTACCCCGGCTACAAGAGCGGCGCGGGCGTTGACCCCAACCTGCTAGCCCAGTTCCCGCTGGCCGAAGAGGCCGTTTCCGCCCTTGGGCTGGTGGTCTGGCCGATGGTGGAATTCGAGGCCGACGATGCTCTGGCCAGTGCGACCGCCCGTTTCAAGGACGAAGCCGAGGTCGAACAAATCGTGCTCTGCTCGCCGGATAAGGATCTGGCCCAGCTGGTCTCTGGAAGCCGCATCGTTGGCTGGGATCGCCGCCGCGATATACTCATCGATGAAGCGGCCGTGGTGGCGAAATTTGGCGTGCGCCCGCAGGCGATCCCCGACTGGCTGGCCCTGGTGGGCGATGCGGCCGATGGCTTGCCCGGCATCCCGGGCTGGGGTGAAAAATCCGCCTCCGCCGTGCTGGCACAATACGCATACCTCGAGGCGATCCCCGCAGATCCGCACACCTGGGGGCTCTCGGCCAGCCGCGCGGCGCGGCTAGCTGAGAGCCTGGTGCAGCACAGGGCTGAGGCGCTGCTGTTCCGCACACTGGCTACCCTACGCGAGGATGTGCCACTACAGGAAACGCTCGCCGATCTGGAATGGCAGGGCGCAGACGCGCGGCTGAAAGAGGTCTGCCACCGGCTGGGCGATGAAAAGTTGCCCGTGCGGGTTCTAAGGTGGCGCGAGAGATGAATGTGGCAGCGCAAAGAATCGCAGTTGCACGCACGTGTTGTCAATTCGCAGGAGAGCGACTTCCGTCAGCACCCATGCTCGGCTTTCGTCAAGCCAGGCGGAGACACGTTGGCTGATCTTTCCCAGCCGAGAGCCGGGCCGAGGATTGAAGCAAAATCCGAATGACCGTTTTCTTTCTCGGCTCGTAGAATAGATACACAGGCACATTGCAAGAACATCTACGCTCTCCATCAGTCATCCCGAAGGCAAGAGGGAGAGAAAGGAAAGGAACCAGCTATGAACACACATGATCAGCACCAAAGGTCGCCAGATGTTGGAGGAACTCGGTCATGAGAAAAGTTATTGTACTTGAATTCATCACCCTTGATGGTGTCATACAAGCCGGCGGCGGACCAGAGGAAGATACCAGTGGTGGCTTCGCGTATGGCGGGTGGCAAGCTCCATATTCCGACGATGTTCTTGGAACAGTCATGAATAGGCAGATGAACATGCCGTTTGATCTGTTGTTAGGGCGCAAAACCTTTGAAATTTGGGCACCGTACTGGCCGCACCATGCGGACATATGGCCGGGCGTCAATCCAGCAACCAAGTACGTCGCCTCGAATACCATAACTTCTCACGAATGGCAGCCCTCCGTGTTTTTAGGCGGAGACATTGTGGAAAAAGTCAACAACATCAAGCAAACGCAAGGGCCGGATTTGCACGTGTACGGAAGTGCAAATCTCGTTCAGACGCTCATGAAGCATGATTTGGTCGATGCGTTCTGGCTAAAGATATATCCGCTGACGTTGGGCAGTGGAAAACGGTTGTTTGCCGATGGCACAATCCCGGCGGCGTTCAAGGTGACGGATAACAAAGTCTCCCCAAGTGGCGTCATTATCGTGAATTACGAGCGTGCCGGCGCGGTTACAACCAACACGGTGTCAGGAAGCAGACATTCCTGAGGTTGCGAGGAGCATTCCCAAACCCACACTTGCTTCGACCGCACATCACGCGCGAACGGGGGAAAATCGGCAGATTGGTGAACAGCAATTCGAGGAGGCGCGCCTGTGCCGATGTTCCACGTCGCTTTTTCGAGCCGTGGGATGCTGGTCAAGCGTCAGATACGCTTTTTGCTGATTGCCTGCATTACCAGAAATGTCGTACCGTCACCCGCTGACTTTCGCCATTTTATGGAGGTCTGCGAGGTCGATTCAAATGGATCGCGCCGATGTTCCACCTTTCGCGCTGGAAACGGTCGAACATTCACGCCATTTACCACTAAGCTGATGAGTTTTCTTAAAGTTGCATAAGCCTTTCCCTGTGTTTTCTATTACGCACCTATATACTTGACAGACTCTAACAGATTACCTCTCCTGTAGGTATGAGCCTATTCGCCTTCCAGCAACAATTCCCCGACGAAGCCGCTTGTCTTGCTTTTCTTGAAACGCAGCGTTGGGGCGAGAATGGTGTTCATAGGTGCTGTCCGCACTGCGGCAGCCTCAAAACCTATACGTTCGCTGAGGGTAAGCTCTGTACGTGCGGCGATTGCCGTAAAAAGTTCACTATCAAAGTCGGCACCATGTGTAGCAACAGTCACATTTCTTCGCAAAAATTACACAAGTGCAAGGCTGTGATACACTAGTGGTATGATTTTCTCTGAACCCCGCGATCCCAGATTGATCACTGTTCGTCGTGGCGGTACCCTGAGCGATAGCAATCACCATCTGCTTGCACTCTGGGCAGCCGCCTGCGCGGAGCATGTCCTGCAGTTCTTTGAGGAAGTGCAACCCGAAGATGAGCGTCCGCGTCACGCCATTGAGCAGGCCCGCGCATGGGCGCGCGGCGAGATCACGATGTCGGAGGCTCGAACGGCGGCTGGCCATGCGATGGCGGCGGCCAGGGATCTGAGCGGAGCAGCGCGCCATGCCGCGTATGCTGCCGGTCAGGCCGCGGCGGTCGCGCACGTTGCCGCGCACGAACTCGGCGCCGCAGCCTACGCGATCAAGGCCGCGCAAGCTGCAGCCCCTGAAGAGGATCGCGAGCAAGCCGGCCGTCTGGAGTGCCAGTGGCAGCGCGAACGGCTTCCACATGAGATCCGGGAGCTTGTGCTTGATGACCAGCGTGTACGCAATGATGTGTGCTGGGGTGTGTTTGAGTGTGAACCACCCGGCTTCGCGCAGAACGCCTCTCCTCTTTGACCTCAAGTATGTACAGAGACAGGTGCCACAGGAGAGCGTATATCAATCTGCTCTCATAGGTAGATGAGTCTGAAGCAGCTACAGAAGGAAAAGGATTCGACACCGCCAAAAGGACATGCTGATTGTGCTGAAATGGTCAAAAGAATGGCAAACACCCAACCAGTCAGCAAAAAGAAGCTCATAAAACGTCAAGAGGAACCGAAAGGGTAAGCACAAGCGGACAGTCCATTGATCATTCTGGGTCTGTATAGTATAGAGGCGCGTTCTATTATTCTGTATGGATCACGAGCGCCAAAAGCGGCTAAACTTCTCTTAAATCCGCAGATTGGCAGCCACTTGCCAAAAGACCTCATGTCTAAGGCAGGAGAAAGGATCAAGAGGTGGATAGCTATGACGGTGGAGCAAGTCATCGCGCTGTTGCAACAGCACGCCAACCCACAAGCCGTCCAAGGAATGGCTCGCTTTGGCATCAGCTCTACCCAGACGCTGGGGGTCTCGATCCCGACGCTGCGCCGCATCGCCAAAGATATCGGCATGGATCATCCACTGGCTCTGGAGCTGTGGCGTTCTGGCATCCATGAGGCGCGCATCCTTGCCTCCATGATCGCTGACCCGCGCCTTGTTTCCTCCGAACAGATGGAGGAGTGGGTCAACGATTTCGATTCGTGGGACGTCTGCGATCAGGTCTGCGGGAATCTCTTCGTTAAAACCCCCTATGCCTATCACAAGGCGATGGAATGGCCTCACCGGGAGCAGGAGTTTGTACGGCGGGCGGGTTTTGTGCTGATGGCTGAACTGGCGGTTCACGACAAGCGAGCCCCTGACGAGGCGTTCTTGCCCTTTTTCCCACTGATCAAGCAGTATGCCATCGATGAGCGCAACTTCGTGAAGAAAGCGGTGAACTGGGCCCTGCGGCAGATAGGGAAACGCAATAGCCATCTTCGAGCTGTGGCAATGGACTGGGCGAAGGCGATCAAACAGCTGGATTCTCGGGTAGCCAGGTGGATAGCCAACGATGCGCTCAAAGAGTTGCAGAAGAAGACCCGATAGCTCTCACACACTTCCCACGAAGCGGAATCCCACTGCCTGCAAAGCCCTGTGCTCGATCAGATACTGCTCCATGTGCTTGAGAAAGGTGAGCAGCTCTCGCTCCTGCTCGGGTGTGGCACGGCGGATGCCGTTACCGATATAGACGAAGAGGTAGGGAACCCAGGCAAACAAGCGCTCGTGAAACGTCTCATGGAGCGCTGACATCATCTCATCGAACCGGTTGAGGTGGTGTTCGGCGGCGCGTGTGAGCCAGGCCGTTCTTAAGGCCTCAATGGAGGCCGTCTCGTCAGGAAGCGTGGCAGGATCGGCATCGTAGCGCCCGCTCAAGAAGAGCAGGCGCTGCATCTGAAAGAGCCAGCAGGCCGTCTGTTCATCGAAGCGATCGAAGGCGTAATCCTGGCAGATGATCCTACCGCCCTGCTTCAAGAGACGCTGCACCTCCGCTATCGTCTGCTGGAGCGCCGGGAGATGATGGAGGGAGCGATTGAAGATGACACAGTCAAAACGTGCTTCCTGAGCCTGCCAGGTGTTCACGTCCGCGCAGAGATAGCGCAGGCTGCCAAATCCAGGGGGTTGAGGATGTGCGGCGCTGCTCCGCTCGGCTACCTCGATAATGTCCGGCGACACATCGATGCCGATGACATCGTGGCCATCTCTGGCCAACTCGAGGGAGAGGTAGCCGTTGCCACAGCCCACCTCAACGATCGTCTGCGCCGGGTGAGGGAGCATGCTTTTCACGAATTGGTAGGTGTCGAGCGCACTTAGCTCGATCATAGGCACGCTGCTCCACTGGAACAACTGACCCGCATCGAGGTCCGGGTATGCGATGGGATATCGCAGATCAGCGATGAAATGCGCCGGAAGATTACTCATACCATCTCTCCTCTCAGCTGGTGAGGTGTTCTCACCAGCTCGATGAAGGTCTCTTCGTCCTCACCATCCGCTTCTGGGGAATCCATTTCGTATTGCTCCCCGTATTTATGGGCTAAGACGGCATTGGCATGCGTATGCTGAGCAACGGGTAGTTCGCGCGCATACCCTTCGATCTGTGGCCCAAGAACGTTGCCGATCCAATCGCAAGGAGCCAGCAGGACACGATTGGTCGTGCGAATGCGCTTGAGCTTGCCGGTCGAGCGACCGGTGACCATGTAGAGCTTTCCGTGCTCGTGGGCGAACCACATGGCGGTGGGAACGCCCACGCCACTTGTGCGAAAGGTCGTGAGCAGCACAAACTCGTAGGGAGACAAGGAGGCAAAGGGGTCATCTGTCTCTCCCTGGTGCTGTGGGCTTTGTGTAGTCATGTGCTCTTCCTTTCCTCATGTCGCCACTGGTTTGCCAGACTCTTACCCACCGGACTACCCGTGCTCACGGCCTATTCCAGGTTGGCGATAGTCTGCTGCCGAAGCGCGGGGTCCTGCACTATGAGGCCTACGAGCGCTTGCAGCACCCACACCTTTCCCATGTGGCTCGTGTCAGTTGACGCATGAACTCCTCACTGCTATATTACCCCATTTTTCCATACCATGGCGAAGTTTCGGCAAGAACGACCTGCCTTGCTCCTGGGTGCGACCCGTCTCGTTTCCAGGTGCGATCTGCCTTCTCCCGTTGTCTCCGGGTCCTGATTCGCTAGACTGGTGGTGAGAAATGTAGCGGGCTTGCTGCATACACACGAACGCAAGCGACACCAGCGCTTTCTGGTGCAGCAAAGAGTGCGCTTGCTCACAGGAAAAAATCGCAAGAATCTGTACGAGGTCATGGAAGGAAACAACATACTATGGACCAGACTCAAACCCCACCAGATGGCGGACAGCCGAGCGGCTCAGAGAGCCAGCAACCCTCTGATGCTTTGCCGGTGGCTTCACCTCTACACTTGCAGACATCGAATGAACACGATGACTTGCCGGGGGATGCCCTGCTGGCGGATGAAGCCGCGGGATGGAGCGCGCAGTTCGTCGTCCCCTTCCAGCAATCCGGTCCGCTGCCTGTGGTGAATCCACAAACGGCTCGGGCATCTACCAACCAGGCGGGCATTCCGGCGCAGGGTCGTGCAACCCCACGGCGGTTCCCCATCCTCAAGGTTGGCCTGATCAGTGCGGTCATTGTGCTGGCAGTGGGGTTCCTCGCGCTCTCGGTCTTCGCACAGCCAGCATCCCATCTGACGACTATATCAAAGAATTCCACGCAGGGATCCCCGGCGACACATACAACGGTAGCGGCTAAGACGACGCGTCCTATACACAGGACGCCCACTCCGACCATAGGTACCGCGACTCCACAGGCAACGCCTCAGAATAACTGGATTCCTTCAGCGCAAACGCTACAGCAACTCAGGTGGACGGGAGCCGGTCTTTCAACGGGCGATGCGCTTGAAGCCGAGCGCACCGCCTGGACCTTCACCGACCGCGAGATGAGCCTAGATTACAGGAACGCGGGGACGCAGGCACAGCATGGCGGCACCTTCACGGCTGCGGTCTTTCTCCTGACACACAACGCCAGGGTGCGGTTTTTCCAGAACGATGTCCGAGCGATCAACAATGCGCTGTTCGACCGGGTACAGCAGCAGCAACTGATTCAGGAGGTGGTCAATGCTCAACCGCGCCTGGTCCAGTTCCAGGTTCAGGGTCAGCAGCAGTTTGCCTGGGTCGATGTTTCCTTCCAACTGTGGCAGTCCCAGCTCGATCATCAGACCGGCCAGAGAGCCGAGGGCCTGGAACTCGACCCGGCTACCCACGGACCGCACGTCCACCACATGATTGTCTTACTGCTGCACGTAACCCCCGGAACACAGGGGGCTAACGCTCCTATGGGAGGCACGGGCTGGCTGGTTAGCACCTACGCGCTGGATCCTTCGAGGGGTAAATTACCATCCATCATTCTTCCGGCTTGATGTTCTACAACTTGCTAGAAAGATGAGCTGCTGTACCCCCAATTTCCCTTATGGATTCTGCTGACCATGTAGGCGCGGGGAGGTCTTTGCATCGAAACGTTTTGGACTGTAGAACGTTCAAGAGCGTCTCACCTGCGATTTTGACAAACGGTTGTCTCTTGTGCTACAGTAGCAATCGGCCAATCGCTTGTCGCTACATATGAGCTCCATTACCGGCATTATACATGCCTTTCTTCTCGCTGAATCTGGAGCCGCCGCCTCGGCCTGACGAGGAAGTGGCGCGGCTGATACGCCTGCGCAGTCGAGCGCGTGATGCTCGCTCTGCCGGGGCGGTGGATGATCTGATCCGGCAGATACAGGCACGCCAGCGAAGTGCCGCTCCCACCAAACAACGAGCGAACACCAGGAGAGAGGAAGAGGAAAGAGAAGCAAGCACTGACGTTGCAGGAGGAGAGGTAGGTGGCGCACAACGTCGGAAGAAGCGTGGCAGCGGCGGTCACAAGAAGTCGCCGGAGGTCACGGCTCCGTCGCACCTCCATCTGATGTTTCGCGAAGGAGATGAAGGCGCATTTTCTCATGAACCAGAAGACGAGGGAAGGGGCGCGCCCGATGCCTGAAACTACTCTAGAGCGACGTCGAACAGGGCGCAAGCTCACAGCAGGGGCGTTAGTGGAGATAGGCGAGTCCCTGGCAGATGTCGATTGGCGGCTCTTGCACTGGCTGCTGCGCTATCCCCTGCAACGGGCCGACGATCTGGTAGTGGGTGTAGCCCGTTGGACCAGCCGCGCCACAGTCTATCGCCATGTGCAAGCACTGGAAGCGAGAGGGCTGCTCGAAAGCGTCCTGCCGAAAACACTGGGAGCGGGGAAGCGGCTCTACCACCTGAGCAATCGCGGCCTGCATGTGCTTGCGAGGCATCTGGATACACCGGCCCGCGAACTCGCACGCAGGTGGCAGGCCGATGAAGCGGGACTATTGCGCCTGTTGCCGCGTCTCCCCACGCTGATTTTGCTCCAGGAGGTGGTGAACGGCCTGGTCACGTATACGGCAGAGGCGATGACGACCCAGGGGCGACGTCCTCTGCTCGTGCGCTGGAGCTGGCAGCGTGATGTGACGTACCGTTTCCAGTATCGCGAACAGGCGATGCGCTTCTTTGCCGATGCCGTGGTGGCTCTGTGCGTTCGCGCACAGCAAAGCGAGAGCAGCGTGCTGGATCAGTGGTTTGGCCTGATCCTCCTTGCAATGGAGCTCGATGACGAACGGCTGATGCGTTTACGCCTGGAACGTCTCCTGTGCTGGCGCGAATGCCCCGAACGCTGGCCCTCTTATCAGCACATGCTGCCAGTGCTGATCCTGGCGAGATCGCAGCGGCAGCGTGACCACTGGCAGCGTGCAGTTGAGGCCACTGCGCTGAAACTGCACCTTGATCCCCTTGCTGGTGCGCTGGCCTGTCTTCCTCCAGGAGAGAGCGCTCAGGTGAATCCCTGGTTGTTCAACTGGCGTACGCTCTCTACCGAGGTGACCCGTCACCTGCAAGACCTGCTGAGGCCACTGCCACGTGCGGCGTTTCCACCCTCGCTGCTGCTGGAGGAAGGCGAGGATGAGGAGTGCAATGCCTCATCACCGTTGAACGCTTTCGCTGCCACAGCATCCTCTGGAACGCCCGCTCGTCTCAGTCGTCTCATTGTGGGAGACCTGGCCAATCGCGCTGCACACAGTATACAGGTGAAACTGGAGGAACAGGAGGTGATCGCTCTGCTGGGACTGCGCCTGACCCCTTGCCAGATGAGCATCCTACGCCTGCTGCTGGCACACCCGTTGCTGTCTGATGAGGAGTTGGCGGCTGTTCTGGGTCTCCAAAGAAGGTCGGTGCGCTGTGTGCTGTATGAACTGCATCACCTGGGCTGCCTTGAGCCGATTCCTACGGAGGCTGGGAAGCGCTGGCATCTTTGTGGATGCGGGTTGCGCCTGATCGCTGCTACGAACCGTATGCATATCCGTAACATAGCGGTATGGCCTGACGATGGGGGAGGTACGGAAACATCAGCAATGTTACAGCGAGGAGAGGCCTGGCTGTTACAGCATATCCAGCACACTGCCGGAATCTACAGCTTTTTTGCCAACCTCACCCAGGCAGCAAGACAGGATCCTGGACAGGCACTCTGCTGGTGGGAAACGGGGTCAGTGTGCGAACGACGCTACCAGGTGCATGAGCAGTGGTACAATCTGAGGCCCGATGCTCTGGCGGAATGTCGTGTGGGGTCTCAGCAGATACATTTCTGGTTGGAGTGGGATCGTGGTACCATGAATGTGCGCGATCTGGCGGTCAAGTTCACTTCCTACGAATACTACATCGCCTCGCGTGAATGGGCCAGAGAGTGCTCGATGCTGCCAATGCTCGTCTGTGTTGCGCCGGACATCGCCCAGGAGAGGCGGATGCAACGGGTGGCTCAGGCCAGACTCAGGTCGACTTCTGGATTGGTGGTGTGGACGACCACCAGTGTGCTCTTGGACGAACAAGGACCATTGGCCCCCATTTGGTTGCAGAGCAGTCAAGCAGCACAAACAGGCAGTGCGCTCAGACAATGCCTCTCGATGTGATTCCCGGAAAGAGCCGAAGTGCATGTAGGCAGACGCATACCTAAATGCTTCCAGGGAATTTTTGCGGGGCTGGTGAGGTGTTTCGGTGCTCATGAGCTGCATAGGTCTAGCCAAGAAGCGGAAAGCACCAGGGGAGGCTGCCACAAGTTCCTCACTTTGACCAGATTCAAGCCACACTTCTTTTGCCTTATCTCTCCTCGCCGTAGCTTGACTCATCTTCATGGATCAACGGCTGACCACGGTTGAAGCAATAACGGAAGTAGCCAGGGCAATGTGCTCCGCCGCGCGAATCTCAGTCTCGGTTCAGGGTCTCACCCGGCAGCCCATTCCCATGCATCTCGAATGGGCAGACGAGCGAATTTCCGACTGGCAATAATACTATGTTTGTCTCCCAGCGAGCGTCAAGAAAGTGAGGACGAAGTGCCATGGGGCGAGAGCAAGTATTGCGCCATCTGATGCGGAGAAAAAGGCATGTCATTCTCAAGCCACCAGGCCAGCAGACTGAGAGCGGCTCCCGCGACAAATTGCGCATGCATGGCAATTGGAACGGCCAGATGCTGATTGGACGGGGGCAATTCGCGCACTTTGGCAGATACCACTTCAGCAATATACTCCTTGACCAACTTCTGAAAGCGGCCAATCCCTTCTCCACACAACATCAGCTTGTAGAAGTGCTGATGTTGTGCCGCATGCTCGAACAGACGAATAAAATAGGGGGGAGGATGTTCTACCGAGTACGCGTTGGGTGGCTTATGCTCCTCTTCTGCCAGCAGGTCATCGTACATCTGGCGTATCCCCTGTTCAAGCAGGGCATACTTATCCTCATAATGCTTGTAAAACGTCGTACGATGAACCATGGCTCGCTCACAAATATCCGTGACGGTAATCTCCTCGAATGTTCGCTCGGAAAGCTCTGCCATTAGCGCTTCCCATAGTAACTTGTGGGTGCGTCGAACCCGTAAATCTGTTTGCCCATAAGGCGACTTTATCGACACTCTTCTACTCCTTTGTAGCTTATCCTACAGAATGGCTGTTTTTGCTTCTTGACTGATGATGCTTTCTCTAGCATACTCAAAATAGGAACAGAAGTAAAGATATGCTACATTTTGTAGACAAATGCGTCGGACCAAGACCATATCTCTTCGATCGTTAACCATCGAGAAGAGATAGTGAAAACGCTGATGTCATAGGGTTTGTGCCTCCCGTTCATGAATGACGGGATATGGATGATGCCTGTTCATACAAACGGTGTATTCATAGTAGACTAGATGGTATTGCTGAAAGGAGCAAGATTCATGCATTCGTTTGCACGTCGCCTTCACGGCTCTGCGGGCAAGTCGTCGGCCAAAGAGACAAAAGGGTTGATCCTCAACGGAGGCTGGCGCTACGACCTGATGGGATGATTCTGCGACACCTTTTTGTTTCGTGGCCAGTGGCGGGCGCTGAGGCAGAAGGCCGCCAACCTGGCCTACATTCAACCTGGAGAGCAGGTGTTAGATGTGGGCTGCGGCACGGGAACGCTAGCGATTGAAGTGGCACGCCGAGTGGGCCGTGCGGGCCGCGTCGCAGGCGTTGACCCGGGTATCCAGCAAATCGCTCGTGCCCGCTCGAAAGCTGCCAGGCGCAACTTACCCATTGATTTCCAGATCGGAGTGATCGAGCATCTCCCTTTCTCAGATCAGACATTCGATGTTGTGCTCTCGACCTTGATGATGCATCATTTGCCTGATAGCCTCAAACGTCAGGGCCTCGCTGAAATCGCCCGTGTGCTCAAACCCGGGGGGCGTCTGGTCATTGCCGATTTCAAGCGCAAGCAGGAACGCCAGGGCTTGGCTGTGCGCTTTCATGCCGGGGGGAGCGGCATGCAAGATCTCGCGACCATGGTCTCGAACGCTGGTTTCGAACATCTGGAAATGGAAGGGATGCGGCCCCCACGATTCTCTGCTTTCCCAGGAGCAGGCATAGTCCTTGCACACAAAAGCTAAGGCGAATGTGCGATCAAAGAGAAAAGGCGGCCCCCCCTTGATCTGCGCCGGGACGCCGTCGTCCACAATCTGCACATCCTGGCTCGCTCCCAGTAGTTTGCGCTTGAGCCTCAGAACGCTGCTTGAATTGCTTGACCGATGCTCTAGCGATTGAAAGGCGGAGCGTCATGGCATTGGCGGTCGAAGTTGTTCAGGCTGAGGACATTCCGGCCCTGTTTGCCGTTCTGTCACGTAATGGGTTTCCAACAGATGGGTTGCGTGACCACCTGGAAACAGCGCTGGTCGCGCGAGAGGGTGAAGGAGTGATTGGCAGCGCAGCACTTGAATGCTACGGCACGGTGGCACTGCTTCGTTCAATAGCCGTTGTCGTGGCACAACGCGGTCAGGGTCTGGGCGAGCGGCTCACCAGATCTGCCCTGGGTCTTGCTCAGGCATAGTGAATCACCGAGTTCTACCTGCTCACGGAAGCGGCGCAGGACTTTTTCCCCGTTTCGGGTTCTATCCGATCCCTCACCAGGCGTAGCACTAGCAGTACAACGTTCTGTCGAGTGGACGCGCGCCTGCCCGGTGACGGCGCAGGCCATGATGGCACGCTACACCTTCAGGATGCAGAAAACGATGCGGCAGGCTGACTACCCCTTGCTCGAATTCGATGCCATACACAAGGCCGTCTTGGAGCCGACCGTTCTGTTTCCTCTACTGCGCGCGCCCAAGCACGCATTCTCCTACTTGGCTCTGCGTTAAGGAAGGAGCCTCCTATTTCTTCTAGTTGTTGCCGAGTCACCGATTTCAAACAGCATACACGCTTACACATGCCTCTGTTTTGAACAGACACATCATCTTTCTTGCCACAAAAAAGCATATTGTAGAGCAGTCGCAAATCGTGTAAGATACAAATGAGCAAGACCTGTGCCCCATGGCAGTTCAGCTGAAAGAAAGGAGGTCCTTGATGGAACCCCCCCCTCTCAGAGAGATTTTCTCCTTTTTTCCGGACCTCCACATTTCAGAAAGGATTGTCATGGGATCAACACCGCGAGTATTGCTTCGCTTGCATATCGAAGCTGTCTGGGGGGTACAACTTCCTCCCATTACCCAAAACACTGTTGAGCTTCTGCGCGAAGGGATTCAGCCACCCTGGAAACTGTATGCTGCCGAAATGGCTGATGAGCAGGTTGCTATCTGGAGACCTGATGTCGCAGCGCCTTAGCGTGAAGCATTGTTCGGACGTGCGAGCGAAGCATTAACAGTATCTCCGACAGAGCACGTCGCCCCGCACATCAGTCGAGAGGTAGCCCTTCACCAAGTGGCATCCCCAACCATGAGTGTTGCGGCTGCTCACCACGTTGCGCGCCTGCTTACCCCTGATGATCAGGCAGTGGTGGAAATCTTTAATCCTGGGGAGGTCGAGTACTACTTCCACCCAGACCGACGTCCGCTCATTGGGGTCATCGTTGAAGGGCGTTTACTCAGTCTTGCACACAGCTCACGCCGGACTACCGAAGCGTGTGAACTCGGCATTGATACACTGCCAGAGGCACGCCGCAAGGGATATGCTCTCGCAGCTACGCTCCTGTGGGTTGCGTCCGTAGCACAAGAAGAGCTTGTTCCGTTCTACAGTGCATCTGCCGATAACACGGCATCCCTCGGATTAGCTTCTGCGGCTGGATATCGGGCTTTCGCACGAGCTGCGATCATTGAAGAAGAGCAGGGAAATCGACTCTAGAAGAGGAGCACGCCGGACACGCGAAGGCTGCAACCTTACTGGTTCGGTTCGTGCTCCTCTCGTTGAAGGGAAGAGCGAAAGCGCTCCATGAACGCCAGGTACTCGGCCACTTGCGCTTCGAGTTTCGCAATGGTGACACCACACTGCATATGCTCTTGCAGCAGTTTGCGGTAGCGCTGTTCTAACCCGGTTCGTTCTGCGCTCGCCTGCTGTTCAACCTCGGCTCGCACCGCCTGTGCCTGTCGTTTGGCTTCGTCGCGTTCAGCACGGGCCTCGTGCAAAAGTTCGACCAGGCGGGGGCGCTTGTAGTCGAGCAGTGGGTCGCGCGGTGTCACCTTAACCGCATGAGGAACTGCTTGCTCTTTCCCTTTCTTTTTCTTTGAAACACGGCTGGCGGCCCGACGTTTCGCCTGTTCCTGTTCGCGTTCCTTGCGTAGATGGGTGCTGTGCTCCTGGAAAAGCTGGAATGCTTCTCTGTTGCGGTAGTAGGTCATGTAGTCCAGGCCACTCACCTCTTTAATGGTGAAGGTATTCACCAGGCGACCCCCGGCCTCAAGCTGCGTGATAGCCTGGCTGAGACGATCTACCGTTGCCTGTTTTTGGACTGCTGCGTTGGTTCGCAGGTGTGCGTACTGATCACTAGAGGAAAGGGTCATCGCTCATCTCCTTCATCATCCTGGGCTGGCGGCAGCGTATCGACAAAAGGCAAATAGCCGCCATCCTGGCGTGTGCGGATCTGGATCTCCATGAGCCGAATCATATCATCCAGATATTGGATGACCTTGCGGGCTTGCTCTGCATCAATAGTATGACCCTGAGCATCATGGAGGTTCGCTTGCAGCACATAGAGTCTTCGCCAGGTTTTCGCCTTGGGTAAATTGCTGTAATGAGGAACCAGGAACGGGCAATTGGCACAGATTCCCCGGTTCTCAGGACGGACGCAGGTGCCAGCGCTGCAAAATCCGAGGACGGTTGGTCCGATCATACCGCAGCTCTCAAATTGTTTACGCAGCGCCTCGTCCCCCTGCTCTAGCGTTTGCAGAGGCGGTACTTGCAAGTAAGAATGCCTTTGACCCGAAACTAGCGTCGATTGGACCTCAAAGAGCAGGGCGAGAAGCTTCGCGACTGGCAGGCGACTGTAGTAGGCGGTGGCTTCAGGAATGGTAAGCGCGCGGGTTGAGCCAGGTAGCGTCACTCGATGATGAAGAAGATAGGCCAGCGCCTCTGCCGGGATATTCTGAACCGTTCTTGCATGGGTCGCGAGGACGTGTCGGAGGAGATGCGGGGCAATGCGGATGGGTTTTCCATCCTTAGTGGTGAGCGTGAGGCCATGAAAAAGAAAACGCAAGAGACTTGAGACATCTTGTGCGTCGAGATGGCCGAGTCGTCCATCCTGCGATGTGGCCCACTGAAAAAAGTATGGTTCAGGCAAGAGGTCTTCAGCTTTGCTCCCAGAAGGGTTGGGATGAATAACGGGGATAGAACCGCTATGCCTTGCTTGAAGCAACTCTGCGATCTCTTTAAGATGACGCACCGCCATATCACTGATGAGAAAATATTGCCGCTCACTTTCATGCGTGTACCCTTTGGGCAAAAGATTCTGGACAAGAATACCCATTTTGCGGCCAGTCGGGTGTTGGTTCTTTAGCTCATCAACAACGAGGGTCTCAAAGCGGGAAGCGCTGACCTGGAGCAGTTCGCTCAGGCGGCTTCCGTTGGTAAGGGAAAGCGTTGCCAGGGCAGTGGCAAAGAGCGTTCCCCTGTAAAGCGATTCTGGTTCAAAGAGTATCTTTCCAGATAATTGCCAAGCCGACTTTAACCAGCGTGCATCGTGGCTAGCAGGTGATAAAAGTGCAGGGCGTTTGGTAACAAGCCCATCTTGCGCACCCTGTCTCAAACGTTGATTCGCCAGGAGATCGCCGCATCAGAGAAGGTCACTCTCTTGTCCTTCGTACTGCAAGAAATACGTATTGTGTTCGGGTGCATAGGCTTCTTGTTGATCTCTTGCCTTCCTGCGCGTCTCGCGCCTGTAGAGTTTTGAATGTTCCTTGACCCACTGGACACGATTCCAAAGCGTGAGCGAGAGTGTTACTTCTCGTTCAATGAGTTGTACCTCAGAGAGCGCGGCTGCATGTTCAGAGACAGAAAAATGCCGGTCCACATACTGAAACTGATAGGGCAACTCAATCTCTCCAGCTTTGGCGCGATCCCTTTGTCTACGAAATTCTTTGATGAGGCGCTCTGCCGCCTGCTTTCGCAGTTGTGCAATCTCGACGAGGAGAGGAAACAGGGGGAGAACAACATCAGATTGCTCTTTGCGCCTCCTTTCCGAGGCTGCAAGAACCGCCTTACGTTGCGCCTTGTTGTCGAGGAACCCACGAGGGAGTTTGGGTAGTAGATACGGCTTCCACATTGCCTGTTGACGTTCAGTGAGTCCGTCAAAATAGGTCGGGAGGTGGAGGGAAGCGGCTGCATCGTAGCATTTGAGGCTGTTAAGATCGCCAGGGAAAATGACTCTCCTTTCGACAAATCGATCCCAGATTGCTCGCTGGCTCAAATCCGCAAGCGTAGTCATTCCATAGTGGCTGCGTAAACGCGCTATGAGCTTCGCGATGCGTCTGCAATCACTGTACAATACACTTTCCTTTTGTACATCCATTGCACTACCAACAGCAAGAGTGATGGCAACAGCATCTGGGCTGGCAGCAACAGTCCGAATGAGATAGCCCATAGCTCGGCTTGGCAAGCGTTCCCAATGAATATCTGGGGCCTCGTGAAGAATCTTCGGAAGCCAGGCCAAAAAGGCCCGGATATGGGCCTCACGCTGCTGAGAATTGCTAAAATTTAAACGCTTGGAGCGATCGCTTGCTCCGCTGCCTCATCTGCTGTATGCTTTTCCTGCGTGAATCTGGTCGCCACTTCCTTCTTTCCCCCTTTTTTGTAGGCGTACGGTTACAACTCTGCTTGCCGTTCCATGCTTTTGATCCAGTCGAGTGTCTCAGCATCGTGCATCCACACGATGGATGTTTCCTGGTTAGGGGAAGAGGCTGGTTGAGGCATTGGAGGAACAGTGACCCTCGGCGCTTTCGGCTTCATCACCAGAGCCGACTGGGCAGCATAACGTCGCTCTGAGAGATCCTGTTGGTACTCAGCAAGTGTAGAAAAGACTGCCTCCCCATTGCGGCTCTGGTCGTAGATATCAATTGTCCGAGCACTTCGCCAGTTCATGACCTGACTTCCAAAGGCTTCTCGTGAGCTTCGATACGTTTCGGTGTCAAAACGTTCTGTGCCTAAGCCACACTTCATTTTGAGCCTGATGAGGTATTCTGTCACGAACAAATGCCGCAGATCATGGGGAGAAAAGCGCACAGGACATTCACTTCGCAAGGGTGTGTAGTGCCGATACCAATGCCAGTAAAATGCTTTGGGCGAGTACGGCGTCCCTCGCTCCGTTAAAAACACTGGTTCCTGGGGATCAACATCGACGAGTCGGCTCCGCCCTTGGAAGTCATGCAATGGGCGCATCTGTTCAAGATACTCGTTGATCGCCTCCTGGACGCGAGGATTGTGAGCAAAGTAGATCGTTTTGACCTCGCGCCCATAGCTGCCTTTGTTCATGACCTGCGCCTGGCCAGCAATTCCCACGGGATGCGCAACGAGTTGCACTGAAGCCTCAGAAGTGGCTCCAGATCGTTTTGCCTTCCATCCGTGGCTTTGGGGTGGCGCTTCTCCTAGATCGTCCCCATTGGTGGGTGACGAGAGGCAGCTTTTGGGAGAAGGAGACACATGATCCCGGCTCTGCTGATGTGCTCAGAGAGCTAGGGTTCTGCCTTGAAACAGCTTCTTTGGTAGCGCGTTCCTCCTGTTTTAAACTATCGCCAGACAAGCAGGAACGCCAGAGACGGTGACGCGCAGTTGCGGTGGTCCCCACCAGGCATTGCGTGCGAGCCGATCTTGCCAGCTCCAGCGGTGATGAGAACGCACCGCCCGTGGGGGGCGAGGAGGAGGGGAAAGGCTCGGCGGCATGTCAGCAAGCGGAAGGATCTCAACGTACTGCCTGCGCCAGTGGGTCATCCAGGTGCGGCGAAGTGCTCGACCTGCCACATCCACCCATCGGATCGGTCCGAGCAGGACAGGCTTGCGCTCAAGAGGGTACAGGCGCAGATGGAGGCAAGAGACGGCGGACGGCGCTGACACGACGGGCGCGATCTCCTTTGGCCCCTGAAGCCAGGCACTGCTCTCGCAAAGCACAGCGCTGACAATCAGTCTGATAGGCGAGATAGACGGCCCGTTGGGTGAACGCATTTTCTTGCCGCACTTCGCTCAACCACAGGCTTGCCCCCGCTGGACAACGGAGCTTGCCATCCTCCCGGCATCGGTAAAAGCATCGGCGGTGAAGCGACCAGTCGCTCGTCCTGACTCTCCAGCGCACTGCCATGGGCCATACGCTTCTGGCGGATCTTCCCACGTAAAGAAAAGCGGAGCAGTCTCTGTAGGAGACGCCCACTCCATCTCACGCAGCTCACCTCCCTGCATCATCTTTCCAAGTGAGAGGCGTAAGTTCCACACCCATTGACAGGCAATGTGCCAGAGTTCCTGGCCACACTCCGTGTAGGAGCACCAGCGATCGGGATCTGCTTCGACATCCTCATCGGCAAGCACCGCTTTAAATGCTCCACGCCCATGATAGAGATCCAGGACATCCTCAACCAGGAATCCGTCCGCATGCACTGTGGTGATGAAGAGTTCATAGACCCACTCATCCACTCGCTTGCCCACTGCGACTTTCTTGCCCGCAGGAGGAGCAGGATGACGGGCGATAATCACCCGAGCGTGAGGCAAGCCCGCACCTAGTTCCAGCCATCCTCCCTCAAACAACTCGACCACCATCCCTGTGTTCATCGCAGGCACGCGCACTGTCGGTGGATGAACCAGTACGCGCTGGATCTGGGGATGCTGCAAGAGGTGATATGCTCTCCCCCGTGTCACGAGATACACGCCTGCCAGCATGAGCTGTGCGATCACAGCCGCATCACCATATTGTCCATCGAGACGGACCAGGGCCACTTCTGGTGGGAGAGCAAAGTGCTTCAAGTAGGTGGTGATGGATTGGAGAGCTGAGGCGAGTTCGTCACGATAGTCACCATTGCCCTTGCCTGCATAGGTGCCGATCCATTGACGCGTATGCATTTGAAGGGCTGTGGTTCGGGTCCGTACCACTTCACCTCGCTTGCGCCCTGTGTAGCCAGGCGCACACACCGCCTCGAGTCGGCGTCGGGCAGCAGGTAATGCAGGATCGCAAGGGAGCGCTCGTTGCCGTGCGGCCTGGCGCGTCGCATCGACATCAAAGACGATGTAACGACGACCCTGACGATCGAAAACCCCGCCAAGGGTTTCCGCTGTCCACCCTTCTGGGAAGCTCTGCTGCTCAAAGAGCGTACGGAAGGCTTCTAAGCAGGGACGATCCACATCGGCCAGGAAGCGACTCAAACTGGAGCGATGTGGCAGACATCTGCGCCCAAACAGGGCCATGAATGCTGTCTCGAAAGGAGTGATGCGCTCAAAGAAGTCGGAGAGCGTTCGTTCTCCACTGATCGCATAGCCCACCAGCAGCGCGAGAAAATCGATCGGCTCATAGGTGCCGAAGCGTCCGCGTACCAGACGAATCTGCTGTGCAAAGGCATCGAGCAGATCATGTGTCGTGAGGTGACGGGCAATGATGACCATTTCGGCGAACCAGGGAGGAACCGAGGGACGAGCTTCAGGAAAGGTTTGAACCTCAATACAGGGGTTGGGTATCATATGCTGAGAGACCTCCTTCTAAGAGAATGTTTTGTTTCCTTCTCATGAGAGGTCTCTCTTTTCTTTTTACGCTAGTGGCTACCTCTCAGCTCGTTGCGCATCCCGTGGGAAGACCCAACCTTTTCGACAAGGCCTCTCTGGAAAACTGAACCATTCAGGCTCAACTCGCGGCAAAGGTATGATTCAACGCTGGCAAGAGTGCTTGGCAAAGCACAGGAACGTGTGGCTTCCAGGTTCTCATAAAAGCGTTGCGCTTGCTGAATGGCCAGCGCCAGCGTGTCATAATCAGCATGTGTGGCAAACTCGCGCCAGCTTTCGGAACCGGCGCCAATATCGACGGTGAATTCGTTGTACTTGAGCAGCCGCTTATAGGGCTCATCCTCAAAATGATATTGGTGGCGAATTGTAAAACTGAGCCTGATTCTTGGCTTCTCTATGCGTAGCTCTCGCTTAATTTTTGCATTCGCCACCAATATCAAAATAAGTGAGCCCGCTTGCTGTAAATTTGGGAATTAAACGGCTCATGGCCACTTCGGGGGCTTACGGCTCGCTTGCCTGGAATAATATTGGTATACAGTGATATAGTCCTTTCCAGGAGCGTCTTTCATCACCAAGAATGAGGTCATAATGGAAGGGATATC
>Ga0137371_10000870_pt1 | contig 23248 bp, 18 predicted proteins | sample SagtaG_7_FD_104919 | JGI IMG/M metagenome (GOLD analysis project Ga0137371, IMG submission 104919) | Vadose zone soil microbial communities from Sagehorn Ranch, Mendocino, California, USA - Sage1_R_40_16 metaG | ecosystem: Environmental > Terrestrial > Soil > Vadose zone | place: USA...
CTTATGTTTGTAACTGATGAAAGCTCTTGCCATTCAACATCACCCCTTCAGTGGACTTGCATGAGCCTGCAATACAATGAGTGGTTATTATTTTCTATAGTGAAAACGCTGATAGTATAAACTTTTTGCAACTCTGTTTGCAATTCATAATCATATGAAAAGTATCCGTCGATTGATCTTTTGCGCCCTTATTTCTTTTCTCAGGAGCGACAACTGTACCTGTATCGGGCTTCGCAAGCAATAAATAAAGGACACCCTCAAAGGTGTCCTTTGGCTCTGCTGCTGTCACACACATTCGCGTAACGCGGCATGGCCGCTAATGCCGCGTAGCTTCATGAGCGCGACTACTTCGAGTTGCCGCACACGTTCGCGTGAAATGCCAAGCTCTTTGCCAACTTCGAGCAGCGTGCGGCTACGTCCATCTCCTATACCATAACGGAGCGTGATAACGGAGCGTTCGCGGGGAGTAAGCAATGCCAGTGCGCGATGAAGTTCTTCTCCAAGCAGGTGTTGTGATGCAGTTTCCGCAGGAGCTGGAGTTGTGCTGTCTTCTAGCGTGTCTGCCAGTGAGTACCGTGCCTCATCATCGACAGGCGCGTCGAGAGAGACTGGCTGCTCGATTACTCCGAGCAAGTCAACAACTTCGTTTATATCAAGGTTGCAGGCGTCAGCTATCTGTTCGGGCAGGGGATCAAGTCCATTTTCTTGTGATAGTTGTGCCGCGATACGACGTACTTTGCGCAAGCGTGTAGCCACGTGTTCGGGCAGATGAATCAGGCGCGATTGCTCACCGGCTGCGCGACTGACTGCCTGGCGAATCCACCATGTGGCGTAGGTTCCAAAGTGACAGCCGCGCTGGTAGTCAAATTTTTCCGCTGCACGCATCAAGCCCAGATTGCCTTCCTGGATTAGATCAATCAGCGGGACACCTGTGCTGGTATAGCGACGTGCGATAGCAATCACCAGGCGCAGATTCGATTCGATTAATTTACGACGAGCCAGTTCATCGCCAGCAGCAGCACGTCGAGCCAGGTCAATTTCTTCGGCATGAGTAAGTAGCCCAAGTCCACGGATATCACGCAGGTAGCTCTGAAAAGCATCTTCAGTGCCTGTTGCTTGCCGTGTATTGGTAACTGCTGTGCGTCGTGAGCGGACAGGGGTTGCATCTAAAACATCGATCTCACTACTGTCCTCATCATCGACATCAGCCAGCAGAGCATCTGCCATCTCTTCCAGTGCCGCTCCCATATCAACCAGGGGTTCTGTGATCCGCTCTGGAATGTCCTTGACGGACGAACTATCCAGATTTATACCGAAGTCAGGTGTGCTGGTAGTGGAAAACTTGCTCTTCACCGTTGAATTTCTGGCTAATCTGGTTCTACGCTCATCGCTAACCGCATTAACAATTGCCATGAATTCCACGCTCCCTTCAGGAAACTTACCGACAAAATCAGCGTCGGACTCCGTATGGCCTCGTGGTCAGCACGCACAGGCAGAAAAAGCACGTTTGTGCCGATTAGGTACGCGTCCATTCTTCACTCTCTTTATACCTAATTGTAAAGGAATAGACCGGGCCATAACATCGGGTAATTACCCTAAATAAAATCAGGTTCTAACCTTATCTTCCCCACGGCTGTTCCTTAAGAGTATATCTGTTGGTGAGTTACGCCTTTTTTTGATCCTTGTAAGATAAAGACGCTACATCTTATCTTAAAAGGGTAGTTTTCTCATCCCCTATCTGGATTTGTCTCGTCAAAAGGGTCATGTACACCATGTCCACGGTCGTACATAAGTTGGGTTGGGTCGCCGGGATGATCTTCGTAGTCCGGCCGCCGCTCCCATTCGCTGTTCTGTGTCACTTCGTCCGCACTCATTGCCAGTTGTACACGGTCATTGTCAACTGAAGCAATCGCGCTATATGGAATATAGCGGTCTTTGTGAAAAATGATGCCCTTTTCGATCTTGAACGAATCCTCATAGATATGCGCTACATGTCCAAGGTCCTGGTTGTCCGAAGAGTAGACGTGCATATGTGTGTGAAGACTATGTTGATCCCATTGTGGCATAGAAGAGATCTCGCTTTCTGTCTGATGTGTTCTACCTATTCGCAATTACGTCATGTTCTGCGGAAAAGTTTCATTTTTTGAATGCGAGTTCCTCTTTTATCTAGAATAGTAATCTAGAACAACATCCCTGTCGTAATCTCTACTAGACAGCATTGTGAGTGAGCGCTCTATCTCATATTGAGACTGAAAGAATTCATTTGTTTTTATTACAGATCATATCGCGGGATTATGTTGCCGAACTCAGATGTTGATGGAGGTTGAACGATGATCGACCGCTCTGGTCAACTAATTGACAACTACCAATTGAGCCATTTACTCGGATATGGCACCTTTGGTTCGGTCTATCTGGGCGAGCATGTCTATCGCAAAACACAGGTTGCCGTCAAGGTGCTCCATGCGCGTCTGAGCAATGATGAGTATTACGATTTCATCAATGAGGCGCGCAGTTTCCGCCTTCGGCATCCTAATATTGTTTCTGTTCTTGATTTTGGCATAGAGCACACAACGGGTACGCCCTTTATTGTCATGAGCTATGCTTCCAATGGAACGCTACGCCAACGTCATCCAAGAGGAACACACGTTCCTCTGACCAGCGTGGTGCCGTATGTAAAACAGGTAGCAGCGGCTCTGCAATTCGCTCATGACGAGAATCTGGTGCATCGTGATGTAAAGCCAGAGAATCTATTACTCGATGAACAGGACACTGTGCTGCTGAGTGATTTCGGGATCGCCATGGCTTCGCAAAGTATGCACCGTACGGCTCAGCTCACACGAGAGTCGATAGGCACTCCTCTTTATATGGCCCCTGAACAATTACTCGGAAAGCCTGGGCGCGCCAGTGATCAGTATGCTCTCGCAGTTCTTGTTTATGAATGGTTAAGCGGGAGGCACCCTTTCAGAGGAACTCTCTATGAACTGCTGAGCCAGCATCTCTCCGTCTCTCCTCCTCCATTGCCTTCATCCTATCCAGCAGAAATTGGGGAGGTCGTGATGAAGGCGCTCGCAAAGAAGCCTGAAGATCGCTTCGTGACCGTCTCAGCATTTGCTGCCGCTCTAGTGGAGCAGTGCGAGAAGTTTCTGGCGATGCGTCATGTTCCGACGCTGATCGGGCAAACAAAGGAGCAATATCTCCGCAAAGGAGATGCACTTTATGACGAACAGCGCTATACAGAAGCTCTTGAGGCGTATAATCTCGCTCTAACTTTTGCTCCCAACGACGCTCTGGCTTGTAACAATCGCGGCCTGACGTATCGTAATCTGAAAGACTATCACAGGGCGATTGCAGACTATGATCGCGCTATTACTCTTGCTCCCAACAACGCCTTCATGTACAACAATCGTGGCTATGCCTATTCGCTCCTTCAGGACTATCATAGCGCGATTGCAGACTATGATCGCGCTATTACTCTGGAACCAGACTGTCTACCAGCCTATAACAATCGTGGCAATGCGTATTGTGCGCTGGGACTATATAGCACGGCACTCGTCGATTATGAGCGTATTATTGCCCTGGAACCCAACTACCCTCTTGCCTACTATAACCGAGGGAATGCTTATGATGAGTTGGGAGACTCCCAGAAAGCTCTCGCTGACTTTAGCCATGCTATCACGCTTGATCCGAATTATGCTAAGGCATATACCAACCGCGGGTATGTGTATCGCAATCAAGGAGATTATCAAAAGGCTCTCGCTGATTTTGACCGCGCGCTGGTCCTTGATCCTAACAACCATATTGCCTACAATGGTCGTGGTCTCACCTATAGCGAACTCCAGGAGTTTGCGAGAGCTATAGCGGACTTCGACCGTGCGCTCAGCCTGGATCCCAACTACAAGACGGTGCTCAGCAATAAAGCGAATGTGCTGAGCAAACTCCTGGAGCGAAAGAACGCCGGGTAAGTCTTCAGGAGGCATCTGGTTGCTTTTCCTAGGGCTATTCAAAAGTTCCCGTAGAGGCATGCCTTGCGTGTGCCGAGTGGCATGCCATGCACTCTGTCTGCGCACTCGGCACACGCAAGGCATGCCTCTACGGGTCCACGCGCACGACTTTTGGATAGCCCGTTGCTTTTCCGCAAACAATTGACAAATCTCAGCATCAGAGGTATCCTTGTATAGAGAATATGCAAAAGACATGGAACGAGTGGAGTAGAGAGGACCGGATCGCCAGAGAGTAGGGGCCACCGGGTGCGAGCCCCTTTCGATTGCGGCTCTTGAACGTGACTCGGAAGTCGAATACCTGAAGCGATGCGCTGAATGCATCGGAATAGGGTGTTCCGGTTGTGGCCCGTTAAAGCCTTCATGAGGATGGTCGACCCACGATTGGTTGGGCGGATCGACCGTCGAAACAAGGTGGTACCGCGAGCGCTGCCCTCGTCCTTGGAATGAGGCAGCGATTTTTATCATGAGAAAGAAGGAGTACCATCCTATGCTGCCCGACCGCTACAACTTCCGCGAGGTTGAACCTCGTCTCGCCCGCCTCTGGGCTGATACCGATCTGTTTGCCTTTGATCCCAATGGCTCAGGTCCGATCTTTACTATTGATACGCCACCGCCGACCGTCTCTGGTGAGTTACACATTGGCCACTGCTATTCCTATACGCAGACGGATGTCATAGCACGTTTCCATCGCATGCGCGGCGAACGCGTTTTCTATCCGATGGGCTTTGACGATAATGGTCTGCCTACCGAACGCTTCGTTGAAAAAACGATCAAGCGCAAAGCAACGGAGATGGAGCGTAGCGAGTTTCTTGCACGCTGCCGGGAACTGATCCAGCAGACTGAGGATCGTTTTGAAGCGCTCTGGCGTCGCCTGAGCTTGAGTGTTGATTGGCATCAACGCTATGCTACCATCTCGCCACAGGCTCAGCGAACCTCGCAGTGGTCGTTTATCCAGCTCTACCAGGCCGGCCTTGCTTATACACAGAGTGCACCAACGCTCTGGTGTCCCGAGTGTCAGACCGCCATCGCACAGGCCGAGGTTGACGGTACTACGTTGCCAACTCTGTTTTCGACGCTGGCGTTCCGTTTGCCAGGTGGCAATATTCTACCGATTGCAACCACGCGACCAGAACTCTTACCAGCCTGTGTCGCGATCTTTGTTCATCCTGATGATACACGCTATGCCCACCTGATCGGGACGACCGCGAGCATCGAGAGCGAAGCCTTCTCGCAAAAGGCACGTATAGAAGTTCCTATTCTGTGCGATGAGCTGGCCGATCCTACCAGAGGCAGCGGAGCCGTCATGTGTTGTACATTTGGCGATTCTACTGATGTCCGCTGGTGGCGTACTCACCAGTTGCCTTTACTATCCGCAATCGAGCGTAATGGGTGCATGACTCCACTGGCTGGTTCCTATGCTGGTTTGCCAGTTGCTGCAGCGCGAAAACGTGTCCTGGAGCATTTAGCTGAGAAGGGCTTGATTCTGCGTCAGGAGACTATCGAACACAATGTCGGCACGCACGAGCGCTGTGGCACACCCGTTGAATACCTGCAAACGCGGCAGTGGTTCATCCACGTCCTGGATCAAAAGGAGCGTTTCCTGGCAGAGGGGCGCAAGATTCAGTGGCATCCTGAGTATATGCGCATACGCTACGAGCACTGGGTCGAGAACTTGCAATGGGACTGGTGCATCTCACGTCAGCGTTTTCTCGGCGTTCCATTTCCTGCCTGGACATGTCGTTCATGTGGGAAAATGCTGCTGGCTACGTTGGAGCAATTGCCCATTGATCCCAGGATCACGGCACCCTCGCAGCCCTGCACGTGTGGCTCTGCAGACTTTGAGCCGGAGCCGGATGTTATGGATACCTGGGCTACATCGTCCTGTACGCCGCTGATCATCAGTCATTGGACCGATGATCCTGCCTGGTTTGCGCAGCATTTCCCGGCAAACTTGCGACCGCAGGCACACGATATCATTCGTACCTGGGCCTTTTACACCATCGTTAAGGCGCTCTATCACAGGAATGAGATTCCGTGGCACTCGATCATGATCTCCGGACACGCGTTATCAGCAGAGCGCAGTAAGATCTCTAAATCGAAAGCGCACGCTGCTACTGGACCAATAGCTCTGATTGAACAAGAATCGGCGGATGCTTTGCGTTACTGGGCGACCGCTATTAAAACAGGTAGTGATACGTACTTCAACCCCGAAACGCTCGCTGCAGGTCGACGACTGGTTACGAAACTTTGGAATGCCAGCCGCCTGGCTGAGCGCTGCCTGGAAGGGCTCGACCGCTCCCGACTTGCTGGTCCGGCACCGGATAGCCTGCTGCCAACTGATCGCTGGCTCCTTTCGCGCCTGGCGCATATTATTGCAGATGCAACGAACGAATTAGAGCAGGGTGAGTATGCGGCAGCTCGTTCCGAAGTCGAACGTTTCTTCTGGTCGGATCTATGTGACAACTACCTGGAACTGGCGAAGGCCCGCCTGTATCGAGAAGAGGGACCAGAACGAATAGCCGCGCAATGGACGCTCTATCACACGCTACTCACGGTCTTGAAGTTGCTGGCACCTTACCTGCCTTACATCACAGAAGAGATCTACCAGGGACTTTTCCATCAATGGGACGGCGCAACTTCCATTCACCTGTCAGCATGGCCTGAAGCGCATACTAAGTGGATTGATGCAGATGCTGAGCAGATTGGCAAGACATTGCTAGACCTGCTGCGCCAGGTTCGCCGTTACAAAGCGGATCATGGTCTTTCAGTTGGCGCGGAACTCGACACACTGCATATTAGTGCTCCTGCTGCTTTACAGACGGCGTTGGACATGACACTCATTGATCTCAAAAGTGCTACGCGAGCCAGAAATATCGTTCTGGATGGGCCTGGACAGAGGGATGCCAGTGGAAACGAACTTCTCCTGAAAGTTTTATAGGACCAGGCTCCCCGTAGAGGCAGGCCTTGCGTGTGCCGCAGCGTCCCGGTAGCCGACTCCTCGCGGGCTGCGCCCGCTCGTCCGGCACACGCAAGGCCTGCCTCTACGGGGAGTCTGTACGATCACCATAGTGCAATCGCTGCCAGGACAACTCCATAGACCACGACAATGCTACCATACACGATATCTGCTCTTGCACTATTGGATGGTGCTGAGCCTACGATAACTGCTCCAAGCAGCAGGACAACAAATATGCACCCTGTTGCTGCAAGTACTCCCAACAGCCGCTGCCACCAGAGCAGGTATGGTGATCGATGCAGAATCAGCACCATGACTAGAATAACAATACTACTTATAAAGAGGAATAAGAAGCCAGCTATAGCTGCCGTATCGCTCGTAAATGCCGTAAGGAATGCAAAGAGGCCAAATGATGCAGTAGTCGTACCAATCAGGTAGAGTACAACGCGCCCCGCTGTATGAAGGATAGCGCGTGTGCGAGAAGGCGGTGGCTCGATTGTCTGGTTGGGGTACACAAAGCTATAAGACGCTGATGGCGGTGGAGGTGGTGGTGTCGGGGTATACATTTCCAACAAGGGCACCGTATAATCCTGTGAATGAGGAGTACAGGTTGTTTTCGTTGGTTGTGCTGTAGAATTGCTGGGGAGCAGCGTTCCGCAGCGCTCACAATAAAAACTGTTTCTAATATTCTCGAAATTGCATTGTGGACATAGTTTCATGCGATTTACCAGGCGCTTTCTACTAGCAAGTATCTCAGGTCCAGGGGCATATGATTAAGAGATAGCAATGCTTTCAGGCTAGAAACGCTTTTTATTATGCCATATAAGGCTATAATATGTCGATTCCAGGTACTATATGCTCTGTTTTATCGTTATCGGCAACCACGCATGTTATTTCGCGGCGGTCCCCTGGGGTCATAAGCATCGAAAGTCATACACCCATTTGGTCTATCCCTTGCGCCCTTCTCTCGCGCTGCTCGTCCTACACCATGAATACGCATTCCATAGTTACCATAAAACTCTGAATATAGAGGCGCGTATAAGCCTGATAAGGAGGAAGCTCATGAAAAACGTGGGCAATTACATCGGCAATTATCGTATACTGGCTCTTCAGAGAGAAACCATTCTCTCTCAATTCTATGTGGTTGAGCATACGTTTATTCCAGGTGGCTCCCTTGCCCTCCAACTCTGGCCAGGTGTGTGGCTGTACTCTGAGAGTGACCGTAGCATATTTCTCTCTCGCTTGCGGGCGCTGATCAATTTGCAAGATCTCGCTCTTCTCCAGGTTAAGGATGGCGATATAGAGGGAGGCAACCCCTATCTGGTGCTGGGCTATGAAGCGATCTCATCTGAGACGTTGGGGAAGCGGCTGGCGCGTCGGGAAAGCGAGCCGCTTCCCTATGCGCAGGCTATGGAGATCCTGACGCAGGTCGGATGCGCTCTGGTGGTAGCCCACGCCCATGGCGTCGTACACGGCCAGATCACATCGGAAAGCGTGCTCCTGACTCCAGATGGCCGCGTCCTGCTTGCTAATTTCCGTCTGCCGTTCCCGCCCCCGGAATCCGTCGATCCCGCGTATAGAGCGCCAGAAGGAAACTCAAGCAAACTGGACGATCAGGCTGACCTGGCCCGGTTGGCAGCGGAACTTCTGAATGATCAGTCTGTGGCGCAATCCTCTGGGGTTGGGGAAGCGCTTGCCCTCGCTATGCGCAGCGATTCGGCGCGGCGCTTTGCCACGGTGAGAGCATTTCTGCGAGCTATGAGCGTCACCGTGCCGATAGCAGAGAGTCCTATGGAGCGCGAAGATGGCACCCATGAGCCAGCCGCCGCTTTTTTGGCGGCAGCCAGCGTCTCCCAGAAGGGTGTGGATACCGAGAGCGCCGCCGCATCACAATGGCCTCAATGGGGCGTTACTCCGCCTTCGCCACCGTCGTCCTCAACTCCACCGTCGCCAGCGCTTCCAGCACCACGCTCGCCCGGGCGTGGCAGGATCGTAGCGCGAGTTCTGGGTGTTCTCCTGGCGCTGGTGCTGCTCTTCTTTGGCGGTAACTGGCTCTATAGCGTGTTGCCCGCTATGTCCGCCACCGTCACCATCATCCCCATTCGCCAGTCGGTGCAACAAACCTACAACTTCACGCTTGCTCAGACTACAGACTTCACGCAAAAGCAGGTTCAGAGTCGCGTGATCAAGTACACCACCTCGCAGCAGCAGAAGACAGTGAAGAGCAGTGTAACCAATGGGCATATCGACGCGGTACAGGCTCATGGCCAGGTGGTGTTCTCCTCAGTGAGCCGGGATGTTGAGTCGGATGTCATTTTGAGCGCGGATCTTGGCAACGGTCTGACACTGGATATCGGTGATCATGGTGTCATCTCATCTCAACATGCTACTACGGTCGCGGCGAGTATCGAGCAGGGGGGGAGCAAGGGGAATATCCCTGCCGCTGTTGTAGATGGCACCTATGACTTTTCCCCCATTATTGGGAATCCGGCCCCCTTCACCGCCTTTGTCTCCAATCCCGCGCCCTTCACTGGGGGAAAAGACGCCTATGACGGCCCGATTGTGCAGCAACAGGATATTAATCAGGCTCAGTCTGACCTCACAACAAAGCTCCAGAATGAGGCTCAGCAAAAGATCGCTGCCCAACTGCAAACGGGTGAGAGCCTGCTCACTCTCTCTGGAGGTGGCACTATGGAGTGTGAGTCGCATGTACACTCAGATCATCAGACTGGCGATCCCGCAGCCACAGTGACCGTCACAGAGCAGATGGATTGCCGGGCTGTGGCTTATGATGGGCAGGCGACCCTGAAATGGGTGCAGAGCGATATGCAGCAGCAGGTCCAGAAAAGCATCGGGGCTCATTTTGGCCGCGTCGGAGATCTGCAGACCACCACTTCTTTGGTGCTGGTTCAGGGGACACAACCCACAGCCTTTCAGTTCTTCGCGCAGGGTCAATGGGTCTTGCAGCTTGATGCAGGGGGACAGCAGGCAGTGGCACGCGGCATTGAGGGCCTTTCGCAGGCACAGGCCAGAAGCGTCCTGCTCAGAACGTTCCGCTCGAAGACGAAAAGCCTCGTGCTCTCAACCTTCTGGGGCCAGCACCTGCCGATAGATACAAATGGGATCAAGATCGTCGGCCTGGCTGCGCTGCCGCCGGGCTCTTGATTCCTCAGCACCTCCGGCGCTTCGCAAGTCGTTGTGTGTGGATGGCCAGGGTGCCGGCCCGAGGCTGGCACCCTGGCCATCCACACACAATAGGGCGAGCCGCCGCAGGCGGCGAGGAGTCCTGAAGAGTCACTGGGAGAACTCCTCGCTTGCGAAGCGCCTGCGACGCTAACGATTTGCAAGCTGCCGAAGGTTGTCAGGCTGTCAGGCCCCAGCGTTCACGCACGTGTCGCTCTAAGGGGGCGAATATCAGGCCGTTAATTGCTACACCTATCACTATAATAACTATCATGACGGCGACCACGCCGGCAATATCATCCAGATTACGCGCATTTTCTAGTAAGTTGCCCAGGCTGAGTGTGGCATAGAGTAGTTCCGCCGCCATCAACGAACGCCAGGCGAACGACCAGCCTTGCTTGAGCCCGGTTAGAATTGATGGTAACGCTGCTGGCAAAACGACTTCTGTTGAAAGGGCTAATCCGCGCGCCCCCATATTCCGCGCAGCCTTCAAGTAAAGCGGTGGCGTATTCTTAATGCCAGCCTCTACGCCCAGCGTGATTGAGAATAGCGCTCCCATCACAACCACGAAGATGATAGCCTGTTCGGTTAATCCAAACCAGAGAATTGCCAGTGGGAGCCAGCAGATGCTTGGTAGTGCCTGAAGGCCCAGGATCAGCGAACCAAACGTATCGGCTATGATACGATAGCGTCCAATGAGCAATCCGAGGATTACTCCAATCACCAGCGAGACGCCGTATCCTATAGCAAGGCGCTGCAGGCTGACCAGCGCTCCACCAGGGATCGAGCTATCCTGAAAACCACTAACGAGCGATGCCCAGACATCGGTTGGCGCGGGAAAGCTATAGCTGGGCCATATGTGGGCGAGTGCGATTCCTTCCCATATCAGCAGGAATAGTATGTAGAACGCAACCTGTCGTAAGAGCTTTGACGAACTCCAATTGCCCGTACGCCTGGCTGGTACATTGAGAGCTACTCTAGCCATACAACTCCTCCTCTTCGTGTGCCTCTATCTCCCTGGTGAGCACGCTCAATATCTCTGCCGCGACATCCACGAGCTGGTGATCTTCTAGATGACGGGGTCTGGGCAGGTCAATGCGGAAGTCTTGCACAATACGTCCTGGACGTGGTGAGAAAACCACCACACGATCGCCGAGTGCCACTGCTTCGCGCACGTTATGAGTCACAAACAGGATGGTCTTACGCGTCTCTGTCCAGATCGCTTCGAGTTCTGTGTGCAAACGGTCACGTGTCAGAGCATCTAATGCTCCGAACGGTTCGTCCATCAGGAGCACCGCAGGATTAATCGCGAGTGCGCGTGCGATTGCTGTGCGCTGACGCATACCCCCTGAAAGCTGGTGCGTATAGCTGTGCTCGAAGCCTTTCAAATGGACCATTTCGATAAATTTTTGTGCAATGATTGCTCTTTCTTTAGGGGATATTCCGGCGTGCCGCAAACCGAACTCAACGTTGCTCTGTACATCTAACCAGGGAAAGAGTGCCGCCTCCTGAAAGAGCTGAATGCGGTCGGTTCCTGCTCCGCGTATTGGTTCTCCATTAGCATAAATCGTCCCGCTGCCTGGATCTTCTAACCCGGCAATAATGCTGAGCAGGGTTGATTTACCACAGCCGCTAGGGCCGAGAAAGCAGACAAATTCTCCTGCGGACACTTCCAGATCTATGGGTCTCAATGCTTCAACGATGCGCCCACGACTATTAAATTGCTTGCTTACACCTTCAAGATGCAGCGAGATACCACCACCTGGTGGTACCTGCTGCTGATTGTTGTTCGTACGCTCTTGTTGTTTGATATTGCTTGTTGTTTGTTGTTGCATACGTTAGTGCTCTCTCCCTAAGTAGCGGATACCGTAGCCAGCCCTTTAGCGCTGAGTATAGCATTGAGTGGCGTCAGATCATAAATGCCGTTCAGATCAGGCTTGCTCGTTGTACCCAGAAGACCAAGCTCGTAGGCATCATCGGCGGCCTTGAACAGCGTGGATGCGAGCGGATCGTAGGTAATATCAAGGTTCTTGAATGCTTCATCAATCGTATTTTGTGCCAGGGCTTTGCCGGTAAGAGTCTTAAGCTGCGCGTTGACGATCGACTTCGCGGCGTCCAGGTTACTATTGATGTACTGCACCGTATCGACATGCGCCTGCAAGAACTTATTGACCAGGTCGGGATGCTGATTGAGGAAATTGGTATTTACCACGACGTTGGTAGTCACGAATTTCCCATTTGGCCACAGTGTACGCTCATCCACGAAGACCTGGCCCTTCGCTTCTACAATCAAGCGCGATGCCCATGGCTCCGGTACCCATGCTCCGTCGATCTGCCCTTGCTTGAACTCGGTCAAAATGGTGGCGTTATCAGTCGGCAGGATCTGCACTGTGCCGCCTTTGTCAGTGGTCTTCAAACCATTCACGCGCAAGTAGTTACGCAGCGAGACATCCTGGGTACCTCCCAGTTGTGGAGATGCCAGCTTCTTCCCACTGAGATCCTGTGGACTGTGAATGTTTGCTCCAGGCCGTACAATAAAGAGTACGCCACCACTTGATGCGCCAGCGATAATGCGTAGTGACGCTCCCTTACTCTTAACATAGCCGTTGACTGCCGGATTGGGACCGACGTAGCCAATGTCGATGCTGCCAGCGAAAAGGGCTTCAATAAGTGACGGGCCTGCGTTAAATGTCTTAGTATCTATCTTGACATTCGATCCAAATGCCTGTTGGAACGTATTACGCGCTAAACCTACCAGGGCTACTGCATGTGTTATATTAGGAAAATAACCAATGTGCACTGTAATGGGATTACTGCTGCTCCCGTTCCCACTACTGGAAGTCGTCTGGTTGCTTCCGCAGGCTGCCAGGATAAGGCTCAACAACATCACGAATAAGAGGGTACGTGGGACACGTTTCAGGGTGTTGTTCATCAGGGGCTGCTCCTTTGATGTAAATGATAAGACCAACGAAAGGATATCTGCTTTGACCTTCCTGCAACTTTGCGTTACTTGAACACTAACATATTCTTATCATTCTTGCAAGTTATTATCCATATCAATTTATATTATAATATGCTTTCTGGTTATTTTAAACATGTTAAAATGTTATGATATGTTTGTTTTGTGGCTGGTGATATGCTGTAATGTTGTACATATTTTTATGGTAATCAGAAGTCACAGGGAAGCAGGTTGTTTTAGCTATGTGATTTTGTGTCGTTTTCTGCTATTATGCAGTTGTCCGATTCCTTATGGATTGCTTCTCTGGTAGAGCCGGGAGAGAGAGATAGAGATGAATCTGCAGAATTTGCGTGTCTTTTTGAAGGTGGCTGAGCTTGAACATATCACGCGAGCATCCGAGGAGCTGAATCTGAGTCAGCCCGCCGTAACCAAGACGATTCAGAGCCTGGAGCACGAGGTGGGCCTTGAGCTGGTTGAACGTCAGGGACGCCGTATTGCTTTGACCTATGCCGGGCGTGTGCTTCAGGGCTATGCTCGTCAGATATTTGCCCTGGAACGTGAGATGGAGGAGTCCCTGGCTGCCCTGCGTGATGTTGAAAGTGGAGAGGTGACGCTGGCAGCAAATACGACGGCGGGCGTATACCTCTTGCCTCCTATTGTGGCGCGTTTTCGCGTGCGCTATCCCCAGGTAAACCTTCACATAGCCATACTTAATTCGCAGGAGATTGTGGATGAGACGCTCAACTGGAACCTGGATTTTGGCCTGGTTGAGGGCGATGCTGCGGCGCTTCCTCCCGGTCTCAAAGTACAGGTCTTTGCCTATGACGATCTCATTCTGGTTGTTGCCCCTGGACATCCCTGGAGTGGATTGAGTTCGGTACAGCCAGAGGCCTTAAGCGAAGGGACATTGTTGTTACGTGAGCCAGGGAGCGGTGTGCGTGAAGCTGTTGAGCGGGAGCTTCTGCTGCATAATATACAGGTCCATCCTCTATTTACGCTTACAGACAACGAAGCGATCAAGCAGATGGTTATTAGCGGTGTGGGTGCTTCGATTGTCTCGTCGCTCTCCGTACAGCGCGAATTAGCCAACGGTGACCTGGTGCAGGTACCGATCGCCGATATCCAATTGCGTCCGCAACTGAGTCTTATCCAGCGAGCGGATAAGCAGCTCTCGCGTGCAGCACAGGCGTTCTGTACCTTCTTGCGTCCCTCACTCGACCAGGAGTCAGATCTGCACCACGTTGGTGTAAGGGACGAATAGAGAAGGGAGGCCCGATTACCCGGTCTCCCCTGCATGATCGAACAAGGTTGGTGTGGTAACCAATGGACTGAGTTTGCGTGGAGAGCCATCTCGTTTTATGAGATAAGGATTGAGTACACCATCTTCATCGGTTGGTGTCAGTCCAGCTTCCTGGATAAAGCGTGATGCAACGGCGTCGGTGCCTCGATAGCGCAGAATAGACGAGAGGAAGAGCAGCTTTTGCGCACGCGTGAAGGCCACATAAGCGAGGCGACGTTCTTCCGCAATTCCTGACAGTGCAATTGGTCCATCTTCTGCCATCGTAAACGAGCGGCGGTGTGGGAAAATTCCTTCGGTCAGGCCCATCACAAATACTACAGGACTCTCCAACCCCTTCGATTTATGGATTGTCATCAAACTTACGCAGTCGCGCCTGTTCTTGCTGCTATCCTCAGCCTGCTCTTTCAGTTCTGTCATGGCACGCAGGAAATGACGAATGGTGTGGTGGCGTTGTGCGATCTGTGCCAGTTCCTCAAGTTCGTCATAGCGACCTTCCAGCTTCGTCTCCTCGTGGTGCGTGGGTGTTTCGGCCTCTTCATCATGGTTTTCTTTATGCTTGCTATCATAGTGGCGCAAATGCGTATCATAGGCCAGTTCACGAATAGCTTTGATCGCTTGAGCCGGATGATTGTTGCACCTGGACCAGGTTGTGCGGATAAGGGCCACAAAATCCTTGATGCCGAGTTGATATTCCGCTGCGATGGTATAGGCATGCTCATCGCAGAATTGCAGCAAGGGCCGTCCACCCGCGAAGCCTGAAAGCGTGCCATAGAATGTTGGCGTAAAGCGATGTGATGTTTTGCCCGTGCGCGCAAAGTAATCGCGTGAAGGAATATTAGCAACCACGCGGAAAGCAGCGTTGTGTTCGCCACAATGGACTGGTGTGAAGATATCGTCCCATTTCTTTGCCTGTGGTCCGTTGCGCAAGGCGAGGTAGTCCTGGTAGACACGCATACCATCTACCAGCGCCAGGTATGCCAGCATATCACGGGTCGTCTTACGTTTGAAAAAAGACGAGCCGCCCACGGTACGATAGGGAACGCCGCTATGTGCCAGCGCGATTTCCAACGAAGCAAGATGATGGTTGGTACGCGAGAGCACAAAAATGTCACGGTACGACAGATCCTCGCCCTGCTCTTTCCACGTGCGCACTAGCTGCCCGATGCGAGCGGCAATACCATCGCCCTCGTTCTCCTGATCATCATACGCCGTCACCTGCACTGGAGCGCCATCCGGTTGCGTGGGACGTAGCATCTTCTCGAAGCCAGGCGTGATATCATTGTGGCTGATCAAACGGTTCGCAGCGTCAAGAATTTGCGGCGTCGAACGATAATTCTCCTCAATATGGTAAATCTTCCCTTTGGGGTACATTTCTTTGAACGAAAGGATAGATGCTTCAGGACTGGCTCCACGGAACTGGTAGATCGCCTGGTCTGGATCTCCAACCACGACCACATTCTGTTTAGGCGCGGCAAGATATTGAATGAGCTTATACTGCGAGGGATTGGTGTCCTGTGTCTCGTCGACCTGCAGATACTGGTAGCGTGTCTGCCAGATTTTACGAAACCTGGGGCTGCCTTCTAATAGAGAGAGTGGAACATAGATCAGGTCGGACAGATCATAGAGCTTCTCTTTTTGTTTTGTCTGCTCGTAGCTCACAAAAAATTCTTGATAGCGCCTGGCCAGGTCGGTCTCGATCCCCAGGTACGAGCGGAAGAAATCAAGCGATTGTTCCGGTCTGACCATCCCTTCTTTGGCACGATCCACCGCACCCAATACTCCCGCAATCTCAATATCCCAGTTCATTCCCCTGCTACGATTGCTACGCCAGGGACGAATAATATCTTCTGCTAACCACTGGCGCGGCTCACCGCTCAAGAGACGCTGATTCAATTCTTGCGGTGCCCATTCCAGCTTCTCGCGCAACATATGGTGTCCAAGCCCATGGAACGTCACCACGCGCAATGTCTTCACATCCTTCGTGGCCATCCCACGCGCTCGTAACGCCTTCAATGCACGCTTTTCCATTTCGTCAGCCGCGGCACGTGTGAATGTCACACACAAAATAGCCTCAGGCGCAATACTCTCCTCTGCCACCAGTCGCACGAGTCGCTGCACCAATATCGATGTTTTGCCAGTGCCAGCGGCGGCAATGAAGGCAGCCGGCCCATTAGTATGAGCGATAGCGGCTGCCTGTTGTGGATTAGCATTAAATTGAATGGTCGGAGTTGTATGTGCCTTTGTCCTGGATCGTGTTCCTTGAGATGCCATCTATAACTATCTTCCTACTAATTGTCTTCAAGATTTCCCTGCCTCACGGGGACGTAGTTCCAAAACGTATGGCGTTTTGTTTGATCTAGACGGTTACTGCTAACCGTACGGGCTGAACTACATAGGCCGCTCTTCCCTTTGCACTTACATCAGCAAATGCATCAGGCTTACTTTTACGCAAGATGTTATACGCGCCGTTGACATCGGCACAGATCTTGCGTCCATCTTTTGTGCGATACAGGCGGTTTCTCTTGCCAATCCGCTTCCCGCTGAACGTATATTCAGTGTCATTATTGGGGTTGTAGGTAGGGATCGGGTCCAGATCAACAAAGCTGGCTTTACTGGTATAGCTCTCTTCCCTACCTTCCACCTGGATGCCAACAAGCGTTGCTTTGTAGGTCAACATATCAATAAACCTTGCATGAGGGATCTGCACAAAGTTCTGGTTATTCCTTCTGCCCATGCCAGCTTCTTGCTTCCAGAGCGGATTTTTCCCAACAATGATGGTTCCTACCCCCTCTTTTGCCAGCAAGTCGATAATACGCTTGCTAGCAGCGTGCAGGTAGTGATTGATCTGCCTGTTGCGGTGGTTGGTGATCTGTTCCATTTGCTTTGTGACGCGCTCTCGGTCCTCTTTGGGAAGCTGGTTCTTGAGTTCCTTCATGCGCTTATTATACCACTGGTTCCACGCTTTGATCGGACGACCGTTAACCAATCGAGGAACAAAGTCCTCTCGGTTTGATGCTATCGCCGCTAAATTCGTGACTCCCAGGTCAATGCCTACACAGAAGGATGGGTCTACTTTTGCTTGAACTGGCTCTTTGGTGTAAATCACTTCGACGACATAATGCCCGTTACGAGGGATAATGCGAACCTGATCAATAGTTGCCGGATCTTGTTTGGTCTGGACGCTGATAGGAAGCTGCGAAGGCTTGATGATGCCTCGTTGCAATGTCTTTTTGCCTCCAGTTTGCCCCCCACTGATGGCCTGCATGGTGTAGACGAGAAGGTTTCTCCCCTCAACTTTGTGCTTGTACTTGGGAAGTCGTGGGCGTCCGGTGAACCTGGACGGATCTTCCTCGTAGGCTGCTCTCGCTTCAAAGAACGACTTCCAGTTTTTATCAAGCACCATTAAGATTTGTTGACTGACCTTGGCTGGTAGCGCCTTGTACGCTTCATGGGACTGCATGCGCTTGTCCATCTCGTTGCAGTTGAGGTACTTGCCTTGGAAGATGAATGCTTGCCTGATCTCGTACAAAGCAGCATTGTAGAGGTTCTTGGATTTGAAGGCAGCGGCATCGATCACGGCAAAACGGGGGTCTTTGCGATCAATCACATGTTGTTCTGTCAGTTTCACGATGCCGCTCTCCTTTCTTTCTACGATGCAGGGTCATTTAGCAATAGCTTCTCTGGCATTTGCGAGAAAGCGACTCCAGATAGGTCAAGGACGGGTCATCCTTATCCAGGTCAGGATTGAGCAGGCCAGCGAACTCTCCAATGATGAAGCCAATCCGCCAGCAGAGAGGGGTGTCCTCATCCCTGAGCGTTTGCTTGAAGTCCCGGAGGAGTTGCTGTGCGCTCATCTGCTTGTTCTCATACTCACCGGACTCAAAGTATGACAGGAGGCCGTATCCAATCGCATCGACAAAGAGTTCGTGGTCGATGGCGATCCTCACGTCTCCAAGGTGCAGGGGTTCTGCGAGAGTGAACTCGTCTAACATGGTGTGCGTCTCCTTTGCGCGTGCTTGACATCGGACCCTCACGCAGGTATCATCCCGAGTGACGAGTCTAGGCTACGGTTAACAAGAACTAGACTTCTCTTGCTGGCTACGTGATCCGAACACGAGTCAGCATTTTCAACCTCTCACTAAATCGAATAAATCGAAGAAATTGTAATTTATGGAAAAATCATAGCATAGAGAGAACGAGTTGTCAAGATAAATCGAAAAAATCGAAGAAACCATTGAGATTGCAACTCCCACAAACATTGGACTATAATGAAAGACAGCAACTGACCGAGATAATTTACTCGGAGGTATTGGTATGAAATTGGGGAAACTTGCAGAATTTTACTACACTGCGGCAGAAGCCAGGAAGGTGCTAGGAGTAGATCAGGATACGTTCCAATATTGGGGAAAAAGTGAGCGTATCAGGAGAACCTATCTGCCAGGGAGAAAGCAGGCAGTGTATTCAAAGAAAGAGATTAATGAAATGGCTCGTAAGATAGAAGCAGCAACGCTTACGGAAAAAGGAGAGCGTTTAGAGTTCAGAAAGGCCACGGTCAATGATTTAGAAGAGGAATACAAGTTGGCTCGCATCATCTTTGGAAGAAATGCGGATACATCAGAAATCCGTAAAGGGAAACAGGCATTTCTCGAAAAGAATCCTGATATAAACTATCACCTTTATGACCATGGAAACTTTGTTGGATGTATTCATATCGTCCCGCTGAAGCATGAGGCCATCACAACACTCCTTCAAGAGAGAGTGCCTGCCTGGACGTTAGATACCAGCACTATTCAACTATTCACATCCCAGGAACCGATTGAATGTTTTCTCTTAGACATGCTTACGACTCCTGGTGTAGAACCAAACAAACGATCATTTTATGCAGGGCGCATGCTCGTTCATCTTGCCGAGGTGATGGAACAATGGGGAAGACAGGGCATTCAAATTACAAAACTCTATGCTATGAGTAGAACACCATCGGGTATTCGTATCCTCAAAAGCGCAGGCTTCACCATGTTAGAGGAACAGGAAGACGGACGAATCACCTTTGAGCTAGATGTTGAGCCCTCAGATGAACGATTGCTCAGAGGATATAAAGAAGCTCTGCAACAGTGGAAGAAACAGCAAGATACCACTTCACATAACACAACAATTGAAAACAAGAAAAGCAGATGAGACGGAAATAATTATCCGTATATTGTGTGTTATACTTAGATTATTCCTGCCGCCAGTGGAAGGATTTCACCATCTGTAGTAGAAAGCAAAACAAGCGAAGCCGGAGAGACTCAAGCAAATATGTAGTGCAGCCATGCCTCAGCCGTCATGTCTCAGAAAGAGGAGAGGGATATGGTAGAACAATCTGCATCAGTTACTGTTAAAGCACCTGTTCAACAGGTATACGCTTTATTCACACATTTCAATGATTTTCCGAAATTCATGCGCTTTGTGAAAGAAGTGACCTATTACGATGAGCAGAGGACTCACTGGGTCGTTCATGTCCTGGGGGACTATGAGTGGGATGCGGTCAATGAAGACTGGATTCCTGATCAACAAATCGGCTGGCGCTCAACCTCTGGCCTGCACAATAGCGGGAAGGTCAAATTCCGCTCTATGGGACCCAATCGCACGATTGTTGATGTCTACATTAGCTATATTCCTCCTACTGGACCGATCGGCAGACTTGGTGATGCCCTGGGAGGCGGGAGTCTCTTTGAGACGATCCTGAAGGAAGATCTGAATCATTTCGCCCAGATGGTTGAGCAAGCCCCTCCTGGTGCACTCGATCCGATGTCATCGCACTACTTGTTCCATCCCAGGAGCGCTACCGCCAGCAAGATCACGACTCATCGACAAAATATGGCCATGCAGCAAGATCCCAGGATGAGTACCGAGGCGTTGGTTGAACGCCAGGCCAGGATCGAGCGCGAGAAAGCAGAGCAACGAAAAGCACAGCAGGAACTGGAAATTGCTGAGAGGCAAAGACGCGAGTTGGAACATCAAGCCAGACGTGAACAACAGGTTCTGCTGGAGCAGGAAGCTGCCAGGAGGCTCCAGGAGCAGAAAGCGCGCGAGGAAGAGCTTGCTCAGGAGCAGAGGGTGCTGCATCCTGTCTACGACACCATTGGCGGACGTGATGCTTCCAGAGATCGTACCGCCTTCGGAGATAGAGATGCAATGGGGACCCGCCATTTCCACTATGAGCAGGATCCAATGACAGCTCGTTATCCCCTCAAAAAGGGGAATCCTACCCAACCCTTAGCCAATGAGGAACCACAGGCATCGCCATGGCACCACTCCATTCGTGGCACCCCTGTCCTGCCGTTACCTCCTGTCCGGGATGCTGATCAACCTCGCCCTTGACAGGGATGAGGATACATCAACCTTATTATCTAGTGGAGGTCGCAACATAGCAATGCGACCTCCATCTCTGCCAAGAATCCTCAAAAGTCCCCGTAGAGGCATGCCTTGCGTGTGCCGGGTCGCGGGCACTGGCCTTCTGCTCAACGGTATTGCTTCCCCCCACACGGCACACGCAAGGCATGCCGCTACGGGTCCACGTGACCCTGGCTTCATTATTGCCGTGACGAACACAGAACACCTCAATATAGTTTTGCTAACGGCTGGTTAGAGCAGAGATCCATCCTCCAGGATAATTGGGACTGCCATGAAGAAAATTGAACCCTGTCCTTCAGTTGACTCAAACCAGAGGCGTCCTCCATGCCGCTCGATAAGTTCTCGGCACAGATATAGCCCCAGGCCCGTTCCGCTAATGCCATGAGCGTTGGCATTATCTGCACGAACAAAGCGCTCAAAGATATGAGGTTGTTGCTGTTGTGGGATACCTATGCCGTAATCCCGAATGCTCACCAGCGCATCATTTGTACCAGCTTCCTGGCTTATCATTACTTCGATCGAGCCTCCATCAGGGCTATACTTGATAGCATTCCCAATTAAGTTGGTGAGGACCTGCTCTATACGACCAGGATCTACCTGGGTGACGAGATAGTCCAGCGGCGTGGCAATGGAGATTTTATGTTGCTCTGTTGTCATTTGCAACCGTTTTACTACGCGCCGTGTCAGCGCAACTATATCGGTCGGTTCACTGTGCAGTGCCAGTTTTCCTGCTTGCAGGCGTGTTACGTCCAGCAGATCGTCGGTAAGATTGACCAGACGGCTTGTCGCTTGATCGATACTCTGTAATGCTTCTTGTTGCCAATCGCTCAGAGTCGGTCCTTTGCCCCGTGCCGTCTGAATGATCAGAGTTTGTACAAAGCCCTTCAGGACGGCAAGCGGGGTGCGTAGCTCGTGGGCTGCTATACTGATGAACTCGTCTTTTAGACGTTCCGCATCTTTGAGCGCTGTCACGTCCTGGTGGACAACAATGGCGGTTGGTTCCGCTACAGCATCATCGTATATGGCTGACTGGGTCAGTGGTCCACTGAGATGATGCAGATCAAGGGTAATCGCATTGACCAGGACCGGTAACGTTGTGCCGTCAGCGTGGCGGATAATCTCCTGTTGCTGATAAATCTTATTATCCTGACTCAGGACGTGCAGTGGTGCATATTGTTTAGCCGTTAATGGACGACCATCGATACTGAAGACACGGATGCCATGCTCTTGCAGAAATTCCTCCAGGGGCTGTTCAAATGTCCATTGTGCTCCCCATAGCGCGGTGGTTGCCCGGTTCGCAAGGATAAGGCGCGCATCCTGTCCATGGACCAGGTAAACGCTCATCGGCAGCTCATCCAGAATGAGTTGGAGCAAGGCAAGACGTGACTGCGTCTCGGCATGAACCCGGTATTCGACCTGTTCCAGGCGACGCCGCTCGGTCACATCACGCGAGATAGCCACTGCACCGATGATATGTCCCTCCGCATCATGCAAAGGACCGCCTGTAACATTGGTATAAATATCGCGCCCATCTGTGTCGCGGAAGACGATATCCGCTGCATGGGCTGGAGTTAAGACCTCGCCCTGGAATATGCGCGACATCGGCCACTGTTCTGGCGGAAGCGGCTGACCATGCTCATTATAGGTTCGCGCCTGTGTAAGGCGCTCTGTAAATGAAGGAGAGGGAGTATCAACTGGAATGATACGCCTGGCCAGTGCACGGGCAGCAGCATTCATCTGTACAATACGCCCCTCGCGATCATAGACGTAGACGCTATCGGTCATGGCTTCGAAAATTGCCTCCAACTGGCTGGTACGCTCAGCCTCGCGTTGTTCTAACTGCTTGCGCTCACTGATATCTGTGCCGATGCCTATCCATTCACCGATGCAGCCATCTGTCTCCTGTACTGGTACGCCTTGTATTCGGCAGGTGTGGTAGACCCCATCGTAGTGCCGAATACGGCATTCGATTTCACAAGGCTGACATGTTTTCGCTGCAGTCTTCCATGCCGCAGTGCAGCGTCTCTGGTCGTTGGGATGGACCAGTGCCAGCCAACCCTTGCCTATGGCTTCGGTGTTTTTTTGACCGGTGAAGGCGCACCAGGAAGAACTCTCTTCTTTCATGTTGCCATCTGCCGCCATAATCCAGAGGAAATCCGCGCTGCTCGCAGCAAGTGCGCGGAAACGATTCATAGAGGTCTGTAGCGCCTGTTGGGTGGTGTCCTCATCGTCCAAAGTCAACGGAGGAGTAGCGGCAGAAGCGTGATCTTTGCTCGTCTGAGTGGTTGCATTTTGTTTACGCCCCATTTTGCATCTCCTCTCCTTGCGTCCTTTATAGGCAAATAGAGCTTTTTATTGTATTCCGTTCTGCTTCCTGTTACGTAAGCAAACACGATGAGAAAATTCCTTCTATCTGAATTGAGATTCGATCTCTCGCTCTATACTAAAATAGAGTA
>Ga0137371_10000872_pt1 | contig 23232 bp, 16 predicted proteins | sample SagtaG_7_FD_104919 | JGI IMG/M metagenome (GOLD analysis project Ga0137371, IMG submission 104919) | Vadose zone soil microbial communities from Sagehorn Ranch, Mendocino, California, USA - Sage1_R_40_16 metaG | ecosystem: Environmental > Terrestrial > Soil > Vadose zone | place: USA...
ACGCGGTTGTCGAGCAGCAGTTGCGCAATGATGCTCAGGCATCAGACCAGGCGCTGGCGCAGGAGATTGCGCTCAATACCAGCCTTCAGTTACGTGACGCCGAGAACTCGCTTGTGGCATTAAGCAAGCTGTTGGTGAAGGACAATACGCCGAAAGCGATGACGAGCACCTTCCAGGCTTTCCAGGCTGCTCGCAATGACGTAGATCACATCTCCTGGCTCGGTCCATTGGGTGATCTGCGCGTTACCTGGCCACCAGGTGAGGTCGGGTTAGGAGCAGAATTCTCTCCGCCTGACATCATACGGCGGGCTCGCATTGCTAACAGCCCAGTCTTCGAGGTGGGCATTGCCGTTGAAACGACCCTTAATGCGGGTGTTATCATCGCTGAACCGGTGCTTACCGATGGTCAGTTGGTTGGTATCGTAGCAGCCAATATCTCCCTTGTCGAACTTAGTGAACCCCTAAAAACAGTCGTCCAGGCACAGCAGCGCCAGGGACGGCACCTTATGATCAGCATCATTGACAACCGGGGAGAACTCATAGCTACGCCCCTATCTGAGCGGATACTACAAACGGTGTTGGACGAACTTCCGGGCGCTGATCAAGCTCTGAACGGACACATAGCCTCACGCCTGGAACCGGGGACCGATGGTCAGAACTGGCTTTTTAGCGCCGTGCCAGTCCCGGATGCTGGCTGGGCTGTCGTTGTGCAGAGGCCCGAGAACGAGGCATTAGCGGTCGTCGCGCAGTTCCATCTCTGGTTGCTAACGGCGGCATTACTCTTTACTATCGGCGGTCTGTTGTTCTGGCTCATGTTGCTGAACCGGGTCATTCGTCCCCTCCATATACTCGCTATCCAACATCAGACGTTACCTGCTTCAGAGCAATCAATCCCGGAACATGCAACTGTGCTGGCTGTGCGTAGTGACGAGGTCGGCGCCCTGGCGCGTTCTCTCGTACGTCTGGAGCGCGATGGCCTGCAAAAACTTGGTAGTCTGCGCACACTGCTAGAAACGTCGAACGCCGTGGTCAGATCACTTGAACCATATACTGTGGTAGGGAAGATTATTCACGAGGTGCGACGGCTGGTAGATGTGCAGGCCGCAGCGGTGCTCTTGCCAGACGAGCAAGGTGTGCTGCGTGTGCTGGTTAGCGACGGTCATAGCGAACGTTACGACCGTGTGCTCTCCCTGTCTCCTGAGAACGCGAGTTCGTCAGCGGTGCTGGCCCTGCGCGATGGCAGGCCGGTGCAAAAATTGCTTGGCCCCGATCAGTCATCGTTTTCCTACGACGAAGGCTTCCGCTCGGTGCTGGCGATCCCGATCATCAGTCGACACGCGGGAGGCGTCGTCCTGTTAGTACATCGTACTCAGCCTCAGCCCTTCAAGCAGAATGAAATAGACTTGTTGTTAACGTTCGCTAACTATGCTACGCTCGCCTGGGAACACGCGGTGCTTTACGAACGTAGTGATGAACGGTTACGCGAGGTGGCACAAGAGAATGAGCAACTGTATCAGCAGGCCGCGGAGGAGAAGCAGAGGCTGGAAGCGATTATGGGCAGTATGAGCGATGGTCTGGTGCTGACAGGCGTTGACGGGATGATACTCTATGCTAACCTGGGGGCAAGCACGATCGTGGATCTACCCAGCGAGGCTTTAGAGCATCAGCCCGTCGGCACACTCTATAATGCGCTGTGCTCAATGACGGTGGATTCTAAGGAGTGTGAGCGAGCCCTGGCACGGGCGCAGTCATCTGAAGCCACGGTTGTTGAGATCAGGCGCGATGGCGAGGGCCGTGCTATCCACTTGCGCCTGTTTGATGTGGACGACGAGTCGGGGCGGGCGATTGGGCGAGGCTTGCTACTGCGCGATGTGACGCGTGAGCACGAACTTGACGAATTTAAGACGACGTTGCTGGCCGCAGTCGGTCACGAATTGCGCACACCTCTGGCGGCGATCAAAGGACACGCGTCGACGCTGCTCCAGGAAGATGTGACCTGGTCACCTGCGGATCAGCGCCATTTCTTGCACACGATCAGCGGTGAAGCCGATCGCCTGGCTCAGCTTGTAAGTAATTTGCTTGATCTCTCCCGTCAGGAGGCCGGGTTGCTCCTTCTCAAGCGTACTCCCACCAGATTGCAGGATCTTGTAGTGAAGACCATCGAGCGGCTAAGTCAGCCGGGTATCATACTATCCTCGCAGATCTCCGCAGATCTGCCTCCGGTCAGCGTGGACAGTGCACGCATAGAGGTTGTGCTCCACAATCTCGTTGCCAATGCGCTTGTGTATGGCGAAGGCGAAGTGTGCATCGCTGCCGAGAGGCGAGGCGATGGAATTGTTGTATCCGTTTCGGATAATGGTCCTGGTATCGCCACTGACGAACTGCCACATGTGTTCGAGCGTTTCTATCGGGCGCGTCATGGCCGTCAGCAGCGTTCTGGCGGTACTGGCCTGGGACTAACCATCTGCAAGGCCTTCATCCAGGCCCATGGAGGCGTCATCTGGGCTGAGAGCAGCGTGCGAGGTGCCACTATCTCGTTCTCGTTGCCGCTCGTCTCACCTGTAGCTGTTGATACGGCGGCAACGGAGTTCTCGACGGAGGAACGGAGGTACATATGACGACGAAAGCGAAGCGCATTCTCCTTGCCGAAGATGAAGTGGCGTTGCGCGATTTCGTGAGCCGGAACTTGCGCGCACGCGGCTTCGAGGTACTGGAAGCGAGTAATGGCCTGGAGGCTATGGCCTTATGGGAGCGCGAGGAGCCCCATCTACTGATTCTGGACATTATGATGCCGCGCATGGATGGCCTCGAAGTCTGCCGACGTGTGCGCGAGCACTCTGACGTATCCATTATCGTGTTGACCGCGCTGGATGCTGAAAGCGACAAGGTCACAGCGCTTGATCTCGGTGCAGACGATTACCTGACCAAGCCGTTTGGAGTGGAAGAACTCCTGGCTCGCGTGCGTGCTGTGTTGCGCCGTACTCAGGGAGAGACCAGGCCACTTACAGACGACATAAAACAATTTGGAGACCTTGAGATTGATCTTTCGGGACATGTTGTACGCCTTCAAGGAGCAGAGGTGCGCCTATCGCCAATAGAATTCTCCCTTCTGAAACTACTTGTTACCAATGTAGGGAAGGTGGTTACTCATCGCATGCTGCTGCAAAGCGTCTGGGGACCTGAATACGGCGGCGAGGCCGAGTATCTGCGCGTTTATATGAATCGTTTGCGCCACAAGCTGGAGTCCGATCCTGCTAATCCGCGCTACTTACTCACCGAGCCGGGCGTGGGGTATCGTTTTGTTGCTCCGGAAATTGAGGGAACACGCCGTCGTCCTAAAGGTAAGTAAAGCAAGTTACTCATCGAAAGGTGAGAAATCGCCTGGGAGGAATATATGGATAATAATACTATTGCTGGTTTCCATCATCTCACGGCTATCGTGGGAGATCCACAACAAAATGTGGATTTTTATACTCATGTACTGGGGCAACGCCTGGTCAAGCGGACAGTCAACTTTGATGATCCCGGCACCTATCATCTCTACTATGGGGATGAAGTAGGGACGCCTGGCACCATCATAACCTTCTTCCCCTGGCCCAACGCTCCACAGGGACGCCGGGGCGCGGGACAGATCGTTGACATCTCCTTCTCTATTCCGGCAACTGCTCTCGACTACTGGGTTGAGCGTCTGGTACTACATGGCGTTACAGTCACAGGTCCGGTTGCGCGTTTCAATGAGCAGGTGATCTCCTTCTTAGATCCGCATGGGCTCTCGCTGGAGTTGGTTGCGCATCAGGAGGTGGATTCTCGTAGCGGCTGGAAGAAAGGACCAGTGCCAGAAGCCTATGCTATTCGCGGCTTCTATAGCGTGACGCTGGCAGAGAATAACCAGGAGCAAACGGCAACCATGCTTACCGATGTGCTTGGTTTCCGTCCTCTGAAGCAAGAAGGCAATCGCTTCCGCTATGAGACCGGAACTGGCGGTCCTGGAGCTATCGTCGATGTCTTGAGCCTGCCCGATCAGCCGCGTGGCAGGATTGCAGTGGGCACAGTTCATCATGTTGCCTGGCGTACAGAGGACGATGCACACCAGCTTGACTGGCGTCAACACCTGCTCAGTCGTGGTAGCGACGTGACTCCTGTCCTGGATCGCCAGTACTTCCACTCGATCTACTTTCACGAGCCAGGCGGTGTCCTTTTTGAAATCGCTACTGATCCGCCCGGATTCGCCATAGATGAGCCTGTGGAGGAGCTTGGTACACATCTCAAGCTTCCGCCATGGTTAGAGCCCAGGCGCCCTCAGATTGAGGAGGTGCTGCTGCCGATTCAATTGCCAGCAGATAACGCAGGCAAGGGCGAGAACGAGTAAACTGTCTGGAGGTATTTAATGGATAATAGTGCAAATAAGATAAACGGACCGCACCAGGGGCAGCCTGTGCTGGTCACAGGTGAGCCGCTTGAGAGTGCAAAAGCTGCCATGGTCATGATCCATGGCCGTGGAGCGTCGGCAGAAGATATCTTGAGTCTGGCAGCCGAAGTGGACCAGCCTGGCTTTGCCTATCTTGCACCCCAGGCAGCCGATAATTCATGGTATCCGAATAGTTTTCTCTCACCCATCGTAAGCAATGAGCCCGCTCTTTCTTCCGGGCTGGCTGTCATTGCATCCCTTCTTGATCGCGTGGCCGCGGCTGGAATACCAGCGGAGCGCACTATTCTGCTCGGCTTCTCGCAGGGAGCATGCCTCTCGCTTGAGTTTGTTGCCCGTAATGCTCGTCACTATGGTGGTGTTGCTGGCCTGAGTGGTGGTCTGATCGGTCCTGATGATACTGTACGCGACTATCCAGGCTCGCTTGCCGGGACGCCTATCTTTCTTGGTTGCAGCGATGTAGATTTTCACATCCCGAAAGAGCGTGTTCTCTTCTCAGCTGAAGTCTTACAGCGGCTTGGTGCCGCAGTCACAACAAGACTCTACCCTCACATGGGGCATGCCGTCAACCGTGATGAACTTAAGGCAGCCAGGACAATGATGCAAAACCTTATCAGCACTCAAGTATAGTCATCCTGTTCAAGATCAGGAAGACAGGTTCGTTACTCTGTGATGATTGCCTCCGTTTGTGTAAGTAGGCACAACGATTTTGTCACTCTACTTATTATCAGGAGGCTTTCATGTCGTTTCCATTAGCGTCTCTTATCCCCGCAGATGGTATTACGGTTCAAATTGGCAATCATGTCTGGTCTTTCGGAACTAATCTAATCGTCTACCTCATCGTTGCGGCTGTGGTTGGCCTCGTGGCAGAGTTTATTGTTGGTTGGCGTCTTCCATTTGGTTTTATCGGTGCAATTATCGCTGCCATCGTTGGCATCTGGTTAATGACACAGGTGATCATTATCAATGGCATCAGTGATGTTACTATCGCAGGTGTTCCTCTCCTAAGAGCGCTCATCGGAGCTATTATCCTGGTAGCACTCTGGCATCTGTTGACCTATCGTTCCTGGAGTGGCCGTCGTCGTTATTATTCCTACCGTCGTTACCGTCGCTACTAGCGTTCTTTCGTATATACAGAAACGTCGCTCTGGGCTTCCATCAGAGCGCTTCAAACGTCCCCGTAGAGGCAGGCCTTGCGTCTGCCGCGTGGGTGGATCGAGGGCATGGCAGGCCAGCAGGCAGACGCAAGGCCTGCCTCTACGGGTCAATGCGGCAACGTTTCTATCGCTCCGGGCTTCCATGCAAACTTCTTGACAATCCCCTCACTCATACATGAAGATATAGGTTGTTGCTATAATTGCTATATAGAAGCAGATGCATCAGTATGACTATCAGCGCTAAAGGAAAAGATTTATGACTACTATAAAACAACGAGCCGGAGAGGAGACTGATCAGCAGAAGTCCGGCCCGGTAAACGAGCTGCTGCGCAATCCAGGTATGCCTCTGGACCTGGATTGGGTGCGCCAGGTGTCTATTAACCGTAGTGCCGTTGAACGGCGTGCCGCAACACTGCCTGCACGACGCACGGTTAAGAAAGAGTGGCAGGCTGCGTGGCTTTTGCGTGCTATTACCTGTATTGATCTGACTACGTTGGCGGGTGATGATACTCCTGGCAATGTCTTGCGTCTCTGTGCCAAGGCGCGCCAACCTGTGCGTCCCGATATTCTGGCAGCATTGGGAGCCAGGAACTTGCAGGTTGGTGCGGTCTGTGTCTATCACAATCTTGTGCCTGTAGCGATCGAGGCGTTGCGGGGTTCGGATATTCCGGTAGCCGCTGTCTCAACGGGCTTTCCAGCCGGTCAAAATCCTTTCGAGCAGAAAGTGCAGGAGATCATGGCGTCGGTACAGGCAGGAGCGGCTGAGATAGATATTGTGATCTCGCGTGCCCATGTCCTGACCGGGAACTGGCAGGCGCTCTATGACGAGGTACATACCTTCCGTGAAGCCTGTGGGGATGCGCATATGAAGACCATTCTGGCGACCCATGAACTGGCTACGTTGCGCAACGTGGGTATGGCCAGCCTGGTATGTATGATGGCAGGCGCCGATTTTATCAAGACCTCGACCGGCAAAGAGTCAGTCAATGCAACGCTTCCGGTGGGTCTGGTGATGGTGAGAGCCATTCGCAATTATTATGAGCAGACTGGCTATAAGGTTGGTTTTAAGCCTGCTGGTGGTATCCGTTCCGCGAAATCATCATTGGACTGGCTGATCTTGATGAAAGAAGAACTGGGGAACGAATGGTTGAATAACGCGCTTTTCCGCATCGGTGCCAGTGGCTTGCTCTCCGACATCGAGCGGCAGCTCTCGTACTTCGTTACTGGTCACTATGCGGCGGCGCACCATAATCCGATGGTATGATAGCAGTATTCTGAAAGCGGATAGAAAAAGAAAGCATACTCCAGTCTTGCGCCGCATCGTGATATAAGCGTATACATGAAGAAAGCGGGATACTCAAGTGATTATGTGTAAGAGAGGCGTAACGAAATGAGTGTAATGGATATATTTGAGACGATGGATTATGGCCCTGCACCAGAAGCAGCCTCGCCCGCCCTGGCATGGCTCAAAGAACATCAACCCTTTAACCTTTTTATCAATAATCAGTGGGCTCAGCCCGCCAGCGGTCAATATCTTGATAGTGTGAATCCTGCAAATGGCAAGGTACTGACACAGATCGCTTCTGCCAATAGCGCAGATGTGGATACGGCTGTGGCGGCGGCAAGTGCGGCATTCGAGAAATGGGGCAAGACGCCTGGACACGTACGTGCGCGTTACCTCTATGCCCTTGCACGCCAGATCCAGAAACACTCGCGCTTGCTGGCCGTTCTGGAAGCGCTCGATAATGGCAAGTCGATCCGTGAGACGCGTGATATCGATATTCCTCTGGTGGCACGCCACTTCTACTATCATGCAGGTTGGGCTCAACTCATGGCCTCGGAACTGCCTGGCTATCAGCCTCTGGGTATCGTGGGTCAGATTATCCCCTGGAATTTTCCTTTGCTGATGCTGGCATGGAAGATCGCACCCGCCATCGCTATGGGCAATACCGTTGTGCTCAAGCCCGCACGTTATACACCCCTTACAGCGCTTAAATTCGCCGAGATTGTGCAGGAGAGCGGTCTGCCTCCCGGCGTCATCAATATCCTGACAGGTGAGGCCTCCCAGGTTGGTGAGGCGCTGGTACGTCATCCTGGCATCAAGAAAATTGCGTTCACTGGATCGACCGATGTGGGACGCAGTATTCGTCGCGCTACGGCTGGTTCCGGCAAGAAACTCTCGCTCGAACTGGGCGGTAAATCGCCCTTTATCGTCTTTGACGATGCCGATCTGGATAGCGTCGTCGAAGGTGTGGTGGATGCGATCTGGTTTAACCAGGGACAGGTATGTTGTGCAGGTTCACGTCTCCTGGTGCAGGAAAATATCGCCGATCGCTTGCTTTCTAAATTACTCATACGCATGGAGCGTCTACGGGTCGGAGATCCACTGGACAAGGCTATCGACATCGGTGCTATCGTCTCATCTACCCAGTTGCAAGAGATACAGCGCCTGGTGGCACGGGGCGTCGAAGAAGGTGCGCAGGTATGGCAACCATCCTGGGCCTGTCCGACCGATGGCTACTTCTTCCCTCCCACGCTGTTTACCAACGTGTCGCCTGCCTCAACGATTGCGCAGGTGGAGATCTTCGGCCCGGTCCTGGTTGCTATGACTTTCCGCACGCCTGCCGAAGCTGTAGAATTGGCAAACAATACGCGTTACGGATTGGCGGCAAGCGTGTGGAGCGACAATATCAACCTTGCCCTCGATATAGCCCCCAAAATCAAGGCTGGTAGTGTCTGGATCAACTGCACGAACCTGTTCGATGCTTCCAGTGGCTTTGGAGGCTATCGAGAGAGCGGCTTTGGACGCGAGGGTGGCAAGGAAGGTCTCTACGAATACGTACGACCCGCCTGGGAAGCTCAACTTGCCTCACCTTCAGTCGATACAGGCAGCTCTACTTCCACTGGAATAGCTACAAATGGAGCAAGCTCTGCATCCTTTACGGACTCCCTGCTTGCTGGCATAGACGATGAACTGGAAGGTTTGTCTGTACCTGAAACTATAGAATTACCGGCTATTGATCGCACTCCCAAGCTCTTTATCGCAGGCAAACAGGCACGTCCGGACTCCGGGTATAGTCGCACTGTCTACGATCCTGCTGGTCGAGCGATTGGCGAGGTTGGCGACGGCAATCGCAAAGACCTTCGTAATGCAGTCGAAGCTGCCCATAAAGCCAGCGGTTGGGCGGCTGGCACAACACATAATCGTGCGCAGATCCTTTACTACATGGCCGAGAATCTTTCTGTGCGCGAGGATGAATTCGCACGCCGTATCGTACAGCAGACTGCTCGCAGCCATGTCGATGCCATGAGCGAAGTACAAACGGCCATCTCGCGCCTGTTCAGCTATGCCGCCTGGACCGACAAGTTCGAGGGCAGCGTGCATCGGCCCCCGCTGCGTGGCGTTGTACTGGCTATGCCTGAAGCTATCGGTGTCATTGGCATTGCCTGTCCCGATGACTATCCGCTGCTTGGTTTCATCTCGCTGGTTGCTCCTGCCATCGCCATGGGCAATACCATCGCCGTCATCCCTTCGCAGATAGCGCCCCTGAGTGCCACCGATAGCTATCAGGTGTTTGAAACCTCGGACCTGCCTGCAGGAGTCGTAAATATCGTGACTGGTGAGCGCGATGCTCTGAGCCAGGTTTTAGCCGAGCATGACGATGTTGATGCCATGTGGTACTTCGGGACTGCCGAGGGATCGAAGCGCGTGGAACTGGCATCGGTGGGAAATATGAAGCGCACCTGGGTCAACTACGGACGTACTCGTAACTGGCTGGATTCTGTACAGGGTGAGGGACAAGAGTTTTTACGCGCTGCTACCCAGGTCAAAAATATCTGGGTTCCTTATGGAGAATAGCTGTAATAGATAGTTCTTAAGCGTTTCTCAGCATTTCTTTCTCGGCAAATCGGAACTAATTACAATGGCTGCTCAACTACAAACACACTATTCCCTGCTTGCACTTCTATGGGCTGTTGATTAGCCAATGTTGCGTAAAAGCCGCGCCGCCCATTGTGCAGAAACTGGAGTGTCTCTTTCACGCGCTGATTGGAGGGTGAGAATATATCCTGAGCAGCGAACTGGCTGAATTGTGCACAAGGGGCAGCTATTTCTATGTTTGTCAGATACACGAACTGTCCCATTGAGGTCTGGATCGCTACACCATTTCCCAACTGGTCAAGCAGGTATTCCTGGTCGGCCTCGATCAGGATATTTTCTCCTGCACAGCCGTTGGTTAGATGTGGTCCGAATTTGCCGCGCATAGCTTGATAGTGGCTGGTGAAGCCGAACGAGATGTCATTGTCGATACGGTTGCGCGATGCGGGATGTTCTCTATGATGTACATCCACGATCTGCTTGTCCTCTGTTGTGATACCAATCACTCCACGCGCCGTCAGGCGCAAACGACTAACCACAAGGAGTGGGGAAGGATCGTAATAGCGTTCTGAGCGCCCTTCAATCTTAAGGGAAGAGCGTTGTACCTGTACACTCTTGATCCGACCAATTTCGTACATGATGTTATCCCTTTTTTGCTATTTGAGCGCCATGTTGTGGGCTTCCACGCTGATACGCTATTTACCGACCACGTCACGCAACTGTTGCACCACTTCCTCCAGTTGTGTCGCTGCATCAGTGGCGGAGGTTGCACCGACGGCGAGTTGCTCTGTAACTTGTGTTGCAACCTTCAGGGCTGTGGAAAGCTTCTGGTTGCTGCTACTCTGATGCTGGGTTGCCTCCTCGATGTACCTGGAGGCGGTCACGATCTGCTCCAGACTTTTTCTAGTTGCGCGTGGGTCCATATATTGCCAGCGATGCACGAGTTCGGTCCCAACGTCATTGAGCTGTCGCGCTGCAATTTTTGTGGCGTCAGTATAGTATTGTACCGATTGCAGGCCAACCTGGGAGGAATCGACCACCCACATCTGTTCGGAGGCGGCATCGTGCTGACGTGAGGCCAGTGAACTGAGTGCGTAGCTATTGCTGCGCAGATTCTCCACCGAACGCAGAATCGGGCTTGTGATACCCCGACCTACGATCAATCCAAGCAGAGCAACCAGGATAGACATGCTAACGGCGACGATAATAGTCACTATCAACTGTTGATTGGCGAGCGCGGTTACTGTATTCACGGGGCTGAGCACAAAGTAGTGCCAGGGGAGGACTGTGATAGGATTATGTACCGCCTGAAAGACCTCTTTCTGCCCACCAGGCTGCATTTGAAAGTTGCTTATTGGTGTAGATCTTTGTATTTTTCCTGCCAGCGTGCCATCAGCAAGGACTGGCACCGGATTAGTACTACCAAATCTTTGTTCCTGGCTAATCTGTTGTTGTACGTTCGCGGGCAGGGGCGCGACGCTCTTAAAGAGGCGGTCACTCTGAGTATCGGCGATACGCACGCCGTTTTCGTCGAGGATAAATGCGTAGCTACCGGTGCCATTATTCCCACTGTCGGTCGTAACGATGTTCCAGATGTAGTCGAGATTGAGCGTGGCGCGTAAAAATCCTAGCAATCGAGGTTTCTGCTGTGGAGCGCCCGGAAGCTGTGGCGTGGCAATGGGTACGTAGATATCGACAGATGCTTTTTTCGTGTCCGGATTGTAGTAAACAGCCGAGACAAAGTTCCGGCCAGAGACGACGGCTTGCAGGTTTTGGGGTGGAACCAGGTATTGCCCATGTGCTTTGGGTAGAGTGGGGTAGGACAGGCGTAATTGCCCTTTGGGATCGAACAGTGCCCAGGTAGTATAGTTTTTATCGCGGAAGGTGCCGGCACTGAGTCCGTACTGTGCGTGAAGGGTCAATGTCTGATAGTCGGGGGCGCCAGGAGGTGCAGCAAGAAAATCTTGTATGGAGGGTACCTGCGTGATCGTTTGTGTGTCGAGGAGACGCTCATGCAAATAGGTGTCGATCAACTGCACACGTGTTTTGGCGTCGCCTTCCATTGCTTTGTTGGCCTGTGCAATAAGTTGCGGACGCGTCTGCCACTCGCTAAAGCCCAATGTAATCAACAAGGGCACCATAGCTGCGCAGACCAGTGCTATTGAGACCTTGATAGAGAGCGAAAACCGCCGCCGACGGGTAGTTGCAAAATCTTGTTGAGACATGGTAATAACCATCCTTGCCAGAATATGCTCTAGTGCTCCCAGGGATCATCCGCAGGGAACTTATCGTATAACTCCAATGTCTTCCAGATCGTGAAGCAATCTTTGAACTTCTTCTGGTGGGCGTCCGGTCAGGCGCACCAGTTCTATAATGGTTCTATGCCCATCGACAAGTAAGAATAAGTGCCGATGAGAGCGCGAAAGCCCAGCCCGATCAAGCAGGCGAAACGCATCCTCCGCTGCGCATGTACGATGAGGGCCTGGCTGTGTAGCAGGCGATTTCTGTTCAATCCAATCTAATTCCTGCCTGGTCGATGATGCGACCGGTAGATGCGGTTGGGTATCTTTTAAAGGCTGCGTTATGGTGCTCCGCGCTGCGGGGAGCGATGTAAGCTGTGAGGAGCCAAGCGGCCTCGTTGTTGGTGCCTTTGTTTCAGGTACAAATATGAAGCGGCAAGTGCTCCATGTACTCAGCCAGCTCAGTGCCTCCTGTCCTTGCAATCTGCCTCCTTGTGCCTGTATTACCTGTCCATTACTAAAAATGATCTCTCCGTCTTCTAACTTCATGCCTTCGCCACGCTCGACCAGCAGGTTTCCCGTTTTTTTCCCGAGCTGAAGGACCTGTATCACGTTGAGTAATCTATCCGTAACCGTTCCTCGTCTTTGTGTCATGAACATATTACTCCGCCTTTTGACGAGTTATTTCTTTTGCATTAGATGAGTTTTCCGGCTCCCAATGAGCCGCAGTGTCTCTGGTTTCATACGAGCGTGTTTGTTCAGATGGGTCATACAAGCATAACACATGTGGGCAAGTACAAGAAAAAAGCTTCATCCGTTACCCCAATTCTCCTACCAATGTTTTACCCAAAATAGTACTTTTTGGGCAGTGCCCTCGTAGGATAGTGGTAATATAAACACCTGCGAACGCGTTTGCATAGAGCTATTGAAACGTCGTCCACCTGACCCGTAGCGGCATGCCTTGCGTGTGCCGGGTGGCCTGCAATGGACTCTGGTCGCCCCCACTCGGCACACGCAAGGCATGCCGCTACGGGAACTTGTGAATGGCCCTGGTATTTGTTCCGGATAATCGCAAGAGCTTACACTAAGAATGAACGCACATTGGTCCCGATAACTGGTATTATTTTACCGAAACGTGCGACAATAGGTAAAAACTATGTTAAGCTGTGAGTAGTTGTGCAAGCTCAATGATAAAGCTTGTGAGCAGAGTAGTGAGATGTTATACTGCATAAACATGTTGGGCTATGCCTGGTATTATTTGGAAGCAGGAGCTTTTGTCCATGGAGTCTCGAAACCCCTCTCAACCAACAGGGTCATCACCCGGTGTGAGAGGTCAGGGTGACAGCGCCCCACCACCCGAGCAGCTTTCTATTAATGAGCTTGCTCGATGTTGCTCAGAAGAGACCAACAAATTTCTCAAGCAGAACGTATCAAATGATCGTTACTGCCTGGAGCTGTTTCGTCGCGCCATCGTCAAGCGGGATGATGACGCCTGGTCTAGTATTTACCAGCAGTACGCGCCTCTTGTGCTGACATGGGTCACGCAACATCAGAGCGCAACACCTCTGTTGGGACAGGATGGTAGTGCTCCGCTTGTCAATGCCGCGTTCGCCAAGTTTTCGCAAGCGTTGACGCCTGCCAAGATGGGGAACTTTGACTCGCTGGCAGCAATATTGAAGTACTTAAAAATGTGTGTGCATAGTGTGGTCGCCGACGAGGTACGTTCACGGCAGTCGCGCCAATACGAAGAGACATTGGAGGCGATAGAGCATGAGCCGGCCAGCGATGATCCTGCCGACGATGTTGTTTCCAACATCTCCGCTCAGGGTTTGTGGCAGGTTATCCAGGAGGAGCTCAATGGTGAGGATGAACGTATCCTCATTTACCTGGCCTATGTTCAGGGTATGAAGCCCGGTGAAATCAGTAGCCAGCATCGGCGGCTCTTTCCTACCGTCGATGATGTCTACCGTATCAAGCGTAATGTGCTTGAGCGTCTGCGTCGTAACAGACGTTTGCAGATGATGTTTCGGCACCAGTACCCTTGACGCGTCCAGATATCGTGAGTACCACGTCCAAATTTTCGAGGTTGTAATTAAATCTAATACGGGAGTGCTAAAATAGTAGCACACTTCGTTTATTAGAATGAAAAGGATAAGAGATGTCTGAGTAGTGCGTAGTCCCACGCTGGTATTGGGGAGTACCGCTGGTGAACTGCAAAACTACTCCCTGCTTTGTTGCTTGTATAGTGTCATTGTCGTGATGTATCGTCACTTTTAAGGGGCGAGAACCGACATCACCCTTGATACCTGACGGGTAGTCGGTCATAGAGTGTATTCGTGTGCTAGTTCCGTATCGTAATTTCCTATAAGCGCTGTTTTGTATCGTGAATATGTAATGCGATGCTTCATCTAGCCATGTAGCCTATGTACTGAGCCTGTATCCTAATGTGAATCTAGAGGAAACGCTCATGGAGTGTAGTGAACCGGGTACTATTCGTGATGAAGAGTTAGTCGCCTATCTTGCGGGGGAGAAAGTGCGGCCTGCCGTTGTCCAGCACCTTACGCGCTGCCAACGTTGCTCGTCGCAATTGGCGACCTACCGCCGAATAGAACTCAAGCTTATTAGCAAGCTCTACAGGTGGGATTGTCCACCCAATCAGATACTAGGCGAGTACCAGATGGGGATGCTCAGCAGTGAGCAAGCACTAAATGTGAAAAACCATTTGCGTATGTGCGTGCTTTGTGCTGCTGAAGTGGCAACACTCACGGAATTTCTTGCGCATGATCGTATGCTCGCTGAGCCGGTATCTGTAGCACAAAATACGGTCTCCGTACGTCCTGCTGCGACGAACAATCATCATCCAGTCCAGGATGCGAAGCGCACATTGGATTCTCTGCGTGAGCACTCGTTGGCTGGTGTGCGCCGTATTGTTGCGACACTCTTGCCACAACAGCCTCGTCTTGCGTATCAACGGGATGTGTCTTCACAGACTGCTTTGTGGCCTCGTCGCTACTCTGCGGAAGATGTAAGCATCTCTATTCAGATCGAACGCGGTCCCAGTCGCAAGGACTCACTCCAATTGATCGGTTTTGTGACTCGCCAGGGGACGACATTGGAAGCGCTGCAAGGAACTCCTGTACGGCTTTCAACATTAGCAAGCACGGGTAAAACGGTCTATACTCAAAATATCGATGAACTGGGTAACTTTGTCTTTTCGTCGCTCGTTCCGGCTACCTACACGCTGGAACTGCAACTGCCTGAAGGTATTGTTGTAATCGATCAGCTACCTGTAACCACAGAAGAGTGATGCCGGGTTTCCTGGCATTACCCTTTTTTCGTGTCTCACATTGTATAACGAGCAAGATGTATCATCGTAACGATATGCTAAAATCTCTATAATCGAGCGTATAAAATATATAATAAGACGGGTGGGAGGAAGGGATTATCCTACCTCTATCTCAGTTATATCAGTGTTGGAAGAATGCTTGCTTATGACGCCCCAGGATCTTGTCAAAACACTGTTGACTGTACACGAAGAACAGGGGCGACAACTGCTACAGGCACATATTCCTGTATTCAGTGATATCGCTCTTGATCGCCTGGTCTATCTGATCAAAAAAGAAGCAGATCGTTGTTGGAACACGAACGCGCCACTCTCTTTTACGCTCTCCGGATATCTGCTCCTCCTTGGTGATAGAACACGGAATATGTATTACCATGCTCTGGGTCTCATGGCGCGTGGTGATGCTCTCCGGCGCCTGGATCGTGATCAGGATGCGCTCCCCTTTTTTGACGCTGCTGGTGAAGAGTTCCTGGCAATGGATGATAAGGTGGGGTGGGCACGTACGCGTATCGGACGTATGAGCGCCTGTTTGCACCTGAACCGTACTACCGAGGCGCTCAAGGATGCTGCGGCGGCGCGTGAAATTTTTATGCAGCATGGGAAATTGCTGCGTGCTGGTCAGATTGATGTCAATGCCGCGATTATCAACTATGAACTCGGACAGCACGACCAGGCGCTGCGTCTCTTCGATCGGGCCATCGAGACATACTTGCAATTGGGAGAGGGCATTGATCTGCATATCGCTCGTGCTCGTGGCAATAAGGCGCTTGCTCTGGCTGCGCAGGGCAAGTTTCGGGAAGCTGCGGCGCTCCATGAACAGGCCCGCACCACTTTTGCCGCTCATGGTGAGCGTGAAGAGATCTCGGTTGCGCGTGAAGAACTTAACATTGCTGATATTTATGCTGCACAGGGACATTATAGCCAGGCATTGCTGCTCTACAATCAGAGCAGAGCGCTCTTCCAGAAACACGGCATGGGTTTTGCTGCTGCTGAAGTTGCGCAACAAATGTGTCTCTGCCTGGTACGTCTCAATCGCGCCCATGAGGCGTACGAGCTGGCTGGAGAGACCGTAGAGTTCTTTCGCGACTCTTCTGTGCAGCGTCATAATCTTGCTCGCTCGCTGATGCAGCAGGCCGCAGCTGCAACCATGCTGGATGATTTTCACACGGCTGATGAGATGTTACAGGAGGCGAGCGACCTGCTAGAAGAGGGTGGTTTTATACGCCTGGCAGCCCTTGCACGTCTGCGCCGGGCTGAGCTCTACTATGCCGATAAACAATTAGACGCGAGTTTGCGCGAGGCTCGTCATGTCGCTGATGCGTTTGCGGAGCAAGAAGATCTGCCGCAACTGGCACGTGCTATGCTCTTACAGGCGTATATTGCCGATGCGACGCGGGATACCGAGACGGCAAAAGATCTTTGCGATCAGGCGCTGGATATCGCGCGTGGACAGGGATTGCTTGATCTGAAATATCTTTGTGATGATCTGCTGGGACAACTTGCGGAACAACGTGGGGATCTGGAGGCGGCGGCGAATTACTATGATCGTGCTGTACAGGGGATCGACGAGGTGCAGAGCCGCTTAGTATTGGATGAGCGCACCAGTTTCCTCGAGGACAAGGGCGGCATTTATCAACGCGCTATGACACTGGCTATGAGGCGTGGCAATCGAGACCAGGCGCTTATCTATGTGGAGAAGGCGAAGTCGCAGGTGCTGGGCGACTATCTGCGTAACAATATTGATATTCGTCTGCGAGCTGGTGATAAAGCAGGTGAGGCTATTCTTGAAGACCTTGCACGCTTGCGCGAAGAACAGGCCTGGTTCAGTTCGATTGTCTATGAGAGCGACGAGTCCAACTTGAGCGATACCGCGGTTATGCGTATACGTGCGGTTGGACCGGTACGTGCTCGCCATGAGATGCAAAATCGTGAGCGTCGTATTGAACAATTGTTGGAGCAGATGCAACTGCGCTCTGCGGGAGATCTTGTTGCGCGCCCTCGTCCCAACTGGACCAATAGTATTGTGACATCGCTGTGGCCGAAACTGGAACCCAATGCCTTGATGCTGGAGTACTATCTCGCGGACCAGGATCTCTATATCTTCCAACTCACGCGTAGCGGAGTGGATGTACAGGTGGTTTCTAACGCGGTTCCCCAATTGGAGCGTCTCCTGGCCCTCTGGCGGGCCAATCTGGACCTGGCTGCCCAGGCTTCCGGCATGCCTGACCGGGCACAGGCCTTCTTCGGTCTGCAAGAGAATAGCCTGGGATTGCTCCAACGGCTCTATGATCTCCTGCTACACCCGGTCTCCAGTGCACTTAACGCCTGCGAGCACCTGATCATTGTGCCGTACGGCATGTTGCACTACCTGCCTTTTCATTGTCTTTTTGACGGCGTCCAGTTTGTGGTTGAGCGCTTCAACGTCTCCTACCTGCCTGCAGCTGCGCTCCTGGATATCTGTCGTCAGCGTGGGCAGCGTATCCAGGCGCGCGGAGTACATTTGCAAGATGCCCTTGTACTGGGGCTCTCAGATGGGGGGCGCCTGGCTTATGCGGTGCAAGAGGCCGAAGCGGTCGCGAAACAACTGGGGACGCGTCCCATGCTCAACGAAGAGGCCACGGCGGCAGTATTGTGGACTGCTGGTGAACATAGTCCCATTGTGCATATCGCCGCCCACGGGCTCTTCAGACTCGATGCACCCAACTTCTCGCATATCAAACTGGCAGATCGCCAGCTCAGTACTATCGAAGTCTTCAATCTCGACCTCTCGTCCAGCTCGCTAGTTACTTTGAGCGCCTGCGAGACGGGGCGTGCTGTGGTCGGGGGAGTCGATGAAGTCATCGGTCTTGGGCGAGGTTTTTTGTATGCCGGTGCAGCCTCCCTCTTGCCAACGCTGTGGAAGGTCGATGATGCCAGCAGCGCCGAATTAATGGGGATGTTCTACCAGGGACTCTTAAACGGCTATACCAAGGTTGCCGCTCTGGCTGGGGCGCAGCGTGCCTTCATCGCCCGCTCACGCACCTCAATTCGTCCCTATCGTATCCACCCCTACTTCTGGGCAGCGTTCCATCTTATTGGCGATGCTGGCAAATTATAATGCAACGCCTTTCTTGATCCCTGCCACCAGGGCGCGATTCAGGCGCAGATCACTCTGATCCCATTGGAGCGCAAAGTCGCGATTATCCCACTGATCTTTCATCATACAGCCTTTCGCAGTCTAATAGTCCTACTACGCTACACGCCTCAGCAGAAATATCTTATGATAGGGTAGATTTTATTGCAAACCGGGGAAACATAATGGCAGAACAGCAACTTCGCGTAGGCCAGCAGTTAGGGCATTATCAGCTTGTTCGCCTGCTAGGACAGGGAGGCTTTGCAGAGGTCTACCTTGGTGAACATGTCCACCTCAAGACACTTGCCGCGATCAAGGTTTTACATACACGCCTGGCACAAGAAGACGTTCAGCTATTTCAACAAGAAGCTCAGACCGTAGCTCGCCTACTACATCCAAATATTGTACGCGTGCTCGATTTTGGAGTAGAGGACGCCTTTCCTTACCTCGTCATGGACTACGCTCTCAATGGTACTCTGCGCCATCAGTTTCCTCGTGGAAGTCGTGTGCCCCTGCCGACTGTTGTTGCGTTTACCCGTCAGGTAGCCCAGGCATTGCAGTATGCTCATGAGCAGCGCCTGATCCATCGTGATATTAAGCCAGAAAATATGCTGCTCGGACGTAATCACGAGGTACTGCTGAGTGACTTCGGCATTGCGCTGGTGCTTCAGAGCTCAAGATTGTACAATACGCAAAATATTGCTGGAACTATTGTGTATATGGCCCCGGAACAGATCCAGGCGCATCCCTGTTTCGCCAGCGATCAGTACTCACTTGGTATTGTAGTGTATGAATGGTTGTGCGGCACACGCCCCTTCCAGGGATCATTTACGGAGATTGCAGTCAAGCATACAATAACGCCGCCTCCTCCTCTGCGTTCGTTTGTTCCTGATCTGCCCATAGAGGTTGAGCAGGTGGTGATGACGGCATTGCAAAAAGATCCAGGGAGGCGCTTTGCCAATATACATGCCTTTGCGCTTGCCCTTGAGCAGGCTGCGCTTCAGTCGTCTCAGTTATTCGGGCCTACATTCGTGAAACCATCCTCCATGCCCTTATCATCGTCACCAGTTATGGAAACGCCAGCTTTCCCGGCTTCCGCTACGTTTAGGGGATCTGGTTCCTTCTCACGCCGTGCGTTGCTAGTAGCAGGAGGCATGGTGGGAATGGCTGGTGTAGGAGGAGTGGCAGCGTGGTCGATCCTCTCTCGTACTAACGCAAATCCTGCCTCTTCAAAGAGTATTTTCAAGCAAGTGGGAAACTCCACAAATGGCACGCAAGTGGGAAACTCCACGAATATAATGCAAGATAGCCCTATACTCACTTTTTCAGGGCATACTGCGCCAGTACTCTTAGCCCGCTGGTCACCTGACGGCAAGCTCGTTGCCTCGGGCGCGATGGATGGGACGGTCCTGGTCTGGACAGCAGATGAGGGGAAGACCCGCCTGTCGGTGCGTAGTACAGTCCAACCCACACAATCTGACGACTATGCCTGGTCAATCGATTGGTCTCCGCGTAAGAGCGTCCAGCACGTGGCCGCAGGTTTTGTTGACGGCACAATCCAGGTACTGGATGCGAACAATGGACAACGAGTCTCTTCGTTGAATAATCCCGCGTCCAGGGTAGTCATTCTCTCCTGGTCGCCCGATGAGCGTTACCTGGTTGTGGGAGGCGGCGATCCCACCATTCGTGTTTATGAGTATCCATCCTGGCGCGTCGTTACAACCTATCAGGAACATACCAATACCGTCAAAACCGTAGCCTGGTCACCCAATGGCCGCTGGATCGCCTCAGGCTCGTCGGATACCACTGTCCGTATCTGGGAGCCATATAGCGGGAAGACCAGGTTCATTTATAATGGACACAGCAAGGATGTAGCAACGATCTCCTGGGCATATGACAGCACACGTGTGGTATCCACAGCTTACGATCAAACAGCTAGAATATGGGAAATTGCGAGTGAACGCACTCTTCAGACCTATAAGGCACCCGGCGGGGCACCTATAGGTGATGCGAGATGGTCGCATAGTAACCGCTTCATCGCAGTCTATGGTGGAGATGGAATAGTACATATCCTGAATGCACAAACGATACAGGTTGTGCAAAGTATTATGACGGGCGTAGTCTACAGCCTCTCCTGGTCCCCTGATGACACACGGATTGTCACAGCCAACTACGACAATAACGTGCGTATCTGGCATATTGGCTGAACAACTGTGTGGACCGTTATATATTTTACAGCAGAAAATATGCCGATAGATATTCACCAGGAGGTTGGCTATGCTTTGTCTCGCACCTGACTATATCTATACACCGCAAGGACTACAGTCCCACATGCTTGTCTCGATCTCGGATGATGGACGTATTGTGTCCATTAGTAAGCAGGAAGCTCTAGACAAGCAGAAGAATGAGGTTGAGCAACTTCGGGGTATTGCCTTGCTACCTGGTTTTGTGAATACGCATAGCCATGTTTTTCAACGTGCGTTGCGTGGGCATACTCATCGTCCTCTATCTAAGCAGGATAGTTTCTGGACCTGGCGACGCGCGATGTATGCCGAAGCGCAGCGATTGGACCCTGAGCGTTTGTACGGGATTGCCCTGTCCACCTATCGCGAGATGCTGGCAGCGGGCTATACCAGTGTGGGTGAATTCCATTATGTTCATCACCAGCCTGGAGGACAACCTTATGCCAATCCCAATGCTATGGCGGGGGCGGTGTTACAGGCCGGGCGCGATACTGGTATACGCGTGGTCTTGCTCATGACTGCCTATGCGCAGGGCGGCTTTCACCAACCGGTGGAAGAAGAACAACGGCGCTTTTGTGATCGTTCGGTTGAGGACTATCTTGAGCGTGTCGAGGTGTTGCGTGGAGCGGGTATTCCTGTTGGTGTAGCTCCGCATTCGGTACGTGCTGTACCGGAAAGCTGGTTCCGCGCTATTGCTGATTACAGTCGTGCTCACAATCTGCCGCTGCATGTGCATGCTGACGAACAGATAGCAGAAATCGAGCAGTGTAGAGCAGTACACGGCTGTACTCCGATAGAGCTGCTTGCGCGTTTTGGCGCTCTGAGTCCCAGAACAACCATCGTCCACGCCACTCATGCCAACGCTGCTGAACTTGCATTGCTGGCTCAACACGGTTGTACTGTTTGCGTCTGTCCTACGACCGAGGGTGATCTTGGAGATGGTATCGCGCCCTATGCTGAGTTGTTAGCAACCGGAATACCTCTGGCTATAGGTGCGGATAGCAATACGCGCCTTGATCCTATCGAGGAATTACGCTGGGCCGAATATACTGCTCGTATGCGCTATCAACGTCGTCGTGTGCTTATTGCTGACGAACTAAGCTCTCCTGGGCCTCTCTTGCTTGATTATGGGACGCGCTGTGGAGCGTTTGCTCTTGGATTGGATACAGGTGTGATTGTTCCTGGTGCACTGGCTGATTTTGTAGCGGTAGATCTCAACCATCCTATGCTGAATGGTTGGACTGCTGACGATCTACTAGACGTAGTGTTCTTTGGCGCGTCCTCTGAGATTGTGCAGCAAGTATGGGTGCAGGGGAATCAGCGAGCCTGCGCAAGAGTCACTTAAAGTTTGCATTGCACCATGAAACGCAAAGGTAAGGTATGCCGTACACTACATATAAGAGGTAGTCGGGGTGAGGGTATCTCCTCACCTCATCCAATCAGAAACAGTAGGAACGTCTGAAACTGCTTCACACTCTATGCGAGGAATCGTTATGGAAGCCAAAGAGAAAGAACAGCAGGACGAGAAGAAGTCCGAAACGATGCCAGAGCCTCTGAAGGCGATTGAGTCTGCCCCTGCGGTGCAGGCGGTTGGATCCTCGACTGTTGTGCGAGAGGGAGTCAAACCCTTAGCAGCATTTTGGACCAAATTCAATAATGATTGGGCAATGAGTCTGCAGGCAGGAGCGCTGGCGTATAACCTGCTACTTGCTATCTTTCCTATTGCTCTTGCTCTCATTGCTATCCTGGGCCTGGTCTTTGGGAGCATCGGGTTGGATGTCAAAGATCAATTCATTAATGGTATCCAAAGTGTTCTTCCACAGCAACAGGGTGTTTCAAAAGGGGTCATATCGCAGGTTTTTAATAATCTGAATAAAAATTCCGGTCTCCTGGCAATTATTGCTGTACTTGCGGCTATCTTTGGCGGCTCACGGCTCTTCATTACGCTCGAAAATTGCTTTGATCTCATCTTTCATGTGCGCCCTCGAACAGCTTTACGCCAGAACATCATGGCTCTTAGCATGCTGCTGCTCTTTGTTGTCCTTATACCAATTATGGTGTTGGCATCGGCTGGCCCTGCTTTTGTCATCTCTCTTCTGCAAAAAACTGCACTAGCGAGCATTCCTGGTATCAATATCCTCTTTAGTTTGGGTGGTATCCTCAGCAGCTTACTCGTGGCATGGCTTTTGTTCGAGGCTATCTACATCGTCGTTCCCAACCAAAAGATTAGTTTCCGTAATAGCTGGCGAGGAGCTGTCGTGGCGGCAGTCCTCCTCCAAATATTCCTCACGCTTTTTCCGTTCTATGCAGCACGTTTTCTCGGAGGCTATGCCGGTCAAGCAGGCTTTGCTGTCATCCTTATAGTCTTCTTCTACTACTTCGCGGTGATTCTGTTATTGGGCGCTGAAATCAATGCATTTTTTGCTGAAGGGATACGGGCCACACCTGATAACCTGGCCATCATGGTTCACAAAATGACGAGTCATGAGCCAAATACTCAACAGGAGATAAGGGAGCAGGCTCCTCCCTCTCACAAGGATGAACGTCCTGAAGGGGTGATAGATAGGGAGCAAGGCAACGCCCCCTCTGACGGCAAGGGGAAGTCCAGTAAGTCCACTGGAGCACCATTGAAGCGATTGCTTCCCGCTTCCTTGAGTAGGGAGAAGAAACAAGAGCGGTCGTCGAGGACCTCAACATCATTTGGGACCTCGAAAATAGGGACGTTCATCGAGGTAGCCGCGGGAACGATACTCGCCACGGTGATAGAGTTAATTCGTTTGCGTCGAAAGAAATAAGGATGCTATAAAAATGCCGGACGACCTTCGTGGTCATCC
>Ga0137371_10000891_pt1 | contig 22923 bp, 23 predicted proteins | sample SagtaG_7_FD_104919 | JGI IMG/M metagenome (GOLD analysis project Ga0137371, IMG submission 104919) | Vadose zone soil microbial communities from Sagehorn Ranch, Mendocino, California, USA - Sage1_R_40_16 metaG | ecosystem: Environmental > Terrestrial > Soil > Vadose zone | place: USA...
CGGTACGAGCCCCACAACTGCAATGCGAGAATGCTAGCCGTTACGGGAACGAACATAGCGACTATCGGAATCGGCACGAGCATGTTGATGGCTGCTGCAACGGCTCCGATATCAGCGCCGGCATTGATCGTATTAGCGGCAATCAGAGCGACCACCACCGGATAGAGTAGCCACGGCGATGAGTGCTCTCGTAACCCCTGCCAGGCCGCTGCCCGTGACCATCGCGATCCGTGCACAGGTAAACTGCACCGCGGTCATCATTGGGAAAGTGATGAGTGCAGTCCATAACGCGCCAAATCCCAACGATGCCCCGGCAACTGCTTATGTGCCTATGCCTGAAGGATCGTCATCCGACGCTCATGTAATAAATCCCGGTCCGAGAATCATCAATAAGCGTAAAAGTGGATTTGACTTGACGGTCTTTTTGGATGGTCTGCTCATTTACGTTTATCGAGGTGAGACGAACAAAGAAATGGCGAAAGCGAGAGTATGTCGAGGACCGGGTAGCTCACGAGAAAGTAAACAGCAGGGAAGCTTAACCTTGGTCTACATAGGTCTTCTCCTCAACAATCCTCGTCGCTCCAATTGCTCCAGAGATGAAACGACTTCATCATTATCTGTCCTCATACAAAACCCCCAGCCACAATTTCATTCGTCTGTGTCGACAGATCTGATTGTTGCGACCAACTTGGTCGTTCGTTTTTCAGATGCGCTAGACGTGCCCAAGCAACAAGAGAATCAAGACAATCAAGAGGATCGTTCCTATCCCTCCGCTGGGCCAATATCCCCAACTTCGGCTGTACGGCCATGCCGGGATGGCTCCGATCAGCAAAAGGATCAAAATTATTAATAAAACTAAACCCATTTCGTGTTCCTCCCTCCTAAACGCAAAGCTTCAAAAAATTTCGCACTACTGAGTTGTGAACCACCTTAGTCGCAAAGCAATAGAGCAGGTGAGAAACAACTTTGTTCATTATTCCGGCTTGTTTGCGTTGGTGTTTTTGCTTGCCTTGGTTGCTTTTGGCGCCAGTACTTTCAGTTGATTAGTGACTTTCTTGACGCCGTCTGTTTCTTTGGCAACGCGTCCGGCTTCACCCTTAGCTTCGACGGTATCAACAGTGCCACGCAGGGTTACTGCGGCATCCACCACATCAACATTTATCTTGCGCTCAGGCGTCTGAGTATCGCCTATTAACTTTGCAACAATCTTCGCATGAATCCAGGCGTCTTCAAACGATTGACCGATCGTTTCCTTGTTAGCTTTCGCTTTTTCACGTTCTGTGCGCGCCTGTTCTTCGGTGTACTTCGGCGTCGGCGTCGTCATCGGAGTTGCTTGGCTCTGCGGCCCGCCCACGTTCGCGTTCGTATTTGCATTTGCATTAGCGTTGTTTGCTTCATTACCGGTGCATGCGATGAAGCCCACGCTCAATCCGACTATTACGGCCAACAAAAACATTCTCACTCGCATTCTATACCTCCATACAAACCCACAGAAAAGATGAATCGCCAGCTTCACTGTCAGCTGGCGATCCTCGAGCCGAGATCCTCAACCGCCTCGCCGACTTTCCTTCGAGCCTTTCCTACTTTCTCTTGCACCTTTCCTTCCGACCGTTCCTGTTTTCCTCTCTGTTCCAGATCACGATTGCCAGTGAACTTACCAAGTTTCTCTTTTGTAACGCCTTTGACCTGCTTGCCTTTGCCCTTTACTTCGTCTTCATACCGCATAGTTAATCTCCTGATTCGAAACGCGCTCTGTCGGGGCAAAAGCGCGGCGTTCGACAACGAAGAATTCCCCCCATATGCTCGCACCGTCCTTTCTCAGAACGCTGCGATCCGTCAGCCTTGATAGCAGCAAAGCAAAGCATATGCCAGCTTGCATACGGCGGGGTTAGAGTAATCAGGAGATTTGTTTGAATTAAAAGAGAACGATTAACACACTGATCTGAACCTATCTCAGACGATCAATTCGTGAAGAAATCACATTTGTCGTGAGCACAAGATGATAAAAGTTATTCGCCACTTGTAAACTCGCAATTGGATTTCGCCGCCGAGCAGAATGGCAACTCCAGTTAAATAAAACGAGAGCATCAAGACAATCAGCGCCCCGAGCGATCCGTACCTCGCGCTGCACGAATTGACGAGATGCAGAGACAGAAGAAAGCCGAGCGAGACCACCAACCCTAAGACGACTGCAATGATGCCTCGGGGCAAGTACCTCCGTCAATCTGTTCGGTTTCGATTTTCGGAGGACGTTCACGTTTGCTTTGGTCTCGCGCGATTTACCGTCTTTCTTGAAATCGATACAATCTATAAGCATGAAACGGCGTTTGGCTCAGTGATGGGAATTGATCGATCGATGCTAATTCAGACCATATGGGAGGCGCGGCGAGAGCTATTAATATTAGACTGCGAGCTTGAAGAGTTAGGGCCGACCCTGCCGAAACAGAAAGCCTCTTAGTGTTCTTTAATAATGGTTGATAACCGAAGACACGTTGACATTCTGAAAGGCTCTTCCCTGATGGAATTTTGAAGGCCATTAAGAACAATACGAGATCGCTTGGCCCGCGCTGCCGGTTCTTGCCTGGAAGGAATCGGCCCAAGCCAGGGCTCTTGCGTACTCAGTGATTGCTTGATGGCATCTTCAAAATCACTTTTAGTCTGAAGAAACAGGTTAAACGAATCAGCAAGTTTGCGATTGCGGCGGCGCTGCAGGAGATTGGAGCGTTGTTGGAATTAAAAGGCGGCCAATATTTCAAAGCCCGCGCATATAAACAAGGCGCACGCGCGGTCGCTGAACTCACCGAAGACGTCGGAAAACTAATCCGTGAGAATCGGCTGACGTTCATCTCCGGGATTGGTGCAGCATTGGCAAAGGAAATTAGGCAACTTTATACGACTGGCGAATCGAATTTCCTAAAACAGTTGCGCCGGCTTTACCGGAAGGAGTCATTGAGTTGTCGAGTATTCCCGGATTGAGCCTACAGAAAATCGAACGCCTTCAAGCGGCATTGGGAATTTCCCGCGTAAAGGAATTAAAGGCCGCCTGCGAAGCGGGAAAGATTCGCAAAGTGAAAGGCTTCGCCGCGAAGACCGATTTCGGTGGTAGCAAGCGCCAAGAATCCGAAAGCACTGATCGAGCATTTCTTGGGATTTCCGTTGGTCGTAAGAATCCTAGAAAAGACATCCGGGCGGTGTTCTGTTGGGCTCACTGAGGGCTTTAACGCCACAGTGTCAGCGGTAAAGCCTGACCAGTATCCAGTTGCTTTGCTGTTCGCGACGGGTTCCAACACGCATATAAAAAAGCTCGACGCAGTTGCGGCGAAACGCAAGCTTACATTTACCAAGAATGGCATTCAGAAACGAGGAACCAGTTCTCGCGCCAACTCTGAATCAGAGATTTACGACCAGCTCGGAATGCAATACGCGCCACCGGAGTTGCGCGAAGATCAGGGTGAAGTTGAAGCCGCAGTAAAGCGGACCTTGCCCGAGGATCTGATTACTGCTGATGACATTCAAGGTATGGTTCACTGTCACACCGTGTACTCCGACGGCCGACATAGCGTTGAGCAAATGGCTCATTCTGTCCACATGGGTATGAAGTACATAACAATTACAGACCATTCGCCGACGGCCTTTTACGCGGGTGGCCTTAAGATTGACGAATTGCAGCGACAGTGGGAAGAGATTGACCGCGTGCAGGAGGAAACAGAGATCAAAATATTAAAAGGCACTGAGTCGGATATCCTCGCAGACAGTTCACTGGATAACCGGATTGGATTTTGGAACAGTTCGATGTGATTGTGGCAAGCATTCACGCGCGCTACAAGATGGACGCAGATCGAATGACCAAACGGGTAGTTACCACCATGCGCCAGCCGGTGTTCAAAATTTGGGGACATGCGCTGGGCCGGTTGATTCAGCGTCGTCCGCCGTTTGAGTGCCGCGTCGAAGAGATTTTGGACGCAGTCGCTGAATCGTGCGCGGCGGTCGAAATTAGTGGCGATCCTTACAGGCTGGAAATGGAGCCACGCTGGGTACGCGAGGCTCGAAAGCGAAAAATCAAATTCGTTGTATCAGTTGATGCCCACTCGATGCGCGAATTAAATAATCTGCGGTTTGGAATTGGCATCGCTCGTCGCGGTTGGGTGAGACGGGGCGAAGTTTTGAACGCTTTGGGAGTGAAAGCATTTTAGAGAGCGGTCCGACCAGTGTAGTAATCTCGAATGCTTGAGCTTTTGAATGCGCCTATCGCAAATTCACACTCGTACAGCGAGTGAGAGCTTCCCCAATACTGCCGCGGATTGCGTGGCCTCATATGTCGGCACACGAAACAGCAAAAGATAAAGGCACAGAGGCCCTGAAAGAGGTTCAGCCTTGGATTGAGCCGCTCGCGAGGATGGGCTATGTCGCGAAAGGAATTGTCTATTTAATGATCGGCGGCATGGCCGGCCGGTTCGCGATAGGAAGACGTAAACAACCAGGTGATTTCAGCACTGTTCTCCTTCAGGTATTTCAAAAACCATTTGGCGAGGTTCTGCTGGCGCTACTAGCACTTGGTCTTTTTGGCTATGGTTTGTGGTGTCTGATTCAGGCGATTATGGACACGGGGAATAAAGGCACCACGATCTTTGGAATACTGACTCGGCTCTTCTATGCTGGGGTAGGAATAGTTTACTGGGCCGTCAGTTGGTCCGCGCTTAAACTTCTAACGAGGACATCGACAGTTAGACCGGGCGATCGACCGGAGCAAGAATGGACGGCGCAAGTCTTCGCTATATCGCCAATTACACGATGAATGAACTTGATCTTCTCCTGGTTCGTGCGCAGAGCCTCGAATATGCCGTTGATGCCGTCGCCGGGGAAGCCAAAGATCGTATCCACACCCCAGTCAATGAGGCGCTCTACCAGTATATCGGCTACGGTCTTCCCTTCGTCGGTTCGCATAAGCCCGTCATTCCTCTACCTGTCACTGGAAACTCAACCGCTTGATGTCAACGAGGAGTTCATTTCTTCCGAGTCCTTGCGGCCTTCTTCGCAGACCGTGAACGCGATGCCGCCGAGCGTTTAGCCGCGGCGCTGCGAGCCTGACGTGACAGAGCCGTTTTCGATGCAGCACTATGGCCCTCAACTTTCAGCTTTTTCAACATGGCTCGCGATCGCTTTGCCGACTTCTTTTTGCCAGGACTCTCCCCTTTCCGGAGGTCGCGGGCGGCCTGCTTTCGAGTTTCCGCTGACGCTTTGCCTTTCTTTGGCCCAGCTAACTTCACCCCGGCCCGCCGTGCTTTAGACAGACCGATCGCGATCGCCTGTTTAGCTGACCGCGCACCGTGCTTTCCCTCGCGAATATGTTCGATCTCCTCGCGCACAAATTCGCCCGCCTGCGTGCTCGGCGATTTACCTTCCGCCTTGTCTTCTGCTGCTCGCTCCAGCGTTTCTTTTTCCGGCATGCTTGCTCCTCTCGATCATTTCTGTTTGCTGATCGTCCGAGACACCCCCGGCGAAGATTGTCCGACGAAAGCTCACGTTACTTCATCACGATTAAGAAAATGTCCCATGTTACTCGGTTGCTTTGGTCCGCCTGACCGGACTTCGTCTTTTCACTTCGTGTTTCCTCCGTGTCCCACTGCTGATAGTCGACGGATTCCTAATGACAGTTGAAGGATTATTTAATTGCGGCGCCCCCGTGCCAGTGCCAATGCCTGCGCTCGCACGATAAATTTCCGCGTCGGCCGCGGCGATGGCGGTTTCCAGTCGAGTGCGGCTGGCGGCAAGTACGTCAAGCTGGGATTGTACGCCCTTCTTTTCGATGTCTAGTTGGCGGCGACGTGCTTCACGCAAGTCCTCCGGATGCGTGCTACCGATGCCCGCCAAACTATGCTCGATGTTTTCCGGTTTGATATCTTCTTCAAGTTGCCGGAGACGCGCTTGCAATTCAGCCTCCTTTACTTGCATCTCGGTCAACTGAGCACGTAGGTTTGCAGCGCGTTCCTGAGCATTCTCTTGCGCTATCCCCGGTATGGCCACGCAGCAAATGACGATCAAAACCCCGACCAGAGCATATGTTACGAAACAGCATCTTCTCATTTCCTTGCTCATGCATGACCTCATATTCATCCCACAACATCCTTCTAAGCTTCCTCTCCGACCAATGCTTAATCTGTTTTGGTTAGAGTCTGAACACAAACCCCGTTCCGTTTACTGTTTCTAAACGAGCGCAAACTTCGGCTTGTCCCCGCAGACGGCGCAACCAGGCTGAATCGGCCCTTTAGTTGCTCAGCTAACTGTGAACTTCGCAATTGTTCGGGGATGAGTCCTGACATGGACCATAATCGAACGTTTGAATGACTGCGTGTACGTGAAGGGGCCGAATGAGAAACATGAGAACCCTGCGTCGCATTAACACCTGGGATCGACCTCGCACAAAACGGGCGGATCATTGTGGTTCGTGCCGTGCTTATGGGCGCCCTGGTTCTGTCAACGGTCATTCGCATGCGACGAGAGCAACATGGGGTCGTTGTGTGAGCGAGGAGAACTTAACGGCAAGGTTCTTACTGCCGATGCAGCGAAGCCATCTGCCGAAGATGTTGCCATTCGTGGTGATCGCATTATTGCCGTCGGAACTTCAGCGGAAATTGAAACTCTCTCCGGGGCGAAACGCGGCGGATTGATTTACAAGGGCGCACCGTAAGGGAGGATTACAGAAGAGGGAACTCGAATTGTCTGTGACATCTGTTAATCTCTCTAATCGAACTTCGAAATGAAATTGGGAAGCCAAAGACGGACGCGAGTTCTTCTGAGTTTCCTGGCAATAGTCGTTGTTGTCGGCGTGCTGGTGGTGCGGCTTAGCAGAATTTCTAGAGATGCGCGGCGAGAGGTACTGACATGGTCCAAATCACATTCCCTCGCGGATCAACCTACCCCCAGTTCTTCGTCGCCGCCTCGAGATAACTCCAGGAGTGTTCTCTCAACTCCAATTTCTCCCACGCCTAACGCGAGTCCTGCCTTGCCAATTCCCGAAGGGGCGGCGCCGAACAAGTTGATTATTCCAGTGGCTGGGGTACGACCAGACCGATTGCATGACACGTTTTCTGAAAGCCGTTCCGAAGGACGCGTTCACGATGCAATTGATATTGCCGCGCCGTTGGGCACGCCCGTGCTCGCGGCCGCAGACGGAACAATCGTGAAACTCTTTCACAGCGAACGAGGGGGGACAACAATTTATCAATTAAGCACTGACAACAAGTTCATTTACTACTATGCGCACCTTGATCGATATGCCGAAGGTTTGACTGAAGGTCACTTCGCGAAACAAGGCGAAAGTATCGCCTACGTGGGCGACACGGGAGATGCCGGAGCGGGAAACTATCATCTGCATTTCTCGATCGCCTTGATCTCTGATCCTAAACATTATTGGGAAGGCGTGAACATAAATCCGTACCCGCTACTTAAGAGATGAGGCCCCCCTAAACGACCTCCGATCTTGCCGTCGGAAGTATGTTCGTCTTTTGGAATAGCTCTCGTTGTTAACGTTCGCTTATCATGCAAACAAGCCAACTCCTTGGTAGTGATTCTATATTATTGACGCCAAGAACTGCTCGGGTGGTCGGAATGCGCATTGCAAGAGAGTCCAACCGGACTAAACCAATTAGAGCCACCAGAAGGTCGCCAGGAGTAATTCAGGAAAGTACGTTTGATTCATCTGTTTGCGCTGACTGCTTGCCTAACGATTACCGGATGCGTTGTCGAACCCGCAAATCAGGCTAACAAGAATGCGTCACCTTTACCCTCGGCAACAGCCTCGACCTCACCGGCAGAGGAGAAGGCGGCGAACACAGCACCGCTGACTCTACCGGTGCTGGATGCGTTTTTTGCCGACGAGTCTTTCTCCGGATCACTCAGGACGCGTTTGCAGTTAACTGACGAGCAAGTCACGAAGCTCAGGGGACTAGCTCACTCAGAGACGGCAAACCTGAACGAGGAAAATGCGGGCAAGGGTGAAGGAGAATCTTCGAATGCGCGGTCGGTAGCAGCAGAAAAAATCAGCGCCCTGATTGGGGAGGAAAAAACGCGGCAGCTTGCGGTACTCGTCGGTGAACGATGGAGTGGCACGGCCGACGAAGCTTCGGACAAAACCGCCGCTCAACCCACGAACCCAAACAGTCGCGAGCGAGTTGCCGGCACCCCTAACGCGGTCCCGACGGATTCGCGAATAGTCGTCAACGCTCCCGCTTATCGAATGGATGTCTTTGACGGCGGCCGGTTAATTAAGTCCTACAAGATCGGCATCGGCTATCCACAATTTCCGTTGCCGACTGGCCTGCGCAAAGCACGCGTAATTATTTTTAATCCAACCTGGACACCGCCAGATGAACCGTGGGTCGCGAAGATGAAAGACATCAGCGTGGGCGAAAAGGTCGCCGCCGGCAGCAAATTGAATCCGCTTGGTCCAATCAAGATTCCAATCGGCGGGCCATCTTTGATTCATGGCGGCAAGTCGCCGGCAAAGCTGGGCACCTTCGCCTCGCACGGTTGTGTCGGGCTCACGACGCCTCAGGTACAGGACTTTGCCAAAGTGCTCGCCCAACTTGGCGGCGCGCATTTGACCGATGCAGAACTAACCGATTATGCGCGAGATAAGACTCAGACAAAGCAAATTAAGCTTGACCAGCCAGTGCCGGTAGAGCTGCGTTATGAAACAATCGTCGTCGAAGACGGTAAACTGCATATCTATCGCGACGTTTACGATCAAGAAACGAACACGGAAGAGAACCTGCGCGCCGTGCTGGAAGCAAATGGTGTCCGGCTCGATGACTTAACAGAAGGAGAGCGAACCCAGGTCTTTGACGCTTTGGCCCACATGTCGGGCAAGTCCGGCGCGGGTGCCGTTCGGCCGACGGCCCAGTCAAAAGAGAGTCCATCACCTGTAGGCCCGCCCAGGTCTTCTTCACTTGTCGAAAGGAAATCAAACTCAGGCAAGAAACCGACCGTGGTTAAGAATCAGAAAGAGGTCGTGATTGAAATTGCAGCCCTGAAGGGTAAAGGGTATCCATCGCCAGTGGCCTTCGATACCGGCAGTGGAAAAACAAGAGCTACGTTACCATCCCCACCGAAGCACGAAAAGCAACCATAGCAGACTTTGGCTTGCCGCCTGACCCGGTCGCTATGCTGTGTACCCTCAGCCCTTGCCCTCTCGCAACGGGAGAGGGGAATACACGGTCGCTCCCGGGACTGATCGCATTCCGTCGCGGGTAATAACTGCACCCTCTGTGACGGTACGAACACGCGCGCAGGATTGCCTCGGCGCTCGACTATGAACGGGGCGAGACGCAAGTCGGGGGCGCCCCCCACGGAAACTTCGCCGCGGCGATGGGCGCACCGGTCCGATGGTCAGGGCCTCGATGGCGACGGCGCGCATGCGGCACATGAGGCCTGCGATGTTGGTGGAAAGCAAACGAGCATGCGAACTTGCATCATCACCGAGGTAACCACGCTGCGGGTTTTCGCATTCAGTCGGGCTACTGCCTCTTCTTCGCTGGTCGTGATTTGGTCTCGACATTCGCCTCGGTCTTCTCAACAAGATTTGTTTCCTTTTCCGGTCCAGCGGCTTCTTCCAATGACGCGGTGATTAGCTCATCGCTCGGCCGGGTGCCGTCGATGAAGGCAAACACGTGGTAATTGGCGCCACGTTCGCGGATGACTTCAATGCGGCCCTCGTCCTTCATGCGCGCAAGTTCCGTCATCAGAAAATTCTGTTCGGCACCGCTCATGTAGCGATAATCGATGTCGAATGCGAGACCCGTCGAGTGCGGTGGTGTATCAATGAGCACGGCATACCGGTTCACTTTGCGTAATGCACGCTGATATTGTTCCGGTCGAATCAGAGAGCTTACGGGTAGCGGACGGTCAAACTTATCGTGGTACTCCTTTGCTATTTCTTCAAGAATCTTCAGCGCCTGCGGTCTAAGCGAGCTAAGCAGATAGATCTTCAGCGCCTGGCGGTGAGATGAGTCATCGAGGTTAAAGGAGCGTCCGCCGAAATTCTTTGCGAGCGCTTGAAGCGACTCGTAATCGCTCAACAGTTTCGGCCGGCTTTCCCCCGAACCAACAGATTGCCCGTAATATTCATCGAGCTGCGCTTTGTCTTTATCGTTCGATTTTAATTCCTGCTGTCGCGCGGTGATTTCTTTTTGCAGCTCGTCTTGTTTCGTACGAGCGCGCTTTTTAAGCGCGGCCAACTGAGTCTGCAAAGCCGAAATGTCTTTTTGCAGCTTGGCGTGTGCAGATTCAAGCCAGGCGTAGGCATCGCGCAGTCCGGCTTCATCGTTTAGTTCGATGTTCTGATTGGCCACATGTCGGGTGAAGACGCCACCATCCACCCTGGCCCCGACTCCGAAAAGGATGTAGGTATCGGTGACCGCAGGCACCGAAACTACCACGCCGCGCTCGATCATCGCCGCGAGATCCACAAAGTCCTGACACCGTTGCACGTTAAATTTCTTGACCTCGGCAACCTGTGTAGCCAAAAACCAATGCCGGTCACTGTAGTGGCGAAGCTCTGGTGGAATTTCAAGCCCAACGTTTCCGGTTTCACCTCGATCCTCCTTTACTCTTTCCATACTCCGCGCCCACAGATCAGGATCGGCGCGGCGTTCGCTGGTCTTATCGGACAAGTTGTGTTGGCGAAGGGCCTGACGTCTTAGCACCCTGAAGTGAAGGAATGCCCACGCACCAACAGCTATCGCTGCATTGGCAACGATGAGTAATAAAAGATACCGTGCTCTTCGATTCATGATTCAGCCAGCAAATGAGTAGAAAAACTCAAATTAGGAGACTACCAAAAGATGAGGCCCGGATCCATTCTGGGCAATCTTACGGCAGACACAGCTGAGCGATCGATCTTCACTCATGTTGAGCATTGGATCCCCGATCAGGATTGAAGAGCGTTGCTGTCGTGGCTATTGGGGACCTCCCAAAAGCGAGGCTAGCAAGACGACTATTGGTGTCAATCATGCAGTGATTGCTCGTATCCAGGGGCTGAAGACGCTGACACTAAAGATCCGCGCCGGTCGAGCTGTGCGTACCTACCGGGCGGTGAAGTCATGCGGGTCTGATGATCTTGTGTTTGCATCAGTGAGGACTGGCAAGCCGATGAGGGACAACAACATTCTTACCCGCTTTATAAAACCGGCGGGCAGGAAACTAGACATCGGTTGGGTGAATTGGCGGTGTCTGCGCACCTCTCACGCCACCTGGTTGAAGATGGCTGGTGCTGATGTAAAAGATGCGCAGGCCCAGATGCGTCACTCACGAGCAAGCACAACGTTAGACATTTACCAGCAGTTTGTTCCCGCGTCACAGCTGCGCGCAGTAGAGAGACTAACGTTGCTGACTGACTCGGCATTTGTCAACTGAGGCACGTTCCAAATACGTTCCAATAATAAGTGGTTAGACCGATTGAAATGATGTGTAGTCCACACGGAATCAGTAAGATAAGGCGGCAGAGCCGAGCGCTGAAAAGGCCGGCGTCGGCGGTTCGATTCCGTCCCTGGCCACTATTAATTTCAATAACTTAGCGATGATGAAGAAGCGTGCAAATTTTTCATCGCGCGAACAATACGCGTACATCGGTTTCCCTTCCTTTCACTTTTGGCGTCGCTCGTTCGAACAACCGCGCAGCTTAGAGCAGTCCATCCATAGGCAAAGGCCAATTGAGCTTGTGCCGGCGCGTATTTCGGATCGATCTCGATCGCTTTCTCGAAAAAATCGATTCGTGGCTTGCGTTTGCGGCATGCTCTCTTCGCCGTGGTGTTGATCTTTCGTTACTTGGTCGAGAAGGTCAGGATAACAAGAAAGGCTTTGCGTCTTCATCGGAAGTCTCGGATCAGAACAACGTCGTGGGTTTGCGTACCATGAGCAAGCACAAAATTGGATCCATCTGCGGAAAGAGCAAATCTAAAGATGAGATCAGATTTGAAGTTGGTTAACTGTCTGGGCGGGCCGCCGTTGATGGGTTGGCTCCAGATGTTGGAGACGCCGCTGCGCTTCTGCATGTAAACCAGCGTGCTGGAGTCCGGTGTCCATCCGAGTCCGACATTCGGAAACACGGATGAAGGCAAGGGTAGGATTTTTGTTGGTTGACCCCCAAGCGACGGAATGATGGAGCTTAGTATCTTCAGCCAAATAAACCGTTCCCATTCCACCTTCGCCGAGCAATCGCACAATTCGGTAATGAGCAATATTCTTTCCGGCTTTGAGGTCCACGCTATTAACTAACATCTCAGCCGCCGCTTGGTATGCAGGCGCATCCACAAAGTTTCTTGTCTCTTCGTGAGACTTTAGCAATGACTCGACGGCTTGGCGCAAAGAGGGATTGCCGTCGCAAGCGTGATCGAGATACGGGTATCGCTCAGGCGGCGCTAAGGCCAACGCCGCATGAAAGATCTCCTTCAGATTTTCCCAATGCGGATCGGGCATAACGATCAAGGCTTGAGTTCACTTCGTTTCGGTGATTAGCACTGCGTCCCGGATAGAGGTCCCGCGAATTGCGGCGAGTTGCTTGCCGTCCGCCGACCACGCAAAGTCGAAGATTGATTCGGTCTTGAAACTGGTCAACGGCTTCGCTTCGCCGTTGCCGTCCACGGCGATTGTCCAGATGTTTGCGCCATTGTCTCGCAAATCTGTAAAAGCGATTGCCCGTTCGTCCGGCGTCCAATGAACATAAAAGGAAGCCTTGGTTTTTGGAAGCGTTAAAGTCTTGACAGGTTCACCGCCCACTGGCGATATCACAGATATCCTGACTTGACCTTCCGGCCTGTCGACAGGTTCAAAGGCCATCTTCCCGTCGCGCGGCGAGACGTATACCTGAAATGCTTCGCTTGTTGAAACTTGAACTGGTGTGCCTCCCTCGATCGGAACTTTCCAGGCAGTTGGGAATTCTTTTTCATCGAAACCAGCGTAAATGACCCATTTGCCGTCGGGCGAAGTATTCGGCGACCATTCTTGATTACCAAACGTCAACTGTCTCTGATTACTGCCGTCGACATCCATTCGCCAGATGTGGCTGATGTTGTTATGGGTAGAAACGTACACGATATAACGCCCATCCGGTGTCATTGATGGTAACCAATTCCGGCCCTGATCCTTGGTCAACTGTTGCCTGGCACTTCCGTCGGCGTTCATCGTCCAAATATTTCTGTTTACAATAAAGATGAATCTGCCGTCGAGCGTCCGCCGAATATACGAGACTCCCGACGCGGGCGTGATCTGCTCGGAGCGTGCGGCATCATTGTTTGGCATAACCCAAAGGTTCGCCACCGTTTGCTTTTGCAGTGTTATCAACGTATCGCCATTCGCCGTGGCGCAAACTCCATAATAATCGTTCAAATCGTTAGTAATGCGTTGGGGCTCGACGTTGGGCGAAGCTACAAGCCACAGCTGATTCGGGAGAGTTTCCGAATCGGAATATACACTTCCAGATACGATTAGATTCCCGTTTAATAACCAATCGACTCCGAAGATGTCATCCCAATCGCGGTTGCTCAATTCGCGTTTTGAACCGTCAGAGACGCTGATTCCAAAGAGTTTCAAAAGCTGTTTGCCGTTTTCGGTAAAGTTAATTCCTATGGCTATTGTTTTACCGTCCGGCGACCATGCCGGGATGACAGATGCGGCAAACCAACTGAGCGGGGTGGAAGTGAAAAGCGTCCTTTCACTTGAGCCGTCGGGCTTAGCAAGCAACAGTTTGTAGGTTACACTGCCATCATAGGTTGCGTAAGCAATTGTATTACCGTCTGGCGAGATCCTAGCGCCGCTGCTGACCTTGCCGGCTATCCTCTTCGGTGAACCGCCGAGCGCAGGAATTTGAAAAAGCGTTCCTTCCAATCCTCCATAAACGTAATAAAGATAATTGCCGTCGCGGGTGAAACTTAAATTCGTCATTACATTTTCGACCGGCGCTACGATCTCCACATCGCTGTTTGTCGCCGTTTGTCGCAACCGAATGCTGTCTTTGCCGTTTTCATTTACCGAGTAGGCGGCATATCTGCCATCAGGAGAAATCGTAACGTCACGGACCTTGCCCGAACTAGTCAGCTTGGCGAAATTCAATTTTTGCGATGAAGTGAAGCGATTTCGCGTCGGCGCAGTAGAAGCGGAGTATTTGTAAACGCCAAATCCAATTCCAAAGATCACCAGCAAAGCCAGTAAGCCGAATACGAAAACCTTGTGACGCTTGATTTCTGTGGCGATGTACTCGGCACTGGAAGTCGGTGCAGCGCTCGGGGTTCCGTCTTCAAACGACAAGGTCTTGCCGGCTCTCGACTGCCCACTTGAAGTCGGAACTCCTATCTTGTCTGTGGAGATGCGTTCGATGCCGGCTTGAAGCTCCAACGACTGTCTTAATCGTTTTAGATCGATCAAAAGGTCTTTGCTGGTTTGGTAACGCTCGTCTCGATTCTTCGTCAGAGCCTTCTCGACAATCTCTTCCAGCCGTGGTGGCACTTCATGAGCGAACCGAGCGAGCGGCGCCACCGGTGCTTTGGACAGAATTGCAGAGATGACTTCGTTCGAGGTGCCGGCTATGAATGGCGAACAACCCGCGACCATTTCGTAGAGAAGTACACCTAAGCTCCAGATATCGGTCCGCTCATCGACCGTGGCACCGCGCGCCTGTTCCGGTGACATGTAAGCGACCGTGCCCATCACGACGCCCGGAGCAGTATTCGCGCGCAGTCGGGTTTCGGCTTCCTTATTCAGGGACCCGGTCGCGACCGCTCGCGGTACTGACAACTTCGCCAAGCCGAAGTCGAGCACTTTCACCAATCCGTCCTCGCGGCGAATCATGATGTTCTCGGGCTTGATGTCGCGATGCACGATATTTACTCGATGCGCAGCCACCAGCGCTGAAGCCGCCTGTATTGCAAGGTCGAGCGCTTCATCAATGTCCACACCGGAAAGCATGCGCTCGCGCAACGTCTGACCTTCGATGAATTCAGTCGCGATGAAGCGACGGCCATCCGCTTCGCCGATCTCGTAAATCGTCAGAATGTTCGGATGATTAAGGGCAGACACAGCACGCGCTTCCTGCTCAAACCGACGCAGACGCTCATGGTCCTGCGTGAAATTGGTGGAGAGGAATTTCAGCGAGACTTTTCGATGAAGCTTCGCATCTTCGGCCAGATAGACTCGGCCCATGCCACCCTCACCGATCAGCGAAACAATCTTGTAATGGGCTACAGTCTGTCCAGATTTGAACTCACCACCGGTCAACATCTCAGCCGCAGCCTGATATGCCGGCGCATCCACAAAGTTACCGGTCTCTTCATGAGACTTCAGCAATGACTCGACCGCCTGGCGCAAAGAGGCATTGCCGTCGCAAGCATGATCGAGATACGTGTGTCGTTCAGCCGGCGCGAGGGCCAACGCCTCGTGAAAGATCTCTTTGAGGTTTTCCCAATGCGGATCGGGCATGATGGTCAAGCGAGCCGCGTAGCGGCGCAATGTTTATAGAACGCCGCTCAACAAAAATCCATCGAACTCCGTGAGGAGCGAAATGTTCTGCCGCCCATAAATGGGCTCAACCATGCAAACAAAAGCAGACGTGTCTATAAACATTTCGTGCCTACGGCACTCCCAGCAGAGGGCTTCGAGATCACGCGCCGCTCATTTCATTTCGCAACCATGCGCGCGCGAAAGTCCAGTCGCGCATCACGGTCCCAGGCGAGACCTGCAAGACATTGGCGGTTTCTTCGATGCTGAGTCCGCCAAAAAACCTCAGCTCGACAATCTGGCCCTGGCGCGCATCGATCGTCTCCAGGAGTTTGAGCGCGTCATCAAGCGCCGCCACGTTCGCCGACTGCTCGTCCGCCAAACTAGTCGCTTCCTCGAGTGGAACCTGGATCAAGCTGCCGCCACGCTTCGCGGAATTTCTTTTGCGCGCATCATCGACCAGAATGCGCCGCATCAACCTGGCAGCAATACCAAAAAAGTGGTTCCGATTCTCCCATCGTATCTCTGGCTGGTCCACCAGACGAAGATAGGCCTCATTGATTAAGGCCGACGTTTGCAGAATGTGTCCCGGCCCTTCTCGCCGCATATGCTGGTGTGCCAGCCGGTGGAGTTCGTCATGAACCAGCGGCATCAACTGCTCTAGCGCGCCTTCGTCGCCATCATTCCATTCCTGCAAGAGCCTCGTGACCTGATGCGGCGCAATTGTCATTAGAGGTTTCCGGCGCGATTTGCGCATTAATAAGTAGGGGAAAGGATAGCAGCAGTCACGACGCGAGCGCCAGACCTGCGGTTTGCCCAAAATCCGCGATTGAGTTTGAGGTGTTGAGTCAGACCATAGCGCGCCAATCTTTCAGACAAGGAGTTACTCATGAAAAGTTCAAAAAGGTTAGTGATATCAATCGGTGTTATCGCTCTGTTTCTTGGGTTCGCTTTAATGCCGGCAAAGATCACAGGAGTACAAAGCGTGCGAGCTGTTAGCCCGACGCCGGCCGGACCCGTTTCCGGGGATCGCTCCTATCACCCTCCGCCATTGTCGGGAATCTTTCAGGCGGCATCGAACTTCGCTAACGACTCAACGGCGCCGGGTCAAGGCGCTATAACGAAGAGTTTCTGCACGAATGGTACAGACTTGGGAGGAGGCAATATTCGAATAAACTGCGATAGCGCTAAGCTTCCCCATAATGAATTGTCTATTGCTGTCGATCCTGCGAACCCGAATCATATCGTGGCGGGCTCGAACGATTATGAATTATTCAGCATCCCTGGGGCATCAGGTTTTCTTCAGAAAATTATTGCCGGCTACTACACGAGCACCGATGGTGGCACGACATGGTTGAATGGTCATATTGACCCCGGCGGTTTCTTCTTCAGCGGCGATCCTTCAATCGCGTTCAACAAAAAACTTGGGCTCGTACACTACGCTACCGTTGGATTTAATCTGGGCGCGGGAGGCGCTTTTACAGTGCCTACAGTGCAAGTCAATACATCGAGGGACGGTGGATTGACCTTTGAACGCCCGACTGTGGTTGCGCATGGAACAGGAAGCAGGCTGGTACAAATTTTCAATGACAAGCCTTATATTGCCGTTGACAACAATTCAGGCAGTCCCCATTACGGGCGATTGTATGTTACTTGCACTCGTTTTGAATTCTTCGGCGCGTCCCAGTCCGGCTATTTCCGATCGCCGATATTGTTTTCTTATTCGGATGACGGAGGCAATTCGTTTTCCGATCCGAAAGAGATTAGCGGAAGCAGCGCGACTCTCTGCCACAACCCGGGAATTTCCTCGAACGAGGATGTCTGCAACGAGAATCAAGATTCTGTTCCTGCTGTCGGCCCTGACGGAACCCTCTACGTCGCTTTTGAAAACGGTGAGTTCGAAGGATCGGCTCACGGCTTTCGGGACCAGTATCTTGTAGTCCGTTCGACGGATGGAGGGCAGACATTTCAGGGACCTTTTCAGGCTGTTTTCCCAATCTTTGACGGCAACGATGACTATCCGCGCAACATGGAGGGACGACAAACTCTCAGCAACAGCCAGTTCCGCGTGAACTCTGCTGGCAATATCACTGTCGATCCGACTTCAGGACCTGCTCCCGGCAGCACTAATCTGTATATTGCGTTCTCAGACAACCGTAACGGGACTTTGACAGGTGACTTTAATACTGTTGCTACAAATACCGATATTGTTGTCGTCAAGTCCAGCAGCGGCGGAACTTCCTGGAATGCTCCCGTTGTGCTTACCAGTGCAAGAGATCAATTTTACCCATGGGTCGCCGTAGGCTTGGACGGAAATCTAAGAGTGGCTTTCAGCGATAGGAACTACGATCCCAGCAATATCCAGTATGGAGAAACACTGGCATCGTCTTTTGACGGAGGAATTTCCTTTTCGTTGCTGAGAGTAGACACCGGCTTATCGAACCCCAATGACTCGCGTTTCCAGACAGAGATCACAAAAACAAGCACAACGAACGGAAAGGCTCTCTTCATTGGCGATTACAATGGTCTCGATATCGGTTCGGATCTGGTAATGCATCCCGCCTGGACTGACATGCGCACAACAGCCTATACCAATCCACCACCAGGTACAGGTCACAAGACACAGGACGCAGTAACTGCTTCTGTCCCGTGATTAAAAAGCCGTATTTGCATGAGGTCAATGCCGATGGCGTCTCCAGTCTACAGCAGCGCGTAACCATTCATCGGCGATCTGCCGATCGCAAATCGAGGTGACCAAATGCCTACGACCACTGACGGCCATCACGAAGAAACCGATGAGATCAAACTCAAATCGATGGAAATGAGATTACTTATCAGAAGGCATGTGACGACGCTTGCGATCGTTGTTCTGGCGCTGCTCGCCGGCTCAGGAGTTACCCGGGCGCAGAATGACGAACGGCTCGACAGAGCGACGAACTCGAGGCCGAATGGATCCAGGCAAGCACAGGCCAACGGCCTCCAGGACGAAATCGCTAAGATGCTTCGCGCCTACTACGATTCGTGGACGAAGCTTGATGCCACTGCGGTAAACAGCAATTTCGCCGATGACGGTTTCCTGACCGAAGGAAAGCTGATCTCTTCCTCAGTGCTTAAGAGTAGTATCCGGATGGACTTCGCATCCACAGCGGCAAATGACAATTACCACTTTGACGTTGAAGACCTGACAGTCTTTTAGCCGAATCCCGACACTGCGGTCACGAACTACCGACTTATCTCAAGGCCCGCGGATAAGAAGCGCGCCACGCTTATCCAGGATAGTACTGACATCCTCGTTCGTCGCGATGGCCACTGGCTCATCTTCGCGGAGCACGTGTCTGATATTCCGAAACCAGTTGAACCCATCGTCTCCGGTTTACCCTCCGGCTGGAAACGGACACCCGGTGGTAAGGCCGATCATTACCTGATTTAGGTGGATTTAGAAGTAAAGCATGGCGGCAAGGCGAGCGCATCGATCAAATTCAATTGCGGTGATAATCAATATCCATGGGCCTCCTTGGGGCAACCAATAGCCGCGGATGAATATCGCGGCAAGCGAGTTCGACTTTCAGGTTGGCTGAAAACCGTCGACGCAAGTGAAGCTGCTCTGTGGATGCGCATCGATGGTGAACAACGGCTACTCGCTTTCGACTACATGAATGATCGTGGTGTCAGCGGCACGACTGATGGAAAATATATTCGGTGGTCCTCGATGTGCCGAACGATGCCAGGAATATTTTCCTGGGCGTGCTTCTAAACGGCAAAGGCCAAACATGGGCCGACGGTCTCACTTTCGAAGTTGTCGACCGAAGTATCGCTGTCACTAATAAGGGCTCTGCACAGGGAGCCGATGATCCGGCCTATGCAAAGATTCCGAAAGCGACGATCAAACGGCCGATTAATCTCGGATTTGAAGAAGGTAGAGTGCCCTGACTAGGCCAATTGATTCACGAGGGTGCGCGATACATGAGACTCGCGGTGCGCGTACAATACGCATACATCGAAGAACCTAAAACGACCCAAACCATCCTAAACAACCCTAAATCACTTATGTCATAAGTTTTTCACCCTCAGTGACATCCATTGATTTCAAACCACTTCGACGATTCGGTAGGCGGCTCTGAAAAGGCCGGCGTCGGCGGTTCGATTCCGTCCCTGGCCACCAACAAATCCGTAAACTGTGAATCGTGAATAGAAAGAGCTCTGCCTTCTATTTACGATTTACGGGTTTTCAGTGTTTCCAGTAGTGTTTGATTCTTTCCTCGAGCATCGGGAAAGGCACAAACTCTGCCGACCGGCCGGCGCGTCGAAGTTCCTCGACCATGCGCATCGCTCCGTCGGCGTTCCTGGTGTGCACTAGAATCGTCGAAGCGCGCTGTAGTTCGGGATTGGAAGCCAGCCACAAGGCGATCGCGTAACCCGTTCGCTCGTCGTCTGGCGTGGACGACTCGTAGTGTTCCGGATGCAGATCGTGATCGAGAAAGATCGCGTCGTAATTGTTGGCGCCTAACAATTCACGCGCTTCACGAACATCATGCGCGACGTCGATTACATCGCCTTTGAAGCGCGTCGCAAACCGCCTGTGCCGACGCCGGTCGTCGTCGAGCAGAAAGACGCGGATCGGATGACGCTCGGCAGAAATGCTGCCGAGACCCAGTTTGCTCAGCAATGAACGAACTAAATGCATCTCGGACGAATCAGATCTCTCCGGTAATCATCGATTATCGGTTCTAAAACAGAAGACTACGCCAGCATTGATGCCTGCAAATATATCACACGCATTGACGATGACGCCGATCGTCGTCTCAGAGTTTGATTGTCCGAGAGCAAACAACTGCTGGAGGAAAGTGATAACGCAAGACATTTAACAGCTACTTCGGTTGAGCGCATTGCAATCGTTAGTTCGGATGCTATAATCGCCAGCGCGATCGATCTTATTGTGAGTAAGAAAAACGAGATCGATACTTTGTAAACCCGCGGCAGAGCAATCCTTGATGCCTTCTGACAAAGCGAACAAAAGCGCCATACGAATTGTTAATCGCGACGAAACTTCTGACGCTGATTCCTCAAAGAACGAACTGAATATTGCTACCGACCCGGCAGTCTGCCAGTATTGCTTTGGCACGGGAACGGAAGTTGTTTCTGGTAAGGGCGCGCGCCCCTGTCGCTGTCGCGCGCAAGATTCACGCCAGAGATTTCTGGAAGCAGCGCGCATCCCACGGCGGTATGCCAACTGCACTCTGGATAATTTTAAAAGCGATCCGAACAGCTCGCCGAACATTGCCTTTCGCTACGCCTGCCGGCTCGTGCTCGATTACCCTGACGTCGATCGTGGTCTGCTATTCATGGGTCCGGTTGGAGTCGGCAAGACCCATCTGGCTGTCGCCATCCTTCAGGGACTAATTCAGAAAGGTGTGCCCTGCCTCTTCTACGAGTTTGGCTCGCTCTTGAAAGAGATTCAGGATTCCTATAACCCGATTTCGAAAAACTCTGAGCTGCGCGTGCTGGCGCCCGTCTATCAGGCAGAGGTGCTCGTGCTCGACGAACTGGGCGCGACGATCCCGACCGACTGGGTGCGCGACACTATGCACCAAATTATCAACAAGCGCTACAACGACAAGAAACTGACAATCTTCACAACTAACTTTTTGGACGATCCACGAACTGAGCAAGACGAAGCTGCTGCAAGACAGGATGAAGCTATCGATGATCAGGATGAGGCTGGGCCACGCCGCCGCACTCGCGGCAAGTTAACAGTGGATCGGCGCGCACGCCAGAGCGATACGCAAACTCTCGAGGACCGTATCGGCACGCGCCTGCGCAGCCGCCTCTACGAAATGTGCAACAAAGTTCTGATCGACGGCGAAGACTACCGCAAACGCCTCGACAAGCGACGTTTCGATTCCACCCGCATCTGAGGCTTTCATATCTCTCCGCTAACGAAGAGCTTCATTCCCGCATTAGTGGCGCACTCTTCCGTTTCCTGCTTTCGATGAACGCCTTGAATGTGGACTTCAAGCTGGGATCGATCTTGAAGGCCCTATCGAAGTCAGCATCTGCCGCGGCCCACTTGCCCTGCAGTGTTTCAATTACCGCACGGTTCGCGTACGCCGTGGCTAAGTTTGGATCGAGCTCGATTGTTTTGGAATAATCCGCCAGCGCTCCGTTGAGATCCTCTTTGGCCTGCCGGGCAGTTCCTCGGGCGAAGTACGATCCGGCGTCGTTGGGTTTGAGCTCAAGCGCAGAGTTATAATCCACAATGGCGCCGTCGAGATTCCCCTTACTCTGTTTCGCCTGTCCGCGGTTGAGGTAAGCCTCGGCGAAGCGTGGAGCTATCTCTATCGAGGCTGAATAATCTTTGATCGCGCCCTCGACGTCGTCTTTGCTCTGACGGGCCGCGCCCCGATTGTAATAGGCCTGGGCAAATTGGGGGTTGGCTTCGATGGCTCTGCTGTAATCGCCGATGGCCCCGTCAACATCTCCTTTTGCTCTTTTTACTGTGCCGCGATTGTCGTAGGCGAGCGCAAACCGCGGTGAGATTTCGATGACTTTGGAAAAGTCAGCCATGGCGGCATCGTTGTCATTACGGGCCATCCGGGCGACGCCCCGATTATAATAGTTCTCGAAATTGTCGGGTTGGATTTCAATGGCTTTGCTGTAGTCCTCAATCGCGCCGTCGAGATCGTTCTTGCTCATCCGGGCGTTCGCACGGTTATTATAGGCAGTGGCCAACGTGATCGGCTTTCCCTTGAGCGAAATCGCTTTTGTGTAGTCCTCGATGGCTCCATCGATGTCCCCTTTGTTCTGTCGATCAAGACCGCGATTGTTGTAGTCTTCGGCGGTGCGTGGAGTCTGGCCGTTGGAATATCCAATTAGAACTACAAAGAGAACACCGGCAATAAACAGAAGTTTGTTAGCGTGGCCCGGTTTCCGGTTGAGTTGAGTGTGTCTCACAGCGTTCATCACTTCATGAGGTGCCGAGATGGCTTCGCTCGTCTGATGCAGCTTATGTATAATGCTTCGACTCCACTGCGGTCAATTCGTGTAGTAGCAGAAGTCTTTGGTCACGCATGCCCAAACGCACTGATATCCACAAAATCTTAGTCATCGGATCGGGGCCAATTGTTATTGGACAAGCTTGCGAGTTTGATTACTCGGGCACGCAGGCGTGCAAGGCGCTGCGCCAGGAAGGCTACGAGGTCGTGCTGGTTAATTCAAATCCGGCGACGATCATGACCGATCCGGAGACTTCCGACATCACCTACATCGAACCGCTTACGGTTGAATCAGTCGCAGCGATCATTCGTCAGGAGAAGCCGGATGCCCTGCTTCCCACAGTAGGCGGTCAGACGGCGTTGAACCTGGCGATCGCTTTGGCTGATGCGGGCGTGATCGAAGAATGTAGCGTCGAGATGATTGGCGCGAAACACGGAGCGATCA
>Ga0137371_10000894_pt1 | contig 22892 bp, 25 predicted proteins | sample SagtaG_7_FD_104919 | JGI IMG/M metagenome (GOLD analysis project Ga0137371, IMG submission 104919) | Vadose zone soil microbial communities from Sagehorn Ranch, Mendocino, California, USA - Sage1_R_40_16 metaG | ecosystem: Environmental > Terrestrial > Soil > Vadose zone | place: USA...
GTGACCGTTCGGGTGGCGACGATGAAGGCGGCGATCCCGATCGGGACGTTCAGGAAGAAGACCGACGCCCAGCCGAGGTGTTCCACCATGTACCCGCCCAGCGTGGGGCCGAGCGCCAGGGCGATCCCGGACACGCCGGCCCAGATCCCGAGCGCCTTCGCCCGCTCATGCATGGGGAACGTCACGGTGAGGATCGACAGCGTCCCCGGGAGCAGGAGGGCGCCACCCACGCCTTGCAGGGCACGGAAAGCGATCAGCTGGCCCGGGGTCTGCGATACGCCGCACAGGAACGAGAAGAGGGTGAACACCGCGACACCGGTCAGGAACATCTTCTTCCGTCCGTACCGGTCGCCCAGGATCCCGCCCGTCAGGAGGAGCGACGCGAACGCGAGGACATAGCCGTCGACGATCCATTGGAGTTGGCTGAACCCGGCGCCGAGGTCGTTCTTGATACTCGGCAACGCAACGTTGACGACCGTGTTGTCGAGCATCGCCATCGCGAGCGCGAAGCACATGGTTAGCAGGACGATGACCTTCTCGCGAGCGTTCTCGCCTTCGAAGCCGAACAACATGCAGATCCCCCTTGTTCTCCGCCGCGGGCGACGGAACGATTGCAACACCCAACCCCCGGAGCGCTGGGGTTGTTCCCCTTTCCTGCTGAGTTCTTAGGTGAGCTTCCGGTACATCCGGATCGACACGGGCACGAACACGATGAGGAGCCCGACGATCCACATCGTCGACAACACGAGGAGCCCTTCGAGGCTGGTGGTCGGGATCTTCGTCCCGGGGTCGGTGGGGAGCGCGACGTCGCCGAGCGCGAGCACCCTGGCGCAGTTCGCCCAGATCGTCACGGGGTTGTGCTTCGCGATCGGTTGGATCCACGAGACCATCCCCTGGACCGGGACGAGGGCGGAGCTGATGAACACGATCGGGAAGATCCCGGTGAACATCGCCGCCTGCACCCCCTCGACCTCCTTGATCGCGAGGCCGACCGTCGCCGAGATCCACGAGAACGCGAACCCGACGATGAGCACGAGCAGGACCATGCCGATCGCGCCGACGAGGCCGTTGGTGAACCTGAAGCCGACGAGGTAGCCGACCGGGATCACGAGCATGAGGAGGATGAAGTTCTTCGCGAGGTCGGAGCTCGTACGGCCGACGAGCACCGCCGACCTCGCCATCGGGAGAGACCGGAACCGGTCGACGAGGCCCTTCTTCATGTCCTCAGCCAGACCGATCGCCGTCGTCGTCGAGCCGAAGATGGCGTTCTGCACGAAGATCCCGGGCATCAGGTACATCACATACGTCATCCCAGGAGGCGTGATGATGTTGCCCGCGAACACGAACCGGAAGAGCAGCACGAACATGATCGGCTGAACGAGCTCCAAGATCAGGACCGTGGGGATCCGCGAGATCTGCAGCACGTTGCGGCGCATCACCACCATGCCGTCGGCGAATCCGTAGCGGATCCGGCTGCCGGCCCGGGTACCGGTGGGCGTCGTGATCGTGGTGCTCATGCGTCCCTCCGCCCCCGCTTCCGGCTCCGCTTGCGTCCGTCGGAGCCCTCCTGCTCCTGGTGGCCCTCTTCGGCGGCGTGCCCAGTGAGCGAGAGGAATACGTCGTCCAACGTCGGGCGGTGGAGCGCGATATCGGCGAGCGCCAGCTTCATGTCGTCGAGCCGTCGGACGCTGTCGAGCAATGCCGCGGGGCCGTCGGACCCGACCGGGATCCGTACCTTCCCTGCTTCCGCATCGACCGATGGCTCACCGACGCCCATGCCGGACAGGGCCTGAGCCACCTGGGCTGCCTGGGCAGGATCCTTCACGTGGAGCTCGAGCACCTCACCGCCTATCTGGTCCTTGAGCTCGTCGGCGGTACCTTCCGCGATGATCGTTCCGAGGTCGACGACCGCGATGCGATCGGCCAGGTTGTCGGCCTCCTCCAGGTACTGCGTGGTGAGCAGGATCGTCCTGCCCTCCTGGACGAGCTCACGGATCATCGCCCAGAGGTCCATCCGGCTCCGGGGGTCGAGGCCCGTGGTGGGCTCGTCGAGGAAGAGCACGTCGGGCCGCGCGACGAGGCTGGCGGCCACATCCAATCGGCGTCGCATGCCGCCGGAGTAGGTCTTGGCCTGCCGGTCCCCGGCCTCCGCCAGCCCGAACCGCTCGAGGATCTCTCCGGCGCGGCGGCGAGCCTCCGCCGAGGAAAGGTGGTACAGGCGCCCCACCATCTCGATGTTCTCGAGCCCCGTCAGGTTCTCGTCGACGGCGGCGGACTGCCCGGCCAACCCGATGCGCGCGCGCAGAGCCTCGGCGTCACGGACGACGTCGAGCCCGACCACCTCCGCTCGCCCGCCGTCGGGCAGCAGCAGCGTCGTGAAGATGCGGACGGCAGTGGTCTTCCCCGCGCCATTGGGCCCGAGGAAGCCGAACACGGTTCCCGACCCGACGTCGAGATCGATGCCGCGCAACGCTTCCACGGTGCCGAAGTTCTTGCGAAGCCCTTCGGCGACGATGGCCCCAGCCATCCGAACACAATACGGGGTCCCGCCGTCAGCGACATTCGATATCCGTGGGGTGCAAGCGAATGGAAGGTGAAGGATGCCAAGCGGTGCGTAACGACGTAATCATGCTTCCTGCCGGGAATGCCCGGCGCCCCGGTCGCGTTTTCGCAGGTGCAAACCTTCTGTCGGAAAGGAATCATCCCGATGTCGGATCTCGACACACTCGCTCTCCCGCTCCTGCCACTCACGACCGGGGTCGTCCTCCCCGGGATGGTGGTGACGCTCACCCTCGAATCGCCGGAGGCTCGGGCGGCCGTCGATGCGGCAGCTTCGGACGAGGACCGTCTGCTCGTGCTCGTCCCTCGACTGGAGGGCAGATACGCACGGGTCGGGACCATCGCGAAGATCGAGGATCTCGGTCGGCTCCGCGGCGGCGTGGAGGCGCTCGTGATCCGCGGTCTCGGCCGGGCGTCGATCGGGGTCGGTGTGGCCGGCACCGGCGAGGCGACCTGGGTCCAGGTGGAGCCGGTCGCCGAGGAGCCGACCTCCGAGCGGGCGGAGACGCTCGCGCGCGAGTACCGGGCGACGGTGGAGAGCATCGTCGAAGCCCGAGGGGTCCCCGCCATCGCCGAGTTCCTCCGGGGACTGTCCGACCCCGGACAGATCGCGGACACCGCCGGCTACTCGCCCGACCTGTCCTTCGAGCGGAAGGTCGAGGTCCTGGAGACGATCGACATCGAGCGCAGGCTCGAACTCGTGCTCGACTGGGCGAAGGACACCCTTGCCGAGGTGCAGGTGAAGGAGAAGATCCGCGACGAGGTTTCGGAGAGCCTCGAACAGCGTCAGCGTGAGGCGATCCTCCGCGAGCAGATGGCCGCGATCCGTAAGGAACTCGGCGAAGACGGTTCGGAGGACGTGATCGAGACGCTCCGCGCCAAGATCACGGAGTCGGGGATGCCCGACGACGTTCGCGAACAGGCCGAGCGGGAGCTCGGCCGGCTCGAGCGGACGTCCGAACAGTCGCCCGAGTACGGATGGATCCGGACGTATCTCGACTGGATGACCGAGCTGCCGTGGAACGTGCGGACCGAGGACAATCTGGACATCACGGACGCGCGTCGGATCCTCGATGAGGATCACGAAGGCCTCGGCGACGTGAAGGACCGGATCGTCGAATACCTCGCGGTTCGCAAGCTCAGGGCTGAGCGTGGACTCTCGGAAGAGGGCGGCCGGGGATCCGGAGCGATCCTCACCCTGATCGGGCCTCCCGGTGTCGGGAAGACCTCGCTCGGCGAGTCCGTGGCGCGCGCGCTCGGGCGGAAGTTCGTCCGCGTGTCCTTGGGCGGGGTGCACGACGAAGCCGAGATCCGCGGTCACCGCCGGACGTACGTCGGGGCGCTGCCGGGACGGATCGTGCGCGCGCTCAAGGACGCCGGGACGAAGAACCCGGTGATGATGCTCGACGAGATCGACAAGGTCGGAGCCGATTGGCGCGGCGACCCGTCGTCGGCGCTCCTCGAGGTCCTCGACCCGGCGCAGAACCACACCTTCCGCGACCACTATCTCGATGTCGATCTCGACCTGTCCGAGGTGCTGTTCGTCGCGACGGGGAACGTCGCCGAGACGATCCCCGGTCCACTGCTCGACCGGATGGAGGTGCTCCGGCTCGACGGGTACACCGAGGACGAGAAGGTCGCCATCGCGCGGCATCACCTGATGCCGCGCCAGATCGAGCGCAACGGGCTCCGCGAGGATGAGGTGACCGTCACCGATGACGCGCTCCGCGAGATCGTGGCGTCCTACACGCGCGAAGCGGGTGTGCGTAACCTCGAGCGGGAGCTGGGCAAGACGTTCCGGAAGGTGGCGACCAAGCTCACCGCCGGCGAGACCGCCGCTCCGGTCGTCGTCGATCGGGAGGACGTGCGCGGCTACCTGGGCCGCCAGCGCTTCTCGTTCGAAGAGATGGCGGAACGCACCTCGGTCCCTGGGGTCGCGACGGGACTCGCCGTGACCGGCACGGGTGGCGACGTCCTGTTCATCGAGGCTACGCGCGAAGACGAAGGCGAGGGGCTGACCCTCACGGGGCAGCTCGGGGACGTGATGAAGGAATCGGCGCAGATCGCGCTGTCGTTCGTCCGCTCCCACGCGACGGAGCTGGGGATCGATCCGGGTCGGCTCACCGGCCGGTTCCACGTCCACGTTCCGGCGGGCGCGGTCCCGAAGGACGGGCCGAGCGCCGGCGTGACCATGACGACGGCTCTCGTCTCCCTGCTCACCGGCGAGACCGTCAGGCCGGCCGTCGGGATGACCGGCGAGGTCACCCTCCAGGGACGGGTCCTGCCGATCGGCGGCGTGAAGCAGAAGGTGCTCGCCGCGCACCGTGCGGGGCTCACGGAGGTCATCCTGCCGAAGCGGAACGAAGGCGATCTGGACGACGTGCCTGAGCAGGTGCGCGCAGAGATGCGGTTCCACCTGGCCGACGACGTCCGAGACGTCTTGGGCGTTGCGCTCGGCGAGTCGGCGCCCTCGTCGGTCACTGCCGCCTGACGAACGGGCGCAGGCCGGTACCCGAGCCGAGGTTCGGGTACCGGTCCGCCGTTCGGCGTCGCCTATCCTGGCCCCGCCCGTGCTCGAACTGATCGATCTCCGCCGTCGGTTCGACGACGTCGTCGCGCTCGACGGCGTGTCCTTCGAGGTTCCCGAGGGTCGGATCGTGGGGTTCGTCGGACGCAACGGGTCGGGCAAGACGACGACGATGCGCATCGCGCTCGGGGTGCTCCACGCCGATGCCGGCACGGTCGTGTGGCGCGGACGACCGGTCGATGCCGTGACCCGGCGCCGCTTCGGCTACATGCCGGAGGAGCGCGGGCTGTATCCGAAGATGCGGGTGCGTGAACAGCTCGTGTACCTGGCGCGGTTGCGCGGCACGCCCAAGGGCGTGGCGCGCAGCCGCGCCACCGAGCTCCTCGAGCTCCTCGAGGTGGTCGGCGACCCGAACGACCGCATGGAGACGCTCTCGCTGGGGAACCAGCAGCGCGTCCAGCTGGCAGCATCCCTCGTCCACGAGCCCGACGTGCTGGTCCTCGACGAACCGTTCTCGGGGCTCGATCCGGTCGGCGTGGACGTCCTCGCCGACGTGCTCCGAGGGCAGGCGCGCGATCGGGGCGTCCCGGTGGTCTTCTCGAGCCACCAGCTCGAGCTGGTCGAGCGTCTCTGCGACGAGGTGGTGCTGATCGATCGCGGCCGCATCGTCGCGCGAGGGTCGATCGACGAGCTCCGCGCGATGCGCGTGCGGAACCTCTGGCGGATCGAGGTCCCGGCGGCAACCGACGGGTGGTGGGAGGTCATTCCCGGTGTCTCGCTCGCCGAGCGGGCCGACGGGGGCGTCGTGCTGGAGCTCACCGGCGGTGCGGATCCGCAGCGGATCCTCGATCTGGCCCGCGCCGAGGGTGACGTTGCCGCGTTCGGTCCGGTGCGCCCCTCGCTCGCTGAGCTCTTCCGCGAGGTGGTCGCGGAGTGAGTGCCGCGCCGACGGACCGCGGCACCTGGCGGCTCGTGGCGCGTCGCGACTTCTGGGTCCGGATCCGCGAGCGGAGCTTCCTGATCTCCACGCTGATCAACATCGCGGTGATCTCGATCCTCGTCCTGGCACGGGCATCGAGCGCGGTCGCCGGCGGTCCGTCGTTCGACCTCGGCTACGTCGGTTCGGGGACGGTCGCCGACGGGGCGGCAGCGCTGGGCGCGCAGGCGGGCGTGCGGATCGATGTCCGGAGCCTGCCGGATCTGTCGACGGCCACGTCGGCGCTGCGGGACGGATCGGTCGATGCGGTCGTGACCCAGACGCAGCTCATCGGTCACACGAGTCTCGACCCGACACTCGCGCCGCTCGTCGAGGCATCCGCCAGGAACCTCGCCCTCGCGGCGGTGCTGGACGCGCACCATGTCTCGCAACAGGAACGCGATGCGGTGAACAACTCGACCCCGCTCGCGTACGCGTTCCTCGAGAAGGAACCGCCCAACCGCAACCAGAACGCCGCGGTCGCGTTCGTCGGCGTGCTCCTGCTGTACGGGCAGCTCTTCGGCTACGGGATCTGGGTCGCGAGCGGCGTGATCGAGGAGAAGGCATCACGGGTGGTGGAGATGCTGCTCTCCGCGATCCGCCCGAAGCAGCTCCTCCTCGGGAAGATCGTCGGGATCGGCACGCTCGGCTTGGCGCAGCTCATCGTGATCAGCTCGTTCGCGATCGGACTCGCGTTCGCGACGAACGCGATCGACGTGTCATCGAGCGCCTTCGGCGCGGCCGGGCTCGTGATCGGCTGGTTCGTCCTCGGCTTCGCGTTCTACGCGACACTCTTCGCCGCGGCGGGCTCGCTGGTGACGCGGATGGAGGAGCTGCAGAACGTCATCGTCCCGATCAACCTGACGATCCTCGTGTCGTTCTTCATCTCGATCGGGGCGTTGCAGGATCCGAACGGGCGACTCCAGGTGATCGCGTCGATCCTGCCCACATCCTCGGCGCTCGCGATGCCGGTGCGGATCGTCTTAGGCGCCGCCCCGGCCTGGCAGGTCGCCGTGTCGTTGGTCGCGCTCGTCGGCTCGACGATCCTGCTGGTGCCGTTCGCCGCGCGGCTGTATTCGGGTGCCGTCCTGCGGACGCGCGGCCGCGTCAGGATCCGCGAGGCCTGGCGCTCAGCCGAGTGATCAGGACGTGCCGAAGGCGCGGCGGAACGATGGCAGCGGCAGCTGTCCGGTCGCCAGCACGCGATCGTGGAAGTCGCGGAGCGAGAAGCCGGCGCCGTCTCGCTCACGGGTCGCCTCGCGAGCCTTCTCGATCTCGATCATCCCGACCATGTAGCAGAGCGCTTGCCCCGGCATCCCGATGTAGCGGTCGACCTCGATCACGGCATCGGTGTGGGTCTGACCGGCCTCTTCGAGCTTCGCGATGGATGCCTCGCGGGTCCACCCCAGCATGTGGATGCCCGTGTCCGTGATCAAGCGGGCCGCGCGATGGGCCTGATTGTCGAGCATGCCGAGCCGTTCCCACCCGTCGAGGTAGAGGCCCATCTCGCCCGCGAGCCGTTCGGAGTACAGACCCCAGCCCTCCCATTACGCGCTCCCCGCGAACGCGCCGCCCACCCGGCGAAGCGCCGAGCGACCCTGCATCTCTTGCTCGAGCGCGATCTGGAAATGGTGACCCGGGTTGGCCTCGTGGTACGTGACCGACGCGACGTGGTGCTTGGCGCGATCCGGGAGGTCGTAGGCATTGATGTAGTAGGTGCCGGGACGCGACCCGTCCTCCGTGGGCGGGTTGTAGAACGCGAACGGCTCGTCGGCCTCGCGGAACTCCTCGACCCGCCGGACCTGGCAGTTGGCGCTGGGGAGCCGGCCGAAGAACGAGGGAGCGAGCTCCCAGCTACGCCGGACCTGATCCTCCGCCATGGCGACCAGGGCCTCGGGGCTCGGAAGCGTGTTCTCTCCACGAGCGGTCCGATCCGCGATCGCCTCGGCGGCAGACGCGTACCCAAGCTCCGCCGCGACCACCTCCCGCTCGGTCTGGATCTGCTCGAACCGCTCCACGCCGAGCTCATGGACGGTCTTCGGATCGAGATCCAGGCTGGTCCAACCGAGGACCTCGGCCGCGTACATCCCGTCGCCTCCCGGGAGGGCCGACATGCCGATCGTCCGGACCGACGCCGGGAGATACTCCTCGCGGACGACGTCGCGGAACCGCGCATGGGCCGGGTACAGGACCTCGCGGACCGTCGCCGCGATCCGCTCCTTGACGGCCTCGTCGTCGCCCAACGGGAGCATCGCAGGCGAATCCTCCGGCGCGAGGGCGAGGATCCGGTCGAGCTGCGCGAGGGCGCGCTCTGCGACGATCCTTGGCGTGACGACGCCCGAGGCGACCGCCTCGCGGGCGACCTCGATCGCCTCCTCGAGCATCGCGGGGAACGCACGGAGCCGAGCCTCGTACCGATCGATGCGTTCCGGCGTATCGGCACGCTGCACCGAGGCCACGTGCCCGAGCATCGTGCCCGCTCCATGCATGTGGTTCACGACCTCGAACCGATCGATGCGGTGCTCGAGTCGAGCGAGCGCGCGCTCGCAGATCGCTCGCATCACGTCGACGTCTGCCCGGTCCGCGTCGCCGAGCGTGTCTGGGTCGATCGCCGACATCGCCTGCCGTGCCTCTCGGGAGGCGGTCTCCTCCGCCGCGCGGCCGGTCGCGCCGAGGTCGGGGAGCCGGTCGTCGTAGCGTTCGTCTCCGATGAAGGTCCCCATCAGCGGGTCCCGCTCGAGGAGCCCTTCCCAGTAGCGGTCCACGAGGTCCCGGACCATGCCGTTCGCCGTCACGGATATCCCCTCTCGCGCATCACAAGAGCCCCAGCGTACCCGCGCCGTCGACCTGGATGGCAGCGCCGGACAGGAACCCCGCATGGGCCGAGCAGAGGAACGCGGCCACCCGACCGAAATCCCCGGGATCGCCCAGCCGCCCCCGGTGCCCAAGCTCCGTGACCCGATCGGTTGCATGCAGTCCCGGACACAGGAGGTTCAGGGTGATCCCGTCGTCGATCAGATCCCCCGCGGCGGTCTTCGCCCACGCCCACAGACCCGTCCGGGCGGCGTTCGAGTAGGCGAGGTCGGGGATCGGCTGCTTGATCGCTTGCGAGGTGATGAACACGATCCGGCCCCAGCCCGCCGATCGTAGGTGCGGGAGCGAGGCCTGCACGAGCCGGATCGAGGCGAGCATGTTCGCGTTCACGGCCTCGATCATGCCGTCGTCGGTGACCTCGAGCGCGCGAGCGCGGGGCGGGCCACCGGCGTTCGCGACGACGATGTCGATCCGTCCGAACCGTTCGGTGGTCGCATCGACGAGCCGCCTGGGCGCGGTCGGCTCGGTGACGTCCGCCGGGAGCGCGAGGATCTCGCCCGGGAGCTCGTCCGCCGTCGCGGCCAGCCGTTCGGGATCGCGGGCGCAGATCGCGACGCGGCATCCCTCCGCCGCGAGTGCGGCCGCCGTGCCGCGGCCGAGCCCCCTCGACGCCGCGGTGACGAGGGCCACCTTGCCGTCGATCCCGAGGTCCATGGTGGCCGATGCTACCCGTGGGGGGCTAGGCTCGGGCCCGCCGTCGACCGAGCCTCGACCGGAAAGGGCATGGCGCGTGCACAAGCGCAGCGTTGTGGTGCTCCTCACGTCGGTCGCGCTGGTCGGTGGGTGCAGCCGCACGAAGACCCTCGATGCGAACGACCTGGAGGAAACGCTTCGCTCGAAGATCGAGCAACAGCTGGGCGCGCACGGCATCACCGTGGATTGTCCCGACGAGGAGCCCGCGGCAGCGGGCGCGACCTTCCAATGCACCGCGACGAGTGCGGACGGCAAGACCATCACCGTCGAGGTCACGCAGACCGACGACCAGGGCAACGTGACCTACAAGCAGGTGAACGCGGGATAGGAGCAGCCGATGCTGCTGGAGGGGAAGAAGCTGCTGATCACCGGCGTGCTGACGCCGCAGTCGATCGCGTTCGCGGCCGCGAAGGCCGCGCAGGAGCAGGGTGCCGAGATCGTTCTCACGAACTTCGGACGCACGGTCAGCCTCACGCAGAAGACCGCGAAACGGCTCCCCACCGCACCGGACGTCCTGGAGATGGACGCCAACTCCGACGAGCAGATCGCTGCCGTCCGCGATGAGCTCCTCCAACGGTGGGGCCGGCTCGACGGCTTCCTCCATGCGATCGCCTTCGCCCCCCAGGACGCTTTGGGGGGCAATTTCCTCCAGACGCCCTGGGAGAGCGTGGCGACGGCCGTGCAGACCAGCGCGTTCTCGCTGAAGGCGCTCGCCGTCGGCATGCTCCCGTCGATGGGCGAGGGCGGGGCGATCGTCTCGCTCGATTTCGACGCGACGGTCGCGTGGCCGATCTACGACTGGATGGGCGTCGCGAAGGCGGGGCTCGAAGCCGTGACCCGGTACCTCGCCCGCGATCTCGGTCCGAAGGGGATCCGCGTCAACGCCGTGAGCGCCGGCCCGATCAAGACGATGGCCGGCAGGGGGATCCCCGGGTTCGACCAGATCAGCGGCTCCTGGTCCCGTCGCGCGCCGCTCGGCTGGGACGTGGAGGACCCGACCCCGGTCGGCAACACGGTCGCATTCTTGCTGTCGGACCTCTCGGCCGGCATCACGGGTGAGCTCGTGCACGTCGACGGGGGGTTCCACGCGATGGGAACGGACCTGGCCTGATCATGGTGCAAGCGGTTCAGCTCACGTCGTTCAGTCACGGGGCGGGATGTGCGTGCAAGCTGGGTCCTCGCGACCTCACGCGGGTTCTCGACCTGCTCGGTCCGAGCGCGAAACCCGAGGACGTCCTGGTGTCGGAGGAGACCGGTGACGACGCCGCCGTGTACCGGCTCGCCGACGGGACCGGACTCGTGCTCACCCTCGACTTCTTCACTCCCTTGGTCGACGACCCAGGCGACTGGGGCAGGATCGCCGCCGCCAACGCGCTCAGCGACGTCTACGCGATGGGCGGCAGCCCACGGCTCGCCCTGAACATCGCCGGGTGGCCGGTCGATGAGCTGCCGCTCGAGCTGCTCGCCGACGTCTTGGGCGGTGCTCGCGAGGTCGCCGACCGCGCCGGCGTGTCGGTGGTCGGAGGGCACACGATCACCACGGAGAAGGAGCCGCTGTTCGGGATGATGGCCGCCGGGTTCGTCGATGCCGCCGCGATCGTCCGCAACGCGACGGCCCGGCCGGGGATGCATCTCTTCCTCTCCAAGCCGATCGGAACCGGGCTCATCACGACCGCGATCAAGCGCGGCGCGACGGATGAGGATCATGCGCGGCTCGCGGTGGACACGATGACCGCCCTCAACGCGGACGCGTCTGCGGCGATGGTCTTGGCCCACGCGGGAGCGGCGACGGACGTCACTGGATTCGGCCTGCTGGGGCACCTCCGGAGGATGCTCGAAGCGAGCGGGTGCGCCGCCATCGTGGATGCCGGCTCCGTACCGCTGCTTCCCTCGGTGCTCGACCTCGCCCGTCGAGACATCGTCCCCGGCGGGACGAAACGCAACCATGCGTGGCTGCAGGAGGTCACCGATTGGGGCGACCTCACGCCGCCCGAACAGATCGTGTTGGCGGATGCGCAGACGAGCGGAGGACTCCTGGTTGCCGCGGCGCGGAGCCCATCCACGGAACTGTTCACCGAGATCGGCGACGTTGTCCAGGGTCCCCCGGGCTCGATCTCCGTCGCCGGACGGGTCCGGGAATAACCGACCCCGCTGGTAGCATTTGCACCTGCAACAGGCGGCTGCGCCTGTCCGGCCGACCTCCCGGAGACGGAACGTGATCGAGCTCGACGGCGTCTTCTTCAAAGAGATCGTGGAGCACGCCCTCCGCGAGCTCCCCAACGAATGCTGTGGCGTGATCGCCGCGAACGGTGACGGTCGCCCCACGAAGGTCTTTCCGGCCCGGAACATCGAGGCGAGTGCTGAGAGGTATCGCATCCACCACAGAGACCTGATCCGCATCCAGGACGAGATGGACGAAGAGGGGTGGAGTCTGTGGGCGTTCTTCCACTCCCACACGCACACCGAGGCCTATCCCTCCGACACCGACCGGAGAGAGGCGACCAACACCCAGGATTGGTACCCAGGTGTCCGGTACCTGATCGTCTCGCTGACGGATCGTGAGCGACCCGAGCTCCGCGCGTTCTTCCTGCGCGATGGCGACGTCGAGGAAGACGAGGTCGGGATCGCATGAGCGACGCCATATCGATGCCGAGGTTCACCGAGGAGCAGGTGCAGCGCTATTCGCGCCACATCATCCTGCCGAACATCGGCGGCAGGGGTCAGCGGAAGCTGCTCGACAGCTCGGTGTTGGTGATCGGCGCCGGCGGACTCGGCTCCCCGGTCGCCATGTATCTGGCCGCCGCCGGCATCGGGAAGCTCGGCATCGTGGACTTCGACCGGGTGGACGTGACCAACCTCCAGCGCCAGATCCTGCACACGACCGCCGATGTCGGCCGCTCGAAGGTCGCCTCGGCCGTCGAGCACCTTTCCGCGATCAACCCGACGATCGAGGTCGTCGGGCATGAGACCTTGCTGTTCTCGACGAACGTGTTCGAGATCTTCGAGGACTACGACGTGATCGTCGACGGCACGGACAACTTCCCGGTCCGCTACCTCGTCAACGATGCGACCCAGTTCATGGGCAAGCCACTCGTGTACGGCTCGATCTATCAGTTCGAGGGCCAGGCCACCGTGTTCATGCCTGGACAGGAGACGCCGTGCTATCGATGCCTGTTCCCGGCGCCCCCGCCACCCGGCACCGTCCCGAGCTGTGCCGAAGGTGGCGTGTTCGGTGTGTTGCCGGGCGTGATCGGCTCGATCCAGGCGACGGAGGCGATCAAGATCGCGACGGGGGAGGGCGACACGCTCGAGGGGCGCCTGCTCCTGTACGACGCCCTACACATGGACTTCCAGGAGATGAAGATCCGCTGGGACGCCGATTGCCCCGTCTGCGGCAAGGAGCCGACGATCACGGAGCTGATCGATTACGAACAGTTCTGCGGTGTCCCAGCCCGACCCGAATGAGGAGTTGCTGACCCGATGGCCGTGACCGTCAAGCTCCCAACGATCCTCCGCAAGTTCGCCGGTGACGAGGCGCGGGTAACCGCCGAAGGTGCGACCCTCGGCGAGGTCTTGAAGGACCTCGAATCACGGTATCCGGGCGTCACGAAGAACGTCCTCGCCGAGGGAGGAGGACTGCATCGCTTCATCAACCTCTACGTGAACGATGAGGACGTTCGGTACCTGGGCTCGCTCGAGACCGCCGTCGCGGACGGCGACGTCGTCTCGATCTTGCCGGCAGTCGCGGGCGGCGCGTAGCACCGCCGGGCTTACCGCTCGACGGCGAGACCGCCCTCGAGCACGTGCGTCAGCCAGACCTCGTTGTCGTCGAAGAACCGCACCACCCGCTCGCGCATCGACTCGGGCAAGGTCGTGTAGTCGTCTGCGAGCATCCCGCACAGACACATCCGATCGTCTCGGAACACGTCCGCGCAGAGCCGCGCGTAGGCTCGAAGCTTCTCCGCCGCCTCGATCTCCCGAGCGCCGGGCCGATCGGCGCACCTGACCGATCCGCTCGGATGGGCCAAGCTGTCGGACGTGGAGATCCGTCGCCTCGGCGAAACCGGGCTCACGACCTCTCGGATCGGGCTCGGTCTGGCCGCGCTCGGGCGTCCCGTGTACATCGATGTCGGGCGAGACCGTGACCTCGGGAACGAACGTACCCGCGCGGCCATGGAGGCGCGATGCGATGCGGTCCTCGACGCGGCGTACGCGGCCGGGATCCGGTACGTGGATGCGGCGCGTTCCTACGGAGATGCGGAGGCGTTCCTCGGTGCGTGGCTCGAAGCGGGCGATCGACCGGACGTCGTCGTCGGATCCAAGTGGGGGTACACCTACGTCGGTGAGTGGCGTCTGGATGCCGACGTGCAGGAAGTGAAGGACCTGTCGGCCGCCGCCCTCCGACGGCAGATCGCGGATTCGCGGCGGCTGCTCGGCGATCGCCTCTCGCTGTACCAGATCCATTCCGCCACGATCGAGAGCGGGGTGTTCGACGATCGGGAGGTACTCGATGAGCTCCGCTCGCTCCGGGAGTCGGGCCTGTTCCTCGGGTTCTCCACCAGCGGCCCGCAACAGTCGGACTCGATCCTTCGCGGCCTCCACGAGCGCATCGACGGCGAGCCCCTCTTCTCGACCGTCCAATCGACGTGGAACGTCCTGGAGCCGTCGGTCGGTCCCGCGTTGGCGGAGGCTCACGCCGACGGGCGGGGCGTGCTGATCAAGGAAGCGATGGCGAACGGGCGACTCGCGGCGGCCGACGGCCCGCTCGGCGGCATCGCCGGTCGGCTCCGGACGACCCCCGATCGCGTGGCGCTCGCGGCCGTGCTCGCCCAACCGTGGGCCGATGTCGTCCTGTCGGGCGCCGTGACGGTGGAACAGGTTCGGAGCAACGCGTCTGCGCTCGACGTCAGGCTTCCCGCCGACGCCTTGCGGGCGATGGAAACGCTCGCCCAGCCGCCGGGGCGGTACTGGACGGACCGCGCCGCACTCCCGTGGCGATGAACCGCACCGGCCGCCGACGCGCGAGGCCGTTCACGACAGGGGAAGGGCGATCGTGGCGGTGAGGCCACCCCCGGGCGTTGGCTCGAGCCACATCCTGCCGCGCTGGGCTTGCACCAGGGCTCGGGCGAGGGCGAGACCGAGGCCGGCGCCGCCCGTGTCCCTCGTTCGGGAAGGGTCGGCCCGGAAGAAGCGCTCGAACGCTTGGCGATGTGCCTCGGGCGGTATCCCGGGCCCGTGATCCTCGATCGCGACGACGGCTTCATGTGCGCCGTCCAGGCCCCACCGGACCTCCGCCGAACCACCGCCGTGTCGCGCGACGTTCTCCAGCACGGCATCGAGGACAGCCTCGAGCGCGATGCGGTCGGCCGGGACGACCAGGGTCTCGGCGCCGTCGGAACTGAGGTGGTTGCCGTGCGCGATGCTGCTGCGGTGGACGGCCGACCTACACGTCGCGGCGAGGTCGACCGGGGTCCGTTCCAGCTGGAGCTGGCCGCGGTCGGCCCGAGCCAACTGCAAGAGTCGCTGGGAAAGACCCGTGAGGTAGTCGACCTCGGAGAGCACGTCCGCCCCTAACGCCGTGTCATGCTGGGTGAGCGTCTCGACCCCCGCGCGGATGAACGCGAGCGGCGTCCTGAGCTCGTGAGACGCGTCGGCGGCGAAGCCGGCTTGGGCCTCGTAGGACTCCTCCACCGGCCGGACCGCCCGTCCCGCCCACCACCACCCGGCCAACAGCGTGGCCGCGAGAGCCGCGACGCCCCCCCACAGGAACAGTGATCGCACCCGATGGATCAGCGCCTCCTCCGGTTCCAACGACCGTCCCGCCGAGACCCACGCCACGGTCCGACCGTTGATCACGGCCGGAAGCGTGACGACGCGGACCTTTTCACCGGCGATCTCCAGATCGGCGACGCGATCGGCGTATGGCCGGAGCCATGAGGGGGTCTCTTTCGGCTCGCCGAGCGGTACCGGCTCGCCGGAGCGATACACGGCGACCTGGACGGCCGATGCCGACGGGACGTCGACGTCGATCGTGGGCTGGAACGAACCCCCCTCCTGGATCCGTTCGACCTGTGCGCCTGCTTCCGCAGCCAGCTGCGCCGTTGCGCCCCGGTCCAGGTTCCGGGCGAGGAGGAGGAGCACCAACCCCGCGAAGATCGTGAGGATCACGAGCATCACGAACGCGTGCGAGAGCGCGAGCCGCACGCGGAGCGACCGGAACATCTACCGTCCCACCGAGTACCCCACGCCGCGCACCGTGTGGATGATGTCGCCGCCTGGTCCGAGCTTGCGCCGGAGATAGTGGACGTAGAGATCGACCACCTTCGTCTGCGCGTCGAACGGGAAGTCCCACACGAGCTCCTTGAGCTCCGCCCGCGTCAACACCTGTCCTTGATGTTCGAGCAGGCATGTCAACAGATCGAACTCCTTCGACGTCAGCTCCACCTCCTCGCCGTGGACGCGCACGCGGCGCGCCCGGGGATCGAGGCTCACGCCCGCATGTCGGAGCACCGCCCCGGCCGGAGCGCCGCGGGAGCGCCGTGCGAGGGCGTCCACCCTCGCGAGCAGCTCGTCGAAGGCGAACGGTTTGACGAGGTAGTCATCGGCTCCGCTGCGAAGGCCGTCGACCCGGTCGTCGATCCCGTCGCGCGCCGTGAGCATCAGGATGGGCGTCGTTATCCCTCGGGTGCGAAGCGTCCGGGTGAGCGAGACGCCGTCCATCCCGGGGAGCATCACGTCGACGATCGCCAGATCGAGCTCGTTGCTCGAGGCCCGCTCGAGACCTGCGGAGCCGTCGTCGCAGGTCTCGGCGACGTGGCCCGCGGTTCGCAGTCGGCGCGCGATGAGGTCGGCGAGCCGGCGGTCGTCTTCGATCACCAGGATGTTCACGGAGCCATCGTCGCAGGCCAGCGCGTGGACGAGGCGATCCTTACCACTCTCTTACCGTCCTCCGAACGCTCTCGAACGATGAGCGGCGAATATCCGGAACATGCGCACGGACCCTCGGAGCTCGAAGACCCCGCTCAGACCGGACACGACCCGTCGAGGGACGTATCCGGGCAGGAGTCGGCGGCACCGATCGCCGAGCATCGCGGACGGCTGGATCGAGATGCCGTGGTCGATCCGGATCCTCAGGGCCTTCCTCGGCGTCACGTTCGTCTTCGCGGGCGTGCAGAAGTTCCTCGATCCCAACTTCCTCCGGGCCGGCGGCGGCGACTACATCGGGACACAGCTCGCCGGGTTCGCTGCCGGGACACCGGCCGCCCCGCTGATGCACATCCTCGGCGAGGCGCCCGTGCTCACCGGGATCGCGATCGCGATGCTCGAGATCGCCGTCGGGCTCGGGACGCTGGCGGGCATCGGGATACTCGCCGCCTCGCTCGTGGGGTTCGGGATCAACGCGACGCTCTGGCTCTCCGTCACGTGGCACACCCACCCCTACTTCCTCGGATCCGACTCGATCTACGCCGTGGCATGGCTGGCGCTGGCGGCCGGGATCGTCGAGGTCGAGCACGCTCGTCGCGGTCGCATCGCCGGACCCATCGAGCGGATGGACGGGATCAGTCGCCGCGAGTTCGCTCGCGGAAGCCTCATCGCCGGGGTCGCCGTCGCGCTGGGGGTCGCGTCCAAGGCGTTCGCGGGTCCGGCGTCGTCGTCGGGACTCGGAGCGCTGGCCGACCCCGCGCGTGGCTCGGCGCGGGCGTCGTCGGGAGCGACCGGCTCGCCGAGCGCGGCTCCGACGATGGGCCCGACCGCGCCGACGACGCCGGGTCGGGTCCTCACGACCCTCGACGCCCTACCCGTCGGACGCGCCGTCGGCTTCACGGATCCACAGGTCGGGCCGGCGGTCTTGCTTCGCTTGGCGAACGACCAGGTGGTCGCCTACAGCCGATCCTGCACGCACCAGGGATGCCTCGTGGGATACGACCAGAGCTCCGAGATCCTCGTCTGCCCCTGTCACGGAGCGGAGTTCGACCCAGCCCACCAGGCTGCGGCGATCGCCGGGCCGACCCGCACCCCGCTCGAGTCGATCAAGGTGGTCGTCGACAACGCGACCGGCGACGTGATCCTGCCCGCATAGCCGACTCGAGCTCCGCGACCGGCCCCGCACCGAGGGCAAACCCGCCCTGTGAGGTACAGAACGTTCGTACCGAGGGATGGGCGCGCTGAGATAATCCCGAACCGTGCGCTACGACTCGATCCTGGATGCCATCGGGGACACCCCGCTCGTCGGCATCCCCCGGATGTCTTCCGCTCCCGGTGTTCGCATCTGGGCGAAGCTCGAGGGGCAGAACCCCACAGGCTCGATGAAGGATCGCATCGCGCTCGCCATGGTGGAAGCGGCGGAGGGCTCCGGCGAGCTGACGCCCGAGCGGACGATCCTCGAGCCCACGTCCGGCAACACCGGGATCGCGCTCGCGATGGTCGCGCGTCGAAAGGGCTACAAGCTCACGGTCGTGATCCCCGACAACGCGAGTGACGAGCGGATCGGGCTGCTCCGTCTGTTCGGCGCCGAGGTCGTCCTGTCGGATGGAGCGAAAGGAACGAACGGCTCGATCGAGGTGGCGCGCGCGCTCGCCGCCGACCCGCGGTACTACATGCCCTTCCAATATGGCAACCGCGCCAATCCGGATGCTCACGAGAAGGGAACGGCGCAAGAGATCATCCGCGACCTCCCGAGCGTCTCGCATTTCGTCGCCGGGATGGGGACCGGCGGGACCTTGACGGGTGCCGGTCGCGGGCTCCATGCGTACAACGAGCAGATCAAGGTCATCGCCGCCGAGCCCGAGCTTGGCGACCTGGTCTACGGCCTACGCTCCCTCGAGGAAGGGTTCATCCCGCCGATCTTCGATCCCGAACAGATCGACCGGAAGTTCCTGGTGAACGCCGCCGACTCCCTCCAGGCGACGAGGGAGCTCACGGCGCGTGAGGGGATCTTCGCCGGGATCAGTAGCGGCGCGGTGATCCACGTCGCGCAGCGCGTCTCCCAGGAGCTCGACGGCGGCGACATCGTGTGCCTGCTGCCGGACGGCGGGTGGAAGTACCTGTCGACGCATGCGTGGGCGGACGATCTCTCGGCTGCGCAGCGAGGGGTCGAGGAGTCCTTGTGGTGGTAGCGCGTGAGCGATAGCCGACCGATCGGGGTGTTCGACTCGGGCGTCGGCGGTCTCACGGTCGCGCGAGCGATCCTCGATCTGTTGCCGAACGAATCGCTGATCTACGTCGGGGATTCTGCCCACTTCCCGTACGGCCCCCGGCCCGTCGAGGAGATCCGCGGGTTCGCGATGCAGATCGCGGCCTCCCTCGTCGAGTGTGACGTGAAGCTCCTCGTGGTGGCATGCAACTCCATCGAGGTCTCCGCGATCGGCGACATCGCGACGGCGCACGGGGTCCCCGTCGTCGGGGTGATCAATCCGGGAGCGCGGGCCGCGATCCGCGCAACCAGGAACGGCGTGGTCGGCGTGATCGGAACGTCCGCGACGATCCTCACGGGTGCCTACCGGCGCGCGGTGGGGTCGACCGTCGAGCTCCACGCGGCGGCCTGTCCCGCCTTCGTCGAACACGTCGAGCGGGGCGACACCACGTCGGAAGGGTTGCGGCTGGCTGCTCGCAGGTATCTTGCACCGCTGAAGGAGAAAGGCATCGACACGTTGATCTTGGGATGCACGCATTACCCGTTGCTCTCCGGGCTGCTCCAGCTGGAGCTCGGCCCAGACGTGGTGCTGGTGTCGTCCGCGGAGGAGACGGCGAAGGACGTCTATGCCGAGCTCCTTCGGACCGGACGTCTCCGCGAGGAGCCGGAGCTCCCGCACCACGAGATCCTCACGACGGGAGACGCCGAGCCGTTCCGCGACCATGCGGAGTTCTTCCTGGGACGCGAGCTCGCCCATGTGAAGGCCGTACACATCGAAGCCGGCGGTCGCTCGTGAGGCTCTCGGTCCTGGGTTCCCACGGGACGTGGCCGGGAACGGGCGGGGAGTGCAGCGGGTACCTCGTCACCAGCGGGTCCTTCCATCTCTGGCTCGATGCGGGCACCGGCACGTTCGCCCGATTGCAGGAGCACGTCGCGCCCGGTGACATCGACGCGGTCCTGATCACGCACGGCCACGCGGACCATTTCCTCGACGTCATCCCGGCGTTCTACGCTCGCCATTACGGGGATCTCGGACAGGCCGGCCTGCCGTTCTACTCGCCGGCCGGTTTCATGGATCTGGCCGCGTTGCTCGTCTCCGAGAACGGCCGGAACGTGATGGCCGAGGCATACGCGTTCGACCAGATGGAAGCGGGCCGCGTGGTCGAGGTGGGGCCCTTCCGTGTGACGTCCTTCGAGATGACCCACATCGGCGTGTATTCACTCGGGTACCGGATCCAGGCGGAGGGTCATACGCTCGCCTACACCGGTGACACGGGGCCGTGCGATGAGGCCATCGAGCTGGCACGCGGCGCCGACCTGTTCCTGTGCGAGGCGACGTATCAAGATCCGATGGATCACACCTTCTTCCATCTGAGTGCGGAGCAAGCGGCCGAGCACGCAGCCCGGGCCGATGTGCGCCGGCTGGTGCTGACGCATCTCACGCCGGCGCTCGACCCTGGCGTCTCCCTCGAGCAGGCGGCCGGGCTGTTCGCCGGGCCGATCGACGTCGCGACCCGTGACGCGGTATGGGAGGTCGGCCGTTGACACGGCCCGACGGTCGCGCGTCCGGCGAACTCCGTCCGGTCACGTACGAGTTGGGGTACCAGGGATGGGCGAACGGGTCCGTCCTGTTCTCCATGGGCAAGACGCGGGTGCTGTGTGCGGCCACCGTGTCGGAGGACGTGCCGCGTTGGCTGCGCGGAACGGGTCGTGGCTGGGTGACGGGCGAATACTCGATGCTCCCGGCATCGACCTTGGAACGGTCGGGTCGCGAGGTGAACCGCGGCCGGCCGGGAGGACGAACCCAGGAGATCCAGCGTCTGATCGGCCGAGCGCTCAGGAGCGTCACCGATCTCGGCCGGCTCGGTGAGCGCACCGTGACGATCGACTGCGACGTCTTGGTGGCCGACGCAGGGACACGGACGGCGTCGATCACGGGCGGCTACATCGCGCTCGCCCTGGCGTTGCGCAGCCTGACCGATGGTCCGGCCCCCGCCGACGTGTTGTGGGATTCCGTGGCGGCGGTCTCGGTCGGTCTCGTGGATGGGGAGCCCCGCGTCGATCTCTGCTACGAGGAGGACGCCGGGGCGGAAGTCGACTGCAACGTCGTGATGACCGGCGGCGGGGCGCTGGTCGAGGTCCAGGGAACGGCGGAAGGCTCACCGTTCTCCCGGGCGCAGCTCGACGAGCTCCTCGACCTCGCTGCAGCGGGGATCGCGCAGCTCACGAAGATCCAAGCCGAGGCGCTCGGGATCTGAAGGACGGATGGCGCTGCCGCTGCGGATCGCCCTCGCGACCAGGAACGAGCACAAGCTCATCGAGATCACGCGGATCTGCGCCGACTGGCCCGTCCAGTGGGTCACGATCCGCGATCCGAACAGGTTCCCGGACGTCGAGGAAACGGGGGAGACCTACCTCGACAACGCGGCGCTCAAGACTCGAGCCGTGGCGGATGCTTTGGGGATCCCCGCCATCGCGGATGACTCCGGCATCGAGGTCGACGCCTTGGGAGGCCGACCCGGGCCTCGGAGCGCCAGGTTCGCCGGTCCGGACGCGACGGACGCGCGGAACCTCGCCGAGTTGATCCGTTCGGTCCGGGGGATCCCGGCCGCGGGTCTCACGGCTCGCTATCGGTGCGTGGCGGCGTTCGCGGAGCCGGGCGATGAGGTCATCTCCGCGGAAGGCCTTTGCGAGGGAACAATCACCACCAGACCGCGGGGGGCCGGCGGCTTCGGCTATGACCCGATCTTCCTGCCGGTCGGCTGGGACCGGACGATGGCCGAGCTCGCTCCCGACGAGAAGGACCGCATCAGCCACCGTGGGCGCGCGTTCCGCGCCCTCCGCGCGTTGCTGCTCGACGGTTGAGCCTTCGGGCATGGGCCGAGGCGCCTACCGAACTCAAGGTAGCTGCGCCCACCGCCGAGGACTCATCAGTGGACCTCGATGACCGCGACAAGCGGGCGCTTCCACTCGAAGCGTTCCTTTCGGGGCGGCCGCCGGCGTACGTCCTGGCCGTGGCCGTCCTGTTCGTGATGGGTGTCGGTGTCGCCGACTCCCTGATCGGTCCCGACGTCTCGATCGCGCCGTTCTACGTGCTCCCGATCCTGATCGCGACCTGGAACCTCGGCCGTGCGTGGGGATTCCTGGTGGCCGGCCTTGCCGCCGTCGCGATGCAGCTCGCCCACGTCCGCTCGGTCGAGACGAACGTCTTGGTGCCATCGTGGAACGCGCTCGTGTGGTACGCGGTGTTCCTGTTCGTGGTTTGGCTCCTCGCGATCATCCGCGACCACGCGAAGCGCCAGCGCTGGCGGCTCGAGTCTCAGGAGGAGGTCTCCGACGACCTTCGCGCCCAGAACGACATGAAGAACACCCTGCTGCACGCGGTCTCGCATGATCTGAAGGGTCCACTCGCCGGGATCCTCGGCGCGATGCAGACCATCCGCCGCGCCGACCAACTCAAGCTGACCGGCGTCGAGCTGAACGATCTCTACGGCGTCATCGAACAGGCGGGGAAGAAGGCGGCCCGCCTCGTGGACGATCTGCTGGATCTCGACCGGCTCCGCCGCGGCCAACTCCAGCCGGAACGCGAGCCGACGGACGTCGGCGAGCTCGCCGATCGGCTGGCGACCGAGCTGCCATCGCTCGCCGGCCACCCGGTACGGATCGAGAGTGAGCCGATGCTCGTCGACGTCGATCGAGCGAAGGTGGAGCGGATCGTGGAGAACCTGCTCAACAACGCGGCCCGGCATACCCCGGCGGGCACCCCCGTGCAGGTGCTCGTCAGCGAGCGGGACCGGGGGGTGGTCGTGGTCGTGGAGGACGAGGGACCCGGCGTGCCCGATGACGTCAAGGACGAGATCTTCGAGCCGTTCCGCCAGGGCTCGAGTGCGCGCGGCGGCGTGGGCATCGGCTTGTCACTCGTCCAACGATTCGCCGAGCTGCACGGCGGGACGGCCAGCGTGGAAGACCGGCCGGGCGGCGGAGCTCGCTTCGTGGTGACGCTGCCGGGGGAGGTCCAGCACGTGACCCACCCCGAGCCGCTTCGCGCCGTCTGAGTCCGAGCCCTCGCGCTCGGCGGTTGCCGCCGGGTTGTCGTCGGGCCGCATGACCTACAACTCGAGCTGTAGGAA
>Ga0137371_10000901_pt1 | contig 22824 bp, 22 predicted proteins | sample SagtaG_7_FD_104919 | JGI IMG/M metagenome (GOLD analysis project Ga0137371, IMG submission 104919) | Vadose zone soil microbial communities from Sagehorn Ranch, Mendocino, California, USA - Sage1_R_40_16 metaG | ecosystem: Environmental > Terrestrial > Soil > Vadose zone | place: USA...
ATGTGCTCGTCGAGCTCGAGTCCCAGGAGCTCGGCGCCCTCGTAGACCTCGTCCCGGTGGACACCGGCCGCGAACGACGGCTGCTTCAGCTTCTTCTTGACCGACTTCGGCTCCAGGCCCTCGAGCCCGGTCGGCCGGACGAGCCCGCACGCGTGGACGAACCCGGAGAGCTCGTCGCAGGCGAAGAGCACCTTCTTGAGCTGCGTGTCGCGCGGCATGTTCAGGTGCTCGGCGTGGGAGAGGGCCGCCTCGATCAGCTCCTCGGGATACCCCTCCTCGCGCAGGATCGGGGCGCCGTCCTGGGGATGCTGGTCGAGCGTGGGGTGGATCTCGTAGTCGAAGTCGTGTAGGAGCGCGACGCAACCCCAGAACTCCTCGTCCTCGCCGTACAGCCGCGCGTAGAAGCGAACGGACGCCTCGACCGCGAGTGCGTGCCGCAGCAGCGACTCGCTCTTCGTGTAGCGGGTGAGCGTGTCCCACGCCTGGTCTCTGGTCGGCACGGCCGAGTACGATAGCCGCCGCCGTTGGAAACCCAGCTCAGCGAGAAGGCCGTCGCGCCGTACGGCACGTGGACGTCTCCGATCACTGCGGACCTCGTGGCCCGTGGCGGGACGTCGCTCTCCGGCGCATGGCTCGCCGAGGGCGCAGCATGGTTCCTCGAGGGACGGCCCTGCGAGGGCGGACGCGTCGTCCTCATGAAGGCGTCTCCGGGCGCGGAGCCCGTCGACGTCACCCCCCCGGGGTTCAACCTTCGCACGATGGTCCACGAGTACGGGGGCGGAGCGTTCTGCGTCCACGGCGGCACAGTGTTCTTCTCCAACTTCGACGATCAGCGCCTCCACCGCCAGGATCCGGGAGAGACGCCGGTCCCGATCACGACCGAAGTCGAGGGCAAGCGCCACCGCTACGCGGACGGTCGCGTGACGGCGGACGGCTCCCTCTGGATCGGCGTTCGCGAGCGCCACGAGGGCGACCGGCCCGGGGACGTCGTCAACGAGCTCGTCGCGATCCGCGCCGACGGCTCGAGCGAGCCGCGCATCATCGCCGGCGGTCGGGACTTCTACGCCTCGCCGCGCATCTCGCCCGGCGGCACGAAGCTCTGCTTCCTCGCCTGGGATCTCCCGTGGATGCCCTGGGACGGATGCGAGCTCTTCGTCGCCGAGCTGGCCGCCGACGGCACCCTGGGCGAGCCCGAGCGCGTCGCAGGCCGGGACGGGGAGGAGTCGATCTGGCAGCCCGAGTGGAGCACGGCGGGCGATCTCGTCTTCGCGAGCGATCGCAGCGGCTGGTGGAACCTCGACCGGGTGCGAGACCGAGAACGCACGGCCCTGCACGCGGCGGAGGCCGAGTTCGGGTATCCCGCCTGGGTCTTCGGCATGTCCTCGTTCGGTTTCCTCGAGAACGGCCGCATCTTGTGCGCGTACGACAGTGGTGGCCGGACGTCCTTCGCGGTCCTCGATCCGGAGACGGGCGATCTGCGCGATCTCGACCTCCCGTACGACTCCGTGTCCTCGATCCACGTCTCGGTCGAGGGGTCGACGGCGCTCTTCGTCGGCGGCTCGTCGACCATTCCGTCGCAGGTCGTTCGCCTCGACGTCGAGTCGGGCTCGTACCGGGTCATCCGCTCGAGCGCACAGGTGCCCGTCGACACCGCGTACTTCTCGCTGCCGCGGGCGATCGAGTTTCCGACCGAGGGCGGGCTGACCGCCCATGCGCTCTTCTACCCGCCCACCAACCCGGGCTACACGGGCGCCGAGGACGAGCTGCCGCCGCTGATCGTGGACATCCACGGCGGACCCACCGCGTGCTCTACGCCGCTCTTCTCGCTCGGGACGCAGTACTGGACGAGCCGCGGGTTCGCGCTCGTGGATGTGAACTACGGAGGCTCGTCCGGCTACGGCCGCGAGTTCCGCGAGCGGCTGAACGGGCAGTGGGGTGTCGTCGACTTGCAGGACTCCGTGAATGCCGCCCGCTATCTCGTCGAGCAGGGCGAGGCCGATCCGGGGAGGATCCTGATCCGCGGAGGGAGCGCCGGCGGCTACACGACCATCTGCGCGCTCACGTTCACGCGTGAATTCGCGGCCGGCGCGTCGTACTTCGGGCTCGCCGACCTCGAGCCATTTGCGACCGGCGACACGCACAAGTTCGAGTCGAAGTACGAGTACACGCTCGTCGGTCCGTACCCGGAGGCGGCCGAGCTCTATCGAGAGCGGAGCCCGGTCCACTTCGCCGACCGGATCAAGACCCCGATGCTCGTGCTCCAGGGAGCGGACGACAAGGTCGTCCCGCTCTCCCAGGCCAAGCTGATCGTGGCCGCCCTCGAAGCGAACGGGATTCCACACGCCTACCTCCTCTTCGAAGGCGAGGGCCACGGATTCCGCAAATCGGAGTCGATCGTCCGCGCATACGAGGCGGAGCTCTCGTTCTACGCTCAGGTGCTCGGGCTCGAGCTCGGAGACTCGGTGCCCAGACTCGAGATCGAGTACCTCTGAGCGCGAACCCTTCTCGCGGCGGGGAGGGTCAGGAGCCGGCAGTACCATAGCCGCCTCATGGAGTCCTTCGTGATCGACGGAGGCCGCCCCCTCACGGGCACCGTGCGCGCAGCGGGCAACAAGAACGGGGCTCTCCCGATCCTCGCCGCGAGCATGCTCGCTTCGGGCGAGGTGCGCCTCTCGAACATGCCGCGCATACGCGACGTCGAGACGATGGTCGAGCTCATGGCGGACCTGGGCGCGGACGTCGACTGGACGAGCCGGAACGAAGTCCGGGTGGACCCGAGCGGAGTCGCCAAGACGGATCTCGACCGCGAGCTCGCTCAGGACATCCGGGCTTCCTTCCTGCTTGCGGGCCCGCTTCTCGCCCGCTTCGGACGTGTCACCGTGCCTCCACCGGGCGGCGACGTCATCGGCCGGAGGCGTCTGGATACCCACATCCACGCGTTCCAGGAGCTCGGTGTCGAGGTCGAGCTGAACGGCGCCTACGAGATGCGCACGAACGGACTGCGGGGGAAGCGCATGTACCTGGACGAGGCGTCGGTCATGGGGACGGAGAACGCGATCATGGCTGCGGTCCTCGCCGAGGGCGAGACGATCGTCGGCCACGCCGCGTGCGAGCCGCACATCCAGGATCTCTGCCGCTTCCTCGTCTCGCTGGGCGCGCGAATCGGCGGGATCGGCTCGAACGTCCTCCACATCGAAGGCGTCGACAGCCTCACCGGGGGCGAGTACCGGATCGGGCCGGAGCACGTGGAGGTCGCGAGCTTCGCCGCCCTGGCTGCGCTCACAGGCGGCGACGTCACGATCGAGGACGTCGAGCCGGACGACCTCATCGGGATCGTCCCGGCGTTCCGCAAGCTCGGGATCCGGATGGACGTGGACGGACGCTCCGTCCACGTCGCGCCGGGACAGGACCTCCGGGTCGTCGACGATCTCGGCGGCCAGATCCCGAAGATCGAGAGCGGCGTCTGGCCGGCCTTCCCCGCGGACCTCACCTCGATCGCGCTCACGTGTGCGACCCAGTCGCACGGGACCGTCCTCATCTTCGAGAAGATGTTCGAGAGCAGGCTCTTCTTCGTCGACAAGCTCGTCTCGATGGGTGCCAGGATCATCCTCTGCGACCCGCACCGGGCGGTCGTGACCGGACCGGCGAAGCTGTACGCGCAACGCCTCGAGAGCCCGGACATCCGCGCCGGGATGGCGATGGTGATCGCCGCGCTCTGCGCCGAGGGGCGCTCTTCGATCGGAAACATCGGGCAGATCGACCGTGGCTACGAACGCATCGACGAGCGACTCCGCCAGATCGGCGCCGCGATCGAGCGGGCCGACCTGTGAACGCCCGCCAGCGCGTGGCGTCGGTCTCGGTCGGCGACGGCGCCAGGAGCACCGTCGCCACCGGCGTTGCGATCCTCGACCACTTGTTGGCCGAGCTCGCCGACACCGGCGGCTTCGAGCTCCACCTCGAGATCGCGCCCGGAGAGCCCGAGGTCGAGGTGGGAGCCGCCGGCACCGCCCTCGGCGAGGCGTTCGCGCCGCTCCTCGGGGGCAACGGCGCGCCGGGTCGCGGGCTCGGCGTGGTTCCGGCGGACGAGGCACTCGCGATGGTCGTCCTCGAAGCCTCGGGCAATCCACTGGTCGCGTCGAACGCGGATCTCACCGCAACTCGTGCGGGCGGCCTGCAAACGGACCTCGCGGCGGTCTTTCTGCAGGCACTGGCCCAGGCAGCCGGGTTGACCATCCACGTCCGGCTCATCGAGGGCGAGGACTCCCAGCACGTTCTGTCGGCAATCTTCAAAGCACTGGGTGCCGCCCTCGCGCAGGCCTGCGAGGGCTGAGCTCGCGAGAAGGAGGACCGATGGCTGAGAAGCACGTGATCCGCGCCGACGGGGCGCCCGGGCCGTTCCAAGGCGCTCCCTACAACCAGGCGATCCGTATCGCCGATCTCGTCTTCGTGGCTGGCCAACTCGGAATCCGGCTCGAGAGCGGCGAGCTGGCGGGGCCGACCGTTGAGGAGCAGACCGAGCAGATCATGCGCAACCTCGGGGCGGTGCTGGAGGCGGCCGGCAGTGGCCTCGAGAAGCTCGTGAAGACGACCGTCTTCCTGATCGATCTCGGCGATTTCGCCGGGATGAACGAGGTGTACGCCCGCCACGTCGGCGCTGCGCCTCCCGCGCGCTCGACGGTCGAGATCAGTGGCCTACCGAGCGGTGCGCTGGTCGAGATCGAGGCGATCGCGCACGCCTGACCCGAACGCCTGCTGACGTATCGTCACCAGGCTCGCCCGAGGACACGGGGGCGCCACGTCCGTAGTGCGAATGCGGGGCAGAATGCCCCCATGCGGGCCGAAACCGTCATAGCAACCCACGGCAACACCGATTTCGACGCGTTCGCGGCGATGCTCGCCGCGCGCCGGCTCTATCCGGGCGCCGTCGTGGCGATCGGCTCGCTCAACCGCAACGTGCGCGAGTTCTACCGCCTCCACGCAGACGAGCTCGAGCCGATCGTCGAGATCGGCCGGCTCGAGACGGATGCCATACGGCGCCTGGTGGTCGTGGAGACGAGGGAGGCGTCGCGTCTCGGCGAGCTCGAGGCGGTCGCGCTCGACCGAACGGTGGAGAAGTCGCTCTTCGACCATCACGGCGACGAGCTTCCGGAGTGGGTGCACCCGGAGGCTGCCGTCCTCTCCAGCGACGGCGCCATGACCACGACGCTCGTCGGCATCCTCGCCGAGCGCGAGCTCATGCCGACCGCGCTGGAGGCGACGACGTTCGCGCTCGGGATCCACGAAGACACGGGCTCTCTCACGTACGCAACGACCACTCAGCGCGACGCCGACGCGCTGGTGTGGTGTCTCCGCCACGGCGCGCGTCAGGATCTCGTCGCCTCGTACCTGCACCTCCCGTTGGCGGCGCCGGAGCGAGATCTTCTCCAACACCTGCTGGAGGCGCTCGAGCCTGTCGACGCCGGCGGACAGGAGCTGCTCCTGGCGGCTGTCCGGTGGCCCGCATACGTCGAGGGAGTCTCGAACCTCGCCCACAAGATCGTCGACCTCACGGACGCCCGCGCACTCGTGCTCCTGGTGGAGATGGAAGGGCGAGTGTTCGCGGTCGTTCGCAGTCGTGACGACGCTCTCGACGCCGCAGAGCTTGCTGCCGTGCTCGGAGGCGGAGGTCACGCGCAAGCTGCGTCGGCCATCGCCCGTCTCGACCTCGCCGAGGCGCGCGACCGGGTCCTCGCGGGGATCGAGAGCGCACGCCGCGAGCCTCGACGGGCACGCGACGTCATGGCGATTCCGGTCCGCTCGGTCTCTCCGGACGACACGGTGCGCGAGGCGATGATGCTCTGCCAGCGGCACGGCCAGAGTGGGGTGTTCGTGGCGAAGGACGGGCGTCTGGTCGGAGCGGTTGGTCGCGAGGACCTGGACAAGGCGATCGGCCACGGACTGGCTCACGCCCCGGTCCGCGGAATCATGAGCGGGCGCGTGCTAACGACGTCCGAGGACGCGCGCCTTCCCGAGCTCCAGTCCCTCGTCGCGTCGGCCGACGACGGCCGGGTCGCGGTGCTCCGCGACGGTGAGCTCGTTGGCGTGGTCACGCGGTCAGGCCTCCTCCGCGAGCTGGAAGGCGTCGAGCCGCGTCCCGAGACCCCCGAGGAGTCGGTCGCAGACGAGCTCGAGCCCATCGCTCGGCTGCGGCCGGTGTTCGACGCGGTCGCGGCTCTCGGCGATCGAGCGGAGGGCGTGTTCCTCGTCGGCGGGACGCTCAGGGACATCCTCCTCGGCGAGGAGAACTTCGACGTCGACATCGCGGTCGAGGGTGACGCGATCTCAGTCGCGCGTGTGCTGGCGGCGACCCTCGGGGGCCGCGTCACCCCGCACGACAAGTTCGGCACGGCGGTCGTCCTCTTCGGCGACGGGGAGCGGGTGGACGTCGTCACCACGCGCACCGAGTTCTACGACGCGCCCGGTGCGCTCCCGACCGTCGAGCGCGCGGGCCTGCGCGAGGATCTCTTCCGCCGGGACTTCACCATCAATGCCATGGCGGCGTCGCTCCTGCCGGCCGACTTCGGCCGACTCGTCGATCCTTTCGGCGGGCGGGCCGATCTCGACCAGCGGATGCTGAGGGTGCTCCACAACCTGTCGTTCATCGACGATCCGACACGGATCTTCCGAGCGATCCGGTACGAGGCCCGCCACGGCTTCCGGCTCGAGGATCACTCGGCCCGGCTCGCCCGCGGGTGCATCGAGATGGGTCTCGTGGGCGATCTCTCGTCGGCGCGCCTGCGCGACGAGCTCCTCGCTCTGCTCGAGGAGCCGGCGGCCGCTCGAGGGATGATCCGGCTCGGGGAGCTCGGGGCCGACCATGCCATTCATCCACGTATGCGAGGCGACGCCGAGGCGGCGGCACTCTTCGAGCGCGCCGTCGGGCTTCGCGATGAGCTCCGCGTCGAGGTTCCGGCCTGGCGCATCGGGCTCGCCGTGCTCGCACACGAGATGACGTCCGACGAGGTCTACAGCCTCCTCGAGCGCCTGAAGGTCAGGCGTCGAGACGCGGATCGAATCGCCCGGGCGGTGACGGTCGCACCGCTGATCGCCGAGCGGTTGCATACCGAGGAGCTCGACGCAGCACAGGTGGTCGCCCTGGCAGACCCGTATGCGCCGGACGCGCCCCTGCTCGCGCTCGCGCGCGAGGAGCGGCAGGAGCTCCGCGACTACTTCGAGCGGCTACGCGACGTCCGGCTCGAGATCGGAGGCGAGGATCTCGCCGCGCTCGGCCTGCCCGAGTCGCCGCGGGTCGGAGAGGTTCTCGCGGAGCTCCGGAGACGCAAGCTGAACGGAGAGCTCGACGGGCGGGAGTCGGAGCTCGCGGCGGCGCGGGCGCTGATCGAGTCCGAATGACGATCGCGTCGGGAGCGACGATCGCGGAGCGCTACCGTGAGATTCGCGCTGAGATCGGGGAGAGGGTGACGATCGTCGCCGCGACGAAGTACGTGTCCGTGGACGAGATGTCGGCGCTCGCCGAAGCCGGTGTCGAGGTCGTGGGTGAGAACCGTGCGCAAGACCTCGAACGGAAGCACGAGCGGTTCGGCGAGTCCTTCCGGTGGCACTTCATCGGGCACTTGCAGTCGAACAAGGTCAGGGTCGTCAATCGCCTCTGCGAGCTGGTTCATTCGCTCGCCTCGGACTCGGCCGCCCGCCGCCTCGAGTTGCCGGCGCTGCTCGAGGTGAACCTGGCCGGGGAGGCATCGAAGTCGGGCGTGTCGCCCGCCGACGTCCCTGCTTTCGTCGAGCGGTACCCGCTGATTCGCGGCCTGATGACCATGCCGCCGCCGGCCGCGGACCCCGAGGCCTCGCGCCCGTACTTCGCCCGCCTGCGCGAGCTCGCGGCCGAGAACGGGCTCGTCGAGCTGAGCATGGGGACGTCACAGGACTACCGCGTCGCAGTCGAGGAAGGTGCGACGCTCGTCCGGATCGGCGAGACGCTGTTCCATGACGAGGTCTCGGCCCGGAAACAGGGCTAATATCGACGCCCTATGAGCTTCTCGGATCTCTGGAACCGCACCCTCGTCTACTTCGGCATCGCCGAGGAGGAGGAAGAGTGGGACGAGGACGGATACGTCACGAACGAGCATCTCGAGGAGACGTATCGTCGCCGGGAACGGCAGAACGTTCGCCGTCTCCCGAGCGCGCCGGAGTCCGACGACTGGACGTCCGAGGAAGGACCGCCGTCCCGGCGGCAGTCGCGCCTGCGCAGCGTCGACACGCCCTCGCCGGCGAAGGTGCATCTCGTCGTGCCTCGGAGCTTCAACGACGCACAGCAGATCGCGGACCGGTTCAAGGCGTCGATTCCGGTGATCCTCAACCTGCAGAACGCGGACACCGAGCTCTCGAAACGGCTGATCGACTTCGCCAGCGGCCTCACCTACGCGCTCGACGGCAGCATGCAGCGAGTGGCCGACAAGGTGTTCCTGCTCACGCCCAGGAATGTCGAGCTCTCGGCGGAGGAGCGCGCCCGCGCGCTCGAGCGCGGCGGGTTCTACAACCAGGCGTAGGACTCCTCGCCCCGCGTAGGAACCGTGCCTCGCGCGGCGAACACACGTCCGATGGGCGTGGAGGCCTCGATCCCCGTACTTGCAGACGCTGCGACGTCGCTCCAGAGCTTCGTCTCGGTCTTCGTCGGCATCTACGTCCTGCTCATCATCGTCCACATTTTGTTGTCCTCGTGGATCCAGCTTCCGTATTCCAGGACCGCCGAAGGTGTGCAAGAGTTCCTGGACGAAATCTGCCGTCCATACCTTCGCCTGTTTCAAGGCCGCATTCCGACGCTGGGACCCCTCGACCTCTCGCCGATGGTCGCGATCGTGGTTCTCATCGTCGCGATGGTCGTCGTCAACCGCCTGATCGGCGTGCTGCTCTAGGAAGGAGTCCGCATGGCGCTCACCCCAGTCGAGATCAGACACGTGGAGCTCCGCCGGGCCTGGCTGCGCGGGTATCGCCGGAGCGGCGTCGACCGGCTCCTGACCGAGATCGCCGACAGCTTCGAGGGCGTGTGGCGCGAACGGGCCGACCTCGCCGACACCCTCGAAGAGCTCGAGGCCGAGGCCTCGAAGCACCGTGAGCTCGAAGCCCTTCTGCGCTCGACGCTCGTGTCGGCGGAGCGCGCGGCTCAGGACATGAAGGAGCAGGCTCGTCGCGAGTCCGACCTGATCGTGCAGGAGGCACACGCCGAGAGCAGGCGGATCGCGCGGGCCGCGTCGGCCGCGAGGCAGCGCCTCGAGGACGAGACTCGCAAGATCCGTGCACAGCTGCGAAGCGCGCTCGAGGCCGTCGAGGAGTGGCCGGCGGAGGGTGATTCGAAGGAGCAGTCTGCGGCGCCGGTCGAGGAGGTCACCGACGCCGGGATCCGCAAAGTCGCAGGCTAGGTAGTGCGCAAGGTCGGAATCTGCTCGCGCAGATTCCGATCGCGCGAACGATTCCTGAAAGCAGGGCCGGCGAGCGGCTGCGGCCGCTCCGATTGCACATCGAGCCTCTAGCCGTGAGGTCGGGCCGACACGCCCGGATATCCTGTGTCGCCGTGGACCGCTCGACGACCCGCCTAAGCCTTCGCGTGAGCCCTGGAGCGTCGCGCTCCGCGGTGGTGGGACGCCACGGAGACTCCTGGAAGCTTCGTGTTGCAGCAGCTCCCGAGCGCGGCCGGGCGAATCACGCTCTCCTCGATCTCCTCGCGGAGACGCTGCACATTCCGCGCGCGCACGTCGAGCTCGTCTCTGGAGGAGCAGCGCGGGACAAGGTCGTCGTCGTGCACGGCATGGAACCGGCGCAGGCCGACCAACTTCTCGAGGCCGCGGCCGGAGTGAGAACGGTCGTATGACGCTGGATCTGGCACGGGTCCGCAGCGAGCTCGAGTCCGAGCGCGACCGCCTGCGAGCCGCGATCGAGGCGGTGAACCATGCCGGCTCGTTGAGCGACGAGACCGGCGATCTCTCGATCGGGAGGGACGACCACATCGCGGACACGGCCTCGGACACGCTCATGCGCGAGCTCGACGAGGGCCTCGAGGAGAACGCCGAGCATCTGCTCGTGAAGATCGAGGGCGCCTTGAAGCGAATCGAGGACGGGACGTACGGAACCTGCGTCATCTGCGGGCGGCCGATCGACGAGGAGCGGCTGCAGGCGGTCCCGTACGCGAAGCTGTGCATCGAGGACAAGAGAGCCCAGGGCCGCTCGTGATCAACGCTCGCCTGCGGCTCGCGTTCACGGGGGAAACCATGTTTCCCCCGTGCGACCCCCTTCTTCTGGAGAACGTGGAGAACCTCCCGGTTCCCCACACCCCTCCACACGATCACTGGCCAGGGAGCGGCCAGTGATCGAGCCCGCACGCGACGAGCCGTCCGCTGCGCCGCCGGACGTACGCCTCGGATCCGCGACGAACGCGGTCCGGCCGATCCTCGCAGCCGAGCGCTCGCTCGCGGCAGGCCCGGCGCAGTGGCTCGCCCTGGTAGCGGTTGCAGCAGCTGCAGTCTTCGCGGATCAGCTGACGAAGCAGGTCATCGCGCGAACCCTCGACATCGGCCGGAGCGTCGACATCCTCGGCCCCTTCTCCATCCGGCACGTCGAGAACTCGGGCATCGCCTTCGGGTTCTTCTCCAGCCGCACCACGGTAGTGATCGGCGTGACCGGTCTCGCGGTCGCGTGGATGCTCTGGTTCTTCGCACGCTCGGCCCGACGGCACCCGGTCCTTCCGGTCGCTCTCGGCCTCGTCCTCGGCGGGAGCGTCTCCAACCTGCTCGATCGCGTGAGGCTCGGACGGGTCACCGACTTTCTCGATCTCCAGGCGTGGCCCGCGTTCAACCTCGCAGACACGTTCATCGTCGTCGGCGTCGCTGTCCTCTTCGGCGCCCTGGTGCTGGCCGATCGTCCACGCCGTCCGCTCGGAGTGAGCGATCGTGACGGTCCGTTTCACCGTCTCTGAGAACGAAGCGGGAGTCCGCCTCGACAAGGTTCTGGCGAGTCGGGTGGAGATCGGCTCGCGCGCGCTTTCGGAGAAGCTCCTTCGCGGCCAGGCCGTCCGCGTAGACGGCCGCCTGCGCGCCAAGAGCCACCGGCTCGAGGCCGGGTCGACCGTCGACGTCGAGCTTCCCGAGGCGGAGGCGGAGCTCGCGCCGGAGCCCGTGACCGTTCCGATTCGCTACGAGGACGAGCACGTTCTCGTCGTGGACAAGTCGGCGGGCCTGGCGGTCCATTCGGGGGCGGGGGAGAGGCGCCGCACCCTCGCCGGTCAGCTTCTGACTCTCGGTGCAGCGGGGGGCGACGATCCGGAGCGTCCCGGAATCGTCCATCGGCTCGACCGAGACACCTCGGGTCTTCTCGTCGTCGCGCGCTCGCAGCCCGCATACGACGCTCTCCAGGAGGCGATCCGGAAGCGCGAGGTCGAGCGGCGGTACCTGGCGCTCGTTCGTGGGCATCCCAAGTCGCGAACGGGGCGCATCGAGGCGCCGATCGGCCGTGACCGCCGAGATCCGACGAGACGCTCGCTCGACACCGACGAGCCTCGCGACGCGGTCACGCATTTCGAGCTCCTGGAAACGATGAAAGGGCACGCGCTTCTCGACGTCCGTCTGGAGACGGGGCGGACCCATCAGATCCGCGTGCACTTCGCCGCGATCGAGCTGCCGGTCGCGGGCGACAGACAGTACGGGATCGCGGACGACCTCGGCCTCGCGCGCCAGTTCCTGCACGCGCACCGTCTCAGCTTTCGCCATCCCATCAGTCGTGACGAGATCACGGTGACTTCGGAGCTCCCGCACGACCTCGAGTCCGCGCTCGAGATCGCGCGCTCGTAGCTGGCTACACTGTGGCGTCGTTCGAAACCACCACCCGGCGACCAGTCCGGGCGGCGGTGCCGCAGCTCTGAGCTCGGTTCCGCCCGGCCCGTCGGCGAAATACCGTCAACCACAGAAAGGGGCTGATCGCGTGTCAGTCGTCACGATGCGGGAGCTGCTGGAGGCCGGCGTCCACTTCGGCCACCAGACGCGCCGCTGGAACCCGAAGATGCGCCGATTCATCTTCGGTGAGCGCGGCGGCATCTACATCATCGATCTCACGAAGACGCTCGAACTGCTCGAAGAAGCGCATGCGTTCAGCCGGAATCTCGCGGAACGGCGCGGAACGGTCCTCTTCGTCGGAACGAAGAAGCAGGCGCAGGACGCGGTGCACGAGCATGCGAGCCGGGTCTCGATGCCGTACGTCAACCACCGCTGGCTCGGGGGGCTGCTGACGAACTGGCGCACGATCTCCGAGCGCATCGGCTACCTGCACGATCTCCGGCGGCTCAAGAGCGAGGGTCAGCTCGCGCTCTTGCCTCCGAAGGAACGCATCGCGCTCGAGGCCGAGCTCGAGAAGCTCGAGGCCAACCTGGGCGGGGTCGCCGACCTCAAGCGGCAGCCCGACGCCGTGTTCGTGATCGACCTGAAGAAGGAGCAGCTCGCCGTGCGTGAGGCGAGGCGACTCGGGGTTCCGGTCATCGGGCTCGTGGACACGAACGCCGACCCGGACGAGGCGGACTTCGTGATCCCGGGCAACGACGACGCGATCCGCTCCTGCAACCTTGTCACCAGAGTCATCGCCGACGGCATCGCGGCCGGAAGGGACAAGATCACGCCTGCTGAGCTCACGGCCGAGCTAACAGCCGAGCTCACGGCCGAGCCGGAGGCTGCAGAGGCTCCCCCCGAGGAGACCGCCGCAGCCGAAGCTCCCGAAGAGCCCGCCGAGCCGCAGCCAGAGGAACAGACGGCGCATGCCGCCGTCGCGGAAGGGAGCGAGGCGCAGTGAGCGTCATCTCGGCGAGCCTGGTCAAACAACTCCGCGACGTCACGGGAGCGGGGATGATGGACTGCAAGCGCGCGCTCGAGGAGACGGGTGGAGACCTCGACGCAGCTCGCGTCCTCCTGCGCGAGCGGGGACTCGCTTCGGCGGGGAAGAAGGCCGAGCGCACGACGTCGGATGGTCTCGTCGGATACATCGTCTCGAACGGGGCCGGAGCCATCCTCGGAGTCGGCTCCGAGACCGACTTCGTCGCGAAGAACGCCGAATTCCAGGCCTTCGCGGAGAAGGTGCTTCGTGCGGTCCACGCCGAGGGCGAGTCGACGGTCGAGAAGTTCGAGCCCGAGCGCCTGGAGCTGATCGGCAAGCTCGGCGAGAACATCGTGATCGTCGGCGTCGCGCGCTTCGAGTCGTCGAACGGCCATGTCATCGGCGGCTACGCGCATCCGCCCGCGAACAAGATCGGCGTCCTGGTCGATCTCTCCGGAGGAACGCCCGAGCTCGCACGCCAGCTCGCAATGCACATCAGCTGGGCGGCTCCCGAGTGGAGGACGAAGGCGGACGTGCCGGAGGCGATCGTCGCTGCCGAGCGGGAGATCTTCATGCGCAGCGACGAGGTGCAGTCGAAGCCCGAAGCGGCACGTGAGAAGATCGTGGACGGCATGCTGGCAAAGCGCTTCTTCGCCGCCACCCCGGGAGGGGTCTTGCTCGAGCAGCCCTGGATCTCGGAGCCGGCGAGGACGGTCGGGAAAGTCCTGGAGGAGGCCGGAGCCACGATCGAGCGATTCACGAGGATCGCGGTCGCGGGGTGACAGTCCAGCAGCAGGAGCTCGCGGAGAAAACCCCCGCCAATCCGGGATCCGCGTTCCACCGGGTCCTCCTGAAGCTCTCGGGAGAGGCGCTGCTCGGCGAACGCGAGTACGGCATCGACCCGGGGAAGGTCGCGGAGATCGCAGAGGAGGTCTTCGGCGTTCACGACGCGGGCACCGAGCTCGCGATCGTGGTCGGGGCCGGAAACATCTACCGCGGGATCGAGGCGGCCGCGGACGGCATGGATCGAGCGACCGCGGACTACGCGGGCATGCTCGCGACGCTCCTGAACGCGCTCACGCTTCAGGACGCACTGGAGAAACGCGGCGTGCACATCCGCGTACAGTCCGCGATCGCGGTGTCAGAGGTCGCCGAGCCCTACATACGTCGCCGGGCGATCCGTCACCTCGAGAAGGGGCGAGTCGTCATCTTCGCCGCCGGGACGGGCAACCCGTTCTTCACGACCGACACCGCGGCTGCGCTCCGGGCGCTCGAGATCGGAGCCGAGGCGATTCTCATGGCCAAGAACGCCGTCCACGGTGTCTATGACGGAGATCCCAGGGTCGACGCGGACGCGCAGTTCATCCCGGAGCTGACCCATCTGGAGACGATCGAGCGAGGCCTGAAGGTCATGGACACGACCGCGCTCTCGCTCTGCATGGACAACCGGCTCCCGATCCACGTCTTCAAGCTCGCGGAGGGGAACATCCGCAGGGTCGCGGCCGGCGAGCGCGTGGGCACGATCATCTCGACCCCCGAGCAGTAGACGAGGAGGGCGACAGTGTGAGCGCGATCGATGACTTCCTCGCGGATGCGAAGCGGCGCATGGACAGGTCGATCGAGGCGACCCACCAGGAGTTCAACAGCATCCGTACCGGCCGCGCTTCGCCTGGGCTCCTCGACCGCATCGCGATCGACTACTACGGCACGCCGACTCCGCTCAAGACGCTGGCATCGATCGCCGCGCCGGAGCCGCGCATGCTGACCGTGCAGCCCTTCGACCCGGGCTCGATGAAGTCGATCGAGCGCGCAATCCAGGAATCCGACCTCGGGCTCACGCCCTCGAACGACGGAAAGCTCATCCGTCTGCCTATCCCGGCGTTGACCGAAGAGCGGCGGAAGGAGCTCGTCAAGGTCGTTCGCCGGGTCGGAGAGGAAGGCAAGGTGGCGATCAGAAACGTCCGTCGCGACGTCCTGCACCATCTCCGCGAGCTCGTCACGAAGGGCGAGGTGGGGGACGACGAGGAGCGGCGAGCCGAGCAGCAGGTGCAGAAGCTCACGGACGAGCACACGAAGTCGATCGACGACCTCCTGAAGGTCAAGGAGGCGGAGATCATGGAGGTGTGAGCGCCTCGCAAAACGGCGCGCGCGACGATTCGGGCCGAGCCCGGAGCGTGGCGATCATCATGGACGGGAACGGGCGGTGGGCGGCGGGCCGCGGCCTTTCGGTTGCCGAAGGGCACCGCGAAGGTGCACGTGCGCTCAGGCGGACGGTCGAGGCGGCCATCGATCTGGGCGTCGAGTCGCTCGCCGTGTACGCCTTCTCGACCGAGAACTGGGCCCGTCCCGCGGAGGAGGTCGGGGCTCTGCTCGAGCTGCTCGACGAGACGATCGAACGAGAGCTTCCCGATCTCGCGAAGCAGGGGGTGCGTACGCGATTCTTCGGTCGTCGGGACCGGATCCCGGAGGCGTCCCGCGAGAAGATGGCGGAGCTCGAGCGCGAGACGGCCGCGAACGTGCGCCTGCAGCTCTGGATCGCTTTCGACTACGGCAGCCGCGGGGAGCTCGTCGAGGCCGTGCGGCGCCTGGTCGCAGACCAAGTCCTGCCGGAAGACGTGTCGGAGCAGACGCTTGCGGAGCGCTTCTACGCGCCCGAGCTGCCCGATCCGGACCTCGTGATCCGCACCTCGGGCGAGCAGAGGCTCTCGAACTTCCTGCTCTGGCAGTCCGCATATTCGGAGCTCGTCTTCACGGAGACGCTCTGGCCAGACTTCGGGAAGGACGCCCTCGGTGCGGCCCTCGATGAGTACGCGCGCCGCGCGCGCCGCTACGGAGCCCGGTGACGGCATGACCGAGCCCAGGCTCGAGCCGGCGCTGGTGCTCCTCGGCGCGGAGCCGGCGTGAGCACGTTCTGGTCGCGGATCGTCTTCTCGATCCTCCTGCTGCCGCTCGTGATCGGGGTCGTCTACCTCGGCGGCTGGTGGCTGTTCGGGCTGTCCGTCGTCGCCGGGACGATCGCCCTGCACGAGCTCTACACGCTCGCCCGCGAGCTCCGGCCGCTCGTGTTGGCCGGCTACCTCGGGTTCGTGCTGGTGCTCTTCGGCGCGCAGCTCGGCGGGCTTCCCTGGATGGCAGGAGGGATCGTGGCCACGCTCCTCTTCTCGTTCCTCTTCTTCGGCCTCTCGCATGAGCGGCCCTCCGCGACGGGATCCTTCGGCGTCACGGTTCTCGGAGTGGTCTGGGCGGGAGGCGGCCTCGGCTTTCTCCTGCTCCTGCGCGACATTCCGGATCACGGCTTCTGGGTGGTGATCGCGGTCCTGTTCACGGTGTTCGCCGCCGACACCGCGGCGTATTTCGTCGGAAGAACCCTCGGCAGCCATCGCATGGCGCCCGTGATCTCGCCCGGGAAGACGTGGGAGGGCTTCGCCGCCGGGATCGTCGCCGGCATGCTCGCGGCGTTCCTTGTCCTCTACAAGGATCGCAGCGAGTTTCTCTCCGTCCCCGAGATGCTCGGTCTCGGTGCTGCGGTCGTCCTCGCTTCGGTCGGCGGAGACCTCTTCGAGTCGGCAGTGAAGCGCGACCTGAGCGTCAAGGACTCTGGACGGCTGTTGGGCGGCCACGGAGGGATGCTCGACCGTCTGGACGCCTTGCTCTGGGCCGGCCCGGCGGCGTTCTACGTTGTTCTGGCATTCGGAGCGAGTTAAGGGCCTCGCGGGCGGTGTTGGCGCCCTGAGCCTCGCGATTAGCCTTCGGGTGTGAAGAAGCGAATTGCCCTCCTCGGCGCGACCGGCTCGATCGGTTCGCAGGCACTCGAGATAGTCGGTGCGAACCCGGACCTCGAGGTATGCGCGCTCGCCTCCAGATCCCGGCCGCTCGACGAGCTCGCCCGGGCGCGGGGAGTGAAACACTGCCAGGTCGGAGGCGACCTCACGAGCCTTCTGGACGACTCGGAGCCGGACGTCGTTCTGAACGCAGTAGTCGGCTTCGCGGGCGTCGGCGCCACCCTCTGGGCCCTCGAGCGAGGGGTCACGCTCGCTCTCGCGAACAAGGAGAGCCTGGTCGCGGCCGGCGACCTCGCCCTGACGGCATGGAGGCGAGGAGGCGGTCTGCTCCTCCCGGTCGACAGCGAGCACTCGGCCGTCTTCCAGTGCCTCGAGGGGCGGGCAGCCGAGACTGTCGACTCGCTCGTGCTCACGGCCTCGGGCGGCCCCTTCCGAAACCGTCCGCTGGACGAGCTCGTATCCGTGGGCGTGGACGAGGCCCTTGCTCATCCGACCTGGTCGATGGGCCCGAAGGTCACCGTGGACTCCGCGACGCTCGCGAACAAAGGACTCGAGCTGATCGAGGCGCATTACCTCTTCGGTCTTCGCTACGAGAGGATGGAGGTCGTCGTTCACCCGAGCTCGGTCGTCCACTCGCTCGTCCGGTTCCGCGACGGGGCCGCGCTCGCGCATCTCGGGTATCCGGACATGCGCGTCCCGATCTCGTTCGCGCTCACCTATCCGGACCGGCGGCCGACACCTGTTCGGCAGCTCGATCTCGCAGCTGGGCTCACGCTCGAATTCGAGGCTCCCGACCCGGAGCGCTTTCCGCTCCTTCCCCTCGCGCGGGAGGCCGGCGTGCGAGGTGGAACGTTCCCGTGCGCGTTCAACGCCGCGAATGAGGTTGCCGTGTCCGCGTTCCTCGCCGGTCGCATCGGCTTCCTGGACATCGCGTCGCTCGTCGCGGATGCTCTGTCGAAGGTGGACGGTATGCCCGCACGAGATGTCGAGGAGCTCGTAGAGGCGGACGCGAGCGCACGCCGAACCACCGAGGGCGCGTTGGCACCGGTATGAGCAACGCTCGCCTTCGGCTCGCGTTCACGGGGGCAACCATGTTCCCCCACGCATTTCCGCGACCGGAATTCGCGCGAGCGAATTCCGGTCTTGCGCGAACGCTGTGCTCCCCCCTTCTCGAGAACGTGGGGAACCTCCCGGTTCCCCACACTCCTCCACACGCTCATCGGCCGGAGAGCGGCCTATGAGCATCGCGATCGCGATCCTCGGTCTCGGCCTTCTCGTCCTCGTCCACGAGGCGGGGCACTTCTTCGCATCTCTCGCGGTCGGCTTGCGCCCGCGGCGTTTCTACCTCGGGTTCCCGCCCGCGCTCGTGAAGGTGAAGCGGAGAGGAATCGAGTACGGAATCGGCGTGGTTCCTCTCGGCGGCTTCGTGACCATCCCTGGGATGCACCGCCCGATCTCACACGACGCCGAACGCCGCTTCTCCCGCGCGGTGTCCGAGGTCCCGGCTCTCGCAGGCCCCTACGATCGGGTGCGCCGCGCGCTCGACGGCGAGGACACCGACGCCGCGCTCGCCGCGGTCGACGAGCTCGAGCAGGCGCTACGCGAGAGGCGGCTCTCCCCGGAGGCCGCTTCGTCGGCGGGGCGCGGCCTGACCGAGCTCCGGGACGCTCTCGGGCCCGATGCCTACTGGAAAGCCGCGACCTGGCGGCGGCTCGTCGCAATCCTCGCCGGCCCGGGAGCCAACGTCCTCCTCGCCATCGTCCTCCTCACGGTGCTCTTCATGACGGGCTCCGTGAAGCCCTCGCGGATCGTCGCGGGCGTCGAGAGCGGCTCGCCCGCTCAGAAGGCAGGGATCCAGGCGGGCGATCGCGTCGTGGCTATCAACGGCGCTCGGGTGACGGCCGAGAATCTCCCCGACGCGATCGTCGAGTCGCACGGGCGCCCGCTCACGGTCACGATCGAGCGCGACGGTCGAACGCACGTCCTCCCCAAGGTGACGGCGATGAAGACGCCGGAGGGCTACCGGCTCGGGATCGTCCGTAAGGGCGTCGGCGTCGGTCCGGGCGACGCCTTCGTGAGGTCCGTCAAGTGGACCGGGATCATCACGAAGGAGATGGGCGTCTCGCTCGGCCATCTCGCGCAGGGCCAGGGACGCAAGGACGTGTCGAGCCCGATCGGCATCGTCCAGGGCTCCGCCGACGCGGTCAAGCAAGGCACCTCGAGCTACCTCTGGGTGCTCAGCCTGGTCTCGCTCTCGCTGGCCCTCCTCAACCTTCTCCCTCTGCTGCCGCTCGACGGCGGACACATCCTCTTCACGCTCATCGAAGGCGCGCGCGGACGCCTCGTGCGGAGGGAGATCTACGAGCGCGTCTCGTTCGTCGGGCTCGCGCTCGTCCTCCTGCTCTTCTTCCTCGGGCTCTCGAACGACATCAGCGGCCTCTCGTAGCGACCTCTTTACACTGACCGCAGTGGCGAGCGAGGTTCAGATCGACGTCGGGGGCGTGCCGATCGGCGGCGGTGCGCCCGTGGCTGTGCAGTCGATGACGCTCACGAAGACGCACGACGTCCAGGCGACCACCGCGCAGATCGCCGCTCTCGCCTCCGCCGGCTGCGAGCTCGTTCGGGTCGCCGTCCCGAAGACGGAGGACGCGGAGGCACTGCCGCTGATCGTGCGCCTCTCGCCGGTCCCCGTCATCGCCGACATCCACTTCAACGCCTCGCTGGCGCTCAAGGCGATCGACGCCGGTGTCGCCGCCGTCCGCATCAATCCGGGAAACATCGGCGGCCCGGAGAAGGTCGAGCAGGTGGTCCGCGCGGCCAAGCGGGCGGGGATTCCGATGCGGATCGGCGCGAACTCGGGCTCGCTGCCGAAGCATCTTCTCGACCTCGCTCAGAAGGACCAGGCCGACGCGCTCGTCGCGGCCGCCCTCGAGGAGGTCGAGCTCCTCGAGAAGCTCGGCTACCGGACGTTCAAGATCTCGGTCAAGGCGACGCACGTGCCGACGATGATCCGCGCCTACCGGATGCTCTCGGAGAAGGTCCCATACCCGCTGCACCTGGGGGTCACCGAGGCGGGCACCGAGTTCGCAGGCGGGATCAAGAGCGCGGTCGGCATCGGCTCTCTTCTCGCCGACGGTATCGGCGACACGCTTCGTGTCTCGCTCACGGCCGATCCGGTGAAGGAGGTCGAGGTCGCGTGGGAGATCCTGAAGGCGCTCGGTCTGCGCGAGCGCGGCCCGGTGATGATCGCCTGCCCGTCATGCGGACGGGACAACGTCGGTGTCGAGACGCTCGCACGGGTCGTCGAGGAGCGGTTGCTCACCTATCCGCAGGCCTTCGAGGTCGCGGTCATGGGGTGCGCGGTGAACGGACCCGGCGAGGCGGGCGACGCCGACTTCGGGATCGCCGGCGGTCGCGACGTCGGCTTCATCTACGCGCACGGTCGGGTGCTGAAGAAGGTCTCGTCAGACATCCTCGTCGACGAGCTCTTCCACGAGATCGACGCGTGGCTCGACGCCGGGATGAAGCGACCGATGCGGCTCAAGATGGCGAAGCCGGCTGCGCTCGCCATGGCCGAGGCATCCCTTATTCCACTCGGCGACTAGTACTGCGCCAGACCGGGAATCCGCAGGAGCAGATTCCCGGTCGCGCGAGAACCCCTGAAGACGGTGTCTTCGCTGCCTTGTCGCCCCCGTCTCCGACATCGTTAGCCTTCGCGCCTCATGGTCGCCCGGCAGTCACAACTGTTCATTCCCACTCTGCGCGAGGATCCCGCGGACGCCGAGGCCGTCTCGCACAAGCTGCTCGTGCGCGGCGGCTACATCCGCCAGGTCAGCGCAGGCGTCTGGACCTTCCTGCCGCTCGGTTGGCGGGTACACCGGAAGGTGGAGCAGATCGTCCGCGAGGAAATGGACGCGATCGGCGGGCAGGAGATGCTGATGCCCGTGCTGACGCCGGTGGAGCTGTGGGAGACGACCGGGCGCGTGTCGATTCCGGAGTTGTTCCACCTGGAGGACCGCTCGGGCCGTCGCTTCATCCTCCCGTTCACGCACGAGGAGACCGTGACCTTCCACGCCCGCGAGATCAAGAGCTATCGCGAGCTTCCGAAGATCCTCTACCACTTCTCGGTGAAGGACCGGGACGAGCCGCGACCGCGGGGAGGTCTGCTGCGGGTGCGCGAATTCATCATGAAGGACGCCTACTCCTTCGACCGGGACGAGAAGGGCGTGCTGAGCAGCTTCGAGGCGCACCGCGAGGCCTACAAGAAAATCTTCGCGCGCTGCGGGCTCGAGACCTACGACGTCCAGGCGGAGAGCGGGGTCATGGGCGGCAAGTTCAGCGTCGACTTCCTGGCGCCGTCCGGCTCCGGCGAGAACACGCTCGTGACATGCGAGAACGGCGACTACGCGGCGGATCTCGAGGTGGCGCGGGCAGTTCCGCGGGAGCCGCGCTTTCCGGAGCGACTCGATGCGCCGACGGAGGTCGAGACGCCCGGCGTGGCGACGATCGAGGCGCTGGCCACCCTTCTCGGCATCGACGATGCTGCGACCTCGAAGGCGATGCCGGTCGTAACCGAGGGCGGCACCCTCGTGCTCGCGCTCGTCCGCGGCGACGACCGCCTGAGCGAGACCAAGCTCTACGACGCGCTGCGCGGGGCGTCGCGGCCGGCGACGGGCGAGGAGATCCGAGCGGCATTCGGAGCCGGTGGCGGCTCCCTCGGTCCCATCGGGTTCGAGGGGGAGGTCGTCGCGGACGAAGCGCTTCGCGAGGGGCAGTTCGTGGCCGGGGCGAACCGCGACGGCTGGCACCTCCGGGGAGTGGAGGCGGGCCGCGACTACGAGCCTCGGTTTGCCGACCTGCGCGAGCCGCGCGAAGGCGACCGCTGCCCCGAATGTGGCGGAGCGCTGCGGTTCCGGACCGCGATCGAAGTCGGCCACATCTTCAACTTTGGCGCGTTCTACTCCGGCCCCCTCGAGGCGACCTTCCTCGACGAGGACGGTTCCGAGAAACCGCTGCTCGGCGGTAGTTACGGGATCGGCCCGGGACGGGTCCTGGCGGCTGCCGTCGAGCAGCACCACGACGAGCGGGGGATCCTCTGGCCCGATGCGATCGCTCCATACGACGCACACGTTCTCGCGCTCCATGGCGGCTCGAGCGAGGTGCTCGGTGTCGCTGAGGAGCTCGCCGCCGGACTCGACGAGGCCGGGCTCGGCGTGATCCTCGACGATCGCGACGAAAGGCCGGGGGAGAAGTTCGCCGACGCCGATCTTCTTGGCTGTCCCGTGCGCGTGACCGTAGGGCGCAAGACGCTCGAGGACGACGCGGTCGACGTTCGCCGTCGAGCCGAGAAGACCGACCTGCGCATAGCCCGGGGAGACGTGCTGAAATGGGTGCAGGACCGTTGATGGCGAAGCGACGCAGGTACAGCGACCAGCAACTGGGTTCGACCATCGAGCAGCTGATGGCGGAGACCGGGACGACGTATCGAGGGCTCGCCGACAAGGCGGGGCTCTCCGCCGGATACCTGAACCACATCGTCCACGGAAACCGGCCCGTCCCCTCGAACGACGTCATCGCGCGCATCGCCGAGCCGCTCGGTGTCGAGCCGGAGCATTTCCGCGAGTACCGCATCCGCGTCATCACGGAGAAGCTCGAGGCCATGCCCGAGCTGATCGACCGGCTCTACCGCCGCCTCGCCTGACGCCGTGTCGGCCCTCGCGAGGAGCCACATCGCGACGCGTCTTCCGGCTGGGAAGCTGGAGCGAGCGAGAGCGTTCTACGCGGAGAAACTCGGGCTCGAGCCGAGCGAGGAGCGGCCCCGGGAGACTGCTCTATCGCTGCGGCAGCGGTGAGTTCGCGCTCTTCGAGTCTGGTGGGAGCTCGCCCGGCACCTTCACGCAGATAGCGTTCGAGGTCGACGACATTGACGCCGTCGTCGCCGAGCTTCGAGCGCGGGCGTCGACAGCTGCGCGTTCGCCCTTCCCGCCCTTGCGGTCGACGGGATCGCCGAGGTCGAGGGCGAATACTCGAGGTCGCGAGCCCGGGCTGGTCGAACTCCTCGGTTCCGCGACAGGGAGGGCAACGTGCTCGGGATCGGTCAGCCTATTCGCTGAGCGGGGCGCTAAGGTGTCGGAGCAACGGGGCGTGGCGCAGCCTGGTTAGCGCGCTAGTCTGGGGGACTAGAGGTCCCGAGTTC
>Ga0137371_10000905_pt1 | contig 22751 bp, 18 predicted proteins | sample SagtaG_7_FD_104919 | JGI IMG/M metagenome (GOLD analysis project Ga0137371, IMG submission 104919) | Vadose zone soil microbial communities from Sagehorn Ranch, Mendocino, California, USA - Sage1_R_40_16 metaG | ecosystem: Environmental > Terrestrial > Soil > Vadose zone | place: USA...
CGGGACGTGTTATTCACCCGGCTCGGGCGCGTGTATTCCGGGGTGCGGCGTACGGCCAACGCCACCACGCGCTTCGACCTGTCAGTCGTGAACGTGCGCGCCAATCAGATCTTCGTCACGGGCGAGGTGACCCAACCCGGGGCGTACCAGATCAGCTCTCTCGGCACGGCGATGACGGCGTTGTACGCCGCGGGTGGCGTGACCGAGCGCTCCGACATGCGCGCAGTGGTGGTGCAGCGTGGCGGCAAGGCGGTTGCCACGCTCGACCTGTACGACTATCTGTTGCGCGGCGACACGCGCAACGACGTGCGGCTCGAGACCGGGGACGTGGTGTTCGTGCCGACGTATCAGACTCGGGCGGAGATATCGGGGGCCGTGGTGCGACCCGGGATCTACGAATTGAAGGGCGGTGAGACGCTGGCGGATCTACTGCATGCGGCCGGGGGATTCCGCGCCGACGCCGCCCTCAAACGGCTGGCGGTGTACCGCCTGCTCCCCGTACCGAGCCGCGGCCCGGGCCGGCCGCCGCGCGCCGTGGTGGATGTCGCGCTGGCGCCGGGCAGTGCGGGCGGCGCCGGAGACCCGATCGGCGGGGTAGCTATCCCCTCGCTGGGGGTGATCGACGGGGACTCGGTGGTGGTCGACTCGGTGCCGCCACTCGACCAGCAGTACTACGTCGCGATCGCGGGGATGGTGAGCAAGCCCGGGCTGTACCCGTGGCGCGAAGGGATTACGCTGCGCGACCTGATGCTGCTGGCGCGGGGGCCGAAGGTCGGGGCGGACCTGCGCGAGGCGGAGATCGCGCGGCTGCCGGCCGATCGCACGCATGGCGAGCTGGCGACGACGCTGCGGGTGCCGCTCGACTCGAGCTACCTGTTCGAGCGTGACTCGACCGGGCGCTACATCGGGCCACCCGGTCTCGCCTTCCCCGGCAAGGGCACGCCGGAGGTGCCGCTCGAGCCCTACGACAACGTGCTGATCTTCCAGCAGCCGGATTTCAACTTCCAGCGGACGGTGGTGTTGCGGGGTGAAGTACGCTATCCCGGGACCTACTCGCTGCGCACCAAGGGCGATCGCCTCGCCGAGCTGATCAAGCGGGCCGGGGGCCTGACGCCGCGGGCGTACGCCCAAGGCATCCGGTTCTATCGGGCGACAGGAACCGCGGGCCGGTTGGACATCGACCTGGCGCACGCGCTGGCCGATTCCGGAGCGCGGGACAACGTGGTGCTGCAACCCGACGACTCGATCGTGATCCCGGAGTTCCTGCCGAGCGTCAAGGTGATAGGCGCGGTCAACTCGCCGGGGAGCGTGCTGTGGCGCAAGGGCGCCGGACTCGATTACTACGTCAATTCGGCGGGCGGGTTCGCGCCCAACGCGGACAAGGGGACGGTAAGCGTACGCTACGCCAACGGGCGGGTGCGTACCCGCGTACGTGCGTTGCTCGTCCACAGCGACCCCAAGCCGGAGCCCGGGTCGGAGGTGTTCGTGCCGATGAAGCTGCAGGGGCCGAGAACGGACATCTTGCCCGTGTTGGCCACGGTCGCCCAGATGATGGCGAGCTTGGTGACAATTATCGTGGTCGCGAAGCGCTGACCGCCGGCAGGCGCCCCGGACCCAGCCACACCGTGCGACGTCGTATCCTGAGCGTGGTGGGCGCACGCCCGAACTTCATCAAGGTTGCGCCGGTTCATCGTGCGCTCGCGCGGTACGCGGACGTCGAATCCCGCGTTCTCCACACTGGCCAGCACTACGACCGGGTGATGAGCGAGGTCTTCTTCGCAGACCTCGAATTGCCTGCGCCCGACGTCTACCTCGGGGTCGGGTCCGGCTCCCACGCCGAGCAGACCGCGGCGGTCATGGTCGCGTTCGAGCGGCATGTTGTGGCCGAACGCCCGGCGTTCGTGACGGTCTATGGCGACGTCAACTCCACGCTCGCGTGCGCGTTGGTGGCTGCGAAGCTCGGGATACCCCTGGCGCACGTGGAGGCAGGGCTCCGCAGTTTCGACCGGACGATGCCGGAGGAGATCAACCGGCTGGTCACCGATGCGCTCGCCGACGCGCTGTATGTGTCCGAGCCGTCCGGGCTCGAGAACCTCCGCCGGGAGGGCCGGGGGGAGGGCGCTGCCGTCCACGTCGGCAACGTGATGATCGATTCGCTGGTGCGGCATCTCGACCGTGCCCTCGAGCGCGTCACGCGAACGCGCTTCGGGCTGGATCCTCGCGCCTACACCGTCGTCACACTGCATCGGCCCAGCAACGTGGATGAGGCGCGGCGCCTCGGTACCATCGTGGACATGATCATTACGATGGCAGAGCGGGCGACGGTGGTCTTCCCGGTGCATCCTCGCACCCGCAACGTGCTGGAGCATACAAACCTCGGTGGTCGTCTCGCGGGGCACCGCCGCGTCCATCTCACCGAGCCGCTCAGCTACCTGGACTTCCTCGGTCTCCTGGCGGAGGCACAGATAGTGGTGACGGACTCCGGTGGGATACAGGAGGAGACGACCTACCTCGGGGTGCCGTGCATCACCCTCCGCACCACGACGGAGCGCCCCATCACGGTTGAGGTGGGGACGAACGAAGTGGTCGGCGACGACCCTGCGCGCGCGCTCGCGGCATTCGACCGGGCAATCTCGGGTCGGTGGAAAACAGGGGCGCGTCCGCAGCTGTGGGACGGCTGCGCGGCGGAGCGAATCGCAGCGGACTTGGTGGCTCGCCTCGGCGCGGGTTGACTACCGCCCCCGGCGTCGGAATGGGCCCTTGCGCAGGTCGGCGAGCAGTGTCTGCCGCAGCGCCACGAACTCCTGATAACCGGCCGACCCCTCCTGCCGCTGTCCGGCTACGTACTCGAGGAAGAAGGCGACTCCGAGGGCGATGAACATCCCCGCGAACAACGCCAGGACCATGTTCCGCACTGTTCCGCGGGGCTTGGGCTCCACGAAGCCATCGGGCCGGTCCACGACGGTGATCAACGGCGTGTTGCGCACCTCCTCGACCTTGGCCGCTTCGTAGCTCTGCGCGAGGCTGAGGTAGACTTGTTGCCGCAGACTCACCTGCCGCTGTAACCGTTGCTCCTCGGCGGCGAGTTGCGGGGAATCGGCGTAGCGCCGGTTGCGCGCAAGGAAACCCGCCAGCGCCTCTTCCGCGCTCGTCAAGTCGTTCTTCACCTCCGCCAGCCGCTGCTCGACGAACTCGCGCTCCGCCCGCGCCTGCGTTTGTCGCCGCCTCAGGTTGTAGTCGTTCAACAGCTCCAAGAGGCGATTCGCGATCTGCGCGGACAGGTCCCGGCTCCTCGTGTCGACCTGGAACCGCACGAGCCCCGTCACCCGATCGGTGCTCACCGTCACGATGCGGCGCAGCGCCTTCACGGCCTGGGCGATCGCGGCGTCGCGGTCCGGCTTGCGGATCCTGAGATACGCGATCAAGTCGCCGGTGAACGGGTCGCCGCCGGACAGGTGGTATGTGGTGGTCGCGACTTCGCGCAGCACGTCCCGGGTCTGCAGCAGGTCCGCGTAGAACTGGGGCGCGCTCGTACTCGCCGCTTTTACGGTCAGGCCGAATTGGCTTGCCAGCTGTCCCAGCTGCGACTGCTGCACCCCGCTCTCCTGTTGGATGAAGCTCGCGCTCGCGGTGTACTCGCGCGGCCATACGAGCGACCACGTACCCACCACCACGGCCAGCGCCACGGGCAGCGCGAACAGGAAGCGCCGACGCCGCAGCAGCACGTTGAGGTAAGTCCACAACGACACTTCCTCCTGGATCGCCGCGCCGCTCATCCTACCTCCTCACCCAACGATTCGCCCAGGCTGTCAACGCGAACAGGCTCCACAGCACGTCGGTCCGGGATGAGCGCCCCGCGAGGAAGGCCAGCCACACCTCCTGCGCCCTGGCGGGAGCAATCCCCAACTGCTCGAGCACCGGACTGGAAAGCGCCGCGGTCATCCGGTCACGCAGGGGCCCAAGGAACCAGTCACCGAGCGGCACGCCGAACCCCATCTTCGGCCGCTCGAGCAGCCTGCGTGGTACCCGGTCGTAGAGCACCTGCCGCAGCAGCCACTTGCTGGTGCCGCCGCGCCACTTCATACGCAGCGGCAGCCGCAGGCCGAACTCGGCGATCCGATGGTCCAGGAAGGGGGCCCTGGCCTCGAGCCCCACGGCCATAGATGCGCGATCCACCTTGGTCAGGATATCCTCGGGAAGGTAGGTGGCCAGATCCAGCAGGGGCGGTCGTTCGGTGGCCGGCAGCGTGGCCACTCGGTCCTCAATCTCACGATACGTCTGGCTCGCGACCGGCGGGCGGCCGGTGAGCGCCTGGACCTCCCAGGGCATCCACCAAGTGATGAAGCGGCCGTAGACATCGCTCGAGTCCTGCCGCAGCAGCTCCCCGGCTCGGCGCCAGCGCCGGCTCCGCGCGGCCCCGACAACGGCGGCGACCGCGTGACGGATCACCGGCGGCGAGCGCAACAGCCAACCGTATTGCGCCAGCGCGTGGTAGCGCGGGTAGCCGAAGAACAGCTCGTCGGCTCCGTCGCCTCCGAGGGCGACCGTCACATGCTCGCGAGTGGTCTTCGAGACGAGGTGGGTCGGTAGCGCCGAGGAGTCCGCGAAGGGCTCGTCCAGGAACTCGGGAAGACGGTCCACCAGATCGAGCAGCTGGAGGCCGCCGCACGTCTCCTCGTGGTGCACCGTGCCGAGATGGCGCGCCACGGCGGCGGCCTGGTCTGCCTCGTTATACGCGGGGTTCTCAAAACGGATCGTGAACGTCTTGACGGGATCGTCGCTCACCTCGCGCATGAGCGCCGCGACCAGGGACGAATCAATGCCGCCCGACAGGAACAGCCCGAGCGGGACATCGGAGATGAGCCGGTGCCGCACCGAGTCCTTGAGCAGCTCGATGAGCTGCTCCTTCGCCTCACCATCGCCGCGCGGGCCCTGCGGGGCAAGCGCGATCTCGATCGGATCCCAGTACCGCGCGATCGAGAGGCGATCGCCCTCCAGCACCGCATAATGCGCCGGCGGTAGCTTCCGAGCGGCCCGGAAGATCGAGTGTGGGGACGGGACATATCCGTACCGGAGATAGAGCGACAGCGCATCGGGGTCCACGTCCCTCGGGAACACCGGGTCCACGAGAAGGGCTTTGAGCTCGGAGGCGAAGGCGAGCCGCCCCTGGCGCTGCGAGTAATACAGGGGCTTCTTCCCCAAGCGATCCCGCGCCAGGACCAGGCGTCGCGCCGCCGCGTCCCACAACCCGAAGGCGAACATCCCCACGAACCGCTGCAGGCAGGCGATACCCCAGCGCGCGTAGGCGGCGAGCACGACTTCCGTGTCGGTATCAGACTTGAAACAGTAGCCCGCGCCTTGCAGCTCTTTCCGCAACTCGAGGAAATTGTAGATCTCGCCGTTGAAGGTGATGGTCAGCCGCCCATCGGCGGAGTGCATCGGGCCCCGGCCGAGGGGCGACAGGTCCAGGATGGACAACCGCCGGTGCGAGAGGTACACCAACCCTTCGGACGACGCCCAGACGCCTGAGTCGTCGGGGCCGCGGTGCGCCAGCGCGTCCGCCATCCGGCGCACCAGCGCCCGGATGGCTTCCCGCTCACCGGGTGCGTGGGAATCGACGATGCCGGCGATGCCGCACATGGCAGGCGCTAGTCCGTCATGCGGGTGAAGAGCGCGAGCGTCGCCGCCTCGATCTCCGCCGGCGGGAACGTCTCCGCGAGCTTGCGGTAGTTGCGTTCGCCGAAGCGCCGGCGCTCCTCCGGATGACGGATGAGAAACTCGATCCGGTCGGCGAAGCGACGGGCGTCGCGCGAGTCGACCACGAACCCGCCCTCTCCGTCCCCCACCAGCCAGGCTTGGTCGCCCCAGGGGCTCGCGACGATCGGCAGCCTGGCTCGCATCGCCTCGAGAACGGCGTTCGGGCAGCTCTCCATCAAGGACGGGAACACGAATACGTCGCTCAGCGTCAGGATCTTGTCCACGTCGCGGCGCAGACCGGCAAAGACCACTTCCTGCTCGAGCCCCGCGTCGCTGATGCGGCTGAGCAGGCTGCCGTCGTCGGGCAACTCCCCTACGAGAAGGCAGAAGAACTGCAGCCCGTTCTGCTTCAGGATGCGCAGCGCCGGGATCAGCAGCTCGTGGCCCTTGACCGGTCGCACGTTTGCCACGTAGGTGATGACCGGCGCCTGGGACGGCAGCACGAGGTCGGGGCCGCGGCCCAGTCGGCGAGGGATAGTGAGCGGCGCCCCGTCGACGGCAACCTCGCGTGAACGCACGAAGCTCTTGAGATAAATGATCTTGGATGGGGGGAACCCGCGCGCCGTCAGGTACGCCGCGACGAACTGCGAGTTCGTGATGTATCCCTCGAGCAGCGGCAGCGTGAGCCGATCCAGTAGGATCCGGTGCCAGCCGACCGAGCGCGTGTTGGTCAGGCCCCGGTTGGTGCCCCACCGCCTCACCGCGGGGAAAAACAGTTTGAGCCACACGCGCCATTTCACGTTCACCTTGAGACCGTACAGGAACGCCGCCCTCGGGCCAACCTGACGGATCCAGGCGCGCAGGCCTCGCGAAGGCCACAGTCGGTCCTGGCGATGCAGATGCGGCAGCCGCTCCTGTCGGTACAGATCCAGCACTGGCCCGGGGTCGCAGTCGAACAACGCGATCACGTCGAAACCCCTCGAGCGCAGCCAGCGCGTCATTTCGAACGTCTGCAGCTCCGTCCCCCCGATCTTCGCGCTTCCCGACACGAACAGCAGGGTGCGAGCGTGCACGGGTCGTGCGTCCACCCTTCCCGCCATGGTCACGTCTTGAGCCTCAAGTGCATGATCGCGCCGAAGATCAGCAGCGTGAACGCGCTCATGGAGACGAGGTCCAGGTATACGGTGCTGACGACGAGGAGGAACCCGCCCAGCAGACAGGCATGGCGCACCTCCCACTCGGGCGCGGCGACCACCAGCCGCTGCATACGGCCGAGCAGTCGCCACACGATCACGCCAAACGCCAGGACGCCGACAAACCCCGCGTTCTGGGCGAACACCTGGAGCAAGGTGCCTCCTCCTGTTGTCGAGACGCCAAACACACGCAGAAAGCGCTCGTTGTCCAGGTTCATGATTCCCCGGCCGAGCGGAAAGAGCAACAGTCCGCGCGGGCTGCTGAGGTAGGTGGTGAGGTATTCGGCCACGAGCGCCGGTCCTTTCCCGACGATGTCGTACAGCGTGACCGGCGCAACGTCCGGATCTCCCACGTAGCCCTGCGCGACCGCCAGCTCGGCCAGCGTCTGGAAGTCGCTACGACGCCCGATCACCACAAACGCCGCGACGAGCAGCGCGACGCCGCCGAGAAGGATACCGACGTGCACAGCTCTGAAGCGCCGCCAGAACCACGTCTGCGACGACCAAGCCAATCCCACCGCCACCGCGCCGCAGGCCGCGAAGATGTATCCGTGCAGCGAATGGGTCCAGAAGAGGGCACCGCCCATGAGGCTCAGGGCCGCCACACCCCGCCACCGCTGGCCACCGGTCCAGGCGCTCCAGTGCCCGCGGAGATGGCCCAGCTCGAGCATCAGCCCCATCACGAGCTGCACGCCGAGGATCCTTGGCTCCCGATAGAAGAACGTGAACCTGGGAACGTCAGCACCCAGCACGGAGTGGCCTGAGTAGGCGACGGTGAGGTAGTAATTCTGCGCCAGCAGAATGTCGCCGCCCGCGGCGGGCATGAGCACGGTGCGATGCGGCAGCTCCGTCCCGAATACCAGGAACAGCGCGACGAATACCCAAGCGATGGCCGAGACCGCGATGAAGTAGCGCCGCATCAGATCGAAGACGTAGAGCCCAGCCTCTTGCGCGACGCAGCCGATGAACACAGCGACGAGGGCGAACCAAAAGGCGTACTGACCGTACCCTGATAGCACGTTGGTGGGATAATCGGTGTAGATCAGCCCCATGATGAGCCCCTGAGCCAGCACGACGACCCACAGAAACACCACGACGGGATCTACCGCGGACGGCTGCCTGACATGGGGCCGAGCCAGTCTCACGGCGACGAGAACCGCCGGAACGAGGAAAATGGGAGCGCGAGAGAGCAGCGACGCCCCGAACTCGCTGGAGCTGAAGAACAGGACGTAGCTCTGCGGCAGGAGAAGGAACGTTGCCACGATCCCCCAGTCCAGCCACGGGCGGCGTCCCGGCCGGGTACCCGCTGTGTCCGTCATGGCACGCCAGTCGGGGCGCACGACTCGCGCCCGGAATTCAACGCGCCTTCCATGATCGAGGTCAATGCTCTCGTGGTCACCGCAATGTCGTACCTGGCTGCCACCCGGTCGAGACCGGCCGGCAGGGCCAACGGCCCGCGGTCGTGTGCGAGCAGCAGCCGTCCGACCGCGTCGGCAATGGCGGCGACGTCGTCCGTCGCCGCGACGGGAAACCCAGCCTCCGAGAGCACGCGAGCGGTCGCGCCCTGCGACGGCGTAAGCCCGAGAATCGGCTTTCGCAACATCAGATAGTCGACCAGCTTCGAGGGTAGAAACACACTTTCACCGGCGGCGGGCCCGTCGATCACGAGCAGCACGTCGGCGCGCGTCGCTTCAATGAGACTCTCGCGTCGGCTCACGGGCGCGGCGATCTCGACCATCGAGTCCAGGCCGAGCGCCTGCACCAGGGGACGGTACCGGTCCGCAAACGGGCCCACCAGCCGGAGCCGGAGCCGGCCAGCGAGCGGGCGCTCACGGTCCAACGTGGCCAACGCCCGCAGCAACGCCACCGGCTCCCGCAAACCGGGATAGAACGCGCCGACATGCGCGAGCAGCAGAGGCCTGGGGCCGCCGGCATCGGATGCCGGCACGGCGGGCAGCCTGGCGAGCACACCTCGGTCATAGCCATGCGGCACGATGCGTGCCTTGCCGGCGAGCGCAGTCGGATATTTCCGCATGACCAGCCGAGCGGCTTCTTCGGTGACGAAGACGACTGCGTCGGAATCCTCGATGATCCGGCGCTCCAGCCGCGCGCACGAGAGACGCTGCAGCGCTGGCGCGCGAGCTCGAAAGTAGGGACTGTCGGTCCAGGGATCACTGAAATGGGCAACCCAGGGAAGTCCGAATTCACGTCGCACCCCCAACGCGACGATATTGCTGACCTGATGGCTCGCCCAGGAGTGCATCACGTCGAAGCGCTCTTGGCGGAGCAGGCGGCGGGCCGCGCGCCGTGCCGGGATGTACCACGCGCATTGCTGCTCGGGGAGCCCCAGGACTCGAAGACCGTACCACAAGGCACGCCGCAACGCCGGGTACCGGGACAGCCAGTGCTCGCAGCCGCCGACACGGATCACCGCCACTGAAGGGGGCACCTCGCCAAGGAGGTCTTGATCCACGGGCTCCGCCGTTCGCGTGGGATCGATGGTCAGCACCGTCACCGCCCAGCCCGAGCGAGCGAGGGCGCGCACCGTAGCCAGCACCAACAGGGATTCGGGGTTGCGCAACGGTGGGAACGCGTACGAGACGAGCAGAAGTCGCTTCATCGAGGCTCGAACTGTGCGACGCCATTCTCCAAGAACCACCGATGGGTTAGGGCCAGACCAGTGGGGAGATCCACGCTGGGCTGGAACCCCAGTCGCTCGCGGATCAGCTGAACATCGGCCCTTCTTCGCTCCACACTGTCCCACTGTCGGCGCGGCTGATGCTCGATCGTCACCTGTCGCCCGCACGTCTTCACGATCAGCTCCGCGAGCTCTCTCACGGACGTTTCCCGACCCGTCCCGACGTTGAACGTCATCCCGATCCCCTCGTCCCGTGTCATGGCGAGTTGCAAGGCCTGTACCGTATCGTCGACAAAGGTGAAGTCGCGCGTTTCCTCGCCGGTCCCAGTGATCGCCAGCGGCTGTCCACGCAGCACCCGGAGCATGAAATTGGGGATCACGTTGCGATACTTGCCCGGATACTCCCCCGGCCCGAAACTGTTGAAGAACCTCAGGATGACCGTCGGGAGGCGGTGATGGCGGTGGAAGAAATTGACGTATTGCTCACCCAACAGCTTGGTGATCGCGTACGGCGTATCGAGAGAATACGTGGATGAATCCTCGCTCGCGACGGGGCCCGTGTTGCCGTACACGCACGAGGACGACGAGTAGATGAACCGCCGCACCGGATAGCGCATGGCGAACTGCAGCAGCTTGAGCGTGCCGATGCCGTTGACGTGCAGGTCCTTCAGCGGGTAGTCGACGGAGTTCTGGTTGGCGAAGTTCGCCGCCAGGTGGAAGATGATCTCCGGTCCGACCGCGAACACCTCCTCCAGAATCTCCTCGTCCGTGACGGACCCGCGCCAAAACCGGACCGGCAGGCCGCGGATGTTGTCGAGCCACCCCGACGATAAATCGTCGAGCACGAACACCTCGTGCTCCCGGCACAGCCCCTGCACGAGGCGGCTGCCGATCGCGCCCGCGCCCCCGGTTACGAGCACTTTGCTCATGAATCGATCTCTCCAAGCACGTACTGGAACGAGGGTGCCGCGAGTGCCGCCAAGGGACGAAGGCCCTCGAAGAACTCCGGCCAGTCGTGCACCTGGGACGGATCGGCGTAGAGGTTCACGAGGCCCACGCGGCCGGCCTCGCTGAAGTGTCGGGCGAGCCTGCCGAGCTGCCGCGTGTAATCCGTCTGGTTGACGCGGCGGCCGGGAGCGAATCGAAACCCCCACGAATCGAGCACCCGGAACGGCTGGTCGTAGCACCCGGTCACGGGCAGCTCGCGCAGTCCGGAGCGCAGCGTCGGCGCGGGACCCAGCCTGAGCCCCAGCGACGGCTCCGACGACGTGGAGAACCGGTAACCGAGCGGCGCCAGCACGCAGTGCAGGTGCTCGAGTTGGCTCCCCCGCCCATAGGTCCCGAAATGTGGAGCGCGAAACCCCGTGGGCGTGCGTCCCAGGATGCCCCGGATCGCGTCGTGTCCACGTCGGATGTCCTCGACCACGGCGTCCGGCGTGAGGCGATCATAGAACACCGTGCCCACGTAGGCGTGGCTCACCCGGTCGAACACCGTATGCTCGCGATACCCATGATTGAGAAACTCCGCGCCGGTGGCGGCGATCGCCCGGTACACGGCCGCGCCCCGTTCCAGCAGCTCTCCCGGCACGGCGTAGACCGGCGTGATCCCGATGTCGTGCAGTCGCTCGTGCACCTGCTCGACGACCCCAATGTCGAGGTCGGTGTCGCAGTCAAACGACAGCAGGAGATAGGCGCGTCCAAAGCCCTGTGCCCGCGCCAGCCGCTGATAGCGGTGATGCAGACCGTCGGGCCGGATCCCGGCGCGCAACCGGTACCAGACGAGCGCCGGATCGGTCATCGCCCTACGAATCCTCGCGAACATCCTCACTCCGTAATCGGTCCGCGGTATCAAGCAGACCACGGTACAGCTTCGCCACACGGGCCTCCATGTGCTCCGGCGCCCAGTGTGCGCGGGCGTACTCAAAGGCGCGACGTCCCAGATTCTCCCGGTAGGGATGGTCCTGGATGAGGCGCCGCACGGCCGCGGCATACGCCGCGGGAGTGTCGTCTACCAGGAGGACCAGGTCATTGCGCAACTCCGGGACCGGCTCTCCCTTCCGCCGGTTGAGGACTACCGGCAGGCCGGTCAACAGAGCCTCGAGGACGGCTTTGCTAATCTCCCAATACTCGGAGTGTACCGCAAACAGGTCGAATTCCGGCAGTCGCCGACACAGCTCGTCGTTCGCCACGGCGCGCCGGAACTCCACGCGGTCGCTCACCCCCGCTACCTCCGCCTCCCGCACGAGCCGAGTGTGGTACGGACCGTCCCCGATCAACGTGAGCTGCACCCCCGGCAGCGCCGCCAGGGCGCGGATGAGGTTCGTCGCGTTCTTCGCCGCGAACTGCCTGCCCACCGACACCATGCGCACGGGGTCGTGGAGGCGGTAGCTCGCTTTCCGCCCGAGGCACATCGGATTGAGCGCGTTGTGCACCACTTCGAAGCGGCTGACACCGACCTTCTGGAGATAGGGTACGATCGGCTCGTAGACGGGCAAGACCAGATCTGCACTGCGCAGGGCAATCCTTTCGACGCTCTCGATCGCGCGCGTGAGTATCAGCTCCTTCAACCCTCGCGCACGCCCGCGCACGTCCTCGTCCGGATTGATGTGCAGGCTCACCACGTACGGAGTGCCCAGGACTCTCCGGATCCGGTAGGCGGCGTAGGCGTTCAAGTGAGCGCCGTAGCACCGCACCAACGACGGTCGGACGCTCCGCGCGAGCTGCACCGCGCCCTCGGCCCAACGTCGGAGCAGCCTCGGGCGCCACCCGAGCGACCTCACCAACGTCCTCAGACCAGCAGGCAGGTTGTGGATGACGAGTGTCGCGTCTCCTACCATTGGCTGGACTGCGGCTGCCTCGGGTCGGTCGTCGTTGATCTCGAGGATATGAACCTCCTCGAACACGTTTCCGGGGTTGTAGTAGCGCTGCGTCACCTCGCCCTTGTGCACCAGGGTTGAGAGGCGATCGGAGATGATGACCAGCAGCCGCCGGGTCATCGGGGTCGCGAACCGAGCAGGGATCGCTGAGCTCCCACTAGGCGGGAGGGCTCGCTGGCCGCGCTTGGCGCTCGGCGAGTGACCGGCGGAACACGTATTGATTGCAGCCGGAGCCGCGTGTAGCGATCATGTTCGTGAGAACAAACCCGGCGTCGCCGTAGAAGCGCAGCACCTGTTCGGGCCGGGCCACCTCGAACGGATACCCCCCGAGCCAATCTACCCAGTCGTGGTAGACCGACATGCCGCGCTTGGTGCGGTACTCCGTGAAGTGCCTGAAGGGGCTCCCAGACGTTATCAGCCCGGCGGCAACGCCCCGCAGCGCAAAGTAGGGCAACATCACCGCGCTCACCAACACCCTGCCCGCTACGCTCGAGCAGTACAAGCGCTTGGTCATGGCCCAAAGGTCCGAGGCTGCGCCCTGGTCGTTGTAAATGGCGATGAAGAGGACGCCCCCTGCTCTCACCGGGATCTGAACGTTGCCCATGGCCTTCCACAGCTCCCCGGTGTGGTGTAGGACACCCCACGAATAGACGATATCGAACACGCCCAAGGATCCGAGGAACTCTCGGTCCAGCACGGAGCCCTCGGCGACATCCCAGTGTAGGTCGCCGGGAAAGTACCGGGACTTCAGCTCGAGCGTGCACGCGACGGACACAGGGTCATAGTCGAACGAGACGACCCTGGCCCCGAGGCGCCGCGCGGCCAGACTGAAGAGTCCGCTCCCGGAGCCGATGTCGAGGAAGCTCACGCCGGCGAGGCTGCCCGTCCGGAGCATGTCGGCGAGCGACCGCTCTGCCTCGCGCACGCGCTCCTCGGTCAAACTCGAGATGAAGGACTGCCAGTTCTTGCCGAACTCGAACCTCGGCGTGCTCCTCACGCAATTCCTTCGTCGATCGTCTCGCGGCGAGCTGATTCCAGCGGCTGGAGCCAGCTGCGATTCGCCGCAAACAAGCCGGCTGACCTTTCCTCAGGGAGGAAGATCGCATCCGCGGTCGCTGCCACCCGATACCCGACGTAGCCCAGGTGCCGCCACAAGGCGATCACTTCTCTCTCGGAGGCTTGGCTCCTCCTGAGCAGGTCGTCTCTGAGCTCCATGACGACCAGGGGCCGGAGTGTCCCCAATGTTTCCTGGGCACCTTGGAGGAAGCGATACTCGCCCCCTTCGATGTCGACCTTGACCAAGTCCAGGCGGTCGATGCCGTGCTCCCGAGCGTAGCGGTCCAGGGTGGTCACCTCAACGTCTACCACCACGACCGCGGCCCGCGGATCCGACATCAGGTATCCACTGGCTCCGAGGTACGCCGGCATGCTCCCCACGCCGGAAAAATCCGAGAGGGCGACCGGAGCCACGGTGACGTTCGCTGCGCCGTTGATGGCGATGTTCTTCCGCAGGGCACCCAGGATTCGAGCGTCGGGTTCGAAGGCGTGGATCCTGCAGCGGGGGTAGGTCTGGGCCACTTTCAGACAGTAGAAGTAGCCATTGTTGGCCCCCACGTCGAAATAGACTGCCTCGTTGCTGAGATGGCGCCGCACGAACTGCTCGAGGTTGGGTGTGGGCGCTCCCGCCTTGAACTCCAGGTTCTGACCGTCGCCGGGGGTGTACTGCGGGTGCACGGTGTTGTAGAAGACCAGAATGCCGTCCGGCATGCGCAAGTAGTAATCGCCTTCGTCCGTCATGAGCCCGCCGACGAGCCCTTCTCGCGTCACCAGCGCGGACAGCATCTTGAGCACCTTGGTCAGTCGATAGCGAGTGAACCCCTTCTCGTCCGCAAAGCGGAGGACCAGAGAGCCGTAGATCGCCCGGCTCACGGCGTACAGCAGGCGGTTGCGCCGGATCCACTTCTTCAGGAAATCCAGCATGGTCACACGGCCCTACTCGCGTGCAGGGGCCGCGGCGCGCAGGCCCAACGCGCGAGCCGCCAACCGCACTTCGGGTGTGCCCAGCTCTCGAAACAACACCAGCATCCCCCCATACACCAGGCCGAACACGACGACACTCGCAACAACCGTCTTCGAAGTGGGCGGCAAGAATCGCCCGAGCAGCACAACTCCCGCGACCGCGAGCAGTGCGCTGATCCCCGCCTTGATCGCCACGTCGAAGCGGTAGTGGCTCGTCAGCGGGTAGAACGCGCAAGCCTTGCGAAAGATCGCTGCCTCCAACAACACGAAGGTCACCAGGCTCACGAAAGCTGCGCCCAGCAGGCCGAGCACCGGGACCACGAAGACGTTCGCCATGAGGTTGACGGCACCCAGCGCAAACCAGGCGTTCCGCACGAATACAACCTCATCGACGCACAGCAGGCTATAATGCGCGATCGCATTCCACTGGTCCAGGAACGCGGCCGCCACGATCATTGCCACCAACAGGCCGCTCACCCGCACGCCCTCGCCGCCCATGAGGATCAAGAGCGGATTGGTAAGAGCCACAAGGAGGAACCCCGCCGGCACGAGCACCAGAGTGGCATAGCGGTGAAACGTCCGAATGCAACGCCCCACCGCGTCGCCGTCCCCCGAAGCCACCGCCGTCATCAGGCGCGGGTACAAGGGAAGGTTGAGAGGGCCGTTCACGGCGATCAGCAACGAGGCGAAGGTGTACACCGCGCTGTAGCGGCCGAGCGCCGTCGGAGCGAGGTAGTGTCCAACGACTAGGCGATCGGATACGTTCATCATCCACAGACCTAGACCACTGACCGCGACCGGCAGACCGAAGCGGATCATCCGACCGATCTCCGCACCCGTGCGCGGCATGTCGCCGCGATGCGGACGGTTCCAGGTCCAGAAGCCGAGAAATACGGTCGCGACCGTAGCCAGCTTGATGGCGACCGCCACCTCCAACAGCGCCACCAGGCCGTACCCGAGCGGCAAGAGCAGCAGCGTCGCCAGGACGACGAGGCACGTCTGGGTGAGTTGAAAGCAGGCGAATTCGACAATCCGGTGCTGCGACCGCAGCAGCTCGAGTATCACCTGCTCCAAGGCACCGGCGACGATGAGCGCGGCGCCCCACCTGATCAGCTCGGTGCCGTGCTCCCAACGCACAAACGCCGCGTTCAAGGATGCGGCCCACCAGGCGGTCGCCGCACTCGGGACGAGCGCCGCCAACAACACCAGCCCCATGACCCGGACGAACCGGGCCCTCACCGCGTCGGTCCACGGCTCAATGGAGAAAAACCGCACGATGCCCCCGCCCAGCCCGAGCGCGGCAAAGGGCACGAGAAAGCCGACGATCGTGCTGACCTGACTGTACGCGCCATACCCAGCGGCGCCCGCGAACTGAATGACCACGGGCAAGGCGATGAACCCGGCGGCCTTGGCGGCGACGTCGGCCAGCCCCTTCAGGACGACGCCTCGACCGGTGCTCGTCACCCGGCTCGACCCCAGAGGCGCGCCGCATGGCGTAGCGCCTGCTCGATCCGCGCCCAGTCCACGTCCTGGAGATTGGGACGCACCGGAACGCCGAACGCGCCACGCCACTGGCGCTCGGTGTTGGGCATCGCCGTACGCCGCAATCGGTCGAACGGCGGCCGGAGATGGAGCGGCCTATACGAGGGCTCCGTTTCCACACCGTGCGCCCACAGCACGCGCCGCAGCAAGCGCGACTGCTGCTCGCCCTGCGGCCTGGGAAACGCCACGAGCAGGTTCGTGTGGATGTTGCCGTCGGGCGGAAGCACGCGAAGCCCATCGAACGCGGGGCCATCCAACAGACGGCGCCAGCGGTCGCTGGACTCGCGGCGCCGCTCGATGCTGCTTTCGAGCTTCGCTACTTGGCAGTCCGCCAGGACTGCGTCGAGGTCGCTCATCGCCGCCACTGCGAAGCCGGTCATGGCATTCGTGTCTCCGGCGAGGTCCGAGCCGCGACGGCGCGGCAGCACGCGGTCAACCAGCACCTGGCGCAGTAGCCGTTGCCCGCGCCGAGCTCCCGTCTTCGCGAAGCGGCCCAGGAACGCGCGCAGGTGACGAACCGCCTCGGCTCCCGGCTGCTCGCGCAGGGGGAGCCCCGAGACATGGTGCGCCACCGCCGAAGACCTCGTGACGAGCCACCCACCGCCCGGGCCGAAGATCGGCTTCCCCGGACCGCTGCTGAACACGCCGACGTCCCCGAACGTGCCCGCGAGTCGCTCACCGTGTCGCAAGCCGAACGCCTGCGCGGCGTCCTCCACCACGAGGACGCCACGCCCGCGTGCCCAGGCCACGAGGGCCTCGGCGTCACGGGCCCAACACCCGGAAAGATGCGGGAGGACGACGGCGCGCACCTGCGCTCGATCGGCCTCGAGCACGCTCTCGAGGCGGATATTGAACTGCTCGTCGACATCCACCAGCACCGGTCGCAGGCCGGCCTGGATCACCGCCACTGCCACGCTGGAGCAGAGAAACGACGGGATCAGGACCTCGCTGTCACCGGGAAGACGAAAGGCCTGTAGCGCAACCTGGATGGCCGCCCGTCCGGAGCTGAGGCCCCACGCCCGCCAACCATCGCCTAGCATCGCCTCCACCCGCCTCTCGAGCGCGGAGCGGGCTCCGGCGGCGCCCTGTCTCCGCAGCCACCGATCCACCTCCTGCCATTCCGCTTCATCCCACCAGGGCACGAGAAAGGGCGTGAACGCGCCGGTGACGAGGCGCCACACGGCGGCCGCGCGGAGCGCTATGGCTTCCTCACGATGAAGAGGTGCCGGAACGCCAGGTAGCGGAGCGGCCAGCTGCTGCTGATCCATTCGTCCAGCATCCTGCCCCGCACGCGAACGCCCAGGATCCGCTTCCACTGCGCGCTCAACAATGGCAAGAGGTAGAACAGGCGCGCCGGCGCGCCGTACATCGGGAGCAGCTGGAACGCTCTCCAGGCGACGAGCTGGAGCCCCGCCTCGCGAACGTATGCGCGCATCTCCCGCGCCGGGATGTGAAACGGCTTGGCCCACCCTTTGGCGACGTGCTGCACGGCCGTTACGAGCGTGTTGAGACTGTGCTGGTTGCCAAGCTCGAACGCCGCGTGCCCTCTTGGACGGAGCACTCGCGCGATTTCTCGGATGGCCGACGCCACGTCCGGAACGTGGTAGAGCGAGGCGAACGAGAACACGAAGTCGAAAGAGCAGTCGGCCAGGGGCAGACACGCCGCATCACCCAGCACCAGCAGACTCCGCCCTGCTCCGGCGCTGTGGCACGCATCCAGCATGCGTTTGCTGAAGTCCAGGCCCACGGCTCTCCGGACCCGGTCGACACACGGCAGCAGGTAGGCCCCGGTCCCGCAACACACATCTAGGACATCTCGCTTCGATCCGTAGTGCTCAACGAGCGAGAACCGGAGCCGAATCATCGCCTCATCGTACGGCGTGGCGGCCCGTACGCGCAGATCGGCTGGAGAGTAGTGTGTTTCGTAGATGGCGCGGTTGGGATTCACAGCCGCCGTCCACTGCGCAGCAGCGCGCGCGCGAACTGGAGAAACGCGGACACTCTTGGCTTGACCACCAGGCGCCCCCGGTAATACGGGTACAGCGCGCCCCCAAAACTCTTCTTGAAGTCGCTGAGCTGCTTGAGCTTCCCCTCCTTCAGGTTGGGGAAGGCCTCACCCGTCTCGTACCACTCGACGCCTTGCGTCAGCATCCACTGAATGGCCCTCCATTGGAGTAATGCATTCGCTCCGAACTCGAGCCCCGTCTCGGCTGCGGCTCCGGTCCAGTAGAGTGCCCCCTTCTTGTAGACAGCGAAGTTCGCCGCAGCCACGACGACTCCGTCGCGTTCAGCTAACAACACATGCGCCAACTGTGTGGCGACAAGGCTCTGCCAGCTTGCCTCGAAGTACTCCCGCGGATGCGGGTTGATGCCTGTCCTCACACATGTCGCCCGATGCAACTCGTAGTACGCGTCCAAATCACCTAACTGGTCGGCATTCCGCACCACAACGCCAGCGCGCTCCGCCTTCCTGATCTCGGTGCGCGCGCGCCCTTCCAAACGAGCCCAGAGCCGCTCTTCCTCAGTCCGTAAGTCGACGAGCCACGTCTGCGTTAGTGAGTTCTCACAGCCCAACGTCAAAAGAGGATTGACTCGAGGTAGAGATTCTCCTCGGAGGGAAGGCGTGAGAGGCGCGATCGCCAGGGTGATTTCGGCGGCTCCATTCCGCCTGGCGAGGGTCACGAGAAAAGCTGAGGTCGCGTCGATGAGTTTCTTCCTCCGACCCTCGGCTAGGCCAGCCAAGTACGCCAGCCCGCCGAGCGACTCCAGTGAGGTCCACGGCAGCAGACCAGCCAGGCGATTGGCCGAGAGCTGTAGGGGGACCAGACAAACACACTCGCCCTTCTCGGCCGTATCTAGAATGGCGAAGCTAAGGTCACGACGTCCAGGCCAGGTGCTGATCACGTCCTGAAAGTCGAAGCGGTGCCAGAGCCAAGCATCATCCGAAAGGTCAACAAACTCATCCCAGGGCTGCCTACCAAACGCAATTCTCGGCACGAACTCGAACCGCGTGGTCACTTACGCAACGTCAGGTATAAGCTGGTGGCTTGCGACGGAAGTAGGGTACGGCCGAGTCGCTCGAAGAGATCGTCGACCCACTCAAACCTGCGAACTAGGGAGTCCAGGGACCAGTGCGGAATACCCCATCCTATCGGATAGACGTTCTCGACAGTGAAGCCGGCGCGTTGGCACGTTGCCGCCAATGACTGGGGGGTGTAGAAGTGCACGTGGTCGGTGCTTGCCCGGGTTTGTGGTTGCAGTCGATATGCAAGCTGCCAAAAGAAGGCTCCCTCATTCGGTACCCCAACGATGGCCATTCCTCCAGGCTTGAGTATACGGAACAACTCAGTTAGAGCGCGATCGTCCTCCTTCACATGCTCTAACACGTGGTTGAAGAATATGACGTCGAATGCATCATCGATGGCTGGATAGTTTGTCACATCTCCCATCACCACCCTGTGCGGACCAATGAGCTTGCTGGCCCGAACCAAGCGCGAGAGGTTGTAATCGCTCCCAAAGAGTGTCACAAAGAACTTTTCGAGCCACACCATGTTAACGCCGTCGCCGCATCCCAAGTCGAGCCCGACCGATTCGCCACGGTCGGCCCCTGGCCTGGTGGCAAGAATGCTCTCCACATAACGTCGCCGCTTCCAAAGGTGGTGCCGGTAGGGTCCATCCCATTGAGCCGCATGCGGCGCGTCATACCAGGCTGCGCGAACCGAGGTCAGGGCCTCTCGTATCGATGCCTCAATCCTCGCCCTATCCCTCACAAGAATTGGCACGCCTTCGATCACCGGAATGTGCGTCGCACATCGAGAGCAGACCATGTCGTCCGCACCAAATACCAGGTCCAGAGGTTCGGAACACGCAGGGCACCGGAAGAGTCGCGGCTGAGTCAAGGCACGAGCCTGGGCCGAGCTAGGCGCGTCGCGGAGACGTAGGAGCGAACTGGCACGGATACATCGGTCTCGCAATTGATCTAAGAGCCTATCCACCCGGCAATCTCACAGCCATCGAGGCTCGCTAGCACTGGAGCCGCTCCCCGCGAGAACGCATTGAGGCTTCGGCCCCGGCGCGGCTGCCCTCGAGGAGCTCATCGTACAGCGCTTCGACGTCGGCCACGAGTCGCCCGACATCGTACCGCGACACGACCGAGGACCGGCCTAACCCCTCAAGCCGCGCGCGTTCCCGGGGGTCGAGCACGCGGCGCAGGGCAGCGGCGAATGCCGCCTCGTCGCCCGCTGGCACTATGATGCCGTAAGCGCCTTCCCCGAGCACGTCCGCCACGCCTCCTACGTCGGTCGCGACCACGGCACGCCCGCAGGCCAGGGCTTCGATTAGGCACACCGGCGTGCCCTCGTTCTTGGAGCTGAGGGCCACGACGTCGGATCCGTAGTAGACGGCTTCCAAGTCATCCCACCACCCGGCGAACCGGACCCGATCACTCACGTCGAGATTCCGGGCGAGCGCTCGTAGCGGCCGCTCTTCCTCGCCGCCCCCTACGAGAACCAGCAGCACGTTCGCGGCTGTCGCCGCGACGGCGGCGAATGCGCGCAGCGCCAGTGCGTGGTTCTTGATTGCCGTGAGGCGCCCGACCATGGTGACCACCACCTGATCGCCAGCGCCTAAGCGCTCGCGAAACCGTCGCCGAGCGGCCGGCACATCTACTCGGACCAATCGGCCCAAGTCGAACCCCAACGGGATGACCGTCACCCGACCGTCACCCAGTCGGAGGTAGCGACGGAGCTCGTCCGCCTGTCGCGGGCTGATCGCGACGATCCGTGTCGTAATCCGCGCGAGCAGCCGCTCGATGGCGACATAGAGCGCGCTCCGCCAGCGACCGAAATACCCCCGGAACACGTGTCCGTGAAACGTGTGCACGCGTACCGGAACGCCCGCGAGCCACGCGGCAAGTCGACCGAGGGTCCCCGCCTTGGCGGTGTGCGTGTGCACGATGTCCGGCCGGAGGGAGCGACACAGGCGCCACAGCGTCCATAGCGCTCGCAGATCGCCCGCCGGACGGACCTCGCGACCGAGGCCGGGAATGCGCAACAGGGCAACGCCGTGCGCCTCGGCCAACCCGGACATGTCCGCCTCGTGCGGGCCGGTGGCGCCCGCGGCGAGTACGGTCGGATAGCGCGCGCGGGTACCCGCGGTGAGCAGCACGGCATTCCAGGCGGGCCCACCGACGTTGAGGCGGGCGATCGCGCGCAGCACGCGAATCCGTGGCGGGCTCGGGACGGTCACGAGAAGTGTAAGATAGAAGTCGCGGCGCCCAAGGCCAATGAGGCTTGCACGGGCGCCCCGTGCGACTATTATGCCCTCGCACCGACTCGGGCCGCCCGCGGACCCTGTCCGTCGGGCAGCAACGACTCCGTCAGGCCCGGGTGAACCTCCACCGAGAAGAGTCGATGCGAATACTCGTGACAGGTGCGGCAGGATTCATCGGTTTCCATGTCGCGAACCGGCTCCTCACGGACGGGCACGAGGTTGTCGGCCTCGATTCCGTGAACCACTACTACGACGTCCGACTCAAGGAGGCGCGCCTCGCGGTACTGCAGCAGCAGCGCAACTTCGAGCTCGTACGCACCACCCTCGCGGACCCGGAAGCGATGAATCAGCTGTTCGACCGATGCGACTTTCACCGCGTCGTTCACCTCGCTGCCCAAGCCGGCGTGCGCTACTCCCTGGAGCGGCCGGACGCCTACATCGCGTCCAATATCCTCGGCTTCCTCCAGGTGCTCGAAGAGTGTCGCTACCGCCAAATCCCCCATCTCGTGTACGCCAGCTCGAGCTCAGTGTACGGGGCCAACACGCAGATGCCGTTCTCAGTGCATCGCGGAGCCGACCATCCGCTGTCCATGTACGGAGTGACGAAACGCTCCAATGAACTGATGGCGCACAGCTATTCCTATCTCTTCCGTCTGCCCACGACGGGGCTACGGCTCTTCACGGTATACGGCCCGTGGGGCCGCCCTGACATGGTGCTGTTCAAGTTCACCAAAGCCATCCTCGACGGTCGGCCCATTGACGTGTTCAATAACGGCCACATGAAACGAGACTTCACCTACGTGGACGACGTCGTGGAGTCGGTGGTTCGGATCATGGATGTCATTCCCACCGCCGACACAGCGTGGTCAAGCGACCGTCCCGACCCGAGCAGCAGCTCGGCGCCGTTCCGTCTCTACAATGTCGGGAACCACGAGCCCGTCGAGCTCCTGGACGTGATCGCGCTGCTGGAGGAGGTATTGGGCAGGAAAGCGCAGAAGAACCTGCTCCCGATGCAGCCAGGAGACGTTTCCGCGACCTACGCAGACGTCGAGAGTCTGCACCGAACGACGGGCTTCACCCCGCAGACTTCCATGCGCGACGGCATTCGGCATTTTGTGGAGTGGTACAAAGCGTTCTACGGGGTCACATAGTCTGATCGCTTGCCGCCGACGTTAAGATGCGTTTGCCACCACCTGCACGCCCGGGTGCAACGCCGGCCCCTGGGCCGGCGCCGAGCCGACGGCAGCCTCGTCCGGCCTCGCCCCGCCCCCCGGCACCGGCCGGACGCCGAGATCGAGCTCAAACACTTCGAGGCCGTGGCACGCCGCGTAAGCCTGAAGCGCGCGCCTGGCGTCGGCCGTCAGTTTCTTCGTGCCGATGAGGACCCTGCGCACATCGTAGCGCTCCACGACGAGCGCCAGGCTCTCGAGCCCTCCCGCCACCGGGACCCCGTGGATCCGCGCGCCGTGCTTGCGCGGGTCGTCGTCCAGAAAGCACACGGCATGCAGGCCCAAC
>Ga0137371_10000907_pt1 | contig 22699 bp, 25 predicted proteins | sample SagtaG_7_FD_104919 | JGI IMG/M metagenome (GOLD analysis project Ga0137371, IMG submission 104919) | Vadose zone soil microbial communities from Sagehorn Ranch, Mendocino, California, USA - Sage1_R_40_16 metaG | ecosystem: Environmental > Terrestrial > Soil > Vadose zone | place: USA...
GGGCGCGTATCGCCTTGCCCTGGTGAAAGGCCCTGATCGCGGCGTCTGTCCCGTGCCCCTCTGCCTCCGGTGCCAGACTGAAGACGATAATGCCCGCGACTAGCCCGCCAGCAGCAGTAACAAACGGTAGCAGCCAGGGATGGGCTGCGGACCAGAATGACATGAGCGGACCACCTCCACCCTCCCCCGCCGGCTCGGGCGGAAGATAACCGACCAGGCGCCCGAGAAAAGTGTCAGTCGCGAAGTGGATCGCCCAGAAGAAGGCGATCGCGCCCAGTCCGGCAACTACGCCGATCAGTGTGCTGATGAGCAGCCACTTGAGCAGGTAGCGTGGACTCTCGAAACTGCGCTTCGTGCGTCGTATATGAAACAATCTGCGTAAAAAGGTGATGATAACGTCTGCATTCATCGGAATCGTTCTCCTCTGTGTCTCGCCCTGGACAATGGGTGGGTAGCCAGTCAATAAAAAGATAAAAAAAGAGAGCTCGCTCGTTTAACTAAGAAGTAGCGATGCCATGCAGAAGCGCGTGTGCAACGGCTCTTCCTTCGTGGGCCAGCGCCTGCTCCGATCGTCCCAGCACTCTGGCTGAAAGTACGTAGGACTCGGTCAGCGAGAGCACCATCAGCGCTAGCGCTTCGATATTCTGGCAGCGGATCTCGCCACGTGCCCGGCTCTCTTCTAGCATCAGGGCGATCACCGCGATATAGTCGCTCAGCAGCCGCTTCGCCTCCTCCTGGAAGGCGCGGTTCACCCCGTAGAGGGCGCTCATATAGACGTTGAAGCTATCGTTCTCCTGCTCCGCCAGGTGCGCGAAGGCAAGAAAAAGACGTTCCAGGCGCTGCTGTAATGTCCCTTCGGGAGCAAGCGCCGCCCGGATCGAGGCGATATGCGCCTGCGCGATGTGACGTAACATAGCGAGAAAGAGCTCGCGCTTGTTCTCGAAGTACAGGTAGATCGTGCCCTTGCCGATTCCCGCCAGTTCCGCGATCGTATTGATATTGGCCTGATCGAAGCCCAGGCGCGCAAATTCGCCCGCAGCCTCGTGAATGATGCGTTGACGTGTCGCCTCCCGCATCTGCTCGTCAACTACTTTCGGCATGTCGTTTCCTCACTACTATTACAAATAACATGGATGGGTGGTCAGTCATTAATATAGATAGTATACGCTCTTCTCCTGTTCTACGTCAAGGCGTAAACGTCTCCCATCCATCCATCCATTAGATAATAATAAAAGCCTCTCTCAGGCGCCTATCGCCTGAATACGATAGGGCAGATCCGCGAACTCGTAGCCGTTGCCATCCTGAATTCTCACTTCTGTCGGATAGATCTGTGACCTCTTGTCTGATGCCAGCCAGATGCGCCCTCTCTTCGAAAGGATGAACAGTCCATGTTCGTTCCCCAGTGCCGCGAACTCCTCCGAAATGCCTCCCTTATATATCTCCACGCCAACTTTTCCTTGCAATACTTCAGCCGTTGTTACCACATCGTCCGTCACAAGTCCTATCTCACTGGCATACAGTATATCTCTTTCTGTAAATAAACCATCTTGTCCAGTTGCCAGGCTGTGTCGCGCGATAAACTCAACGATATTACCGGCAGGATCATAGAAGTAGATCGCGTGCGAGTTCCACGATTTTGAGTACCAGTTGTTCGGATCGTCTCTGCTCAGGGCTATATGCTGTTCGGCGATCCATGTCTTCGCCTGCAAGAGCTTGTTCTCGGTGATGTTGAAGGCGAAGTGGTAGTATGGCTCGCTCCCCTCCTGCGCCTGCGTGAAGACGAGCTTTGTTCCGCCAGCCTGTATTACGACAAGGCCGTCCTGCTCATATGCTAGCGGCAGACCGAGCGTACGCGTGTAAAACTCTTTCTGTTCGGCAAGATTACTGGTCAGTAGTCTCAATTCACGAATACGCATGTATATGTCTCCTCTTCATGAGTTTGCCACTGATCAATGTCGCATACTTGATAAAACGCAAGATTAAAGAAGAAGCGAGCGTACGGCGGCTTCATCAGAGGCGCTGGCAAGTTGTTCAAAGAGCTGTTTCAACTCGTCAACTGACGTCGTGCGTTTGACCCGTTGTTGGGCCTGCTCGACCAGGGCAGGAAACCGCCCCTTCACCAATAAGAGGATCGTCATACGCAGTGTCCTGGTCTCACCCCTGGCCTCACTTTCGGCCCGGATCTTTCTCATCTTAGGGTCTTTTTCCATCAAATCGTCGTACATGCTGAGCCTCTCTTCGATCATACGTTTCTCCTCTGCTGGAACGATAGTCGCACGACGTAGAATAATGCCCATCCACCTGAGCTCACGCGCCAATGTGATATCGTCGTTCTGATAATATTCTACCATCTCATCGATGGCTCGTAAAACTAATTGCGCATTAGCGCCCGCCATCGCTGGTAACAGCGCGTACAGCGCAACTGTATGCTCTTGTACATACTTCTCAGCCTCTAAGACCCAGAGTGGGAACGTTCGAAAGTGGAAGATGAGAAGAAGCTCCCCCCTCGCTCTCTTCTTGTAACGGTGATGTTGCCATCGTTGTCTCAAATGGGTAGACAATGACTGAGATGACTGGAAGACGATACTTCCGATACAGATAGGCGTGATAATCCAGAAGGCGCACACTCATCTCTTCATCGGACCCGGCCTCGAATTCCAGGTGCAGAATGTGCGCCTTTCCCTTGTAGAGAACCTTATAGACACGATCCGTGCGCAATATCGTCCTCATGACCTCGATGTCATATGTTTCCTGGTACACCGCTCCATCTAGAATATGCGGAAGTATCTGTGCCTCCTGTCCCTCTAGAAGAGACTTGAGGATATTGTCGTATGGTTGCTGTTGTTCCAGAGGCGACTGTGTGCGTTTGCGCTTTGCCATCCTGCTCTGCCCCCTTTCCACTTGACGTTATTCATCTATAGCGCTCACCTTGCATAATAAATTTTTATATAGTGTTAAGGTGTGATTTTACGCTCGAAGCTCTATCTACAGTATACCAATGTCCCAAAATAGCAATTATGGGTACCTGTTCGGATTCCTTGTTCAGACTCCTCGCGCCTTCGGCCACGAGGAGTCAGAAAAGGGGAAGAGTTACAGGACTATTTACTGCTGCGGTTGATCGCGTCGAACTCCTCCTGACTCAGCCTGAGCGAGGCACCCAACACGTTCTCTTCCAGGTGCTTCACGCTGGAAGTTCCCGGAATGGGCAGCATGGTGCTGGAGCGTTGGAGCAGCCACGCGAGCGCGACCTGGCTCGGTGTAGCGTTGTGCCGCTTCGCGACCTGATCGAGGGGACCGCCGGGCCGACCCAGATCCCCGGCTGACAGCGGTGACCAGGGTATAAAGCCAATACCCTGGCGCGCGCAGGTATCGATCATCTCTTCCGATTGCTCGATCGTCATGCGCTCGGACTGCCGTCTCGCCAGGTTGTAGTGGTTCTGTACGGTGACGATGGGAACGATCTGCTGCGCCCGCGCCAGTTCGTCAAGGGTGACGTTCGAGCTATCTCCGCTTTTTCCCATAGTCATCATAATTATTTTTTAGTACTTTTTTCTTTGTATATGGTCGTTATCGCATTCTCAAATAAGCTATCGGGTATAATCGTTTAGATGGGTAGAAGATGCATCGTGTCGAATGTAGCTCGTTAACCCTTTGCATCGCTATCTATTGACAAGATTCGGGACATTCCAGACTTTTTCACGTGTGAGGAAGGGGCGCGCGTAGCGTTTCCGTTGAAATATGCATAGGGGCAGGTAAAGAAAAAGCGCACGATCTCCCCCACTACTTAAAACCCTGGAGGCTTATTATATATGAGAGATGCACCGATTTCGCACTCCCCCACCCGTCGCCTTACCATCCTGTATATCTGCGCTCTCAGTTCTGTCGCGCTACTTGCTATTGCCGGTCAGATTGTCATTCAACTGGCCTAATCTTGCAGACGCATGTGGAGGTGGCAAATGGAAACTTCAATACGCGCGCACCCCTGACGAAAGATCATGTGTTGTGGCAGATCTCATATTCTCTCAATAACCTGCTGAGTCGGCTCCAGCGCTTGAACCAGGCCGAGACGGATTTTCAGCGCGTCAGGGTGGAAGCCTCGCACGTGGTGGGTTCCCTCCAATCCCAGGCTAACCAGCTTAAACACGAACTGCAGCAGGTTCAGGCGGAGACGGCGCTCCTCGTCGATGTTCTGCGCACTGCCAGGATAAAGTCGCAGCCTATATGGGCGCCGACCAGTCGTACTGTGCTGGAACCTTTGTGTCGCGAGCTCACCGGCAACTATCTGCAACCCTCCCTGAGGGCGGCCAATGGGCGCGATGCCAGGTAAAGACGCACACGGTCTTTATCTTTCCTTCGCTCGGTCCCACGGCCTTTCTCTTTTTACCGCGCCTATGTCTGCGAGCGCCTCACCGCGCAACACCGTCATCGGTCACGCGATCGGCGTGGTGGTCGGTTATTGTAGCCTCGTGCTCACCGGTCTGGCGCCGGACTAGACCATCTGCCCCGATTGCGCCGGCACGCGCTCCGCCTTGCTCTCGTGCAGTATGGCCCGGTTCAGCGCGCTCAGCACGGCCTTGATCGACGCGATCTCGATACTCGTCTCGATGCCCGCACCGAAGAAGGTCTTTTCCTCCTGCATTTGAATCTGTATGTAGGCCACCGCCCGCGCGCCAGCTCCCTGGCCCAGCGAATGCTCGGCGTAGGAGAGTATCTTGAAGTGCGCGATCTCGGCCTCGTTCAGCGCCCGCACAAAGGCATCGATGGGACCGTTCCCCTGCCCGTGGACCTCGCGCGAACTGCCGCGCACGTTGACGCTTGCTGTACACCCGACGACCTCGTTGCCGAGCGAGTCGGTAATCCTCTCGGTGCGGAAGGTTTCGAGCGCCAATGGCTCTGTGCGGCGCAGGTATTCATCTTCGAACGCCTGCAGAATCTGTGCGCTCGGAATCTCTTCGCCGCTGGCATCGGCTATCGTATTGATGATTTTGCCGAACTCGATGCGCATGGCTTTGGGGAGCTGGAAGCCGAACTCGTTCTCCATTACGTACGCCACGCCGCCCTTGCCCGACTGCGAGTTGATGCGGATAATGGCTTCATATGTGCGACCGATATCCTTGGGATCGATCGGCAGATACGGCACCTGCCACAACGCGCCCGGCTCTGGATCTTGCGCGCTCATACCCTTGTTGATCGCGTCCTGGTGTGAGCCGGAGAATGCGGTGAAGACCAGTTCGCCCGCGTACGGCTGCCTGGGTGGAACCTCCATGCGCGTACAGCGCTCATAGACCGCACGCACTGCATTGATATCGCTGAATTCCAGCTTCGGATCGATACCTTGCGTGTACATGTTCAGGGCCAGCGTGACGATATCGACGTTGCCCGTGCGCTCGCCGTTGCCGAAGAGCGTCCCCTCCACGCGATCGGCGCCGGCCAACAGACCCAACTCCGTAGCGGCGACGCCCGTTCCGCGATCGTTGTGCGTGTGCAAGCTGATGATGGCAGTTTCGCGATTGCGCAGGTGACGACAGAACCACTCGATCTGGTCCGCGTGGATGTTGGGCGTGAAGAACTCGACGGTGGCGGGCAGGTTGAGGATGATCTTGTGCTCGCGCGTTGGCTGCCACACGTCGACGACGGCCTCGCAGATCTCCAGCGCGAACTCAACCTCAGTCGATGAAAAGCTTTCGGGCGAGTATTGAAAAACGACCTGTGTTCCCGTGAGCGAGGGCACCAGTTCTTTGACCAGTTGCGTGCCGCGCGTGGCGATGGCGACGATCTCGGGCTTATCCAGGCCGAAGACGACCCGGCGCTGCAGCGGCGAGGTCGAGTTATAGAGATGGACGATCGCCTTCTTCGCGCCGTAGATTGATTCGATCGTGCGCTCGATCAGCTCCTCGCGGGCCTGCACAAGCACCTGAATGGTCACATCGTCGGGGATGTGGTTCTCCTCGATCAGGCGTCGGATAAAGTCAAACTCGATCTGCGAGGCGGCTGGAAAGCCCACTTCGATCTCTTTGAAGCCAGTTGCGACCAGCAGTTTGAACATCTCCAGTTTTTCGCTGATGCTCATCGGAATGGCGAGCGCCTGGTTCCCATCGCGCAGGTCAACGCTGCACCAGGTTGGCGCGGCGACAATCGTGCGCGAAGGCCACTGCCGGTCTGGAAGATAAATAGGTTGATAGGGTTGGTATTTGCTGATGCGTCCTTTTTGCATACGGCGCGGTCTCCTCTGCTATTTGTTGTGCGTGAGGTGCCTGCTTCTCTCTCCCATCATGATCCCGGCTATCATGTCCTCTTCATTGAGCAACGCGACCCCCCCACTACTTCTGAGTGTTGCTGCAATTCTAGTATAATCTGAGGTGATTGTCAAAGTAATACCATCATTTACGCTCTGTAAACGTATGCAACTCCCTGGCTACTTGCTTTTACCTCTGAGGAGTAACCGAATGATAAACAATGTTGTAGCGGGTTCTCATATATCACTTAAAATATCAACGTACGCATATTTTGCTTGTATCTGCTTGACATGTTTGATACATGCCGTCGCTTCTACTCTTTTGCCAATAGCCCAGAGTACAAGAGAAAAACTCTTTTTGGTGGCTCCCACCTCAATATGCTCTGACCCTAGCGTCTTCTCACGAATGGCTAAGGCTCTTCTGAAAAGTGGTTCCGCGGCATCATAGCGCCTACGATTACTGTAAAGTCTGGCGAGATCATTCAGCGTCTGGGCCACATCGGGATGTTCACTCCCCAACGCTTTCTCGCGTATCGCCAGCGCCTGTTTATAATACTGTTCTGCGCGCTGATATTCTGTCCGTGTGAAATAGAGCCCCGCCAGGCCGTTGAGTGTCTGGGCTACATCAGGATGCTCCGGTCCCAGCAATTTTTCACGCACCTCCAATGCCTGTTTATAGAGCGCCTCGGCAAGAGAACGTTGACTTTGTGCAACGTAAACATCGGCCAGAGTATTCACTATGGCCGCTACCTCAAGATGCTCGAACCCCAGTGCCTGCTCACGGATACCCAGTACCTCCTGCAATATCTGCTCTGCTTGTACGTATTTGCCTCGGATGGTGTAAAATTGTGCGAGCGTGTGCAATACGCGACCGGCAATGGGATGTTTGAGTCTCACGGTCTTTGTTAAAATTGTTTGTGCCTGGTCGAGCAGTATTTCAACCTGATCATATCTCCCCTGTGCCATGCACAATACTGCCCACTCATTCAAACTATTAATAATGGCCGGGTGCAGTGGTTGCAAGGTTTGTTCTAATAGCATACGTTCTCTCTGCAGATACACTTCTGCCTGCGTATACTTTCCCAGTACGATAGAAAGCCGTGCCAGTGCGTTCAACGTCCTACCCATAAAGGGATGTCTGGGTTCTGGAAGTCGCTCCCATACCATGAGCGCGTGGAGAAAATAAGACTGCGCTAAGGAATATTTGCCCAAAGCAAGGCAGACCAGTCCCAGTCCATTGAAGTTACAGGCCACGCATGCATGCAACAAACCAACATGCTGCTCTTTAATTGAGAGCGATTGCAAGAACAACTGTTCTGCCTGGCTATATTTTCCCTGTTTATAATAGAGTTCTGCCAGCTTCAGGCGTATCGTGGCAACATGTTGGTTATCAGAGCCAAATGCCTGTTCTGCATAGGCCAGTTCTTTCTCTATCAGTGGTTCTATCACTGCATATTGCCCCGGCTTATAGTGATGCCAGAATGCAATACCTCCACGCATGGCGAGCAGCTTCGCGCGTCTCGTGTTACAGAGAGAGAGATAGTCTTTGAGGCTACATCCGGTTTCTTCGATGTATGCCCCTGCCTGGTCGAGTGCAAGCGGGAGATCTCCCAATAGCTCTGCTATCTCGTTGGCTTCCTCCATATCACTATGGCTAGCATCAGCGAGAGATGCATCCTGGAAGAGCTTTTTGATACGCCGTAGTAAGAAAAGTTTTGCTTCATCGCGTGCCATTTTGCCCAGATCGATGCGTTGAGCAATCGTGCCCGTTGCCTGTGTACGTGTAGTAAGCAAGACATGACCATGCACATTTGAAGGAATAAACGTGCGCAATAAGGTGAGATTTTCAACATTATCGAGGATCAGCAACCAGTTTGTGTTCGTCTTTAGCCACGATCTGACGGCACCAATGAAATCATCGCTTTTCCCTTTAAAGCTCAGGTGTGAGGCGATGGTGGTACGATCTTCACGTAGTATGTCTCGTCTATCACCACGTAGCCACAGAATTACGCTATAGTCACTATGGTGACGATAAGCATATTCAACAGCAATTTGTGTTTTGCCACTTCCGCCCAGGCCACTTATCGCCTGGATTTGGGACATGGCTTTTCCCGCGTGAAGCTTCTCATGAAGCGATGCAAGAATGTTTTCTCTGCCAGTAAAAAAAGGATTTCGTCGATAGGGAACATTCCAGATTACAGATGAGTCCTGTGGAGGAGTGGCTACCATCGGTGGCGTATGCTCTCTTTCTACAAGGGATGTGGCTGCTGCAAGAGGAATGGCTGCGTGTCCAGCCGAGACAAGTTGCAGCGTGCGATTTTCGCTATTCTCTCGTTGGCAAGCCTCTTCTAGTGCCAGCGCGAACTCGTGTATCGTCGCAAAACGTTGTTTAGGGTCTTTAGCAAGCGCCTTTTGTACCACAAATTCTACGGCTGCCAGTATGGAGGGCACATGTTCATGCATCGGTGGAGGAGAGGACAGTGCGTGCTGTACCATAATTTCCATAGGTGTACCGTCGAAGGGACGTACGCCACACAGCATTTCGTACACGATAGCGCCTAATGAATATTGATCACTGGCAACGCAGGGTTTCCCTTTGCTCTGTTCTGGCGCGGTATAGGCAATAGTACCTGCACCCATGTTTTGCTGTGATTGTTGATGTTGTGTACTCTGTACTACAATTGCCAGGCCGAAATCACTGAGAAGTACTATGTTATTCTGAGCCAGTAATATATTTTCAGGTTTCACATCACGATGAATAATATTGTTATCATGAGCATATTGGAGGGCTTCGGCAACTTGTTTAATATAAGGAAGGAGGCGCGTAGGGGATAATTTCGTCCCTTTAGTATAGCGTTGCCGCAAGGTGCCGTTGGGCGCATAGTCCATGACGAGAAAGGGAGTGCTTGTACTTTCTTGTATTCCAAAATCGAGTACCGATATGATATGTGGGTGCTTCAAATTTGCAATGGTACGTGCCTCATTGGAGAAGTTCTCTATTTCATCACTTGTTAGCTGCATTGGAAGCACTTTAATTGCGGTCTGTGTCTTGAGATAAACATGTTCTCCCAGATATACCTCAGCAAATCCGCCACTCCCCAATCTACGAATTAGACGGTAATTTCCTAGCTGCTGTCCTATGCGGCCATTCATGCTTTTGACCTCTTTTACATATCCTGTCAGGGAGAGTGCTTCTTTATAATTGACCATGTGAAGATACACTATCATGCCTATAAAATCAAGAAATTTGTTTATATACGGGACTATTAGGCATTCGAGGCCGTTTCTATTGTAACTTTTTGCGGGCGTCTGCTGTTATAGCAGGTGAGGGAGGCATGGTGGACTAATTCCTTCTACGAGCAGCCTACATCCATCAAATACTGTGATTTGTCTGAATGGTCAACTCTTACGCATCCTCGCTGCTTCGAGAGGTTTCTCCGTGAGAGGCTTCTTTCTCAAGCTGTCCTGGTGGCGGCTTTCTTTCCTGCCTCACCGGTGCCGTCCACCCGAATTAGCGAGTCTGCGGAAGAACCGGGCTATGAGTAAAGTTACAGCTACTTCCAGGTCAGGCACTTGAACTCATCACAGATCAGGGCTTCTGACAAGGCCCCTGACACTTCCACTACATGTCCGTCAAATACTACTTGTGCCAATGTCATGGCCTTGTTGATGTGTTCTAACGTGCGATCGGACGCCTCAAAGGCCGCCTGCCATGCGGCCAGGGAGAGATCGGAACCTTCTTGCAAGTTGCGTAAAATCTTCTGCAAGAATTCCGTCTGCATCAGAGCTGCACTCAGGTACTCACTAAGTCCTGTCTCTGCTACGTCAGTAGTTTCTGTCTGCGCCGTAGGTAGTTCCTGCATAATATGGCCCTTCTTTCGAGAATGAGTGAGAGGCACTCCAGTTCGACACTACAGAAGAGCTTACAAGAGCAAACGTGTTTCAATGTGCTGAAGCCACGCGAACTGTTTTCCTAATCTTCTACTCAGTCAACAAAACAGTGAAGTTGTGCAATGACTCTAGTATACCTTCTTCTTTAGAGTAAAAGCAAATATGTTGCTATACATTCAGAGGGAATCACAGGGCTTCTTAGTTAGGAGCTTTTTTGAATCAAGTAGCTATAAATTCTAACACCAGTTTGCTGAACTGCGCGGGTTGCGCCAGCATGGGACGGTGTCCACAATGGGGCATAGTGACGAAGGTGGCGTGCGGCAACGCGTCCTTGAGCGCGTGTCCCAGCGCAATCGGCAACATCACGTCGCGCTCGCCCCAGATGATCAGCGTGGGAGTGCTAATCTGTGCGAGTTCTTCTCGAAAGTCGCTGCGTTTCATCTCCTGCGCCGTCTGCCATAGCAGGTTGAGCCGTGGCTGCAGTATGTCGCGCACAAGTCCTAGCGGCAGGTGCCCATTGCCAATCTGGAAGAACGAATGCAGTGAGCGTGCCGCCAGCGAGGGCAGGCGCGCTCGCAGAGGTATCCCCGCCGCATTGACCAGTATCAACCGGCTGACCAGCTCAGGTGCGTTCGCCGTCAGGTGGATCGCAATCGCGCCTCCCATGGAATGTCCCGTCACCGCAACACTGGAAAGCTGTAGCTGGCGCAGCCACGTCGCCAGCAGCGGAGCCATCTCGCGCAGGTGCCATACTCTTGTGGCTGGACTGTGCCCATACCCTGGTAGATCGACGATGAATACCTGGTGCTGCTGCGCGAGATAGGGTAGCGTGCGTTGCCATATCTGCCCCGAGACGCCATAGCCGTGAATAAGCACAAGAGGCGTACCACTACCAACCGTGCGGTAATAAAGGTGGTGTTTGCCTACGACGATGCGCTCTGCTTTTTCTGGAAATTTCGCCTTTCTCGTTAGCATAGCCATACAGCCCCCTTTCTGGGGGCCCCTGTCTTTTCAGCAGGGGAGGAAAGAAAGCCGCCCGCAGGCGGGAATATCCATTCAACATTTGCAATATCTTGACATATATGGTAAACTTTCTGCATGCAGAGAACCGTCAAGATCCAACTGACTACCACGCCCGAACAAGCGCAAGCCTTGTCTGAGACGTTGCAGCAATTCACACAAGCGTTCAACCAGGTGTGTGCCTATGGCTGGCAACACGGTGAGAAGAATGGCGTGAAGTTGCATCACGCAACGTACTACGAGACCAAAGCCGCCTGTTCAGGTTTGGTGAGCGATCTGCTTATTCAGGCCCGCATCAAAGCGACGGAGACGCTCAAGAGCGCCTTTGATCGCCAGAAGAAAGGGCGTAAAACTGGCTGTCCTCGCTCTCGCAGTTGCGCGGTTCGCTACAATGTGCATACCTACATTCTCAATTGGTCTACTTCTACGGTTCGGCTGTCTACGGTTGCAGGACGTATCAGTATCCCCTTCAAGGTTCCCCCTTACAGCGCCAAGTATGCAGGTGGCGAGATAGCGACGGCTGATCTGTGCTTGCGTAACGGGAAGTACTGGTTGCATGTCGTGGTGTCCCTGCCTGACCCTGACATCCCTGCTACCAGTGATGTGATTGGCGTTGACCTGGGACTCAACCGTCCCGCCGTCACCTCTGAGCGTCACTTCCTGGGAAACCGACACTGGAAAGAGGTGGACCGCCGCCGTTTCCGTCTCAAGAGAAAGCTTCAGTCCAAAGGAACAAAGTCGGCCAAACGCCACTTGAAAAAGGTGAGCGGCAAGGGACTGCGATTCCACCGGGACTGCGATCATGTCCTCTCCAAACGCATTGTTCAGCACGCCACCCCTGGCAGTACCATCGTGCTTGAGAACCTGACCCACATTCGTTCGACCTCCAAGATCGGAGGACGAACAGGCAAGAAGCGAGAGACTAAACGGCGCTTGCATAGTTGGAGCTTTGCGCAGTTCCACAACTTCCTGTCGTACAAAGCGCAGGAACGCGGCATGCACGTGGTCAAAGTAGACCCACGGCACACCAGCCAGACCTGTTCGTTCTGTCATTTCCAGCATCGCTCCAATCGTCGGTCTCAAAGTCTCTTCAAATGTCGAGAATGTGGCTACACCCTCAATGCTGATCTCAACGCCAGTTACAACATTCGAGAGAAACACCTTGCTCGCGTCGGTAGACCCTTCGCGAGTGGGTCGCCGTCATGCGGCCTATCGTCTCAGTCTTCGGATTAGGGACAAGCCCCCGTCATTCATGCGGGGGTTCATGACATTGTACCACAGCGCCTGGATTCTTGAGCCTCACTACGTATTGACATTCCTTCCATGCAAAGCTATGCTATTGCCCATAGAGTATAATGAAAGATAGAAGGTATATACTTTATCAAGAGGACAGTCTATGACATTCATTCGACGTTCAGGAGGGCAGATCACTCTGTTCGTCCTCTCATTGTTGGGCGTGGCCATCTCGATCTACCTGACTGCGGTCCACTACGAGAATGTGCCCCTGGTCTGCTCTGCCAGTGGCTTCGTAGATTGTGCGAGTGTGCTCTCCAGCCCCTATTCCGTTGTGCCTGGCACTACTATCCCGATCACGGTCCCTGGCCTGGTCTGGTGCCTCGTGAGCGCCTCCCTGGCGTTTATCGCCTGGCGCGTCTGGCCGGAACGCCGTAGCATCCACATCGCTCAGTTCGCCTGGGCGCTGGTGGGTATGCTGACCGTACTGTACCTGGTCTTCGTGGAACTGGTGCGCCTCCATCGCCTCTGCGCGTGGTGTACTGCTTTGCACGTGATCATCCTGGTAATGCTCCTTATGACGGTTGTAAACTTACAGGGGCCTGAGCCCGCCGAAGAGTTCGAGGTCGAGGAGGAACAGCCCGTAGCGGCGGCAAAGAGAGATCGCTGATCGCTGTGTTTCTTTGCTCGACGAGCATCCATATCAACCGTCTTCCCGCGTAGCGTGAGCCTGTACAGGTGAACGGAAAAGAGAGAGGGAGTCACGCACATGAAACGCTGGATGCTCTTCGTGCTCGTTGGCGTCGTTTCTATGACCGTTTCCCTCTTCGCACTACATCAATATTTAGCAATGTTTGTCGCGCCTCCATCTCCGCAATCGGGCCTGGTGCTTACTCCCCATAGCGCTTTTAAGTATAGCCTCTGTACTGAGGCCTACGCCTTCGCCCACGCCTCGCCCGATAATCCTTACAAGACGGATTTTACCTTTCGCGATCCCTTTCGCAAAGACGACGATACTATGATTCCGCACCTGCTTGATTACGATCCGACGACGCAGACGGTGAATTTCAGCGTTGATATCATTATTGAGCGCGTCGCTACGTTTCATACCTCCATCTCGCTTGTTCACGAACTGGATGGCCTCTCCGTCTTGCTCCCCGATCTGCACAATCATCTCCAGGTTTCGACTGTGCCGCAGGTCATTGTCTCGTCGCTTGGCACAGGCAGTATAGCCGTGCTTGACTACACCTGCCCCAATCAGTGGGTGTGGAAGCCCAGCCACTGATCATTCCTCTCCGAGCGCCTGATCGCGAAGCGGTAGCCGCGACAGCGGCGTTGGTGCTCGGAATACGGAATCCAATTTTCCTCATCATCCGTCACTCCCACTTAAACGTCCGTACCGCGACGATCAATATCACTACCGCCCATACCGCCAGGACGATCAACGGCGATGTGGGGAATGCCGCTCCGTTCGTCATGGCGGCCCGCAGTGCATCGGTGAGCGCTGCCGCCGGCAATATCTGCGCCAGGTCCGCCAACGGTGTGGGGAGATGCTCTATCGGCAAGATACCGTCGCCGATCAGCAGAAAGACCAGGAAGAGCGCGTTCGCCCCCGCCAGGGTGAGTTCGGCCCGCAGCGCTCCCGCCATCGCCAGCCCCAGCGCAGCGAAGGTGACGGTGCCGAGCGCTATGACCGCGAGCGCGAGCAGCGCCGATCCCGTGAGCTGCCATCTGTAAAGAACGATGGCGACTCCGACCAGCAGTAGAACCTGTATGACCTCCAGAATTAAGATGGAGATGATCTTGGCGAAGATGAGCCCGCCACGCGAGAGCGGAGAACTGCCCAGCCGTTTCAGGACGCCGTAATACCGCTCGTAGGCCGTGGCGATGCCCAGGTTGACCATCCCCGCCGCGATGATCGCCAGCGCCAGGATGCCCGGCAGCAGAAAGTTGACCGGACTCCCGTTCGTCGCCGGTATGATGTTGAGCGAGGCGAAGAAGATAAGCAGCAGGACCGGGACGATCAGGGTGACGAGGATGTTCTCACCTCGCCTCAGTGTGAGCAGCAGCTCGTAGCGGACCTGATTGAGTACCTGCCGTGCAAATGGCGCGGCTTTGCTGCTCCCAGGTATATAACGTATCTCCATGCTATTCTCGTACCTCCGATCCGGTCAGGCGCAGGAACAGGTCTTCCAGTGATCCATGCCCCACGCGCAATTCGGAGAGGGTGATATTGTGTTCGCGTAACCATGTGGTCAGTTCAACCAGTGTCGCCTGTATATTCTCTGTTTCGAGCGCGTAGCTCCCCGGACGCTGCTCGCTGGCTGTGCGAACCGAGGGTAGCGCCGCCAGTTGCGCGCTATCCAGTCCGACCGGCGCGACAAAGTGCACGACGTTGGCGTTCTGCGTGCCGATCATGTTGGCGGGCGTGTCCAGCGCGATTAGCCGCCCGGAATCGATGATGGCTACGCGATCGGCGAGTCGCTCGGCCTCGTCCATCAGGTGCGTGGTGAGCAGGACTGTGACGCCGTTGTTCTTGAGGTCGCGAACGATTTCCCACGTCGCCAGGCGCGCCTGGGGGTCCATTCCCGCCGTCGGTTCGTCCAGAAAGACGAGCTCTGGATTGCCGACCAGCGCGAGGGCGAGGGCGAGGCGTCGCTTCTGCCCGCCAGACAGGCGGCGGCAGCGCGTTTTCGCCGCAGTGCTCAATCCGACACGTTCGAGTAGGGCATCAGTATCCTGTGGCTGCTCATAGTAGCCCGCGAAGAGGCGCAGCACCTCGCGCGCCGTCAGCGCCGGGTAGAGTCCGTCCTGCTGCAACATCACGCCGATGCGTGGCTTCAACGCGCTTGCCTGCCGGATCGGGTCGAGCCCTAGCACGCGGATCGTCCCTTGATCCGGCTTACGATACCCCTCCAGCGTCTCCACGGTCGTCGTCTTGCCCGCTCCGTTGGGACCCAGCAGCGCAAATACCTCGCCTTTATGCACAGTAAACTCTAAAGAATCAACGACCCGGTTCGAGCCGTAGCTTTTGCTAAACTGATCAACGACGATGGCCTCATTGCCCTGTACCTGTGCTTGCCGGGCCTCCTGCGTCGTTGTCTGCGCTTCAGCAGACATAGATCTTTACTCCTTAGTCAATCAATAACTGGTGATGATGCATCCAGGATCTTCGCGCCGCGATCGCGGAATCTCATTAGAACGAAGTGGATGCATCAGTTAGAAAACATTACAATTATAGCAAATCGTTGCGTGCCTGCCCAATCTTTCCCCACCGCCGCTATATCAATACATTTAAATCTTTTTTGGTCTGTGTTACGTGAATCACTGTAGAAGGTTACGGAATAGATAGGGCTCGATCGTAAGTACAGTCGCCCTGCATCTTCCGGTCGGTAGGTAACAGCAATTGCACGTGAAAAGGAGTAGAAATCCATGATACGTATCCTCTGGACGATTGTCGTCATACTTTTTGTATTGTGGCTGCTTGGCTTCATTTTCCATGTCGCTGGCGGTTTAATCCATCTCCTGATTGTCATAGCTATTATCGTGGCTATCTGGAACTTCGTCACGGCCAATCGCAGGCGCAGGCTTTAGGTAAAATTGAAATATTCAGAAATATTAATGACGGTTTTGTAAGCCAGGAGGCTATGATGAAACTGTTTCGTCATAGCCTCCTGGCTACCGAGCGTATTCTATTGCGCAAAGTGGGTGGTGGTTATATCTTTATTCATCGCCTCCTCCTTGACTACTTCGCGTCGTTAGATAACGCATCAAACTCTGATTAATGTATCAAATTGATCTTTTCACTCAAGAATAAAGGTAACTACTCACCCTCCAGGAGAGGGGGAAGAGGAGGGGAACCCACGAAAGCAGAACACAAGGCAGCCAAAAGATGGATGCCTTGCTTCTGCATGGTAGAAAGATAGCTGCGAAGGGAGCAAAAAATGGTAGCCCCTTCCTGGGTGCGAAAACATCCAGAAATCGGATTGCGCGGAGTTTCATCATCCGAAGATCGGATTCTGCCTGGTTGTTGTCAAAAGGCACGGCAAAGTCCTGCATGAAGCGCAGATCTGGTCCTGGTACTGATGCAAACGAAGCAAGAGATTGCGAGCATCTCCTTTTCCAGTCTGTCCCAATCCTGGATGTTCGCAGCCGCGCATTCCTGCCATGGCGCTCGGACTCACCGAGCATCCCTGGCCCTGGATCACGTTCTTGACGACTTCTTTCTCTACCACTCCCAAATAGAGTCACTACCGAAATTTACACGTAACCATACCTGGGTCGCTTCATGATGGGTCGCTGTGAGAGTGCGTTCCTGTCGTCAGAAATCCGCATACCATCTCGTTCTGTCTGTCAATATAGCCAAAAAGTAATGATGTTGTATGCAATATATCTGAATATACTATAATCTTGTGTATAAGGAGTATTCTTGAAACTGCGCTTTCGCTCAGATACGTTCTTCAACGTTCTTTTCACAACTCTTTTTTCAATATACTTCGCCTACAATAGGAGCGTCTTTGCATTTTCTCCTCTGCTGAAAAGACAGGTGTATGTAACAGGAGACAATGCACGATCAATAGGTACCGTTTTCCTTTCATCAATGATTATCAAGGTAACTCTCATCTCGGAGGTATTCACGTGTGGGTTCTTTCAAACAAATTACGCTTGACTACTCCATCCCAGAGAACGGCATGCGTAGGTTTCGCTCAGAGGTTCCGCTCTTCGACTCTTGCAGTTGTGTTGTTTACTCTGGCTCTCTTGTTCGTTGGGTGCGGAGTGTCCAGCGCAGACCATGGAACACCGTCTGTGCAGAGTACAGGTGGAAGCACCAGTCAACATCTTCGTCTCGTTGGCTCGACCGCACTGTTACCCCTGGCTGCCAGAGCTGGGGATCTGTTCCATCAGCAGCACCCTGACATCCAGGTGAACGTAGCAGGTGGAGGGAGCGTGACTGGACTGCAAGCGGTCACCAATCACCAGGCTGATATCGGTGATTCCGACATTTATGCCGACCCAGTGACCTACCCCGATCCAAATTTAACCGATCATATTATCTGCGTCGTGGCTTTCACCCTCATCGTTGATCCTCAAATAACCATCCCCTCACTCACCAGCCAGCAGATTCTTGCGATCTTCACTGGGAAAGTGACGAATTGGAAAGCTGTTGGTGGCCCTGACCAGGCGATCACCACCGTGATACGACCAAACACCTCTGGCACCCGCGCTCTGTTCCGCAAGTATATCCTGGGGGGTGCAGAGGAAAGTGGCAAACCTCTCACGAGCGATTCTTCCACAGGAGTCCTTGATGAGGTGGCTCATACTCCTGGTGCCATTGGCTACGTGACGACCTCCCTGCTCAACTCAACGGTGCGGGCGATAGGCATCGATGGGGTCAGTGCGACCGAACAGAATATCAAGAACGGCAAGTACAAGTTCTGGGGCTATGAGCACATGTACACGCTGGCAAATGGAGTGAGTCCAATCACCTCCTTTCTGGATTTTATGCAGACCGCAGAGATCCAACATCTGGCACAGCAACTCGGCTATATTTCGGTGAATGGCCTCGAGGCACAAGCGAGTATCCCTTCAAGCGTCAAAGAGCAAAACACTCGTTAAGGGCATTCCCTCAGATGGTTCTCTGTGCGTTCGCAGTCAGGTGTCCGCAGATGTATGGTTCTCAACCAACCAAGGAGCGTATTTTGTCTCGCACACATAACCCACTCATCACTCTCCCCATTGCGCAACGGCTCGTGCTGGGCTTCCTGATCCCAGCACTCATTGCTGCACTGGCATCTTCCATCATTGGGATTCAGAGTATGCAATTACTGAGCCAGGAATCCGCATTCTATCAGAACCTCTTTCAGAGTTATTCTTCGTTGACGACGGGGAACAATTTTCTCCAGCTCATGGACTTTCAGATGCACACCCTCACCACTGATGCAACGGCATCCAATTCGTCACCGAACCAGTTGGCGACCGATCAGAAGGCCGAGCAAGGGCTGGCAACCAGGTACGATGTGCTTCTTCATGCCTATGTCCAAAGGGACCTGCTGATCCAGCACCCTGAGCACGTCGCATTATTTGATCAAGCAGGTCACGCAGGACTGGCAGCTCAACAGAGCGCGCTGGCAAGTAGTGCTTTGCGAACCTGGAATGTGTATCATGATGCGCAGAGTGCCGTCTTTCAGCAGATCCAGCACGGCAATGCTCAGGCAGCACAGGCGGTGGAACATGCGCAAGGGGAGCTGACGTATTTTGATGCGCTCAGTGCTCTGCGTCAACTCATCCAGTTCGATGGGCGTCTGACCGCTTTCGTTCAGGACGCAACCGCTCTTCAAGGCAGAAATCAACTCATCACGACGCTTGTCGCTATCGTGCTGGTTTTGCTGGGGATAGGTCTGATGGGTGGACTGATCTACGGGACGCTTGTGCGCCGACTGCAACAGTTGCAGCGTGTCGCGCAAGCCGTTCAGGAAGGACACCTCACCACTCGCATCATGGTTGATGGACGAGATGAAATCACGGCGGTCTCCGCGTCTGTGAATACGATGCTTGACACCATGGTGGGACTTCTGGATGAGACGCGCATGCAACGGGATGCTCTTATTCAAGCTGCAAAGCGTCTGTTCTCTGATATCCGCCTCGCCAATGGCAGCGATTTTGATGTCAGTACCGCCGTGACGAATGACCCCATTGGGATGCTCGGCAATGCGTTTCACTTCACGGTTGGTCGTTTCCGTCGCTTCGTGCTGCGAACGCAGAGGACGATAGAGCCATTAGAGGCCATCTCTCAGCAAGAAATGGAGCTTGCTACGACCTTTGTTGCTACCGCACGCCACCTCCTGCGAGAGGGACGCGCTACTTCAGACGGGACAGGAATATCCGTTCAGGAAATCACCCGCCTCACGGAAGGATTTGCGCAGGAGGTGACAATGCTTGCTCAACGCCTACGGGGGATAACGCAAGAGATGCATGCCAGTCTGACACCTTTCCGATTAGAAGTCATCGAAAGAAGCCAGAGGTTCACGGAGTCCCGTTGAGAGACGTGCAACGGCTGTGGGGAGTGGTTCCATGGGACGTGATGAAGATAGGATCAGCTTCCGATGCCTTCATGTTCCCATGAGGCTTCTGGTTTCGTCCTGCTTGCGTTCATCACGTATCATGGAACCACTCCCCAGTGGTGGACCGGAGCGGAAACATCTGGAAGGTGTCCCTGGCAGGGTGTTGTCAGGAAAAATGCTTTGATGCAGAACTATGTGGGAGAGATCGAAGAGCATGAGGGCCCTTTGAGCTCCAGAAAGATGAGAATGTTTGGCATGAAATTAACACTCCGCAACCATCAATTGTTCACACGCCGTCTCACGAGGCTCTACATTGCCGCCCTGAGCACGGTCGCCCTCCTGGCGATCTGCGGACAACTCGTCATCCAATTTTCGCTAATTCAGCAAGCTGGCGATGCGAATATTATCAACATTGCTGGTCGTCAGCGCATGCTCAGTCAGAAGCTGACCAAGGCGGCACTCGCTCTGCTCGTCACCTCTCAGCCCACCACCCGCAAGGGGCGCGTCGATGAAGTGAGAACCACGTTAACCCTCTGGCAACAATCGCAGCAAGGCTTGCAGCAAGGCGATGCCCGACTTGGTCTGCCCGGCAACAACAGCAAGACGGTCACGAATCTCTTTGGTCTCATTGCCCCAAACTTCCAGGCGATGATCGACGCGACCAATCAGTTCCTGGCAACTGTTGCCCAGGATCAAGGCAAGCCAGTTGCAACCATCAACGCCGATATTTTACCCTCATTGCGCACCCTTCTCGCTCAAGAGCCAGCCTTTCTCGTCGGGATGAATAACATTGTTTCACAGTACCAGCAGGAAGCCGAGGACCGCGTGAGCCAGTTGCGAGTGATCGAGCTGGCCTTGCTCAGTCTGACGCTCATCACGTTGCTGCTGGAAGGCGTTCTCGTGTTTCGTCCCGCCATTGGGCGGCTCAGCAAGAGCCTTGCCGATCTCGTCCATGCAGAAGAACAGGTTGCAGCCCGAACGGTGGACTTGGAGCAGAAGAACACCGAACTGGAACTGGCCTTCAACGAAGCGATGGCGGCGCATCGCAAGGTCATGCCTCACGCTCGTGTCGTCACCTTCGGTCACTACCAGGTGCAAGGAATCCAGGGCAACTACCACGAGGTCACCAGCCGCGAAGTGAATGGTACCTTGTACCTGGTCTGCGATTGCCTGGTGTATCGACGCAATGTGATCTGCTCACACTCCCTTGCTGCAGCGGCGCTCCATAGCGCACTGCTTCGTCAGCAGTCATCGTCGAGACATCCTGGCATCTCTTCACCGGAGCGGAGAGGGCAGGCCGGTGGATGAAAAAATGGGGAAGAGGAGGACCGGCGGTACAGACACACTCAATGGTGGGTGAGCTCAAACCCTCAGACGACCTCCTGGCTTTTTCCTCTTACCAACGGCGAAGCGTGAGCAGATACGAATAAGGCCACCTCTTTTTAGTATATATTAGATGCAAAACCACCAGATTTTTCGAAATAGTTGACGTATGAGCGGCCTCCTGGTACTATTAAGCCTGAAAGGGTATGGATATTCAAATGAGTTGACTTATGCGCATGAATTTGTGAGGAGCGATTGAGATGCATGCTGTGTCAGAGTGGCGCAAACTTTTAGGCGAGATCATCAAGAATCCCGAGGAAAAAAAACGCCTCGCCCAGGTGCTTAATGTCAGTGGCATCACCCTCATGCGTTGGGCCAGAGGCGAGTTCAGTCCTCGTCATCACAAACTCCAGTTGCTGCTTGATGCCTTTCCTCAAGACCGTGTGCGTCTACTAAGAGCGCTGCAGGCAGAATTTTCAACCTTCGTTCCAGTTCAAGAGAACGATGCGCGCAAAGCCCCTTTGCAAGGGGATATTTCATTGGAGTTCTATACCCGCTTTTTCAAGGAATACGTTACACTCAATAAATTGCAGCGCCCGTGGCATCTCCGCAATATGATTCTCCAGCAGGCCCTCAAACACCTGGACCCCAATGAGCAGGGCCTTGCGATCGCCGTTAACCAATGCACAAAGCCTGCTGAGGGTAAGAAAGTGCGTACCGCTCGCATAAGCATGGGCCTTGCGACTCCTCCCTGGCCCCGTCAGGTGGATATGGCGGCCCTCTTCCTTGCGGGCGCTGAGTCCCTGGTCGGTTATGTTATTAGAACTGGTCGTACCGTTGTTGTGCAGAGCCGTGGCCATCAAGGCACCATCCCTGTCCACTGGGTCGACGGCGAGGAGAGCGTTGCCGCTTTTCCCTTGCTCTTCTCCGGTCGCATTGCCGGTTGCGTAACCTGCTCGTCTACTCAACCTCACTACTTCAATGACGCGTCCCTGGAGCTGATCCAGAAATATGCCGATCTCATCGTGTTAACCATCGAGCACGACGAATTCTATACTTTCGAAGACTTCGATCTGCGCTTTTTGCCTGACTACCGCTTGCAGTTGCAACATATATCCAGTATGCACCAACTCGTGATCGATGAGATGCAGCAAGCTAGCCGCAATGATAGCCCTATTACGTCCGATGAGGCCGAGCATCGCGCCTGGCGGGGCTTCGAAGAAAGAATCTTGCGCTCTGCGGAATCAGGCACGAAACGCTGCGCGCACGCTACGGTCGGCCAGAAAGTAGACCAGAATCACGATCGGTAGGATAATGCCGCTGAGAGTAGCGCTGAAACTGGCGTTCGCCTGCGAGATCTCAACAAGGCCGCCGAGCAGACTCAACGCCTGCAGGACAATCGTACCCCAGAAAGCCCACCTCTTCAGCGCCAGTAACGCACGACAGAAGAAGAACGAGAACAGGCCGAAGACGAGCGACACAATCCCGGTTGCCGCGAGAATAGCTATGACTCCTCCTTTGCCAGCCGCCGCCTGGATAGTGATGAGCCCCACGAGCAGCAAGACCAGGCTCTGAATGCCAACCAGAACCGCTACGATAGTTACTCCGATTGGACGTTGGTGGCGCTGCACCGCAGGCTGCGCCACCACCACGTTTGATCTACGCTTCTTACTGGGCATAAATATCGCCCTCCACAGAGTATGAATTACAAAAACCCAGCTCTATTATAACTCGGTGCGCAGTCACTCGCACTATTCCTGCTGTGGTTGGCGAGGGGTCAGGAAGTGGGACCCGAATTGTTACGTGAGCGGTATTTTGGGTAGTGACTCTTGAGAGAAGTGGTACAATACCGATCAGGAGGACTATCATGACAGTCCCATCAGCCCTACCAAACTGTCCCAATCCGCAATGTTCGCAGTCGCACGTCATTGGCAAC
>Ga0137371_10000918_pt1 | contig 22577 bp, 16 predicted proteins | sample SagtaG_7_FD_104919 | JGI IMG/M metagenome (GOLD analysis project Ga0137371, IMG submission 104919) | Vadose zone soil microbial communities from Sagehorn Ranch, Mendocino, California, USA - Sage1_R_40_16 metaG | ecosystem: Environmental > Terrestrial > Soil > Vadose zone | place: USA...
CGTATCCAGATCGTATCACCTGCGTGCACGACGGCGGGCTGAGCCAGTGCGGTTGCCAGATCCCAGGGCCGCGCCGCGCTCCCATCTCCACTCCCCGACCCGCTCGATGCCACGTAATACCCGACATGGGACGCTGGTGGCAGCGTTTGCACCGTGACGGCTGCCGTGCCGCTGTTCCCCTCGCTCGTCGCTGTGATGGTCGCGCTACCCGCCGACTGCCCCGTGACGAGGCCGCTGCCGCTCACCGTGGCAACGGCGCTGTTGCTGCTCGACCACGTGATGCCTCGGCCCGTCAGCGGGTTGGCGGCGGAATCCTTAGGGATGGCCGTGAGCTGAAGGGACACCCCGACAAAGAAGCTCGCGACGGCCGGACTCACCGTCACCTGGGCCACCGGCATTGCCACCACAGTGACAGTGCCCGTATCGGCCAGAACCGTGGCAGGGCGGTCTGTCGCGATGACGAGGTAATTGCCGGGGGTCGGGCCGGGTTGGTACGTGGCATAATGGTTGCTGCCGGTGCTGAACGTATCGATAATACTGCCGCCCGTTGCACTCCACGTCACAGGGACGTTGGCTGAGTCGCCGGTGGCGGTCAACGCCACGGCCATGAATCGTGCTGTCTGGTTTGGAGCGAGGGCCACTTGCCGAGGAGAAACGGCGACACGGGTGACGACGACACCTGGCCCGACTAGGGAATGGGGCTGTTCACAGGCGACTAGCGCCACAACGGGCGCCACCCACAGGGCGTCTTTGAGCAAGGCCAAGCGCACAGAGAGCTTATGTTTGAAAGTCATGAGTTGTCCCGCACGGGGGGCCGCGGCCGCCTATCCTTCATCAAGGCCAAGCGCACAGAGAGCTTGAATTTGAACGGCATGTCACTTCCTTTCGGGCGCAAAAAAAAGACCGCCGATTTCGACATGAGTCGAAACGCTGGCGGCCCGGCGAGCATGGCGAGGATCCGCGTTAGCCCCGTGACTCTGCGTCACCGTCTTTCGACGGCTTTGCTCTGAGCAGCGTAATCCGTTTTGCTTATTATGTGCGTTTTGCTGCTTCTATGCTTACTTAGCCTTTCGGAAGCAAAGTCCGTGCCGATCACTCCTGACTTAGGCGACGCAGATTCAGGCAGCAGCCACTTACAGGCGCCGCTGCTCCGGCGAGCTGCACTGCTAATCCATGGCAATACGCAACGTTTATTGCATATTGCAGCCCAGCACGATTGCCCGTGCCTCACCCAATCGTATCTTGGCCGGGCCCGCGGTGGTTTGTTGGCGCCGCCTGGGGCTCGCCCCTAGTCGCGCTGATGGCTCCAGTGTAGCGACATGGCATGGTGGGTAGCTGTGATTCGGGCCACGGTCGTTATGGTCGGAAAGGCCGGAAGACCGCGCGAATACTCAACTCTGCATGTAGCTGCGGTACCACAAAGCTAGATTGAGCAGCCTGTACAACAGGTTTCCGTCGTCCCGTCGGCGCGCGACGTGATCATGGATGGCGTGCTCGACGGCGGTCCGGTCGAGCAAACCCGACTCCAGTATGGAACCATCCAGCACGACCGACCGGACGTACTCTCTCAGCGGTTCACGCATCCAGTGATCCAGGGGCACCCCGAAGCCGGTCTTCTTACCGTCAAGGATGGCGTCGGGCACGACGCCGCGGAGCGCCCGCCGCAGAATCCACTTCTTCCTGCCGCGCCTCACTTTCATATCCGATGGCAACGCCATCGCGTAACGACTCAGCTCGGCGTCAAGAAACGGCACGCGCACTTCGATCCCGTGAGCCATAGTCGACTTGTCCACCTTCTCCAGGTACGTGTCAGGGAGAAGGATGGATGCGTCAGTGTAGAGGAGTCGCTGCACGGGATCGAGGTGCTCAAGCCGGTTCGAGACTTCCCGGTAACGAGCGAACGGATCGAATTGCTCGACAGCCTGCCGGGCGTCAGCGGACAGAACGCGCGTCGGCAGGCTCTCGAGCGTCTCAGAGGTCAGTAACAGAGCCAACCGCATGGTCGGGTCAGGGTGAGCCATCGCTCTGAAGACACGGACAGCGCGCTGCGAGATAGGACTTCTAGGTACAGGCGTGGTGACGTGAAGGGCCGCTCGCGAGGCCCATTTCCATAGCCGTTCCCAAGCGACGATGTTGTACCGACGGTACCCCCCGAACATTTCGTCTCCACCGTCCCCTTGCAGTACCACCTTGATGGATCCCTTGAGCTGCTCGCACAGCAGGTACAGCGGAATGTTGGCGGCATCGGAAAACGGCTCGTCATGACACCGGATGAGCCGTTCGATGACGGCCGGCAGACAAGCGCCGGCGACGTGCAGCTCGTCGTGTTCTGTACCGAAGCGCTCGGCCACAAACTTGGCTTTCGGCAGTTCATTGACTCCCCGATCGAAATCAAACCCGACCGAGAATGTCTTCAGCCGGCCGCTATACTGCTTGCTGGCCAGTGCGGTGATCGCCGACGAATCGATCCCTCCGCTCAAAAAGACGCCGACGGGGACATCGCTCACCAGGTGCGCGCCGACCGCGTTGGTGAGCCTTTGACGAACGATGGCCGTCGCCGTGTCGACTCCGTCGCTGACCGGCTGAAGGCCATCGACGGACCAAAACGCCGAGCTGGTCACTCCTGTGCGGCTGAGCGTGAGGTGGTGAGCTGGTAGCAGCTTCACGATCCCTTCGAATAAGGTGTTAGTGCCGAGAGCGTTCCCGTAATAGAGGAATTCGTGCAGGGCGCGCCAGTTCATCTCGCGGCGCACGCTTCGGGACGCAAGGATCGCCTTGATTTCCGATCCGAACACGAGGCCCGACTTCGAAACGCTATAGTAGAGCGGCTTGATTCCGAAGCGGTCCCGGGCGAGGTGGAGGGTCTGAGACCGGGCGTCCCACAGTGCCAGGGCGAACATACCGTTGAACATCGCGAAGCAGCCGACGCCCCAGCGGATGTACGCCTGCAGCACGACCTCGGTGTCTGAGCGACTGCGGAAACTGGCACCGTGGCCCTCGAGTCTCCGGCGCAATTCGGGAAAGTTGTATATCTCGCCGTTGTACACGAGCGTGACGAGACCGTCTGCGGACTGCATCGGCTGATGGCCGGCGGCGGTCAAGTCGAGGACGCTCAAGCGAGTGTGTCCGAGGCAGGCTGGTCCGAGGATTTGTACGCCGCAGTCGTCCGGCCCGCGGTGATTGAGGGTTGCCGTCATCGCCCGGACGAGATCTACGTCGGCGTTGGCACGAGAGTAATCGACGATCCCGCAGATGCCACACATCAGCCTGTGCTCACTTCCCGCGGAGGCTCAGCAGGGAATACCAAGATCACGAAACGGCGCGTTTGACGTCTCGGGGTGGTCGCGGTACGCGGAGTGCACGAGCAGGTGTCCCGCTCGGGCGCGCAGGTGTCTGGCCCTCGAGAAACGTGACGAAGTCGCCGACGATCCTCGTGCGATCGAAGTGCTCCACGGCTGCCGCACGCCCGTTCGTACCAAGCTGGTTTCTCAAGGTCGGATTGGCAGACAACATACGAAGCGCGTTGACCAAGCCGGCCCTGTCTTGGGGATGGACCACGATTCCCGCCCTGTGCTCGGTGACGATGCGAGTAGCCTCTCCCTCAGCAACGAGTACGACAGGGCGCGCGGAAGCCATGGCCTCGTACAGCTTGGACGGCACCGCGCCCGGGAGATGGCGGAAGAGCGGCACGATCAGGATATCCGCCGCCGCGAGAATGGCCGGCATCTCCCGATGCGGGCGTGAGTCGACGAACCGGATTCGCGCGATCCGCTGCGCGCGCGCGCGCTCCACCAACTTTGACTTCTGCGGACCGTCGCCCATCAGCACGACGTCCAGATCGCACTCCGACGGCAGGCCCGCTGCGCCGTCGAGCAGTTGGTCCAGTCCCTGAGCGAGGCCGTGGAGACCGGCGTAGAGTGCGACACAGGATCGGCTTCCGCCTAGCAATCCGCTAGAGGCACTGGTAGCCCGCTCAGGGCCGAAGGCCTCGATGTCGACGCCGTTGGAAAGGTGAAACGTGCGGCAGTCCGGGAAGCGAGCCGAGATGTCGGTGACGATTTCCCCGGATTGGCCCGTCACTAGCCAGGCATGGCGATAGCAGACGCCCTCCAGCCACTCACTCAGCCGATGGGTGATGCTTCCAGCGCGGAGGATGCCGAGTCGGACCGCGCTCTCCGGCCACAGGTCCGACACGTTAAACACCATCCGGGCGCGTGTGAGCCAACTCAGCCACAGGCCGGTCAAGCCGAGCAGGAGTGGCGGACTCTCCACGAAAATGTAGTCGGGCGAGCCGAGGCAAGCCGTGCCGACGGCGGCTGACGACAGCACAAACGAGAAGTAATTCGCCAGACGGCGCGCGAACCCGGGATTTTGGGTCGGGTAGATCAGAGTCCGGATCACGCTCACACCGTCCTGTTCCTCGCGCCGTACGAACCCGCCGTATCCGGGTGGGATCCTTCCAGTCGGATAACTTGGCATGGCGGTAAGCACGGTGACAGCGTGTCCCCGGCGCGCGAACTCGCGTGCCAGCGCCGACCAGCGTGCCTGCGGCGCGCCGACCTCGGGTGGGTAATACTGCGTCAGGATCGCGATCTTCACCGCTCGCCTCGAGGCACCCGGCGTCCGGTGGCGCGCAGCCGTTCAGCCAGGCGCCGGCCGTTCCGGCGAAGGTCGAACTGGCTCGCCAGGTGCAGCCGCGCCGCGCGTGCATATTGGACGCGTAACGATTCGTTCGTGAGCAGACTCTCCATCCCGTTTGCCAGAGCGTGAAGGTCCCCGGGGGGGACGAGCATCCCGCAGCGGCCAGCGTCGAGCAGCTCCGGGATCCCGGCAAGGTCCGACGCGATGACCGGCGTCCCGACGGCCATCGCTTCTTTGATCACGTTCGGCATGAAATCGAGTCCTACGGATGGGTGGACGAGAATCGTGGCCTGCCGCATGGCCCGGAGTACCTCGTCTGGTCGGAGCCACCCCGGGAACGTCACGTCGCCGCCGAGGCCGAGCTCGGCCGCAAGCTGCTTCAGCCCTGCCTCTTGGTCCCCGCTGCCGATCAGTTCAAGCTTGACCGCTATCCCCCGCTGACGCAGCGCGTGCGCGGCGCGGAGCACGTACTGGAGCCCCTTGAGCTCCACGAAACGCCCGACGGCCAGCACCTTGGCAGGTGGCCGCCCGGTCGGATCAAACGGCAGCTCGTCGAGGTCCAGGCCACTGTAGTGCACGTGGATCTTGTCTGCCAGCCGTGGGAAGATGCCGTCGTACTTCTCACGGAGATACTGGCGATTGAACTCGCAGCTTAGGAACACGTTGTCCGCGTACAACATCTTCATGGCAAGATGAATCGGGGTGGTGTGGAGGTCGGCGTTCGCTCGCACGAACATCGAAAAAGGGATGCGCGGGTCTGTGAGGCGGTGGAATAGATAGGCACAGCTCGCAGGATAGCTTCCCCAGTAGGCGAGGATATGATCGTAGCGTCGGAAACGCTGAGCCCAAGCCCAGGCCTTGAGAGCGATATAAGCAGTCTTGGCGACCGCGCTGACCCCGTACCGCACCGCTCCCGTTTCGAGTACCACGGAGTCGCGCACGAAGGCCGGCAGGCGCGCGAGGCTGCTTAACCGCCACGCACGGACGCTCGCACGGGCAGAGATGTGATGAACCCGCTCGCGTGGCAAGACTCGGTCGCTGAGCAGATCCGACACGTACTCCCACAGTGAGGGATCGAGGGGATAGAGAGGGAAGACCTCGAGGTCGACGTCCGCTTGGAGCAGGGACCGCATGTCACGGGCAAAGAACGGCGCGAGCTGTGTGGGGAACTGATTCGTGAATACCGCAAGTCGCATCGTGGCCTCGTCAGTGACGTCAGCATGTGCCGGGAGGGGGCAAGGATCAGGCCGCCTTGGCGCCACCGGCGCCTTGACAGGGAATCAGCAGTCGAGCCACCGTTGTCGTGCCTACGGGACTGCGGTCGGGCAGGTGCTAGACCGATTGTCCCGGCCGAGGCACGCTTGGTGTTGCAGTTTCGGCACAACCGGTAGCCCCAGGGGCGGTGCACCGGCCACCCGCCCTGGGTCGGCTCGCCATCACCTTCACAGGTAATGCGTTGCAAGCCCTCTTCTCCAGCCTGCTTTGCTTGTTAGCTCCGGTACAACCGTTGCGCTCACCATGCGTGGCACTGTTGGACCGATCTCAAGCAGGCTCGCGACAGCTCACGTGAACGATCTCGTATCGGAGCAGGACCGGATCCGCGCAGCCTTCGCGATCCGTCATGGTGATCCGAGGTACAGCTGGTCAGACCCCGCGTACACGTTCATGATACAAAGCATCGAACGGCGGGTCCTCGGACTCCTGTCACGAAATGGCTTCTCATCGCTTTCGGGTAAACGGATTCTCGAGATCGGGTGTGGCTCCGGGCATTGGCTGAGAGGGCTTGTGCAATGGGGAGCCGATCCCTCTGACGTCGTGGGGGTGGATCTCGTTCCATCAAGACTGCGTGATGCCAAGCGCCGGTGCGCCAACGGCGTGCGGTTATCCTGCGGCGATGGAGCGGCGCTCGCGCTGCGCTCCAGCTGGTTCGATCTGGTCCTCCAGATAACAGTGTTCACGTCCATTCTCAGTGCGGACCTGAGGCGCCAAGTCGCATTGGAAATGCTGAGGGTCCTCAAGCCCGACGGTCTGATTGTGTGGTACGATTTCCACGTGAAGAGTCCTTGGAATCCGAACGTGCGGGCAATAGGTAAGCGGGAGATCCGGGAACTTTTCCCCGATTGCACCGTCTCGCTTCGACGGATGACCCTGGCGCCGCCGGTCACGCGGATGCTGGCGCGACGGTCACGACTGCTGTGCGTTGTACTCGAGCAGATGTCTCTTCTGTGTACCCACTACCTTGGCGTCATTCGCAAACGATAGAATGCCACGCGGTGTCGACCTAGCCCGGCCCTGGGGTGCGGTTGGATAGCAATCACACGGTAGTGCGCGCATCCAGCGAGATCGTGTCCAGACAAGCGCGGACCCGGCAGGTCGCGACCCCGCAACTGGTGGCGCGCCGGCGGGACCACTGGCATTCAGTCTACGAGTTGAACTTGGACTGGTCGCTCCCGCAGTTGGACCTGGCGAGGGTCTCGGTCGTGCTGCAGGGCGACGCCGCGTGGTGCCTGACGAGCGAGCGGCGCCTGGCACCGTTCACGGGGAGTGTATCCCCGCCCTTCCCGGTTGGGCGGTTCGTTGTGGTCGAGAGCCGGGAGGGATTCTTCAAGTACAGTTTTCCTTGGGGCGCCGATTTCGAGCTCTCGAAGACCAACGAGGGTGTGGAAGTTCGCGTTACGTTGTTGGACGCAGAGAGGTGTGGGGTCGCGCTGTGGGGTCGTCACAAGCTCGGCAGCCCGCCTGAGCAACAGACGTTGCCCATTTATCGGGACCGCTTGTCGGCGCTCTCGGAATGCCTCTGGCTCGAGCCCTATCCCTCCGGTGCGCGCGCGGCCCTTTGCCTCACCGATCACGCAGATTTTGATACAGTCGAGAAGCTTGATCTTCTCGCCAATCTGCTGGTCTCGACAGACTTGCGGTTCACGAAGTCGGTCTTCCCTCACAGCGACCCTGTCGGCAGGAAGTGCGAGCCCGGTCTGGATGTTGTCGAGTACGCCGGACTGATCGCGCGGCTGTATGAGCATGGCACCGAGATCGCCTATCACGGGTTCGGTCCCCGCATTCCGGTCCCCCCGATGGAGGAATGCGTTCGCAGGGCGGCGGCTTTGGGACGATTCCAGCCGACCACATGGATAGACCACGGGACCGGATCCTACCTGTTCTCACGTCGCGGCCTCCTGGCGGACGGCAGCCAGCTCACCGCGTTTCTGGAGCCGTATGGAGTCCGCAACTACTGGTCGTACACGGATACGTGGGAGAACCCCTTTCGAGATTTGTCGTCCTGGCGGGCTCGAGCTGGACCCGACGTTATTGGGGATTTCCTGGCGGGCAGTTTGTTACTCCGACCGAAGCGACCTAGTCAGCTGGCATTCTTGCTTCTGCAATTCTTGAAGAATACCTGCGGAGCGGAGAACACTTACGCCATCCGTACAGCGCCGTTTGCGGTCCGCAACTGGATGCAGGCCATCCGTCATGGCAGGGGCCTACAGGCACTCCGGGCAAGACCGTTCGTCCTGTATGGTTCAGATGGCAGGGACTTCACGTCAGCCCAGGCCGCTACGTGGATTTTCGATACGGTCCTCCTGAATCACCCAACGGTTCAGCTCCGGCCCGCTCTGATACGGCGGCTGTGCGATGATTCCGGGCTCCTCCTCGGCCACTGCTATCTGGCGTGCGAACACCGGTACATCGCTGGCAACTGTGTCACAAGGCCCAAGGGGCGACTCCGCATAGCGCCGGCGTTCGCAACGAACCTCGAGTACATCGCCGAACGGCAGCGGACTGGTGACGTGATTTCACTCAGCTTTGCCGGTCTTCGGCAATCGCTCGTGGCTTTTTCGCGAGCGTCGCTATCGCGCACTGCCACAGGCTGGGTTGCGTCAGGGGATGGGTCGGGCGTTACGACGGTCATTGCGGGCGATCGGGACGCCATTTCGCGAGCGTCGATCCGCGGGTCCCCGGGGACGATACTCCGCGATCATTTGGGCTTGGTGCAGCTGGGCTCTGGTTGCGAACTGACATTCACGGCGGGGCACGGACTCGTCGACGCCACCCCCAGATCGAGTGGTTGACCCGTAGGCGCTCTGCTAGGCGCCTGGCTTCCCTACACCCCGCCCAGGGCCGCACTCGCGCAGTAACCGTTTGTCGCGCTGACGGTCACCTTGACTGTCGCTTGCGCGGGTCAACCCCGTGTCCATCGCTGGCCCGCCTGGTTCAACGCATCTAATACCAAGCTGTTACCCCGCCCGGGCTCGCTCCAACGGGTGGTACGGTCGTTGCCCTCCCCGAGGCTGCTGTGCTTCGCCTTCGCTGACCACAAGGAGCCCCGCTTGCCAGGGTCACGTGCGGTCACCCTCGTCACCGGGGGTGCCGGATTCATCGGGTCACATCTCGTCGAGCGCTTGCTCGCGCTGGGTCACCGCGTGCGGGTGGTCGATAACTTGTCGACCGGGAAGCTGGAAAACCTGGCAGCCGTGATGAGCGACATCGAGTTCGTGCGGGCAGACCTGCGGGACGAAGCGGTGTGCCGGCGTGTGGTGCGGGGAGCGGAGGTGGTGTTTCACGTCGCCGCGCTCCCCAGCGTGCCGCGCTCGCTCGCTGATCCGTGGACGTCACACGATTGCAATGTGAACGCCACGCTGCGCCTCTTGATCGCGTGCACCGAGGTGCGCGTGCGGCGCGTCGTCTACTCGAGCTCGAGCTCGGCGTACGGGGACACGCCAACGCTCCCGAAGGTGGAGAGCGCCGAGCCGCTGCCACGCTCCCCGTACGCGGCCGCGAAGCTGGCGGGTGAGCAATACGTCCTAGCGTTCGCCCGTGCCGGGCGGGTGGAAGGCGTCGCGCTCCGGTACTTCAACGTCTTCGGGCCGCGTCAGGACCCCGACTCACCATACGCCGCGGTGATCCCGGCGTTCTTCTCGGCCCTCCGCGAAGGCCAACCAGCCCTTGTGTTCGGTGACGGCTCCCAGACGCGCGACTTCACCTATGTGGCCAACGTGGTCGAGGCGAACGTCCTCGCCGCCACGGCGCCGGCCGCGGTCGCCAACGGCACCGTTGTGAACGTCGGGGCAGGGCAGCGCACCTCGCTCCTCGGGTTGCTCGAGCTGATGGGGGACGTGACAGGCCGCACACCGGCCTACACGTGCCAACCTCGGCGTGGCGGCGACGTCAGCGATTCCTTGGCGGGTCTCGAGCGGGCACAGCGGGTGATCGGTTACCACCCCGGCGTGGCCCTGAAGGAGGGTCTGCGGCGGACGTGGGCCTGGTTCGCTGACGCGCATCCTGCCGCGACGCCGCTGCGACCGGCAGCCGTGACCGCGCACGCGTGACCACCCCCCGCCCACCAGTCCCGCTGCTGCAACTGGCGACGCCCGCTGCGAGGCCGCCTGCTCCCGCCCAGCGCCCGTCCGATCCTCGGGTGTTCCCGGGAGGCGCCAGCTCCAGCCGGCGGAACGGATACCTCCCGTTTGCGCCCCCGCTCATCGGCGAGGAGGAGATCGCCGAGGTCGTGGACACCCTGCGCTCCGATTGGATCACCACTGGCCCCAAGGTTGCCCGCTTCGAGGCGGAGTTCGCGACCGCGGTCTCGGCCCAGGCGGCGCTCGCGCTGAACTCCTGCACGGCCGGGCTCCACACCGCACTCGTCGCGAGTGAGGTCGGCGCGGGCGACGAAGTGATCACGACGCCGCTCACCTTCGCAGCGACTGTCAATGTGATCGAACATGTGGGTGCCCGGCCGATCCTGGTGGATGTGGAGCCGGACACGCTCACGATCGATCCCGCTCGGATCGAAGCTGCCATTACGCCGCGCACGCGGGGGATCATCCCCGTTCACTACGCCGGTCACCCGGCGGAGATGGATCCGATCCATGAGTTGGCGCGCGCCCACCGGCTGCTCGTGCTCGAAGACGCGGCGCACGCGCTGCCCGCCTCCTACAGGGGACGGCACATCGGGTCCGGTCCGAACCCCGTCGCGTTCAGCTTCTACGCCACCAAGAACTTGACGACTGCCGAGGGTGGGATGCTCACGGCGGATCCGGAGTTCCTGGCCCGCGCGCGCATCCTGAGTCTGCACGGGCTCAGCCGTGACGCAGCCACCCGCTATGCAGCGGGGGGCCACTGGGCCTATGAGGTGCTGGCGCCTGGGTTCAAGTACAACATGACCGATATGCAAGGTGCGCTCGGCCTGTGGCAGCTGCGCAAGCTGGACCGCTTCCAAGATCGGCGCCGGGAAGTCGTCACGGCCTACCAAGCAGCGTTCACCGGGGAGGAGGCACTCGAGCTCCCGGTCGCTCGGCCGTGGGTGCAGCACGCCTGGCATTTGTACGTCCTCCGGCTGCGCCCCGCGGCCTTGCGCATCGGGCGCGACCGTTTCATCGAGGAGCTGACGCAGCGCAACATCGGGACGTCGGTGCACTTCATTCCGATTCACGTACACCCGTATTACCGCGACAAGTACGGGTACCTGGCCGACTCGTTCCCGGTGGCGTACGACGGCTTCCAGCGGATGATCAGTCTGCCGCTCAGCCCGCGGCTGAGCGATCAGGACGTCGCCGATGTCATCGAGGCCGTGTTGGATATCGTCCGGAGGCACCGTCGATGACCGGAGCGAAGCGTACCCTCGACCTGGTGACCGCCGGCGCCGGGCTGGTAGTCCTTGCGCCGTTGCTGGCCGTGGTCGCGGTTCTCGTGAAGACCGAAGACGGAGGCCCCGTGCTCTTCCGGCAGGAGCGCGTCGGATACCGTGGCCGACCGTTCCGCATCTGGAAGTTCCGCACGATGGTGCCGGATGCCGGCACGCACGGGCTGCCCTTGACCGTGGGTGGGGATTCGCGGGTCACGCGGATCGGAGCCTGGCTGCGCCGGCTGAAGCTGGACGAGTTGCCCCAGCTGTTCAACGTCCTGATCGGGGACATGTCCCTGGTCGGGCCGCGTCCCGAGGTGCCGTGCTATGTCGCGTCGTACAGCGCGGAAGAACGACGGGTGCTCGACCTGGTGCCGGGCGTGACCGATGAAGCATCCATCCGTTACATGGCGGAGAGCGCGCTGTTGGCCCGCGCGCTGGACCCGGAGCGGGTGTATGTGAGCGAGATTGTCCCGGACAAAATTCGGCTCAACTTGGCGTACGCGGCCCGTGCCACCGTATGGACTGACGTGTGGGTGATAATGGCGACCTTGCGCCGGCTGGTGTGGTCGCGTAACGGCAAGCATCACGCGGAGCCGTCAGGCACGGACGACGCCTCCCTTGCGGTGCGGGCAGTGTCTCGGTGAAGCCGACCTTCTTGGTTATCGGAGTTCTCCTGGCGGGTGCCTGCGCCGGGCGGCGGCTCGATCCGGTCCCGCCACAGCCGCTCGTCCAGGCCGATTCACAGCTCCGGCCGGGCGACGTCCTGCGGATCGCCGTGTGGCGGCAGCCCGACTTTAGTGGCGAGTACGTAATCAACCCAGACAGCACGGTTGCCCACCCGCTCCTCCAGGCGGTGCGGGTGGGAGGCGTGCCGCTCGCGGTCGTCCGGGCACGGCTGCGTGACTTCCTGCTCGCCTACGAGCAGAATCCTCGCTTCGTGGTGGAGCCGCTGTACCCCGTCGTTGTGGCGGGTGAGGTTCATGAGCCGGGACTCGTCACGCTGCCGCGGGGCACGACGCTGTCACAGGCGGTAGCCCGGGCCCGCGGCCCGACCGAGCGCGGTCGGCTCGACCGAGTCACCCTGCTCCGAGGCGGGAAGAGCTTCAGCCTCAATCTGCTGAGCGAAGACCAGCGGATTGCCGTGATGCCCGTCGTCTCCGGCGACCAGGTGTTCGTTGGACGCCGCTCGGATTTCAACCTCGTGCGGGACGTAATCAGCCCGATCGCCAGCGTGTCGGCGGCGGTGGCGGCCATCCTCGCGTATTCGCGGCGATGAGGCGTCCACTGTCAGATCGGGACGGGAGGTGGCATGGTTGAACAACTGCGGACCGGCCGGCGCGTGCCGGGATCCTTGCCGGGGCCAAACGGTGGCTTGCATTCGGCGCCTGGCAGCATGGAGCCGCCGCCCACCCTGCGCGACTGGCTGACCGCCCTACGGCAGCATCTCCGTTTAGTGGCCGGCACGACCGCAGCCGCCGTCGCGGTTGCCGGGTACCTGGCGTACGCGTCGCCGCCAGGGTACCGGGCTACTGCGGTCATTCGCCTGGTCGATGCGCGGCGGGCGCTGGCAGGCGGGCTGGTGGGGGGTGAGGATCAGGATGGGGCATTGCGGCCGGCGGACGCGGTGCTGTCCCAGGTGGAGGTGCTCCGCAGTCGTGCTACCGCCGGGGCCGTGGTGGACGACATGCCGATTCTCCGGATCCACACCGAGCACTTCCCGGTGACGCTGGCGACGAATGTCCATCTTGCGGCCACCGTGACGGAAGATTCACTCAGAATCCACTTCGGGCGCCAGACGCTGACCGTGCGCGGGGGAACCGAGGAGCGGGAGGCCGCGTACGGCGCCCCGATCGAGCTCGACGGGATCAGGTTTACGGTCCCCGAGCTGCCCGCTCGCGAGAACGGGACCCTCTATGTCCGCGGCCGCGACCAGGTCGCCGGAGGCCTGACCCGAGCCCTGCTCATCAAGCCGCGCGAGAATACGGACGTCATCGATATCTCGTTTACGGCATCCGGGGCCCAACGTGCCCAGGAGGTCGTGAATCGCGTGGCCCAGGTGTTCCAGGCGGCGAACGCGCAGGCGGCGCAACAGGGGGCTCGGCGCCGTCGGGAGTTCATCGAGACGCAACTGCGGTTCAACGACTCACTGCTCGCCGACGCCCGGGCAGGGCTGAGCGCGTTCCGCGCCCAAGCGCCCGGCGGCGCCTCCGAGCGGACGGCAACCCCGGGGGGCGCGCTGGTCGGGCGGCGCGAAGAGCTCGACATCGAGCGCCGTCAGTACGCCGGTCTGTTGGGGCAGCTGCGGGACACGAACCGCGTGGCGCAGCGAGGTGTGCTCCGGAACCTGATCGCATCTTCGCCCAGCATTGGGGGCAATACGGTGGTATCCCGGCTGTACGACCAGCTGGTGCGTTACGAGACGCAGCGTGATTCGCTAATCACGGGCGATTTCGCCCGAGCCGCAACCCACCCGGACGTGCAGCGCCTCGCGCCGCTGATCGCCGCGACCGAGGTGGATCTCGTCGGAGCGGTGCGGAGCGTGGTCGCCTCGCTCGACGCGCGCATCGCGGTACTCGACGACCTGCAGGCCCGCAGCATCTCGACGGCTCGACGCTTGTCGACCGCTCAGGCGACGGACGAGGTGCTCGCTGAGCGGGTCGAGAACACACGGCGCATCGCCGACCAGCTGCGCGTCGAATACCAAAAGGCGCGCATCGCCGAGGCCGTGGAGGTGGGACAAGTGGAGATTGTCGATCTCGCTCCGCTGCCGGGCGCGCCAGTCGGCGTTGGAGCTGCGCGCACTCTCACCTTCGGCCTGCTGCTCGGCCTGCTGCTGGGCGGCGGCAGCGCCTTCCTTGCGGACCATCTCAACCGCTCCGTGCACCGCCGAGAGGACGTGATGCACCTAGGGCTGCCGGTGCTCGGCGTCGTGCCGCACGCCAGGGGAGGGGGGGCGTCGGAGGACGCCGCGCCGATCGTGGAAGCGATGCGGGGCATCCGGTTCAACGTGCTGCACGCCTACGGCGCGGGAGGGCCCGTACTGTTCACGATCACGAGCCCGGGAAGTCGCGAGGGGAAGTCGTTCGTGGCGTCCAACCTCGCGCTGGCGTTCGCCGACGCGGGCCATCGGACTCTCCTCATCGACGGAGACCTGCGGCGCGGCTCCCTGTACCGTATCCTCAATACACGGCGCAAGCCAGGGCTCACCGACGTGCTGCACGGCGAGGTATCGCCCGACCAGGTGATCCAGACGACCCGCTATCCCCCGCTGTCCTTCGTGGGCTGTGGCACGCGCACCCCGGACGCCCCCGAGCTGCTCGGCTCCCCAGCGATGGCCAAGTTCATGGCCGGCGTGGGGGAAAGCTTCAGCGCCATCGTGGTGGATTCGCCGCCGCTCGGCGCGGGGGTGGACGCCTACGCGCTCGGGGCGATGACGGGAAACCTGGTGCTGGTGCTCCGGTTAGGAACGACCGACCGCGAGGTGGCGGAGGCGAAGCTCGAACTGCTCGACCGGCTCCCGGTGCGGATGCTCGGGACGGTGCTCAACGACGTGCCCGAGAATTCCGTGTATGCCCCGTACTCCTATTACATGGACGGGTATGCCTACGAGGCCGAGCGAGGGCGGGAGCCGCGGACACTCACCGGTCCCACGTCCCGCAGCTAGCCATTCGCCGTCGGCGGCAGCGCCACCACGAAGTGAAACCGCGTGCCCCAGGTGGGCCCCGTCTCGACCTGCAGCTCCGCGCCCATCGCCGAGACCAGCTTACGCGTGATGGCGAGCCCGAGCCCCGTCCCCGAGAACGTGAACCCCATCCGGCCCCGACTGCGGCGGAACGGCTGGTACAGCCGGTTCAACGCCTGAGGATCGATCCCGGCCCCCGTGTCGCGCACCGAGAACTCGACGTGGATGTCGTCCTTGGCGACCGCCGCGACCTCGACGAACCCGTGCTCGGTGAACTTGAGGGCGTTGCACGTGAGGTTGAGCAGCGCCCGCGAGAGCGCCACCGGGTGACCGATGCGCAGGTCCCCCGTGGGCGGCCGCAGATGCACGCTGAGGCCCTTCTCCTCGGCCATGGGGCGCACCATGTCCTGCACTGCCTCGAGCGTCTGAGTGATCGAGAACGGACAGGGCTGGTTGTCGAACAACCGCTCGCCGCCGCGCGCCAGCTCGATCGCATTACTCACGAGGCCGCTCAGGCCGAGCGCCGCGCTGTAGATGAGCGCCAGCTGCCTCCGCTGGATCCCGTTGATGTCGCCGCTCTGCCCGTTCTGCAACGTCTCCGAGAGGAACAGGATGGACGTGAGCGGCGAGCGCAGGTCGTGCGCGATCTCCACCACGAGATCGAGGCCGCCGGGCTCGGCGAGCCGGGTGCCGAGGTGCCGCGCGCTGTCGGGCTCGATCGCCTCGCGTACCCGCTCGATCGCGCCGAGCATCGTCAGCATCGCCGGGGGCGTGAGGTGGCCGGGGCCAGTCGCCCAGCCGTGGATCACCTCGGCGCGCAGCAGCTCGAGCAGCCGGGCGCCCAAGGCCGGCGAGGCGCGGTGGACCAGCTCCGTGACGTAGCGGGGACGCTGCTGATCGACGGCGAGCGCGATCGCGGCGAGGACGGCGGCGACGATGTCCATGTCCGCCGGGTCGATTCCATCGTCCCGGATCCGCTGCGCGACGCGCCGCGCCGCCGCAGTGATGACCGGCGACGAGACGCCCGCGAGCGGCTCGACTGATGGAGCGGAATAACCTGTCCCGCCCTCCGGCGGATCAGGCCGGCGAGCCCCTACCGGGCGCATCGTCATTATCGACCTCATCGACCTCTCGGTGTCCAGCCGCACGAAGACAACCTGACGGCGAGCTACTCCTCGGGCTCTTCGAGATCGCTCGCCAACAACTTCCGCTGTAACCCGTACCGCTCCATTAGACGGTACAGCGTGGTCCGATTCAACCGGGCGATGCGGGCGGCGCGGGAAACGTTTCCATCCGCCTGGGTCACCAGCTGTTGCAAGAACCGCCGCTCGAACCGCCCCAGCAAGCGCTCGCGCGTGGCACGATAGCCGTCCGCGATCGCGCTGTCCGCGTCCTTGATGGCCGATGCGCTCTCGTCCGGGTCGTCCGCCGGCATCGGACCGTCGATCACCGGGATATCTTCGGGCTGGATGTCGACCCCCGGCCGCACCAGCACGACCATGTGCTCGACCACGTTCTGCAGCTCGCGCACGTTGCCCTTCCACGGTCGGGAGCGCAGCTCGCGTACCGCGGTCTCCGAGAGCTTGGGCAACGGTGCGTCACTCTCCCGATGGCGCCGCCAATAGTACCCCAAGAAATGGGTGGCCAACAGAGGGATATCTTCGGGCCGATCCCGCAGCGGCGGCACCTGGATCGGGACCACGCGCAAACGGTAGTAGAGGTCCTCGCGCAACTGGCCGGCGCGCAGCGCGTCCTCCGGATTGCCGTTGGTGCACGCGATGAAGCGGACGTTGACTACGGCGTCGGTGCGCTCACTGCCCACGCGCCGCACCACACCGTCCTGAATCACGCGCAACAGCTTCGCCTGGATCGGCTTGGACATCTCGATCAGCTCGTCCAAGAATAGGGTGCCGCCATTCGCCATCTCAAGCAGACCAGGCTTATCGCGCACCGCGCCGGTGAACGCGCCTTTGACGTGGCCAAACATCTCCGACTCGAGCAGTGCTTCCGGCAGCGCGGCGCAGTTGATCGCCACCAGCGGCCGGCTCGACCGGCGACTGTGGTTGTGGATGAACTGGGCGATCTGCTCCTTGCCGACCCCGCTCTCCCCCGTGATGAATACCGATGCATCGGTCGGCGCGACGCGCCGCGCCAGATCGATGGCGCGGCGGAATGCCGAGGACACGCCGATCAGCGGTACCTTGTCGCCGCTGGCGCCGTCGGCGCCGCTGCCCGCCTGGAGGTCGCGCGTCTCGCGCGCCACTATCACCGCGTGCGCCGCGCGCCCCAGCAGGATCTGCATGTGCGTCGCGGAGAACGGCTTGGGGAGGTAGTCCCAGGCCCCCGCCTGCAGCGCCTCGAGATTCGAGGTCACCGAGGGGTGCCCGGTCATGACGATGACAATGGTTTCGGGATGCGTCTCGAGCGCGGTTCGGAGCAGCTCCATCCCTTGCACCTGGGCCATGTACAGGTCGAGCAACACGACGTCGAAGCGGGTGCGCTTGAGGGTCTCGAGCGCCTCGTCGCCGCGACTGCACACGCGCACGTTATAACCCTCGTGCTTCAGCATGCTGGCGCAGCTTTCCCGCAGGGTGCGCTCGTCGTCCACGATGAGGATCTGGACGCTCGCCTTGGCGGCGGGCGTGAGCGAAAGCGGGTCGGTTATGCCGAGTGGCTGGGTGGGGCTGTCGGGGCCGGAGCCGGCCGGATCGGCCGTGGCAGCGGCGGAGCGCATCGCAGTCGTTTCCATCGCCCGTCCTTGCAAGAGTCCCCCGCACGGGGTAGGTGGCCACGCCGTGTGTGATCTAGCGCACACGACCCGCCGCAGGGTGCAATGCAGGGATCGGGCCCATCCGCCAGCCCGCACGTCGCGCGCAGCGACAGCATTTACCACCGATTTGGGAAGTTGTCAAGATGGGTTGTTGCTGAATTGCAACAACTTTTTGTGCCAGAGTGGCGCTATGTCGCAGTTCCGTGACAGCTTTAGCCTTCGGCCTCGAGCCCTCCCGGGAACGCGCGGATCCAAGGCCCTTGGGGCTCGGCGCGCGCCAGGCGCAGGGCGCTCGCCGCCCCCAGGATCGTGTCGGCGGGATCGGCCGCCGGGGCGCGGGCGTCGGGGACAACGTAATACCCGGCGCGCAGCCGGAACCGCGCCGCGGCCCCGGTCGGGGCGCTTAGGTCTTCGCGCGGGGCCTCCGTGACTGCGTTGGCGAGGCGCTCCGCCAGACGAACCGCCCCCCCTGCATCGGTCCCGGACGCGACGACGGCGAATTCGGTCGGTCCCAGCCGGCCGATGGCGTCCGAGACGCGGCCCGCCGCCCGGAACGCGGCCGCCAGCTGGGCCACGACCGCCTCCAGCACCCCGTCGGTCGGCTCCGACCCGGGGACGCCGTCTCCGAAATCGGGTGCCAGGGCCACGCAGGCGAGCGCGGCGTTGAGCCGTGACGCTTGGGCGCCGAGCTCTCGGGCGCGCCGCGCCAACCCGCGCAGGTTGTACAGCCCGGTCGCCTGGTCCACCAGTCCCTCCTCGCGCGCGCGGTCCGCCCCGCGCTTGACCCGAGTGAACGTCTCCAGCTTCAACAGCAGATGCTCGGCGTCGAGCGGTTGGCCGAGGTATTCCCAGGCCCCCGCGCGCAGCGCGTCGAGGCGCTGCTGGCGGGTGGCGTGGTCGGAGCTGACGATGATGATCGGGGTGTCGGGAGCGAACTCGGGGTCGTGGCGGAGGGTGCGGCAAATCTCCAACGGATCCTGGTCCGGCAGCGTCGCGTCGAGGATGATCGCGTCGGGCTGCGCGCGACGGGCCCGCTCCAGCGTCTGGGCGGCGGTGTACGCCTTGACGACGGTGTAGCCGTTGGGCCCGAGGATCGATTCGAGCGAACGGCTCGACGACTCCTGGTGGCTCGCGATCAATACGGTCGGGTGCCGGCCGGCGCTTGCGCTGTCGAGCATGGCCGGTTCGTCCGCATTACTCATGCGCCCGCGCCCCGGTGTCGCAAGCCGTTCCCCTGGAAGACAATACCTGGCGCTGCGCGGGGTCCTGACCGGTGCCTGACGCTGCGGTGCGACGACAGGAAGTCGTTTGTTGACACGATCGTGCAACGTGGCCGTACCGAGAGTGTCGCTGTCGCGACAAGCCGGAAGGGCGTAAGTGGTGATGCCGCTTGCGCGTTGCCCGCCGGGGCGGTCCCGATGTGCCGCGGGTGCGTCGGGCCTCAAACTTGAAGCGCGAGGGGGGACGAGGCTGCCCCGCCTCCCCTCACGTCTCGGCTACGAGTCTGGAGAAACAACCTTATGCTGTGCCGGCGGTGCGAACGTCGCGCCTGGAGCGCCCGGATGCTGCGTTTCTGGAGCTCGCCGCAAAACGTGTGGTCGGTGTCCCGCTTAAGCGATCTGATCTGCACGCGCTGCGGCGCGGTGCTCCCCACCGAGCTCGTGACCGAGCGGCTGCTCGGCAAGCTCACCCAGATGGGCCGGTTTGGCCTCTCCGCCGCGGGGCGACCGCTGCTCGAGCCCGATCGGCCAGAAAAGTGATGGACCGGTGATGGACCGCTGATGTGCGGCATCGTGGGGTACACCGGCCGGCGCGACGCGGCGCCCAGGCTGCTGGAAGGTCTGAAGCGGCTCGAGTACCGCGGCTACGATTCGGCGGGAGTGGCCCTGGCGAATGGCGGCGGGGTCGTGGTCACGAAGCTCGCTGGGCGCGTGGCGGCGCTGGTAGACGAGTTGGGACGTGCGCCGGTGCACGGAACGGCCGGTATCGCGCATACCCGCTGGGCCACTCACGGCGCCCCCACCCAGCGGAACGCCCACCCCCACGTCGACTGCCGTGGCGAGATCGCCCTCGTCCACAACGGCATCATCGAGAACGCCGACGTGCTGCGGGCCGCGCTCGAGCGCGCCGGGCACCGCTTCTCGAGCGAGACCGACACCGAGACCCTCGCCCACCTGATCGAGGACGCGACGGGCCCGACACTCGAGGCGCGGGTCATCGCGGCGCTCGCCCACGTGGACGGCACCTACGGACTCGCGGTCATGTCGGCGGCCGACCCGGGGAAGATCGTGGTGGCGCGCCAGGGATCGCCCGTGCTGCTGGGGATCGGCGATGACGAGCTGTTCGTCGCTTCGGACGCGTCCGCCGTGCTCGAGCACACCCGCTCCGTCGTCTATCTGAACGACGGGGACATCGCGGTGCTGACACCCGCGGGCTACCACGTGATCGATCGCGAATCGCACGTGCAGCTGCGCGAGGTGGACGCCATCGCCTGGGACCTGGGCGCGATCGAGCTGGGTGGCTACCCCCACTTCATGCTCAAGGAGATCATGGAACAGCCCGAGACGGTGCGGGCGACGGTGCGCGGCCGGTTGCTGTTCGATCAGGGGACGGCCCGGCTGAACGGCCTCAACCTGCCCCTCGGGGCGTGCGCCGAGATCCGGCGGATCGTCATCGTGGCGTGCGGCACGTCGTGGCACTCGGGGCTCGTGGGCCGCTGCGTGATCGAAGACTTGACGGGTCTCCCGGTCCAGGTCGAGTACGCGTCGGAGTACCGCTACCGGCGCCAGCTCGGGCTGCCCGGGACCCTGACGATCGCCATCTCGCAGTCGGGCGAGACCGCCGACACGCTCGAGGCGATGCGGGCGGCCCGCGCCGCGGGCTCGCGGGTGCTGGGCCTCGTCAACGTGGTGGGGAGCACGATCGCCCGCGAGTCGGAGGGGGGGATCTACCTGCACGCGGGCCCGGAAATCGGCGTGGCCTCCACCAAGGCGTTCACGTCCCAGATCGTGGCGCTGGTGCTGCTCGGCCTCTACCTCGGGCGGCAGCGCGGGCTGGAGCAGGAGCAGGGTCAGGAGATCGTGTGCCGGCTGGCGCAGCTGCCGCAGCTCGTGGCGCGCACGCTGGAGCTCGACGCGCAAGTGCAGGCGATCGCGCAGCGCTTCTCGGCAAGGTCGAACTTTTTGTATCTCGGGCGCGGCGTGAATTTCCCCGTGGCGCTCGAGGGCGCGCTCAAGCTCAAGGAGATCTCCTACATCCACGCCGAGGGCTATCCGGCGGCGGAGATGAAGCACGGCCCCATCGCGCTGATCGACGAGAACATGCCGGTGGTGTTCGTGGCGCCGCGGGACGAGGTGTACCAGAAGGTCGTGTCGAACATGCAGGAGGTGAAGGCCCGCGGGGGGCGCATCATCGCGATCACCACCGAGGGGAACGGCGATCTGAGCGCCCTGGCCGATCATCAGCTGCGCGTGCCGGCCACGGCGCCGCTCTTGTCCCCCATCCTGACGACGATCCCGCTGCAGCTGCTCGCCTATCACATCGCGGTGCTGCGGGGCTGTGACGTGGATCGGCCGCGCAACCTGGCGAAGAGCGTGACGGTGGAGTAAGAGACGGACGGGTGAGAGGCCGGAGAAGAGGGAAGGGGGAAGGGTGGCGCGGGGGCCCTTCCCCCTTCTCTCTTCCCTGGCCTCCTACCGGCCTTTAAGTGTGAAGATGGGAAGCTCCGGCGGACAGAACAGCCGCGCCCGCATCTCGATCGTCCCAATCCCCCTGGAGACATATAGCGGCGCGAACGTGTCGCGGTACCACCCTGCCACGAACCGCCCGCTCCCGGTCGGCGTGTAGGGAGTCCAGAACGGCAGCCGGATCTGGCCGCCGTGGGTGTGGCCCGCGAAGATGGCGGCGGGGACCGGGTATCTGTTGCGCGCGATGCCGTCTACGTAGCCCGGCCCATGTAGCACCCACACCACCGGGTCGCCCGTCCGCACGCCTTTCACCGCCTCGGCGGGATCGGGCGTTCCGTACACCGGATCGTCGATGCCCACCACGCTGAGCGTCGCGCCGCGGACAGAGACCCGACCCGCGGAGTTGTAGAGCAGCTCGACCCCCGCCGCGCCGTAGGCCCGCTCCGCCTTTCCCCGATCGATGCCCGCAGCGTGCTCCCAGTTCCCGAGCGTGGCGAACGCCGCCGCGGTGCCGCGCGCCTGGCGCGCCCAGCCCGCGAGAATCGGGAGATCGTCCTGCCCATTGCAGATGTCGCCGATCAGCACCACGACGTCGGGGCGCTCGCGTGCCAGCACCTCGAGCGCCGCGCGGGCGGCGGGGGACACGCCCCCGCCCAGGTGCACGTCGGTCAGGCACGCGATTCGCACGCCCTCAAGCCCCGGTGGCAGGCCCGGCACGGCGACTACATGCCGGGAGACATCGATTGCGGTCGGTTCTATAAGGAAGGCGTCCCCTAGCACGGCGGCGCTTAGCGCACCGACGCCTCCTAAGACGAAATGACGGCGACTGATTGACATGCTGCAAGTTAAAGGCGTCACGCGGAGGCGTCACGCAAGAGCGTCAAGCAAAGGCGTCGCGCAGAATCGTGGGACGCGTGCAACAGGGAAGTGAGGAAACCCAAGCCAGCCGCGCGGTGTAGCTCGGACAATCCCTGTTTCAGGAGGTGATCGATGCTGCACTCGCGGACCCGCTTACCACTACCCCCGTACGCAGCGACGCTTGCTGCGTGGGCGGTGCTCGCATGTAGTGGGACACCGGATCTGACCGGCGGAGGCGGTGGAGGTGGTGGAGGAGGAGGTGGCGGTGGTGGGCCGATTCCATCCCTCAGCCATGTCGTGGTCGTCGTGGAAGAG
>Ga0137371_10000924_pt1 | contig 22506 bp, 27 predicted proteins | sample SagtaG_7_FD_104919 | JGI IMG/M metagenome (GOLD analysis project Ga0137371, IMG submission 104919) | Vadose zone soil microbial communities from Sagehorn Ranch, Mendocino, California, USA - Sage1_R_40_16 metaG | ecosystem: Environmental > Terrestrial > Soil > Vadose zone | place: USA...
GCATGTGGCTCTATCCAGTGCCGAGCCTCGTCGCCCTGCTGGGATGGATCTTCATCTTCGCCACGACGCCGGCCACGGTGGTCGCGTTCGGGCTGGGCGCGCTGCTGCTGGGTGTCGTGTGTTTCGGAGCCTGGTCGTGGAAGGGACGAACGTGGCCGTTCGAGGCACGACGCCTGGCGGCATGACTTGCGATGTGGCGCGGGTCGCCCGCAGCTTACGCCAACCCTTTCTGGGTGTGGGGCTCCTCCATGAAAGCCTACCTCATCACCACCGGCATCCTGTTCGCCGTGATCACCGTCGCTCACGTCTGGGAGGTCGTCGATCGGCGACAGCTCTTCGCCAGCGATGCGCTCATTCTGGCCGTGAGCGTCGGGCTCAGCGTCTGGGCGTGGCGCCTGGTGCGAAGAGTTGCCGCCTAGCCGGGACGGCTGGCGTCTCAGACCATGCCGACCGGTGCGGCGCGGAACGCCCGGTCCGCGGCAACCCCGAGCCAGACGAAGAGCGCCAACACGAGGAGCTGCGTGATTGCGAATGGCGGCTCGGACTGGGTGGGCGCGGACACGATCAAGGCGGGCAGCCGGCGGAACAGTTGCACGACGAGGACGAACGTGTTGAGGTAGGTGGCGAGCACCACGCCGGCGGCGTAGATGCGGCGCCACGCCCCCGCGAAGTGTTTGACGTATTGGGCGACGACGACGGCCGCCAGGACCACGAGCGACACGATCCCCACGATGTGTGACGGCAGCAGGGTGACGAAGGGGAACCCGAAGCCGGTCACGCTCGTCAAGATCGTGGTAACCAGGAAGACGAGGGCCCAACGGCCGAGCCGTTTGCCGCCCGCGAGCCCTCCCGCGACGACGAGACCGGCGAAGATCCCGATCAGGCTCAACACCACGTGGATCAGGGTGAACTTCGTGATGCCGAAGATCATGGCGGTGTCCTTGTGGGAAGGGACGGCGCTCGTGGACCGATCTAACGTACGCGCCGCCTTCCGTTCCCGCGAACGGCCCGTAGCTTAAACCCATGCGCCTCCTCAGCCTCGTAACGTTCGCCGGCCTGCTCGTCGCCTGCGGACGCCCGATCGAGGTGCGTGGTCTGTACGTCAACGACGATGGAGCTGGGGCCCTCGTCCCCTGCGACCAGCCCAAGACGTTGTTCACCGTCACCGATTCGGGACTGGCGACGCGCTACCGACGGGAAGCCACCAAGCCCAACGAACCGCTCTTCGTTCACCTGCGTGGCGTCCGGGCAGACTCGGGAAGCATATATGGCGGGAGGCACTACTTGCGGGTCCGACAGATTCTCGAGGTGCGGGCGCGCGGGGCAGGGGAGTGCCCGAATGTCTCCAGCTCGGTCTCGTCGGTGCTTCGCTGATCCCTGCCGGGCCGCGGCCCGCTCATCCAAGAAGCGAATCCATGATCGACGTGCGACCCATCGTGCTCGAGGGGGGCGGCATCCGTCTCGAGCCGCTGACTGAACAGTACCACGACGCGCTCGCGGCTGCGGCGGCCGATGGCCGCCTGTGGGAGCTGTGGTTCATCGCCGTCCCTCCGCCTGAGGGCATGCGGACCTACGTGGCCGACGCGCTCCAGGGCCAGCGCGACGGTCACATGCTCCCCTGGGCCGTGCGCGACCTGGCGAGTGGCACCATCATCGGTTCAACGCGCTATCACGACATCATACGCAGCATCGATCGTGTGGAGATCGGGTACACCTGGTATGCGCAGAGCCGGCAGCGGACGCACGTCAACACGACCTGCAAGCTGCTGCTGCTCCGGCACGCGTTCGAGGCGCTCGGGTGCAAGGTCGTGGGCCTGCGGACGGACAACTTCAACTTTCGCTCGCAGCGGGCCATCGCGGCACTGGGGGCGAAGCAGGACGGCGTGATACGGCACTACGGCCTGCGGCGTGACGGCACGGTACGGGACGTAGTGATGTACAGCATCCTGGCCGCGGAGTGGCCGGACGTACGGCGGCACCTCGAATTGCGGCTCGCGCGCCACGCGGCTGCCGAGGCGCCGTGACGCGTGCAACCCGACACCGGAATCAACGCCGTCGCGCACGCGATCCAGCTCGCCGTCGCGCCCGTTTTCCTGCTCTCCGGCATCGGCGCGATGTTGGCGGTGCTCACCAACCGCTTGTCGCGCATCATCGATCGCGGCCGGGCGCTCGACAGCCCAGGGGCGACCCGCTCCCCCGATGCGGCTGCGTCCGTTCGCGCCGAGCTCATCGCCCTCTCGCGGCGCGCGCGGCTCATCAGTCACGCCATCACGTTCTGCACGGTTACCGCACTCTTGGTGTGCGCGGTCATCGCCACGTTGTTCGTCGGTGCATTTGGGGGCTTTGACGCCGCGGTGCCCGTCGCGCTCCTGTTTGTCGCCGCGATGGTCGCTTTTTTCGCCGGCTTGCTGTCGTTCCTCCGGGAGATCTTCATTGCCACGGCCAATCTCCGCATCGGCCCTCACTAGGTAGACAGCGCGTGCGGGCGGACCGGGAAGACCCGACAGATCTGGTCGTCGTGTTTCAGACGGGCGACACGGTGGCGCTCACCCTGGCGAAAGCGGCGCTCGAGGCTGAGGGGATCCCGTTCGTCACGCAAGGCGAAGGCGTGCAGGATCTGATCGGGGTCGGCCGATTGCCGGGCGGTTTCAATCTCGCCGCGGGTCCCATCCGGATTCATGTGGAGCGACGGGACGCCGCGCAGGCACGGGAACTCCTGGCCGGGATCGAGCCCCGCTGACGTTCAGCTCTTGATAGTCTTCGTGGCCTCGTCCCACGACACGATGGTCTTGCGGAAGTACGACTCGTTCGCCATGTGGCACGCCAGCGCGGCGTGGTGACCGAACACGACGTCCTCCGCCACCGGTTTCCGCGTGCGCACTGCCTCGAAGAACGTCCACAGGTGCGGCCTGACGTCGTCGAAGTCGGGCCCGCTGAAAGCAATGGTCTCCGACATTGGCGCCTCGCCCAGCTTCGGATCGTTCTCCTGGTGCCATTTCGCGAGGTACGCCTCCCGCAGCGCCCTGGGATAGCTGCCCGTGTAATAGCTCGGTCCCGAATCCTTGCCGCTTTGGGGCGTGTAGCTCAACGTCGATCCCGTGACCTCCAGGATTCCCTTGGAGCCTTGGATGCGGTACGTCTCGGGCATCTCGGTACCGAGATTCAGCCGCATGTACACCGGCAGCTCGCCATAGTAATAGACCACGGCGTGGACGTCGGGCATGTTGCGACCGTCTTTCCAGCGCCGGATCCCGCCGACCGACGCCGCCTGCTTGGGTGGCTCGTTGATCCCCAACATGAACATCATGCCGCTGATCAGGTGGACCAGCAGGTCGCCGGCGAGCCCGGTGCCGTATTCCTTCCAGCAGCGCCAGCGCGCAAAGATGTTGGGATCGAAGGCGCGCTTGGGCACCGTCCCCTGCCAGGTGTCCCAATCGAGCGTCCGCGGCGACAGGTCGGGGGGTGGGGGGTACTCCCAGGCGCCGGTGGGATCGTTGCGACCCAACCATCCTTCGACGAGCATCAGATCGCCGAGCGTCCCCTGCGCGATCAGCTCTTTGGCCTTGGCGCAGATCTGGGAGCTGACACGCTGCGAGCCGATTTGGATGATGCGTCCGGTCTGCTTCCCCGCCGCGACCATGGCCACGCCGTCGGCGGCGCTGTGCGACATCGGCTTCTCGCAGTAGATGTCTTTCCCCGCGGACACCGCGTCCACCACCACTTGCTTGTGCCAGTGATCGGGCACCGCCGCCACGATGCAGTCGATGGTCTTGTCGTCCAGGAGCGACTGGTAGCGGCGCGTGACCGGTAGATCGGGTCGCACGATCTCCCGGGCCAGCGTGTGTCGCCCGTCGTACAGGTCAGCGGCACCGGCGCATTCGATCCCCGGCAGCCTGATCGATTCGGACAGGAGCCCGGATCCCTGCATGCCGACGCCGATCATACCGAAGCGGACCCGGTCACTGGCGGCCACGGCCTGGGGATCGGGCAGCAGGGTGGGCGGGAGCGGCCCGAGGGTGTTCCCGGCGAGCGATGCGCCGGCGGCCGCCGCGCTCAAGCCGACGAATTCGCGGCGCGAATAGGTGTGCGTCTTCACGGCGTCTCCATGGGTCACGAGAGGGTGAGCGGCGTCGCACTCGAGCGACGTCGGCCTATTATGCAGGGTCGACGGAAGGCCCGGTAGGGAGCCGGGTTGACGGTACTTTGTATCATAAAGTACATTGTACTGTCGCTCGTCAGGGAGGCTCGGTGTCCGCGCTGGTTCGGTTCTTCTTCTCGCCGGTGTACGCGCCCCAGAGCGCGTGGTCAATCCTCGGGTGGTGGGAGAGTCGGCGCCCGGTGTTCAACGCAGTCCTGGCCGTGGCCGGCGTCCTGTCCCTCGCTGCCCAAAGCTTGTTCGCCCTGCTCCCGCCCAGCGCCGCGCCGGGCGTCCCCTTGGGCCTCGTCGGCATCGTGGCGTATGCCGTGCTCGCGAACCTGTGCTACAGCGCGGGCGCGGTCGCCGAGCTCTATATCCGGCGCCGGTGGGGCGACGGGTACGCCGTGGTCGGGCCGGCAATGTTTCGCTACGGCTTCGCTTTCTCGGTCGGGCTCACGCTCCTGCCGATCCCCCTCGCGTTGCTCGACTGGGTTATCCGCGCTCTTGGGAGGTGAATCATGGTGCAGCGCCGCTGGTTCGTCTCGTGGGGCTGGGTGTACCGGCCGGTGACCTGGCAGGCCGTTGTGCTGGTGCTGCTCGCTGCCCTGTTCTGCGTACAAGTGTTTTGGGCGGTCGATCGCCACTCGCACTCCGTGAGTGACACCCTGTACGGGATCTTTCCATACGTCGTGCCCTGCCTGATGCTGCTGAACTGGGCCGCTTCGAAGACCAGCGGGGGCGCCGCGGCCTGAGCCGGGGAGGCCCCGGAGCAAGGTGCAACCACCTTGCCCGGCGCGCGCGTCGCCCGCACCTTTAGCGCGCTTGGTCAACGGGAGTCGAGCTGCATGATGCGAGCGGGCGTGATCGCGGCGGGGGCGCTGGCACTCGTCGCGACGGCGGTGCAGGGTCAGACCGACACCGCCCGGCGCCGGTACAGCGCGGCGGACGTGCAGTTCGTGGCGGGGATGATCGTCCACCACGCCCAGGCCGTGCTGATCGCCGGCTGGGCGCCGACGCACGGCGCGAGTCCGGCGTTGCGCGCCCTGTGCGAGCGCATCGTCGTCGGGCAACGCGACGAGATCGCGATCATGCAGCGCTGGCTCGAAGAGCGGCATCGGGCGGTGCCGGACTCCGACGCGGGCAGGCATACGATGCCCGGCATGGATCACCCCATGCTGATGCCGGGCATGCTGACCCCGGAGCAACTGGCGCAGCTCGACACCGCGCGCGGCCCTGAGTTCGACCGGCTGTTTCTCACCTTCATGATCCAGCACCACCGCGGCGCGCTCACCATGGTGCGCGAGCTGGTCGACACCCCGGGCGCCGCCCGGGACGGGCCGTTGTTTCAGATCGCCTCCGACGTGAGCGCCGATCAGACCACGGAGATCGACCGCATGACCCGGATGCTCGATGGCCTGTCCCAACCCCTTGAACGGAGCCCCCAGTGAGATCTCAGTTCGTCGTGCTCGCGATCGGCACGGTCGTCGCCGCCTGCGCCACCGCCACGAAGTTCGATATGTCTTCCACGGCGCCCCGCCCGGACCCGCGCGTCGGGTTGCGTGCGGGATGGATGAACGCCGCCGAGGCTTCCTGGAACCTGCGACTCGTATCCGCGGCGCCCAAGCCGGCGGCGTTCACGGACGACACCAATCCGGGCGACTTCGGCTTCCTCAATTCGGACATCGCCTTCACCGGCCACTACGTCATCCAAGGGAACTTCCACGGGTTGCAAGTATGGGACATGGCGCAGCCGAGCCACCCCGCGCTGGTCACGACCTACGTCTGCCCCGACGCGCAGAACGACGTCTCGGTGTACCGCAACCTGCTGTTTACGTCGGGCGAGGACTTCAACGGCCGGCTTGACTGCGGCACCCAGGGCGTACCCGATTCGGTGAGCAACGACCGGCTGCGCGGCATCCGCATCTTCGATATCTCGGACATCGCGCACCCCAAGCCCATCACCAGCGTGCAGACCTGCCGCGGCTCGCACACCCACACCGTCGTGACCGACCCGAACGACCAGGCGAACATTTACATCTACGTGTCGGGCTCGGCCCCGGTCCGTTCGCCCAACGAGCTCGCCGGATGCTCGGACCTGACACCGGACAAGGACCCGAACAGCGAGCGGTTCCGGATCGAGGTGATCCAGGTGCCGCTCGCCCATCCTGAACAGGCGCACGTCGTGAGCAAGCCGGCGATTCTGGCGGACTTGGCCGCGCGGGAACCGCACGGCGAGGCGCCGGAGGATATCGCCGCCGCGGCCAAGGCGGCCGCGGAGGCGCGTGCCAAGGGCGGGTTCACCGCGACGATACACGGCACGGAAATCGTGGTGGGGCCGCGCTTCGTGGCGGCGCGGCTCGACAGCATCGTCAAGGCGCGCGGCGGCAATGGGGCACCGACCGGTGCCGACAGCGCGGCGTTGCGCGCCGGTCTGCAAGCCATCGTGGATCGGATCGTCAACCCGCCCGCCCCCGGGAACGCTCCCCGGCCCGGGCCCGTGCAGTGCCACGACATCACCGTCTACCCGGCGCTGGGCGTCGCGGGCGGCGCGTGTGCCGGGTACGGTTTGCTGCTCGACATTCGCGATCCGGCCCACCCGCGGCGGGTCGCCGCCGTGGCCGACTCGAACTTCTCGTTTTGGCATTCGGCGACGTTCAACAACGACGGCACCAAACTGCTGTTCACCGACGAGTGGGGCGGGGGCCTGGCGCCCAAGTGCCGCGCCACCGACAAACCGGAGTGGGGCGCCGACGCGATCTTCACGGTGGCCCACGACACGATGACGTTCCGGAGCTATTACAAGCTGCCGGCGCCGCAGACGTCGAACGAAAACTGCGTCGCGCACAACGGCTCGCTCGTCCCGGTCCCCGGGCGGGACATCATGGTTCAGGGCTGGTATCAGGGCGGTATCTCCGTGTTCGACTGGACCGATCCCGCGCATCCCAAAGAGATCGCGTACTTCGACCGCGGCCCTATGGACTCGACCAAGCTCGTGGGCGCGGGCTCGTGGTCCGCCTACTGGTACAACGGGTACATCGTCAGCTCGGAGATCGGGCGCGGGCTGGACGTGCTCGAGTTGTTGCCGAGCGGCTGGTTGTCGCAGAACGAGATCGATGCGGCGAAGCTCGTGCACTTCGACTACTTGAACGTGCAGGACCAGCCCAAGCTGGTTTGGCCCCCGAGCTTCGCGGTGGCGCGGGCCTACGTGGACCAGCTGGCGCGCTCCAACGGTCTGGCGCCGGACAAGGTCGCGGCCGCGCGGTCTGCGCTGGCGCGCGCCGAACGGCTGTCGGGGCAGCAACGCCAGGACGCACTGACGCAGCTCGCCACCCAGCTGAACGGCGATTCCCAGGGAGCTGCCGATCAGGCGAAGGTGCGGGCGCTCGCCGCCGCCGTGTCGGATCTGGCCAACGGTAGGAGCGCTGGGCGAGCCGGGATGTAGGTGAGGGCGACCTTACTCGCGGTGATCGTCGCTGCGGCGTGCGCCACGACCACCCGTCAGGGGCCGTCGCCGCGGGTTGTCGCGACCGCCCCGTTCACGGCGGCGGACGTGCACTTCATGACCGGCATGATCGGCCACCACGCGCAGGCGGTCCTGATCGCGGGCTGGGCGCCCTCACACGCTGCGAGCGCGGCGGTGCGCGCCTTGTGCGAGCGGATCGTCGTGGGCCAACGTGACGAGATCGTCCTGATGCAGCGCTGGCTCGGCGAGCGGCATGAGCCCGTGCCGGAAGTGGACCCCGCTCACTTCACGATGCCGGGCATGGAGACGTCCATGATGCCGGGCATGTTGACCCCCGACCAATTGGCGCAGCTCGACAGCGCGCGGGGTCCCGAATTCGACAGGTTGTTCCTCCAGTTCATGATCCAGCACCATCAGGGTGCCATCACCATGGTGAACCAGTTGTTCGGCTCGCAGGGCGGGGGCGAAGAGGAGATCGTTTACCGGTTCGCCTCCGACGTATACGCCGACCAGACGACCGAAATCGACCGCATGAACCGCATGCTCGAAGCCTTCCACCGGAGCCCACAGTGAAAGCTGCGTCGTTGTCTCTGTCGCTCGCGACCGTCGCGCTGTCCCTCGCCGCCTGCGCCACGGCGAAGCTCGATATGTCCACTACGCCGCCCACCCCCGACCGGCGCGTCGGCCTGCGCGCGGGAGAGATGAACGCCGGCGAAGCCACCTGGAACCTGCGCGTGGTCTCGAAAACGCGGCCGTCCGAGAAATTCGCCGGGGTCACCAACTCCGACCTCTCGTTCTCCGGCCCCTACGCCATCCAGGGGAACTACAACGGCTATCAGGTCTGGGACATTACGAACCCGAAGAAGCCGCGGCTGAAGATCGGGTACCTCTGCCCCGCATCGCAGAGCGACGTCTCCGTCTACAAGAACCTGCTGTTCGTGTCGGGAGAGGGCATGTCGGGCCGCCTCGACTGCGGTACGGAAGGGGTGCACGACTCGGTGAGCGCGGCCCGGTTACGGGGCATTCGGATCTTCGACATCACCGACATCGCCAGTCCAAAGTACATCGGGAATGTGCAGACCTGCCGGGGCTCGCACACCCACACCGTGGTGGAAGATCCCACGGACAAAGACAACGTGTACATCTATGTCTCCGGGTCGGCAGGCGTGCGCTCGCCGAACGAGCTCCCGGGCTGCTCGAAGCTGGCCCCGGACCAGGACCCGAACTCGGCGCTGTTCCGCATCGAAGTCATCAAGGTGCCGCTCGCGCACCCCGAGCTGGCGAGCATCGTGAGCTCGCCGCGGATCTTCGACGATCTCACGGAAGCGGCCACCCACGCCGAGGCGCCCGAGGACATCGCCGCCGCGGCGCAGGCCGCCGCCGCGGCGCGGGCGCAGGGCGGGTACACGGCGCTGGTGCACGGCACGGAATACGTGCTGCCGCCGGGATTCGTCCAGCCGAGGCTCGACAGCATCGTCAAGGCGCGGCAGGGGAGCGGGGCGCCGACGGGCGCGGACAGCGCCGCGCTGCGGGGAGCGATCCAGGGCATCGTGGACGCGATCGTCGGTGGCCCGCCGCCCGGCATGAAGAACGGCGTGCGCCCCGGGCCCAGCCAGTGCCACGACATCACCGTCTATCCGGCGATCGGGTTGGCCGGCGGTGCGTGCGGCGGGTACGGCCTGCTGCTCGACATCCACGACGTGGCCCATCCCAAACGCATCGGCGCCGTGGCCGACTCGAACTTCTCCTACTGGCACTCGGCGACGTTCAACAACGACGGGACCAAGCTCCTCTTCTCCGACGAATGGGGCGGTGGTGGGCAGCCCAAGTGCCGCGCGACCGACAAGCCCCAGTGGGGGGCGGACGCGATCTTCACCCTGGTCCACGACACCATGACGTTCCAGAGTTACTACAAGATGTCGGCCCCGCAGACGCCGTTCGAGAACTGCGTGGCCCACAACGGCTCGCTGATCCCGATCCCCGGGCGCGACATCATGGTCCAGGCCTGGTATCAGGGCGGCATCTCGGTGTTCGACTGGACCGATGCGGCGCACCCCAAGGAGATCGCCTACTTCGACCGCGGCCCGATGGACTCCACCAAGATGGTTGGCGCCGGCTCGTGGTCTGCGTACTGGTACAACGGCTACATCGTGAGCTCGGAGATCGCCCGGGGACTCGACATCGTCGAGCTGCAGCCCAGCGGATTCCTCTCCCAGAACGAGATCGACGCGGCGAAGCTGGTGCACTTCGACTACATGAACGTTCAGGACCAGCCCAAGCTGGTCTGGCCTGCGAGCTTCGTGGTGGCGCGCGCCTACCTGGACCAGCTCGCGCGCTCCAACGGCTTGGCGCCCGACCAGGTGGCGGCGGCACGGGCCGCGCTCGCGCGCGCCGAACGGCTGTCGGGGCTTGAGCGCCGGGACGCGCTGGCGCCGCTGGCGACGCAGCTGAACGGTGATTCCCAGGGCGCCGCCGATCCCACCAGGGTCCAGGCGCTGGCGGCGGCGGTGAAGAACCTGATGGAATGAAGGAGGTCATCATGACCGGACTGCTGGCGCTGTGGCTGCCGATCTTGCTCTCGGCGGTGCTGGTGTTCGTCGTCAGCTCGCTGATCCACATGGCATCGCCCTGGCACAAGGGCGACTACCCCAAGCTGTCGAGCGAAGACCGCGTGATGGACGCGCTCCGGCCGCTCGCCATCCCGCCGGGGGACTACATGATGCCGCGCCCGTCTAGCAGAGAGGAGATGCGTTCCCCGCAGTTCCTGGAAAAGTTCAAGAAGGGCCCCGTGCTGATGCTCACCGTGTGGCCCGGCGGCTCCATGTCGATGAGCAGGCAGCTCGTGCAGTGGTTCCTGTACGCCGTCGTGGTCGGATGCTTCGCCGCGTACGTCGCCGGGCGCGCGCTCCCCGCCAGCGCACCGGCGCTGCAGGTCTTCCGGTTCGCCGGGGTTACGGCGTTCGTGGGGTACTCGCTCGCGTTGTGGCAGATGTCGATCTGGTACCGCCGCGCCTGGACGACCACCATCAAGACGACGGTGGACGGGTTGATCTACGCGCTGCTCACGGCCGGCGCGTTCGCGTGGTTGTGGCCGCGCTAGCATGGTTGTCGCTGCTGGGCGCGCTGGGCGCGCTCGGCGGACAGGGACCGGGGTGGATGTTCGGTCCCTTCGAGAAGCCCCAACAGGTCAACCCGGTCCTGCGACCCAATCCCGCTGCCACGTTTCTCTCTCCCGTCAACGACAGCATCGTGCGGTGGGAGGAGTACGCCACCTTCAATCCCGCCGCCGTCGTGCGAGACGGGAAGGTGTACGTGCTGTATCGCGCCGAGGACATAAGCGGCGAGATGCAGATCGGCCGCCATACCTCGCGCCTCGGGCTGGCCGAAAGCGGGGACGGACTGCGTTTCACCCGCGCGCGCGCGCCGGTGCTGTACCCGGACAAGGACGCACAGGCGCAGCTCGAATGGCCCGGAGGCGTCGAAGATCCGCGTCTCATCGAGGCGGGGGATGGGACGTATGTGCTGACCTACACCCAGTGGAACCGCGATATCCCCCGGCTCGCGATCGCGACGTCCCGCGACCTGATCCATTGGACCAAGCACGGTCCCGCATTCGCGCGGGCGGGCGGCGGGAAGTACCGGGATCTGGAATCCAAGTCCGGAGCCATCCTCGGCGAGGTGGCCGGAAACCGCGTCGTCGCAACTGCGCTGCGCGGGAAGTACTGGATGTACTTCAACGTCCCCGACATCCTCATCGCGACCTCCGACGACCTCGTCGATTGGACGCCGCTGGCCGACTCGAGCGGCCGGTTGGTCAAGGTGCTCTCGCCCCGCCCGGGGTACTTCGACTCCTGGCTGGTCGAGGCCGGCCCGCCCGCTCTCCTCACCCCGCACGGGATTGTCTTGCTGTATAACGCGGGCAACAGCGGCGAGTACGGCGACCCGACGCTGCCCTCGCGGGCGTATACCGCGGGTCAGGCGCTGTTCGCTCCCGGCAATCCGCTGCAGCTGATTGCCCGCTCGGACACGCCGTTCCTCCGGCCCACGGAGGATTACGAGCGGACCGGGCAGTACCCCGAGGGAACGACGTTCGTGGAGGGGCTGGTCCCGTTCCACGGGCGCTGGTACCTGTACTACGGGACGGCCGACTCGCGGGTCGGCGTTGCCGTGTGGGATCCGAGCCGGGGCTCGCGGTGACGGGGCGGCGACTCGCCGACCAGGTCACGCGCGCGTAGTTTACCGGCTGTTCGTTGGCATCTCGGTTCTGTCAGGGGAAGGAGCACCACCATGGCGATCCGCATTGGTGACGAAGCGCCCGACTTCACGGCCGAAACGACCGAAGGCCCGATTCATTTTCACGAGTGGATCGGCGACAAGTGGGCGATCTTGTTCTCGCACCCCAAGGACTTCACACCGGTCTGCACTACGGAGCTCGGGTACATGGCCCGCCTCAAGCCGGAGTTCGACCGGCGCAACACCAAGGTTCTCGGGCTGAGCGCCGACCCCGTGAGTGACCACGCCCGCTGGGTCAACGACATCAAAGAGACCCAGGGCCACGCGGTGAACTACCCGCTGGTCGGCGACGCCGAGCTGACGGTGGCCAAGCTGTACGACATGATCCACCCCAACGCGGGCGGGGGGAAGCGCACGGCGGTGGAGAACGCGACCGTCCGCTCGGTGTTCGTGATCGGTCCGGACAAGAAGGTCAAGGCGATGATCGTCTATCCCATGAGCACCGGGCGCAACTTCGATGAAGTGCTGCGGCTGCTCGACTCCGTCCAGCTCACCGCGAGGCACACGGTGGCGACTCCCGTGAACTGGCAGCCGGGTCAGGACGTGATCATCCCGACCTCCGTGTCGGACGACGACGCCCGCAAGAAGTACCCGCAGGGCTTCAAGACCCACAAGCCCTATCTCCGTACCGTACAACAGCCGAAATAGGGAGGAGCGCCGATGACCCTCGTCCGGGTCGCCCCACCCCTCGCGCAGGACGTCGATTTGTCCAAGACCTACGACGCGGTGATCGTGGGCTCGGGCGCGGCCGGCGGCATGGCCGCCCACGTCCTGACGACGCGCGGCCTGAAGGTGCTCATGCTCGAAGCGGGCAAGAAGCTGCCCATCGAGCAGGAGCTGCGCTCGATGCAGTGGCCGTACGATCACCCCCGCCGGGGGGACGCGCCACCGGGATACCATTCCCTCTCGTTCAACGAGTACACCATCCGGACCCCACCGTACGCGAAGAACAGCACGTTCAAGCACGTCATGTCTTACGTCGGTGGGTGGGGCGGGTCCGACTACGTCAAGAACATCCTCGTCGATGAGAAGGACCATCCCTACAGCGGAACGAAGTACGCGTGGGTGCGCGCCCGCGCGCTCGGGGGGAAGACGAACATCTGGGGCCGCCTGGCGCTGCGTCTGTCCGACTACGATTTCAAGGGGAAAACGCACGACGGGTACGGCGACGACTGGCCGATCGCGTACGCCGACCTCGAGCCGTACTACGACAAGGTCGACCTCTACCTCGGCATCTCCGGCGTCAAGGAAAACCTGCCGCACCTGCCGGACAGCCTGTTTCAGCGTCCCAACAAGCTCACCTTCGGTGAGGTGAAGCTGCGCGAGAGCCTGAAGAAAATGGGGCGCGTCGTGACGCCGTACCGCGCCGGCGTCACCACCGACGGTGTGAAGCACAACCGCTACCGCAGCAAGTGCTACGGCCGGGGCGCCTGCGACCGGCGGCCGGGCGGATGCGACATCCACGCCGCGTTCGACTCGCCCACCGGGCTCATCTACCCCGCGATGGACACCGGCAACCTGACGATCCGCACCAACTCGATCGCGCACGAAGTGCTCGTCGACTCGAACACCGGAAAGGCACGCGGGATCGCGTTCATCGACAGCGCGACGCACAAGTCGTACGAGGCCAAGGCGAAGGTCGTAATTGTCGCCGCGTCGACGCTCGAGTCGGCGCGGCTGCTGCTGTTGTCCCGCTCGTCCCAGCATCCCAACGGCATCGGCAACTCGAGCGGACACGTGGGTCACAACTTCTGCGAACACGTGATGGGCCCCGGGGTCACGGGGCTCGTGAAAGACTTGGTCGGCAAGCCGCCCACCCTCGACGACGGCCGCCCCGGCGGGTTCTACATCCCCCGGTTCCGCAACCTGAAGGACCGTCAACCGGGGTTCGTCCGCGGCTATGGCTTCGAGGGGAGCGGTGGCTTTTCGATTTTCCCCGGGAATGCCACGGGGACCCCGGGATTCGGTGCCCAATTCAAGAAAGAGGTGCGTGACCACGCCGGGGCGTTCATCGGGATGGGTGCCTTCGGCGAAGTGCTGGCGCGCTACGAGAATTACGTCGATCTCGATCCCGACGCGAAAGACGCGTGGGGCGTCCCGGTGCTGCGCTTCCATTATCAGTTCGGCGACAACGAGCGCAAGATGTGCGAGGACATGGTCGTCGCGGGCCGCGAAATGTTCGAGGCGGCGGGGATCGAGGTCGTGGGGACCGACGAGAAGATCCTCACCGAGGGGTGGTCCATTCACGAGCTGGGCACGGCCCGGATGGGGAGCGACCCCAAGACGTCGGTGTTGAACCAGTTCCAGCAGTCGCACGACGTGAAGAATCTATTTGTCGTCGATGGGTCCAGTCATGTGAGCGCGTCGTGTCAGAACCCCACCTGGACCATCATGGCGCTGGCGTGGCGCTCCTGTGAGTATCTGGCGAGCGAATTCAAGAAAGGGAACGTATGACCGACGAGTCGCTCTCGCGCCGCGAGATGCTCGAAGTGACCGCGGCGGCGCTCGCCGCGCCGTTGCTCCAGCTGGGGCCGGCAGCGGCGCCGCCGGTGGCGCCCGCTCTCCAGCTCCAGGGCGCGCCCAAGTTTTTCACCGGGCCGGAGTTCGCGCTGCTCGACGAGCTTGCGGACCTGATCATCCCTACCGACGCCCATTCTCCCGGCGCGCGCGCCGCCGGCGTGGCCGCCTACGTCGATTTCCGTTTGTCCGAGGCGCTCGAGCCCGAGCAGACCAAGTGGCGCTCGGGGCTCGCGGCCGTCGACGCCCTCTCGCAGGAGCTGCACGGGCAGGCCTTCCTGCAGGGCTCGGCCGGCCAGCGGGTCGCGGTGCTCACGCGGATGGCGGCCGGGGAGCAGGACCCCAAGACCCCCGCCGAGCACTTCTTCCAGGAGCTCAAGCGGTCGACGGTGCGAGCGTACTACACCTCGAAGGTCGGGATCCACGCCGACCAGCAGTACAAGGGTAACGTGTATCAACGCGGGGAATACGCGGGCTTCGATGCGAAGTGAGCAAGTAGCGGAGAGCCTTTGACTTAAGCTGCCTGCGTGATCCCCGGCACAGCCGGGAATGGCAGCCCGTAGCGAACGTTGACTGCGCCCCGGTTTTACTGAGGCCGCAGCGCCCCCTCCTCAGGTAGTCTCTCACTCATATGGAGAGAGCGATGCGCGCTTTCATGGTATTGCTCGCCTTGGTTGCCACGCCGCTGGTCGCGGCCATCTCCCAAGATCACACCAGGTCGGCCCGTAACGATAACGACGCCGTTCGGCATTCGAACGTGCGCGGCGGCGACGTGGCTCGGGACGATGACGGCGAGAAATGCGATAAGACACACCCTGCTGCGCGGGGCGGGTCGGCCCGGTCTTTCGAGGTTCGCCAAGACGCGCTGCATCGGCAGGACGCCCAACATCGGCGTGACGGCAAACGGGATGAGGACTGCGTCGTCGGCGATCCGCCGCCGCCTCAACCCCCGCCCGCACCGGCGCCGGCGCCACCGCCACCCCCACCCCCACCGCCGCCGCCGGCTGCTCCGCCGCCGCCGCCGCCGCCCCCACCGGGCGCTGCGCTCGGGGAGATCGACGGCACGGCGTTCAATGACCTCGATGCGAGCGGTTGGCGGGCCGGGGATGAGCCCGGTCTTTCTGGCTGGGTCATCGAGCTCAGCGGGCCGGTGAGCCAAACCACCACCACCAACGACGCCGGGGACTACATCTTGTCGCAGCTACCGGGCGGGACGTATCTGGTGTGTGAGGTTCCGCAGACCGGCTGGCAACAGACGGTGCCGATGAGCGGTCCCGCGTGCCCAAAGGGAGGCTTCGGCTATATCGTCGTCATCCCGGACGTCATCCCCGACGGAGGCGGTATTCGGTTCCTTGGTAACGACTTCGGCACGGTGGCGGTGGCGCCGTAGCGTCACGGTAGCAGCTACACGGTCGGGCCCCGGGCAGACTCGCCGGGGCCCTGTTTGTTAGCTTAGGGCGCCGCGCCTGTGGCAGCCTTGACCGCCCTCTTCGGGAGATCATCGTGATCGCACTCGCTCTCGTGCTCGTCGCCGTGGCCCAACAACCAGAGCCGCCGCTCCGCATCGCCGCGAGCAGCTTCGCCTCGGTGGAGGTGCACCTGAACGTCCGGCGGATCGGCACCCGCTGGTTCGAGGAGGATGCGAGCCTCTCCGGCCCCTCGCGGATCGCGATCACCTACGGCCAGCCTCACGCGCGCGGCCGGCGCGTCGAGGGCGGGCTCGTTCCCCAGGACACCGTGTGGCGCTTCGGCTCCAACATGGCGACCACGCTCCACAGCGACGTCGATTTCACGCTCGGGGACTTGAAGCTGCCGCGCGGCGATTACTCCCTGTTCGTCCTGTACACGCGTGCGGGGTGGCAGCTGATCGTCAATCGCGGCACGGGGCAGTGGGGCACCGATTACGATGCCGCGCGCGACGTCGGACGGGTGCCGCTCGCGAGCCGCGCGCTTGCGGAGCCGGAAGGCTCGCTCAGCATCTATCTCGTCCCCGAGGCGGCGCGCCCGAGCACGGGCTACGCCGACCTGCGGGGAGTGCTGCGGATCAAGTGGGGAGGCACCGAGCTCAGCACGGCATGGCGGATCGCGCCGTGAGCGGGCGCCGCTCGGATCACTGACCTCCGGGGCGTCGGGCACGCATTTCGGCGAGGTTCTTGTCCCACGCCTTTTGCTGGTCGGCGGTCAGCACGCCACGAATCTCGTCGTCCTGATGCTGGAACACCTCGCGCATTTTTGCGCGGGTCGCCGAATCGGGCCGCGTGCCCGGCGTAAGAGCGGGCAGCTGAGCGGTGTAGCGCGCCCGGATGGAGTCGATCTTCGCCTGCTGCGCGGCCGTCAGGGTGATGTCTTTGAGCAGCGCCTGCATGCGTCGCTCCGCGAAGCCGGCGCGCCCGGGACCGCCTCCTGGCGACGGGCTTTGCGCCGGCGCGGCTGATGCCGCGAAGGCAAGGATCGCGGCAGATCCCAATGCACCCAATGCGATGGACAGCTTCATGGTGTTTCCTCCTGTGGGGTGGAAAAGGGCGGTAACGTCAAAGTCTACGGCCCGCGCCCCGGGATTGTTGTCCCCTGTTGGTGTGGCGTCCCCGCACTTGCCCCGGGCCACGGCGGACACGACATTTCCCCTTGCGTACTTGACCGGGAGCAGCAGCGATGTCGAAAAGTGACGATCAGAAGATCGCCGCCCTGGCGAAGAAGAACGCCGCCAAGGCGGCCAAGGCCAAGCCGAGCAAGCGGCGGCAGTACGACGATACCCTGCCGCCGGAGCGCGAGGACGACGTGGATCTGCGCGACTTCTTTTCGGAGATGAAGAAGCGGGAGTTTTAGTCCTCGGCGCTTAAGTGCTTGCCCGATGCCAACCTACGAGTACAAGTGCCCGGCGGGGCACGTGTTCGAGAAGTTCTTTCCGACGATGCACGACAAGCGTCGGGAGAAGTGCCCCGTGTGCGGCCGGCAAGCGGAGCGGCAAATCTCCGGCGGGACGGGTCTTGTCTTCAAGGGCTCGGGTTTCTACATCACCGACTACAAGCGGGCCGGTGAGAAGCAGCAGGACGGGAAGGAGGGGTCCAAGGCCACGCCTGAGTCGAAGCCGAGCCCCGAGTCGAAGCCGCCCGAGGGCGCCAAAAAGAAAAAGAAAACAGACTCCGGCGACAAGTGAGGGCGCTCGAGCCGATCGGCGCGGCGCTGGCGGATGCCGCGGCGCGGCTGGGCGCGCCCGTGGTGGCATCGGACGTCGAGCTGGAGCGTCCCCGTGACCCCGCCCACGGCGACGTGGCGACCAATCTCGCGTTGGTGCTCGCCAAGACGCTCAAGGCCAAGCCTCGCGCGGTGGCCGAGCGGCTCGTCGCGGCGCTCGAGCTTCCCCCGGGCCTGGTCCGCAAGATCGACATCGCCGGGCCGGGCTTCATCAACTTTTTCCTCGCCGAAGCCGAGCTCGCGGGCGTGCTCGAGACCGTGCTGGCGGCGGGCGAGCGCTACGGCCGGAGCGATGCCGGGCTGGGCAAGCCCGTCAATGTCGAGTTCGTCTCCGCCAATCCCACCGGCCCGCTGCACGTAGGCCACGGCCGCCAGGCGGCCCTGGGTGACGCGATCGCGTCGCTGCTCGACTGGACGGGGTGGCGCGTGACGCGCGAATTCTATTACAACGACGGCGGCGCGCAGATCATGCAGCTGGCGCGCAGCGTGCAGGCGCGGATCGGGGAGCGGCATGGCCGCCCCGCCGCCGTGCCGGAGGGCGGCTACCACGGCGAGTACATCCGCGACATCGCCGAGCGCTACCTCGCCGCCCATCCCAGCGATCCGGAGGGAGCCGACCTCGATCAGGTGCGCCGGTTTGCGGTGCAGGAGCTCCGCAAGGAGCAGGACGCGGACCTGCAGGCGCTGGGCGTCCGGTTCGACGTCTACTTCCTCGAGTCGTCCTTGTACACGACCAGCAAGGTCGAGAGGACGATGGGCCGGCTGGTGGCCGCGGGGCACACCTACGAGAAAGACGGCGCGCTGTGGCTCAAGACCACCGACTTCGGTGACGACAAGGATCGCGTGATGCGCAAGCGCGCCGAGAAAGGCGGCGAGTACACCTATTTCCTGCCGGACGTCGCCTACCATGTCGACAAATGGGAGCGAGGGTTCGCGCGGGCGATCAACGTTCAGGGCGCGGACCATCACAGCACGGTGACTCGCGTGCGCATCGGGCTGCAGGCGCTCGAGCTGGGCATTCCGGCGGGCTACCCCGAGTACGTGCTGCACCAGATGGTGACCGTGATGAAGGGGGGCGCGGAGATGAAGCTCTCCAAGCGCGCCGGCAGTTACCTGACCGTGCGGGAGCTCGTCGACGAAGTGGGGCGCGACGCGGTCCGCTACTTTTTTCTAATGCGCCGGGGGGACTCACATCTCGTGTTCGACGTCGACCTCGCCAAGAGCCAGACCGAAGAGAACCCCGTCTTCTACGTGCAGATGGCGCACGCGCGCCTGAGCGGCATCTTCCGTGTCGCCGGTCGCGCGCCCGAGACCGCCTCCCCGAACGGGGTGAATCTCGCGGCGCTGGACGAGCCGGAGGAGCTCCTCCTGCTGAAGCAGCTCGCCGACTTCCCGAGCCTGGTGGCGGGGGCCGCCGCGGCGCTCGAGCCGCACCGTGTCACCGGCTACCTCGAGGGGCTGGCCCGGTTGACCCACGCGTGGTATCACAAGTATCGCGTGCTGGAGGAGCTGGAAGAGGCGGCGCGGCTCGTGCTGGCGCGCGCCGTGCGCCAGGTGCTGGCGAACGGCCTCTCGCTCATGGGCGTCGGCGCCCCGGACAGGATGTAACGTGTCGCTCCTCGTGGTGGGATCGGTCGCCCTCGATTCGGTCGCGACCCCGTTCGGCGAGACGGCGGACGCGCTCGGCGGCTCGGCCGTGTTCTTCAGCGTCGCCGGGTCCATCCTCCACCCCGTGCAGGTCGTGGGTGTGGTGGGCAGCGACTTCCCCCTTGCCGCCCTGTATGCGCTCGAGCAGCGCGGCATCGACCTCTCCGGCGTGGAGCAGGCGAAGGGGGAATCGTTCCGCTGGAAGGCGCGCTATTCCTACGATCTCGCCAGCCGCGAGACGCTGGAGACGCGACTGGGCGTGTTCGCCGACTTCCGACCCAAGCTCCCGGCCGCGTTTCGCGACGCGGCGTACGTCTTCCTCGGCAACATCGACCCCGAGCTCCAGCTCGGCGTGCTCGACCAGGTGAAGGCGCCCAAGCTCGTCGCCTGCGACACGATGAACTACTGGATTCAGTCGAAGCGCGACCTCTTGCTCGAGCTGTTGCGCCACATCGATATCCTGATGGTGAACGACTCCGAGGCGCGGGAGCTGTCCGGCGACTGGAACATCTACCGCGCCGCCCAGTGGATCCTGCAGCGTGGGCCGAAGATGACGGTTTTGAAGCAGGGAGAACACGGCGCGCTGCTCGTGGACCGGGCCACGACCTTCAAGGTCCCGGCCTACCCGCTGCAGGAGGTGTTCGATCCCACCGGGGCGGGGGATGCGTTCGCCGGCGGCTTCATGGCCCACCTGGCGAGGAACGGCGACCTCTCCGCCCCGAATCTGCGGCGCGCGATGGTGTACGGCGCCGCGATGGGATCGTTTGCGGTCGAGGCGTTCGGCATCCAGGGGTTCGACAAAGTGACGCCGGCCGACGTGCGCGCCCGGGTGCATGCCTTCAAGCAGCTCGTCCACTTCGAGGTGGACGCGCCCGCCGGCCCGTGACCGAACGCTACGCGGCGGCGGGCGTCCGACTCGACGCCGCCGAGGAGGCGAAGCGCCGCATCGCCGAGCTGGTGCGGAGCACGCGCACCGCGCTCGCGCTGGGGGAGATCGGCGCGTTCGGCGGGATGGTCCGCGTGCCACCGGGGTACGAGCGCCCCGTGCTCGTCCTCTCGACCGACGGCGTCGGCACCAAAGTGCTCGTCGCCGCCCGCGCCGGCATCCACGATACCGTGGGCGAGGATCTCGTGAACCACTGCGTGAACGACATTCTCGTGCACGGGGCGCGGCCGCTCGCGTTGCTCGACTACATCGCGACGGGCACGCTCGAGCCCGACGTCGCCGCGGCGCTCGTCGCCGGGATCGCGCGCGGCTGCCGCGCGCACGACATGACGCTGGCGGGGGGCGAGACCGCACAGCTGCCCGACCTGTACCAGCCGGGGCAGTACGATCTCGCGGGGACAATCGTCGGGATCGTGGAGGAGGACGCGGCGCTGCACGGCGATCGCGTGCGCCCCGGGGACGTGTTGATCGGCTACGCGTCGAACGGACTGCACACGAACGGCTATACCCTCGCCCGGCGGATCGTGTTCGACACCCTCGGCCTGGATGTGGGCCACGAGTTTCCGGAGACCGGCCAGTCCGTGGCACAGGTGTTGCTCGCCGTGCACCGGAGTTATGCGACGGCTGTGACGCCGGTCATCACCCGCCTGCACGCCCTGGCCCACATTACCGGCGGCGGCATCGCGGGTAACGTGGTGCGCGTCCTGCCCCCGGACTGCGAGGCCGTCATCGATGCCCGCGCGTGGCGCTGGCCGGCCGTCTTCCGGGTACTAATGCGGGCCGGCCGGGTGTCACTCGGCGAAATGCGCCGCGTGTTCAACCTCGGGGTCGGCATGATCGCGATCGCCGGTCGCGATGACATGGAAACCGTCACGGCAGCCGCCCGGCGTGTCGAGGTGGAGACGTGGCTGGTCGGCGAGGTGCGCGCCGGGACGAAAGGGGTGCGCTTCGCCGAGCGCTGAACACAAAGGAGGACCCATGTATCATATCAACAGCATGACGACTGCGACGATTGTCCTCGCGGCGCTCGCGGCGCCGCTCGCAGCGCAGGAGCCGCAGTGCGACGCCCTCGCATTTCCGAACGCCAGACCGGCGTGCAACACCGCGGTCGATGCGATCCGGGCGTTCCACCCGCTCGCCGGCATGATCGTGAGCGGTGGTAACCCGGTGTTGGGCACTGCCACGTCGCTCGGCGGGATCGGACACCTCACGGTCACGGCGCGAGTGAACGCAATCAAGGCGTCGCTGCCCAACCCGGACTCGGCGAGCCAGAGCCAGGTGCCGTCCAGCTTCCACGGCGCGATTCCCGCGCCTATCGTCGAAGCGGCCCTGGGGTTGCTGCGGGGCCGAGGCGGTTTCCTTTCGGTGGATGCGCTCGGCTCGGCGGTGCTGCTGCCAACCAGCGGTGTATCGGGCCTGTCGGTGGACTCGAACGCGGCGCACATCGGCGGCGCCGCCCTCGGCATCGGCTACGGCGCTCGCGTCGGGATCTTGAGCGGGACCTTCCCGATCCCGGCGCTGTCGGTGAGTTGGATGCGTCGCACGCTGCCGCGCATCCAGTATGGCAATCTCGGGCCGACGTTCGGCACCGGAGACCAGTTCGAGTTCAGCATGGACCTGAAGGCCGACAACTATCGCGCAGTTGCGAGCTGGAAGTTCGTGCTGGTGGATCTCGCGGCCGGGATCGGCGTCGATCACTACAGCTCGAGCCAGACCACGATCCGCTTCCACGATGCGTCGACTCCCACGAGCGTCACGACGATTGTCATCAATCCGGCCAATACGCGCGAGGTGGCGTTCGTGGACGGTGGACTGAGCCTCGCCGCCCTCAAGCTTGTGGCCGAGCTCGGGTACCAGACGGGGAAGGACCAGCACTTCACAACGAACTTCTCCAACTTCGATCCCAAGGCGGGCCATGTCTTCGGAGGCGTCGGGCTCCGCTTCGGCTTCTAACGGATCTCCCGAACGGGAGGCGATGGGGCGCGCCCTCGACCTCGCGCTGCGAGGTTGGGGGCGCGTCGCGCCGAATCCCCTCGTCGGCGCGGTGGTTCTGCAGGGCGGGACCGTCGCCGGCGAGGGGTTTCACGCGGAATTCGGCGGGCCGCATGCGGAAGTCGTGGCGCTCGGGGCCGCGGGCGCGCGGGCGCGCGGCGCCACCCTGGTTGTGAACCTCGAGCCGTGCGCCCACCACGGCAAGACGCCGGCCTGCACCGAGGCGCTCATCGCCGCGGGGGTGACCCGCGTGGTGGCCGCGATCCGCGATCCCGATCGCGCGGCGCGCGGGGGAGCCGAAGTGCTGCGCGCCAA
>Ga0137371_10000936_pt1 | contig 22427 bp, 18 predicted proteins | sample SagtaG_7_FD_104919 | JGI IMG/M metagenome (GOLD analysis project Ga0137371, IMG submission 104919) | Vadose zone soil microbial communities from Sagehorn Ranch, Mendocino, California, USA - Sage1_R_40_16 metaG | ecosystem: Environmental > Terrestrial > Soil > Vadose zone | place: USA...
GGTTACGGCACTTGGACATACTCCATTGCGGCTCTCTGAACTGCTGACGCCCGACCGCATCAGGGTCCCCTTGCGGGCCCACAGCAAGGAGGGCGTACTGCGTGAATTGGTGGACCTCCTGGTGGGGGGGAACGGAGCTGCGCCCGACGTACTCCAAGCCGTTCTGGAACGAGAGCGGCAGTTCCCGACGGGCATCGGTTACGGTGTGGCGGTACCGCATGGCAAGACGCCGGCATTGACGAATCTGATCGCGGTCGCCGGGACTACGCCGGCCCCCGTGCCATATGAAACCGTGGATGGCGAGCCCGTGCGGCTCTTTTTCTTGCTCGCCGGGCCCGAATCGCAGGCGGGCGTACACGTGAAGGCGTTGAGCCGGATCTCGCGGCTCGTGCGGCGCGAGCCGATTCGTGCGCGCCTGCTGGCCGCCACCGACTCAGACGAGTTTTACAGCATCCTGTGTGAGGCAGAAAGGGGAGGCGCATAAACGCAAGTGTGACTCAGACAACCCTGCGAACCCACCGCTGCGGCGCGTTGCGGAAGGAGCACGTGGGGCAGCGAGTCCGCCTGGGAGGCTGGGTCCACCGGCGCCGCGACCTCGGCGGAATCGTCTTTCTCGATCTCCGTGATCGTGACGGCGTAGTACAGGTCGCGGTCGGACCGGGATGGGCGTCGCCCGATCTCGTCTCCCGCACCCAAAACGTCGGGACGGAGGCCGTGGTCGTGGTCGAGGGAGAAGTGGTTGCCCGTCCTCCCGCCATGCGCAACACCGAGCTCGCGACCGGCGACGTCGAGGTGCACGCAACGACGCTGCGCGTCGTCGGACCGGCGGAGACTCCCGCCATCCCGGTGGCGCGAGGCAAGGGTGAAGAGCTGCCCGCCGAGGAGCTGCGCCTCAAGTTCCGTCATCTCGATCTGCGCCGTCCCGAGCTGCAGGCGAATCTCATCCTGCGCCACCGGCTGGCGCAGCGCGCCCGGCGCGTGCTCAGCGAGCTCGACTTCCTCGAGATCGAAACGCCGATCTTGACCAAGCCGACCCCGGAAGGCGCCCGCGATTACCTGGTCCCCTCGCGCGTGCATCCGGGCGAGTTCTACGCGCTGCCGCAGTCGCCGCAGATCTACAAGCAGCTCCTCATGGTGGCGGGATTCGACCGCTACTTCCAGCTGTCGCGCTGCTTCCGGGACGAGGATCTGCGCTACGACCGCCAGCCTGAGTTCACGCAGATCGACATCGAGGCGTCGTTCGTCGCGCAGGACGACGTGCTCGCCATTGTCGAGGCCGTGTTGGTCGGCCTGTGGGACGAGGCGGGGCATCGGATCGAGCGGCCGTTCACGCGGCTGTCCTGGCGCGACGCGATGGAGCGCTACGGCAGCGACAAACCGGACCTGCGCTACGACTTCGCGATCACCGACTGGACCGCGGCGGTGCAGCCGCTCGCTGTGCCGTTCTTTCAAGCTGCCCAGGGCAACGGCGCCCGGGTGCGCGGCATCGCGGTGCGCGGCGGGAGCGGGCTGTCGCGCAAAGACGTCGATCAGCTCACCGAGACCGCGAAGACGCACGGCGCTCCCGGCCTCGCGTGGGTGAAGCGCCAGGGCGAGCAGGTCTCCGGGTCCATAGGCAAGCATTTCAATGCGGAAGCGCTGGGCCGGCTAGGCGTGGGCGACGGCGACGTCGCGCTCATGACCGTGGGTCCCGACCGCGTCACGTCGCCCGCGCTCGACAAGGTTCGTCGGGAAGTGATCCGCCGGCTCGCACCCGCGCCGAAGACGGCGCACGCCTTCTGCTGGGTGGTGGACTTCCCGCTGTTCGAGCCGGATCCGCAGACCGGCAAACCGGTGTTCGCGCATCATCCGTTTACGTCGCCGCATCCCGACGATGTGGGCAAGCTCGACAGCGATCCGTTCGCCTGTCGCGCACTGCATTACGACGCGGTCTACAACGGCAACGAGCTGGGATCGGGCTCGATCCGCATCACCGATCCGGCCATCCAGCGCACCGTCTTCCGGCATCTGGGGCTCTCGCCCGCGGACATCGACGCGCGCTTCGGCTTTCTGCTGACGGCGCTCGCGGCCGGCGCGCCGCCGCACGGCGGGTTTGCGGTCGGGTTTGACCGGACCGCGATGCTGCTGGTCGGGGCCGGCTCGATGCGTGACGTGATCGCATTTCCCAAGACAACCGCGGCGCGTGCCTTGTTCGAAGGCGCGCCCGCTCCGGCGCGGCCCGAGGATCTCGCCGCACTTCATATCAAGGTGGTGCCATGAGCGACGACGTCGTCCACCGTCTGTCCGTGGAAGGCGTGGATCCGCTGGCGTTGGCCGGCGTGAACGATGCCAATCTGCTCGAGCTGGCACGCCGGCTGGGCGTGCGCGTCTCGCTGCGCGGCGACAGCCTGTCGCTCGCCGGTCCCGCGGCGGCGATCGAGCGCGCCGGCCCCGTGGCGCAGGCGCTGATCGATCTCGCGCGCATGGGCGAGACGCTCGAGGTACACGACGTCGAACGCCTCGTGTCCGACGAAGCCCACGGGGAGCTGGGGCGCCAGGGCGCGGCCCCCGATCCGGTGAAGATCATCCTCCCGGGGCTGCGACGCGTCATCCAGCCGAAGACGGCCGGCCAGCGCGAATATCTGCGCTCGATCGCGGAACACGACATCGTCATCGGCATCGGTCCCGCCGGAACCGGCAAGACGTATCTGGCGGTCGCGGCCGCGGTCGATGCGCTCGCGCGCAAGCGGGTGCGCCGCATCATCCTGGCGCGGCCCGCCGTCGAGGCCGGCGAGAATCTCGGCTTTCTGCCCGGCGACCTGCAGGAAAAGGTCGATCCGTATCTGCGGCCGTTGTACGACGCGCTCGAGGACATGATGCCGCGGGAGCGCGTCCAGAAGGCGCTCGAGACGCGCACCATCGAAATTGCGCCGCTCGCCTACATGCGCGGCCGGACGCTGAGCGACGCGTTCGTGATCCTCGACGAGGCACAGAACGCGACCGGCATGCAGATGAAGATGTTTCTGACGCGCCTGGGCGTGAACTCCCGCGCCGTGATCACCGGCGACAAGACGCAGATCGACCTCCCGAATCGCGAGGATTCGGGGCTGCTCCAGGTCGAGCGCATCCTGCCCGGGATCGAAGGGATCGGGTTCTGCTACCTCAGCGATGCGGACGTCGTCCGCCACCGGCTGGTGCGCGACATCATCCGTGCGTACGCCGAAGACGCGCAAGGTTGAGATGAGCGTGCACGTCCCGACGCGGGAGAAGGTGCGCTACCACGCCGCGCGCTGGGCGTGGGTGCTCGCGCTGGCGCTGGTGGCGCAGGTGTCGTTCCCCTCCAGTTCCGCTGACGTCGCGCCGCTGCTCGAGCCCGGCGCGCGCGCCGACAAGGAGATCGTCGCACCGTTCAACTTCGTCGTGAACAAGTCGGAAGACGAGCTGCAGCGGGAGTCGGAGGAGCTGGCGGCCTCCGCCAAGCCGATCTACGAGTTCCGCCAGCACGCCTACGACAGCGCCGCCACCACGATGGCCGCCTTCTTCAGCACCGTGGACGCGGTGTCGGACCGGGGTCCCCAGGCGATCATCCGCGCCGCCGGCGACTTTGGCGTGCCGCTCTCGCTGCAGGAAGCCGCGTATCTCGCCAAGGGCGGGAAGCGGCGCGCGCTGCAACAGGCGCTCGAGCGGCTGTTCGATCGCACGTTGGCGCAGGGGGTGACGGCAGCAGGCGTGCTGCAGGTGGAGCAGTCGCGCGAGCTGATCGTGCGGCGCGGATCGACGGAGTCGTCGGTGCAACGCGATCGGGTGCTCACCTTCGCGCAGTACTTGAATCGGGCCAAGCAGCTGCACCCCGACGCCGGCTCGAGCGTCGGCGACGTGTTGTACCTGAAGCTGGTCCGCCAATTCTTCCGGCCCACGCTGATTCCGAAGCAGCTCGAGACGGAGCGGCGGCGCAACGAGCTGCGCGGCAGCGTCGATCCCAGCAAATACATCGTCCGGGCCGGCGACCGCATCGTCGCCCCGCACGAGATCGTGACCAACGAAGCGCACGAGCGCCTCGTCGCGCTGCATCAGGAGCTGCTGCGCCGCGGCGCCGCGACGACGTACTCGATCCGCGGCGTGCTCGGCCCGCTGCTCCGCGACGCGCTGATCATCTCGATTTTCTGGGTGCTGCTGGTCTTCTACCGGCGCGAGACCTATACCGACCTCAAGCAGGTCGTGCTGATCGGTGGGCTGTTCGCCGTGCTGCTCGGCCAGGCCGGGCTCGTGGCGCGCTTCTATCCGGCGCATCCCGAAGTCGTCTTCATGCCGTTCCTCGCCATGATGATGACGGTGTTGTTCAACGGCCGGGTGTCGATGATCGCCGCGATGATTCTGTCAGTCGTGATCGGGCTGCAACCGGTGTTTCACGACGTGCCCGCGACCTTCCTCTGCGTCGTCGGCGGTGTGACGGCCGCGCTGTCGGTCAAAACGCTGCGCAGCCGCAGCAACTTCTACGCGCCCGTGCTCATCATCGCCGCCGGGTACTTGTCCGGCGCACTCGCACTAGGGCTCGCGAGCGGCTGGCCGATCGAGGAAATCGGCCTGCGCGGTCTCTGGGGCGCGTTGAACGGCCTCGTGTCGGCCGGGCTCACCTTCTTCCTGTTGCCGGTGGCCGAGTCGGTCACGCACATCACGACCGACCTGACGCTGCTCGAGCTGTCGGACCCCAGCCGCCCGCTGCTGCGCCGCCTGTCGCTGGAGGCTCCCGGGACCTACGCTCATAGCGTCGCGATGGCGAACCTGGTCGAAGCGGCCTGCAATCGCATCGGCGCCAACGGGCTGCTGGGCCGGGTCGGGTGCTATTACCACGACATCGGGAAGGTCAAGAACCCGCTGTACTTCGTCGAGAACCAGATCCCCGGCAACAACCCGCACGATCGGCTGAAGCCGCTGCAATCGGCGCAGATCATCAAGGCGCACGTGACCGACGGCCTGGTACTGGCCGCCGAGGCAGGTCTGCCCGACGTGGTGGCCGCGTTCATTCCGGAGCACCATGGCACGACGGAGATCACCTACTTCCTCGACAAGGCAAAAAAGACCGACGGCGGTCAGGCCCGGAATCCGGAAGACTTCACGTATCCGGGACCGAAGCCGCGGTCGATGGAAACCGCGATCGCGATGATCGCCGATTCCGTTGAGGCCGCGTTGCGCGTGCTCGAGGACCTGACGCCGCAAAAGATCGAGGAAGCCATCGACCACATCGTCCGCACCAAGGTCAACGCGGGCCAGCTGGATGAAGCACCGTTGACGTTGCAGCAGATCGAACAAGTGAAGGCCGCCTTTCTCGTCGTGCTGAGCGGCATGTACCACAATCGGATCGATTACCCGGAGGCGAGTGGCGGCATTGGTGCGGCGTGGCAGCCCCCCCCGGAAACCGCGCGAACCTCGCGCTGATCAGTTGATGCGCATCGCGGAGCGAGTCCTGGCGTGGGAACGCGCGCCGGCACGGTCGCACATCGATATCACGCTGCTGTCCCCGGGGGCGATGCGGCGGGCCAACCGCCGCGCGACGCGGGGGCGCCGCCGGGGTCTGACCGACGTGATCGCGTACAGTCTGCCGCAGCCGGACGGGCGACTGCTGGGTGACGTCTACATCTGCCCGGCGGCCGCGGCGCGCGCGGCACAAAACGGCGCGGGGTTACACGAAGAGCTGATCCGGCTCGCGGTGCACGGTACGCTGCATGTGCTGGGATACGATCACCCCGCGGGCTTGGGGCGCACGCGGTCGCGGATGTGGCGCCTGCAAGAACGCTACGTAAAACGACTCGTCGCTTAATGCTCACTGAAGCGGCCTTGCGCGTCATCGGGCTCGTCGTCGCCATCAGCGCCGGCGTGTGGGCCGCGCTGCTCGCCCTGGGTGAGGAGGCTGCGGTCGGCGAAGCACTCCACACGCTGGGTGATGCGCCGCCGGTCGCGGCGGAGCGTCGCGTCCCACTGCATCGCGCCCTCCATATCGCCCGCCTGGCGCTGCTCGTCCTGGGCGCCGTTGCCACCGCGAACGCGGTGGCATGGTGGACCAGGCCCTGGGCGGAAGGATTGCTGACGCTGTTGCTGGGCACGCTGCTCCTGTTCATCGTCGGTGACGCGCTGCCGCGCAGCATTGCGCGCATCGCGCCGGAGCTGTCCGAAGCCGCTTTGCCGCTCGCCCGCCGTACCCTGGCCCCGTTCGGCCCCTTGCTGTGGCTGCTCGCCTGGGCCGATCGGGGCTTGCACACGCTCGTGGAAACGCCGCGGCCGCTGCAACCCGATCTCGGTGTTGCGCAGCGCGACATGCTGCTGGGCGTCTTCACGCTGGCCGATACGACCGTCGACGAGGTGATGACGCCGCGCCTCGACATGACGGGCGTCGACATCTCGGCATCGACCGAAGAGGTGTTGGACGCATTCCGCCAGAGCCAGCACACCCGGATGCCGGTGCTCGACGGCTCGCCCGACAACGTCGCCGGCGTGGTGTTCGGAAAGGACCTCGTGCCGATCGCGATGGGCCTCGCCGAGCCGGGCACCCGCTGGCAGACGCTGGTACGGCCGGCGGCGTTCGTCCCCGAAACCAAGACGCTCGACAACCAGCTGCGCGCCTTCCAGGGAACGCCCGCCCATATCGCCATCGTCGTCGACGAGTTCGGCGGCACGTCGGGACTGATTACGCGCGAAGACATTCTCGAGGAAATCGTCGGCGAGATCCGCGACGAGCACGATACCGAGACGGCACCCGCCATTCGCCAGGATGGCGCGCGGCTCTGGGTCGACGGCCGGGTGAGCCTCGACGAACTGTCGGCCGCGCTCGGCACCACCATCGCGCACGCCGAAGTATCGACGGTCGGGGGGCTCGTGTACTCCGTGCTGGGCCGCGTGCCGCACCCCGGTGACGAGCTGACGCTGGACGGCTATCGCGTCGTCGTGGAGCGCGTGGAGCAGCGCCGCGTCACGCAGGTCTCGTTCGAGAAGCGATGAGCGTCGCCCTCGCGGTCTTGCTCGTCGGGCTGCTGCTGGCCGGCGTCGCGGCGGCGGTCGGGGTCGCGGCGGCGGCGGTCAGCCAGCATGAATTGACGCGCTGGGTCTCGTATAAGCTGCGGGGCTCTCCCGCCACGGCGAGCGCGCTGCAAAACCCGGGGAGAACGCTGGCGACCGCCAACATGCTCACCACGCTCGGCGTGCTGCTGGCGGCCGGCGCAATTCCCGCCTTGCTCGCGGCCACGACGCCGACGTTCCTCGGCATCTTCACGATCACGGTCGGGGTGCCGCTCTTCATCGGCGCCGCGTACCTCGTGCCTCGCGTGCTGGGCAGGCGCTGGGCGGCGCCCCTCGTTGGACGCGCGGTGCCGGTGATGGAACGGGTCGGGACGGTGCTCTCGCCGTTCATACCTCGGCGTGAGGGGTCCACCCGTACTACGCTCGCGGCTCTGCTCACGAGCGCGGATACCGACGCCTTGGCCACGACCGACGAAATGGCGGTCGTCTCTGGAGTGCTGGCGTTCGCCGATCGTCCGGTGCGTGAGCTGATGACGCCGCGAACGGCGATCGTCGCGTTTCCAGAGGGCATTCTCACGGCGGAGGCGGCGCACGTGCTCCAGCAGGCTGGATATAGCCGCTACCCCGTCCACCGCGGCTCGTTGGATGAGGTCGTCGGGGTCGCGCATACCCTGGATCTTCTGGGCCGCCAACCCGAGGACCCGATTCTGGTGCGGCCCCCGCTGACCGTGCCAGGGACGATGCGGGCCGCGGACTTGATGCCCGAGATGCAGCGCGGCGGGCGCCACCTGGCCGTCGTGCTGGACGAATTTGGCGGCACCGCGGGACTCGTCACCTTCGAGGACCTGCTCAACGATCTCGTCAGCGAGCTGTTCGAACCCACGACGTCGGCCGCCGCGGCGCCTCATGTCGTGGAAGTGGAAGGGAGCACGTCCGCCTCGGAGTTGGCCGACAAGCTCGGCGTGACCCTCAGCGGCGCACAAACGGTGGGCGGGCTGCTCATTCAGGCGCTGGGCCGCATCCCCCGCGCCGGCGAGCGATTCACCTTCAAGGGGCTCGAATTCGACGTGCTCGCGGCCAGCGCCACCCGCGTCGAGCGGGTGGCGGTACGGCCGGGGCCGGTGCGCACCATTGCTCTCGGGGGAGGGTCGCCGTGACCGTTCCGGAGGCACCGGACCTGAGGCTCGATGAGTTGAAGGAGCTGGCCGAACAGGACGATCTCCATCCGTTTTTGCAGCGCGTGCGCCACGTCCATCCGTCGGATCTGGCCGATGTCTTGTCGGCCCTGGAAGAACCCATCCGCGTCCGCGTGATCTCCGAGCTGCCCATTGACCTCGCCTCGAGCGCCCTCGCGGAGATGGAAGCGGCCGAGCACCCCGAGGAGATGCTGCTGGCGGTGGGACCAGAGTATGCGGCGGAGCTCGTCGACGAGATGCCGACGGACGACGCCGCGGATCTCGTCGCGGAGCTCTCGCCCCGCCAGCGCGAGGCGGTTCTGGCGGAGATCACCGATCGCGCCGACGTCGAGCGGCTGCTCGAATACCCGGAGGATTCGGCCGGCGGGTTGATGACCACGAACGTGGTCTCGGTCCGCGAGGACGCGACCGTCGCGGAGGCCATTGAGGCGATTCGCCAACAGAGTGACGAAGACGAGAGCCAGCTGTATCAAGTGTACGCCGTTGACGCACAGGGACGGCTGCGCGGCATCGTGCCCATCGCGCGACTGATCGTCACCTCACCCGCACGGCTGGTGCGCGACGTGATGGAGCAACCTGCCGTGCAGGTGCAGCCGGAGCAGGACCAGGAAGAGGTCGCCCGGCTCATGGCGCGCTACAACGTCGCCGCCGTACCGGTCGTCGACGCGAGCGGCCGCCTGCTGGGGCGCATCACGTTCGACGACGTGGTCGACGTGGTGGAAGCGGAGACCACCGAAGACCTCCTCAAATTCGGCGGCATGGAGGCGCTCGACGCGCCGTATCTGAGGGTTGCCTTCGGACGCATGGTCCGAAAGCGCGCCGGGTGGCTCGCCGCCCTGTTCCTCGGCGAAATGCTGACAGCCACCGCGATGGCGTTCTTCGAGCAGGAGATCGCGAAAGCCGTCATCCTGGCCCTCTTCGTGCCGCTCATCATCTCGAGCGGCGGAAACTCCGGATCGCAGGCCTCGACGCTGGTCATCCGCGCCATGGCGCTGGGCGAAGTGACGCTGCGCGACTGGTGGCGCGTCATTCGCCGCGAGCTGGCGGTCGGTCTCGTGTTGGGGCTGGTGCTCGGCGCCATTGGCTTTCTCCGCATCTCATTGTGGCACGCGATCACCGGCATTTACGGCGAACACTATTTGCTCGTCGCCCTCACCGTGTTCGGAAGCCTGATCGGGGTCGTGACGTTCGGGACGATCACCGGCTCGCTGCTTCCCTTTATCCTTCGGCGGCTCGGGTTCGACCCCGCCAGCGCGTCGGCGCCGTTCGTCGCGACGCTCGTCGACGTCACCGGTTTGGTCATTTACTTCTCCGTGGCGAGCGTGATCTTGCGCGGAACCCTCCTGTGAGGCGCACGCCACCGTTATCCTTAGACATGCGACTCGATTCGGTGCTCGAAGGGCTGGCGCGTGGTGACACCGCCGCCCTCGCCCGTGCCATCAGCCTGGTCGAGAATCAGCGCGAGGGCTTCGAGCGCGTGTTGTCGGAGCTCCATGCGAAGATCGGGAAGGGAAACACGCAACGCATCGGGATTACCGGGCCGCCCGGAGCGGGAAAGAGCACCCTCGCCGAGCAGCTGGTCCGCGCGTATCGCGAGCGTGGCCTCAAAGTCGCAGTCATCGCGGTGGACCCCACCAGCCCGTTCACGGGTGGCGCGCTGCTCGGCGACCGGATCCGGATGGAGTCGGTGAGTCTCGATCCGGGCGTCTTCATCCGGTCGATGGCGACGCGCGGCGCCCAGGGCGGCCTCGCCACCACCACCGAAGAGGTCGCGGACGTGCTCGAGGCCTTCGGGTTCGATCGCATTCTCATCGAAACGGTCGGAGTGGGCCAGACCGAATTGGACGTCGCCGCCACCGCCGAGACGACGGTGCTGGTGCTCGTTCCCGAATCGGGCGACGGCATCCAGACGCTCAAGGCCGGGGTCATGGAGATCGCCGAGTTGTATGTGATCAACAAGAGCGATCGTCCGGGAGCGGAGAAGCTGCGCCAAGAGATCGAGGTAATGCTGGGCATACGGAAGGGCAACGCATTTGCGCATGTGCGGCCTCACCACGGAAGGTTGGAAGGTGAGAAGGTTGGACGGAAACACCTTCCAACCGTCCAACTTTCCAACGATTGGGACGCCCCTGTACTCACCACCGTCGCCTCGAAGGGTGAGGGCATCGTCGAGCTCGTGACAGCACTCGACCGACATCACCAATACCTCGCGAGCAGCGGCAAGCTCGATGAGCGTCGCACGAAGCGACTCGCGGCCCGGACGCGGGCGGTCGTGAACCGCGCCATCCGCCAATGGGTATGGGACGCGACACAGGCGGAGGACCTGTTGGCGCGGCGGCTCGACGATGTCGCCGCCGGAACGCGCAGCCCGTATGACGTCGCGGCGGAGGTCCTGGAGCAAGTGAGGAACGGAGGCGCGGTAGAACCGCGAATTTCCAATGAAGAATGATCAATGACCACGGGCAACAAAGCCGTCTACACAGCCGCTGACCTGAACGGGTTCGACGTCGAGAGACAGCTCGGTCGTCCCGGCGAGTATCCGTTCACGCGCGGCATTCATCCGACGATGTACCACGGCAAGCTGTGGACGATGCGTCAGTTTGCCGGCTTCGGCAGCGCGACCGACACGAACCGCCGCTACAAATTCCTGCTCGAGCATGGCCAGACCGGCCTCTCCGTCGCGTTCGACTTTCCCACGTTGATGGGCTACGACTCCGATCATCCCCGTTCCGAGGGGGAAGTCGGCAAGTGCGGCGTGGCGATCTCGTCGCTGGCCGACATGGAGACGCTGTTCGCCGGGATCCCGCTCGATCAGGTCTCGACGTCCATGACGATCAATGGCCCGGCCGCCATTCTGTTCTGTTTCTACGTCGCCGCCGCCGAAAAGCAGGGCGTCCCGATCGCGAAGCTCCGCGGCACGGTGCAGAACGACATTCTCAAGGAGTACATGGCCCAGCACGCGTGGGTGTATCCGGTCGAGCCGGCGCTCAAGGTCATCGTCGACATGTTCGAGTGGGGCGCGAAGCATACGCCGCTGTGGAATACGATCTCGATCTCGGGCTATCACATCCGCGAAGCGGGCGCCACGGCGGCCCAGGAGCTGGCGTTCACGCTCGCCAACGGCTTCACGTACGTGGAGCGGGGCGTCGCCCGGGGGCTCGACATCGATTCGTTCGCCGCGCGCCTTTCCTTCTTCTGGGACATTCACAACGACTTCTTCGAAGAGATTGCGAAGCTGCGGGCGGCGCGGCGCATCTGGGCGCGTCACATGCGCGAGCGCTACAAGGCCAGGCAGGCGCGGTCGTGGATGATGCGGTTCCACAGCCAGACGGCGGGCGTCACGCTCACCGCCCAGCAACCGCTCAACAATATCGTCCGCGTGGCCTATCAGGCTCTCGCCGCCGTGCTCGGCGGTACCCAGTCGCTGCACACGAATTCCCTGGACGAGACACTCGCGCTGCCGACCGAGCAATCGGTCCAGGTCGCGCTGCGCACGCAGCAGATCCTGGCGCACGAAACCGGCATCGCCGAGGTCATCGATCCGCTGGGGGGCGCGTACTTCATCGAGGCGCTCACCGATCAGCTGGAGCGGGAGGCGGAGGCGCTGTTCGCCGAGATTGCCTCGATCGGCGGGGTCGTCCGGGGGATCGAGACGGGCTGGTTTCAGCGCCAGATTGCCCAGTCGGCCGCCGCCTTCCAGCGTCAGGTGGAGCTGGGGGAAAAGGTCATCGTGGGCGTAAACGAATTCCTGTCCGATGACGATCACCCGGTCGAGATTCTGAAGGTGTCGAACGATGCCGAGCAGCAGCAGCGGCAGCGCCTGGCGCGCCTGCGCGCCGAGCGAGACAACGAATTGGTGGGGCGCCGCCTCGAGGCGTTGCGACAGGCGGCGGAGTCGGATCACAACGTCATCGGTGCCATGTTGGATTGTGCCCGCGCCTACGCCACGCTCTACGAGATCCGTCACGCGCTGGAGCGTGTCTGGGGCGCCTACCGCGAACCGGTGTTCTTCTAGCCATGAACGTACTGCCCGCCGCCATCACCGAGCACGATGCCCACGCCGCGATTGCACGCCTCGTTGCCATCCCATCCGGCAGCCACTGGGTGGTGACGTGCTACCTCAAGCTCGAGCCGCGCGACCGCAGCCGCGGCAAGTACCTGATCAAAATGAAAAACCGCGTGCGCGCAAGCGAAGCGGCGCTCGCGCGCCAGGCACTGACGCATCAGGATCGCGAGGTCATCTCCGCCGCGCTCCGTGAGGTCCTCGATTATCTGGAGGAGCCCAGCCACCTGCCGAGCGCCCGCGCGATCGCGATCTTCGCGTCGCGGCAGCTCGGCTTGTTCGAGGCGATCCCGCTGCCGCACGTGCATCGCTCGCGGCTGGCCGTCACGCACGAGCCGCTGGTGCGCGAGCTGCTGGTGCTCGAAGAGGAATTCGGCACCATCCTCGCCGTCGTCTACGATCGGACGGCGGCGCGCTTTTTCGAGGTGACGGCGTACGATTGCGTGGAGCTGGTGGGACTCGCGGGGATCGAGTCGTCGCGCGCGAGCAAATTCCACGGCGGCACGCAACGCCAGGTCCTGGCACGCGGCGGAACGCCGTCCGGGAGCGCCGGCGAACACAACTATCACATGCGGATCCGCACCGAGAAGCAGCGGCTCTACGCGCAGATCGCGGACCGCGTCTTTCAGGTCAACCGCAGCAAGCCGCTCGCCGGCATCGTGCTGGGCAGCGTGGGTGTGGACGCCGGCGCGGTGATTCCGCACCTTCACAGCTATGTCCACGACCTCGTGCTCGGCGTGGTGAAGCTGAACCCCAAGAACGCGACGCCCGCCGAGGTGCAGGAGGCGACGCTGGTGCTCCGGGAAGAGCGGGAGCGCGCCTGGGAACGCGCCCACGCCGACGCGGTCAAGGACGGCGTGCCGCGGGGCTGGGCCGTCAACGGGCCCGACCTGACGCTGAAGGCGCTCACTCGGGGGCAGGTGCGCACGCTGCTGGCCGACGGTCACGATGACGATCCTCGCATTGATGAGGCGATCGAAGAAGCGCTGAGTCAGCGCGCGCAGGTGGATGTCCTCTACGACGAAAAAGCCCGTCGTGTCGTGGACGGCCTCGCGGCGCTGCTGCGCTTCCGCGCTTGATGACCGCACGGCGCCGGCCGATCCGCATTCTGGTGGCGAAGCCCGGGCTCGACGGCCATGACCGCGGCGCGAAAGTCGTCGCGGCGGCGCTGCGCGATGCCGGAATGGAAGTGATCTACACCGGGCTGCATCAGACGCCGGAGATGATCGCCCAGGCGGCGATCCAGGAAGACGTGGACGTCGTGGGCCTGTCGATCCTGTCGGGGGCTCACCTGACGTTGTTCCCACGCGTCCGCAAGCTGCTCGACGCCGCCGGTCGCCAGGACATGCTCCTCACCGGCGGCGGCATCATCCCCCCCGAAGACATGAGCGCGCTCGAATCGCAGGGCACCGGCAAGTTGTTCGGTCCGGGCACGCCGACGTCGGATCTGATCAAGTACATCCAGGAATGGGCCGCCGATCATGTCGCTGCGTAGTCACACGCACGACGCACCACGCACGACCCACGGCCGTTCGTGAGTCGCCTCAAGACGCTCCGCGACGCATACCAGCAGCTGCGCGCGCGCCTGGAACAAGGCGGCGGCGCGGAGCGCATCAAGCGCCAGCACGATCAAGGCAAGCTGACCGCGCGCGAGCGCGTCGCCGCGCTGCTCGACCGGGACGGTCCGTGGGTCGAAATCGGCCTGCTCGTCGCCTGGGACCAGTACGACGGCCAGGCGCCGGCCGCCGGCGTCGTCACGGGGTTGGGCCGCGTGGGCGGCCGGCCGGTCGTCGTGGTGGCCAATGATGCGACGGTGAAAGCCGGGTCGTGGTGGCCCGAGACGATCAAGAAGATCCTGCGCGCGCAGGAGATCGCGATGCGGCAGCGCATTCCGATCGTTTACCTGGTGGATTCCGCGGGCGTGAACCTGCCTTATCAAGGCGGCGTATTTCCGGGGCAGTACGGCGCCGCCCGGATCTTCTACTACAACTCGATCATGCGCCGCTATCTCAAAGTCCCGCAGATCGCCGCGGTCATGGGCCCCTGCATCGCGGGTGGCGCGTATCTGCCGGCATTGTCCGACGTGATCTTCATGGTCGACGGCACGTCATTCATGGGACTGGGCGGGCCGAATCTCGTCAAAGGCGCCACGGGACAAGTCGTGGATGCGGAAACGTTGGGCGGTGCGACGACGCACACCTCCGTCAGCGCCGTCGCGCATTACCGCGCCAAAGACGACCAGGAATGCATCGCACGCATCCGCGAATACATCGGCCGCCTGCCGCACGCACCGCCGTCGCCGCGCACCTACCCGGCACCAAAGCGGGACGTGAAAGCGCTGTACGAGCTGATCCCCGTCGATCACCGCATGAGCTACGACGTCCGGGCGATGTTCGAATGCCTGCTCGATGCCGGCCAGCTCGATGAGTTCCAGCCGGATGTTGCGCCCGAGATGATCTGCGGGCATGGCGCGATCGAGGGTCGCCCGGTCGCGGTGATCGCGAACTCGCGCGGCGTGATCAAAGGCAAGAAAAAGGCCGAGGCGCCGAGGATCGGCGGCATCATCTACACGGAGAGCGCCGAGAAAGTGGCCTACTTCATCGAAAACGCCGACCGCGAGCGGCTGCCGTTGCTGTTCCTTCAGGACGTTTCCGGATTCATGGTCGGGACCGAGGCGGAGCATACGGGTATCATCCGAGCGGGTGCGCGCTTCGTCGAAGCGATGGCGACGGCTACCGTCCCGAAGCTGGTGCTCACGGTCAATCACGCGTCCGGAGCCGGTTACTACGCGATGGCGGGGCAGGGGTTCGACCCCGACTTCATCGTGTCCTGGCCCACCGGCCGCATGGGGGTGATGGAGGGAGAGTCGGCGATCCAGGCCGTGTACGGCGCCGACGCTTCCAAACCGGACAACGCGGCCGCGGTGGATGCGATGCGCGCCGATTACGAGGACCAGCTCGACGCGAAGTTCGCCGGCGCCCGCGGCTTTGTCGATGCGATTCTCACGCCCGAGGAAACGCGCGACACACTCGCGTTTCTGCTCGAGGTGTCCACTGAATTCACCGGCCCCCACCTCGGGGCCTTTGCACTGCCGAGTCTCATGTGATGATGAAGACGCTCGCGATTGCCGGCCTCGTATTGGGGACGGCCTGCGCCTCGACGAAGGCCGTCGGTCCGAAGGTCACCCCGGCGACGAAGTCGGCAGCACCCCCGGTCCCGACGACGGTGGCCGCGGATGGCAGCCGGACGCCGGTCGTCGATCCCGCCGTCGCCTACATGCTCGGCCTCATGCCCGTGAAGAACACCGGCGTGGATGTCTTTCAAGCCATGCATCCGACCTACGACGGCCGCGGTGTGCTCATCGCCATCCTCGACAGCGGCATCGATCCGAACGTACCCGGCCTCATTGCGACGAGCACGGGCGCGCCCAAAATCATCGAGCTGCGGGACTTCTCCGGTGAAGGGCGCGTCGCGCTCGCTCCGTTTCCAGCTCCAACAGATAATCAAATGAAGGGTGCCGCCCGGATTGGCCGGCTGACAACCGCGACGACGTGGTACCGCGGCGTATTCCGTGAGCTGCCGCTGGGCCGGCCGCCCGCGAGCGACGTGAACGGCAACGGCCGCAACACGGACGAGTTTCCCGTCGTGGTCGTGAAGGCGTCGGATGGCTGGGTGGCGTTCCTCGACACCAATCTCGACGGCTCGTTCGAGGACGAGATGCCGTTGCATGACTATCGGCAGGGGCGTGAGACGATCGCGTTGGGGACGAAGCCGCTGACCATCGTCGCGAACTTCAGCGAAGCGGACAGCGCACCTGTGCTCGACCTCTTCTTCGATACGTCGGGGCACGGAACACACGTCGCCGGCATCGCGGCGGGGCACAATCTCTACGATGTAACGGGATTCAACGGCGTGGCCCCCGGCGCGCAGCTCATCGGCCTCAAGATCGCCAACAACGCGCGCGGCGGCGTAACGGTACACGGCAGCATGATGCGCGCGATCGATTACGCGGCACGCTACGCCACGCAGCGGAATCTGCCGCTGGTGCTGAACATGAGCTTTGGCGTCGGCAACGAGCACGAGGGTCGAGCGGTCATCGACTCGATCGTGGACGCGTTCCTGCTGGCGCATCCCGCCGTGGTGTTCGCGATTGCCGCCGGCAACGACGGGCCAGGCCTCTCGACGCTGGGGTTTCCGGGATCGGCGGACCTCGCGCTCACCGTCGGTGCCACGTACCCCGGCGTCTACGCCCGGCCGCCGCAGCCCGGCGTCCCACCAGCCCGCGATGCGCTCGGTTACTTCAGCTCGCGCGGCGGCGAGCTGGCAAAACCGGACATCGTGGCGCCGGGAATAGCATTCTCGACCGTGCCACGCTGGGACACCGGCAATGAGGTCAAGGTGGGCACCAGCATGGCGACGCCGTACGCCGCGGGACTGGCCGGCTGTCTCGCATCGGCGCTGGTGCAGGAAGGCCGTCGAGCGAGCGCGGCCGACGTCGTCCAGGCACTCCGTGTGTCGGCGCGCCCATTCAATGGCGCACGCCTGATCGATGAGGGGGCGGGCATGCCGGTCCTCGAAGCCGCCTACCAGTGGCTCGAGGGCGGACACCAGGGTTCGAGCTATGAAGTGCGCGCCACGACCGGGGTGTCGGCCGCCTTTCGCCGCAACGGCTTCGCGGGCGGCCAGGACAGCGTCGAGACATTCATTGTTCGGCATCGCGCGGGCCTGCGCGCGGCGCAGTTCGCGTTGCACGCCGATGTGCCGTGGCTCAGCGTGGACGACACCGTCGATGCGGCCCCGCGCGCTACCCAGATCCCCGTCACCTACCATCGCAGCTCGTTGACGGCACCCGGCGTCTACATCGGCACCGTGACGGCGGTGAATCCCCGCGACGCGATCGCCGGTCCGTTATTCACCCTGGTGAACACGGTCATCATCCCGACGGACCTCGCGGCGAAAGTCCTGTTCGATGAGCGCCGCATGATCGGCCCCGCCGGGGTGCAACGCTATTTCCTGCGCGTGCCGCAGCCTGACGCGACGCTGCGGGTGACGGTGACGTTGCCCGATTCGCAGGGCCAGCAAGCGACGGTACGGCTGTACGAGCCTGATGGCGCACCCGCACGCTCTGCCCCGCAGGATGTCGATATCGGGAAAGAGGACCCCGGTAGCGCGTCGATCACGGTCCGCGCCGAGGACATGGTCCCGGGCGTGTACGAGCTGGACGTCGTCGCGCCGCCCCTGTCAGCGTCAACCGTGACGGTGCGCGCCGATCTTGGCCCCGTGGCGCTCGCTCCGGCGCAGAATGGCGGCCTGGAGTTCTCGAGTGTGCTCAGTGAGCAAGGAGCCACGGTGACCGGTGAGGTCCAGTACCACCTCGTCGGCGCCGAGCGGACGTATGCGATCGCGGGCCGCGGCCAGCCGCCAGAGTCGCTGCAGGTGCGCGCGCCGCGTTGGGCGAAACGGATGGAGGTGGACCTCGAGCTTCCCCCCGATCTGTGGGACGAGATGACGGACCTCTCCGTGACGGTGTACGACTCGAGCGGTCAACAGCTGCGCGGCGGCAATCAGCCGGTGAATTACGCGTTCGGCCGCATGGGCGTCGCGTTGTCCGATTCGGTCATCGGCATTCCGTTGACGGTGGAGCTGTATCCGGCATTCGCGAAGCTCCCGGGCCACGCCTGGAAGGGCACGGTCCGCATCCGGTTTCTGGGACCTGACGAACCCGTGGGTGAGCGTGGTGCCCTGTCGGTCGTCGCCGCCGGGCGCCGCATCGTGCGGTTGCCGACTCCGCCAGCACTGGACCTGCCGGAGGGTTTCAGTGCGCTGATCGAAACCCGCGTGACGACGTCGACCGGCACGATGGCGGCGCGGCGGACGACGGTGGGAACGGGGAGCGGCGCGCGCGGAGCCAGCGGACCGCGGTGAGCGCTCGTCCGGCGACGGTGCGGGTCGCGGGAGGGCAGGGATTCTGGGGTGACTGGCTGGAAGCGCCGTACCGCCAGGTCACCGGCGGTCCCGTCGACTATCTGATGATGGACTATCTCGCCGAAGTCACGATGTCCATCCTGCAAAAACAAAAGTCGCGCGACGCGACGCGGGGCTACGCCACCGACTTCGTCGACCAGATGGAGCGGATTCTTCCCACGGTGGTGGAGCGGGGCATCAAAGTCACCGCCAATGCCGGCGGGGTGAACCCGCGCGCCTGCGCCATGGCGGTCGCCGATGTCGCCCGACGGCTCGGCCTGGCGGGAAGGCTCACGATCGGGGTGGTGAGCGGGGACGATCTGCTGGGCCGGCTCGACGGGTTGATCGCCCGTGGCCACGATCTCCAGAACCTCGACACGGGGCGGCCGCTGCACGACGTGCGCGATCGCGTGCTCTCCGCCAACGCCTACCTGGGCGCCGCGCCGGTCGTAGAGGCGCTGCAACGCGGGGCGCAGGTCGTCATCACCGGGCGCGTCACCGACACCGGTCTGACGCTCGGCCCGTTGATGCACGCCTTCGGTTGGCCGCGCGATGCGTGGGATCGCATCGCCGCGGGCACCGTGGCGGGACACATCATCGAGTGCGGGGCCCAGGCGAGCGGCGGGAACTGCCTGAGCGACTGGAAGACGATCCCGAACCTCGCCGCTGTGGGCTACCCCATCGTTGAGGCCCGCGCCGACGGCACGTTCGATCTGATCAAGCATCCCGGGACGGGCGGGCGCATCGACGTCGCCGGGGTCACCGAGCAGCTGGTCTACGAAATGGGCGATCCCACGAGCTACATCACGCCGGACGGTGTGGCGGACTTTACGACGATCCGATTGAGTCAGGTGGGCAAGGACAGGGTTCGGGTGTCGGGTGTCCGGGGAAAGCCCGCCACCGATAAGCTCAAGGTATCGATCGCCTATTTTTACGGGTACAAAGCGATCGGGACGCTCGTGTATGCGTGGCCGGACGCGTTGGAGAAGGCCAGGGCAGCCGACCGTATTCTGCGCCAGCGGCTCGATGCCCTGGGTCTCAAGTTCGAGGCGATCCTCAGCGAATTCGTGGGTGCGAACGCTACGCACGGCCCGCTGGCGCTGCAGGACATCGACGCGGCGGCAATTCCCGAAGTACAGCTTCGGGTCGGCGTGCGCTCGCCCGACAAGGCAGCCGTCGATCGCTTCACCCGCGAGATCGCACCGCTCATTCTCAATGGCCCGCCGAGCGTCACCGGCTTCGCCGCGGGACGGCCCAAGCCGGAGGAAATCGTGGCGTACTGGCCGGCGCTGATCGACAAGAAGATGGTGGAGCCCTCGGTGGAGCTGATCGAGGCATGAAACGGCGACGGCGGCGGTCGGACGGTCAAAAAGCAAAGGCGGCGGTCGGGCGGTCAAAGACCGTCCGGCTAGTCGACATTGCCCACGCCCGTTCTGGTGATAAAGGGGATACGGCCAACATCGGATTGATCGCCCTCAAGCCCAAGGACTATCCGCTCCTCGTGAACCAGGTGACGGCAGCGCGCGTGGCGCGGCATTTTAAAGGGATGATCACAGGTCCGGTGGAACGCTTCGAGCTGCCCAACCTGCACGCCCTCAATTTCCTGTTGCACGGCGCGCTCGATGGCGGTGGCACGATCTCCTTGAAGACGGACGCCCAGGGGAAGGTGTTCTCCACCGCCCTGCTGCGCATGGAGATCGAGGTGAAGCGGTGAGCGATCGGGTGCTGGTCCAGATCGCGGGCGGGATCCTCACGGCGACACTCAACCGCCCCGACAAGCGCAACGCGATCGACACGGCGATGATCGATGCGCTGATCGCGGCGGTCGACCGCGCCGATCTCGACGCGGCGGTACGGGTCGTCGTGCTGCGCGGCGCCGGCCGCGACTTCTGCGCGGGGATGGATCTCAACGAGCTGCTCGCGTCCGCGGGCCACACGCTCGACCAGAACCGCGGTGCGGCGCTGCATTTTGCCGAGGTCTTCACGCGCATGCGGCGCCTGCCCAAGCCGGTCGTGGCGCTGGTGCAGGGACGCGCCCTCGCCGGCGGCTGCGGGCTGGCAACGGCCTGTGACGTGATTCTCGCCGCCCGGTCGGCACAGTTCGGCTATCCGGAAGTGCAACGCGGCTTCGTGCCGGCCATCGTGATGACCATGCTGCGCCCGGCGGTGGGGGAAAAGATCGCGTTCGATCTGGCGGCCACGGGCCGGCTGCTGAACGGCACGGAGGCCGCGGCGGCCGGGCTCGTATCCCGCGTCTACGAAGACGCGGACTTCGACGAGCAGGCCGGCGCGGTGCTGCGCGCGCTCGCCGAGGCGAGCCCGTCGGCGCTGGCGTTCACCAAGCAGCAGTTCTACCAGCTGGACGGGTTAAGTTTCGACGATGGCCTGCGGTTGGGCGCCGATGTGAACGCCGTCAGTCGCAGTACGCCCGATTTTCGCGCCGCAATCAGCGCGTTTCTCAACAAATAGCAGCGAGGATGGATATGCGGAATCTCAACGTGCCGATGTACGATCCGGAGATGGTCCGCCCGATGCGGGAGGAGCTGACCCGCCTGGGCTTCGAGGAGCTACGAACTCCGGCCGACGTAGACGCCGTGCTCTCGAGCGAGCGCGCGCCGACCCTGGTCGTCGTCAATTCGGTGTGCGGCTGTGCCGCCCGCAACGCCAGACCGGCAGCGGCGCTCGCGATCCAGCATGACCGCCGGCCGCCACGTCTCGTGACGGTGTTCGCGGGACAGGACGCGGACGCGACGGCCCGCGCGCGCAGCTACTTCACGGGCTACGCGCCGTCGTCGCCGCAGATCGCGCTGTTCAAGGATGGGCAGCTCGTGTTCATGCTCGAGCGGCGTAACATCGAGGGCCGGAATGCTCGAGACATCGCGGCGGATCTGATGTCCGCTTTCGACCAATACTGCTGACGGTAAGGGACGGTAGATGAGGCGACGGTAAAAGACGGTAAGGGTTTTTACCGTCTCTTACCGTCGTTTGTGTTTTAGAGGATCTTCCCGCGCCGCACCCGGAAGTCGACGATTTGCTGCGTCCAGCTCCACAGCGAGTCCTGGTTTGCCATCGCCACACCCTGCACCTCGTGACGGTGCCAGCCGTCCATGACCTGTGAGTCCTGCGTCCAGATCTTTACGCGGTTGCGGGGCACGAGCTTTTCCCAGTTCTGCGCGATCGGCGGATCGGCGTACAGCAGCCGGACCGTGACGTTGCGCGACAGATACTCGATCGGGCTGAGATCGACTTTCGAATACAGCTCTTTCGGCTGCATGCGTCGCGCGCCCGGCATGTCGGGAAGACCGTCCGAAAACATCACGATATTGAGCGGCGCGAGAACGAGGTTCTGCCGCTTGATGTGGACCGCCACCCGCTGGAAGAAGGCGTTGAAATCGGTGAGCGCGTCGACATCGGGGAACCAGGAGCGCAAGTCGCGTTCGATCTCGGCGGGGGTCTTGCCGCTGAGGTCCTGAATCGGATGGAACGTCTTCGGCTGGCCGGGGACATCGCCGCCCAGCGACCCGACGAACACGTCGGTGGCCTGTTTCAGACCACCGAGCCCGTTCACGTGACCATAGATGTACAGTGCGGCATACCGCAACGCGTCGTCGAAACGAGGGTTGTTCCGAAACGAGCCGGACACGTCGAGGCCGACGACCAGCGTGGACCTGGGAGGCAGCGCGTTCCCCGGCGGTTTGCAGCCAACCAGAGTGAGGGCTAATAGCCCGACTACGGCGCGCTTCACCGGGCCACCTCGCCACTGACGCGCGCCGGGAAATGCGTCGCCGCCAGGACGTCATCGATCGACTTGAACGGCAGCGTGAAGTGACCGCGGCCCGTGAAGACCACGAACAGGAAGTTGAGCCCGGCCGCGACCACCTGCAGCACCGGCAGCGACACGAGCTCGAACAGCTCGCGCGCCTCTTTGCGGAACCACTCGCGCTCCCCTTTGAGGGCGGCAATGGGACCCTTCCAGTAATCGGCCATCACCGGGGCACTGCCGTGGGCCGCCATTCCTTCGACCACCATGGGCTGGCGGCCGAGCAACGCGATCAACGCCGGCGCGCCAAACCGGCCGAACAAGAACCACGTCATGCCGCGCACACCGACCCAGCCGAAGAACGCGAGACCGATCGTGCCGAAGACTCCCAGCTGGATCCCTTGCTGGGCCAGCCACGGCGTCATCGCGTCGACCAGCTCACGATACAGGAACA
>Ga0137371_10000938_pt1 | contig 22408 bp, 22 predicted proteins | sample SagtaG_7_FD_104919 | JGI IMG/M metagenome (GOLD analysis project Ga0137371, IMG submission 104919) | Vadose zone soil microbial communities from Sagehorn Ranch, Mendocino, California, USA - Sage1_R_40_16 metaG | ecosystem: Environmental > Terrestrial > Soil > Vadose zone | place: USA...
CTGAAGATACAGGAATCTCAGCAACGAGCGCAGCTCGCCCACCCGGCCCTTGACCGAGTCGGCGCTGAGCCGCTCGCTTTCGGCCAGCAAGAACGCGACAACGTCTGTCCCGGACAGACTTTCCAGCCCTGCCCGCCCGGTCAAACGCTGCCCCAGAAACGAGCGAGTAAGCTTCACATAGCGCACTACCGTGGCGTGGGCCAGCCCCCGGTCGATCACAAGCCACCGGCGATAACGCTCCGCCAGCACCTCGACCGGTGTCGCGAGCGAGGAAGGCCCGCCAAGCACGCCCCGGTCTTTCAGGTACTCCAGTAGGGGGTCCAGGCCGCGAGCGCCGGGAACGCATCGCATTCCGACCGCCCGCATCGCATCGCGGAACTCCGCGATCATCACGCGGTCCAGGTCACTGGGGGCAACACCGCGAGCGTCCATCCAGCGGCCGAGATCACCGGCCATCGCCAGCATGTTGACGATCGTGCCCGGGGTATAACCCCGCCCCGCCAGCCAAGCGCGGTATCCCTCGATGAAGGGCCCCATCTTGCCCGGCTTCCGACGCCGTCCGGCCATGACCCGCCTCCATTCCCGGAGCACCCTGCTCCGGCAACAGAAGCGTTGCCCGCTCACGGAACTATGCCGACCGATCGGCACGACAATCCAGATCCGGAAGCCCAGGGCCGGCCGTGTTTACGTCACGCCGGACGCGCCTCGGCATAGTTCCGGGATGGGCATAGATCCACCACCAGCACCGCGCCCGGATCGCCCAGATGCTCCGCCACGTAATCTCGCAGCTCGTCGCGCACGGCGTCGGCGTCCCAGCAGGCCCGCGCGAGCAAGTGCTGCATGCCATCCGGCGTCGCATCACCGGCCTGCTCAGCGATGGTCCAGCAGTTCTTCCTCGGCAGGTCCGCCAGCAGCCCAAGCACGAATGCCCGGGCCCGCCGCCGCGGCTCCACCCGAGGAAACCGGGCCGCTATCCGGCCCATCAGCTCATCGAACATCCCCAGCCAGCGGGCTGGCTCTACGCTGGGACCAGCGGCCACCGCGAGATCGTCACGAGTCGTCACAAACCGCGATGATCAAACGGTGGCCGTCTCACATCCAGCACCGACACACCGCAAGATCACGATCTACGGCTGGAGTACTAAGCCACGGCGGTACGCGACGCCGCAACACGTCATCGGGCAGCTGTTCGGCGTCAGCCGCGCCACCATCAGCAAAGCCAACCACGACATCCGCATTCTCCTGGACCTCGCCCGCCACCCACCTGCCGCACGGTGTCACCGGCGCAGCGCCGTCGTTCGGAGGAGACTCGTATCGAGTTCATCGGCGATCACATCAGCGCCGCGGCTTTCTTCCCGGCTCTTTAGATGCACGCCCACGCAGCGCATCCCCGCCCGTTTGGCGGCGAGGATCCCGAGCGGAGAGTCTTCGAACACGACCACGTCCTGCGCTGACAGCGTTGCTTGCGTCACACGCATTCGCTCGAGAGCGAGCAGGAATCCCTCCGGGCTGGGTTTGCCGGACGTGACATCTTCGCAAGCGACGACGGTGTTGAACAGCTCAAGCAGACCGGACGAATAAAGGACCGGCTCGACCTCGCCCCGAGGGGCTCCCGTGACGACAGCTAGCGGGATGATCCGGTGGAGTTCCCGTATCAGCTCGGCGGCCTTGGCCCGAACCGGGCATGCGCTGCGGATAGCATCCAGATAGCGCAGCACCCGTAACGTTCCGATGCGTTCGATGACCCCACTGGACGGCCAGCCTGAGCCGTATCGCGCAAAAACCGCTGTAATGATATCCAGGTCGCATCGTCCTGACAGCTCGGTGAAGAAAAACTCACGGTCCAGGTCGATACCGGCCTCGTCCGCAAAGATCTCAGCGTAGACACCGTATTGCAAACAGTCATCTGCGGTGATTGTGCCGTTGAAATCGAATATTGCCGCACTTATGTGCAGGATACTACAAATCTCGACCGTGTCCCGCGAAAGGCGTTCAGTCATCAGCATGCCTGCTCCTGCAGTCAGATCGGCCTCCGGCCTGTTTCGGCCCACTAGGCACCTGCGTACAATCACTATTCCACCGTGACGCTCTTGGCCAGGTTTCTCGGCTTATCAACCTCGCGGCCAAGCCTAACGGCGACGTTCAGTGCCAGCAGCTGCAGTGCGACGCCCATGAGAATAGGCTCAAGCTCCGGCTCATTCGAGGGTATACAGATCGTCGACTCGCAAAGACCATCCGGTATACACGCTGAGGTGACGCCAATGACTGGGCCGCCTCTCGAGCTTATCTGCCGGATCGTCGAGATGTTCTTCGGCAGCAAGTTGTCATTCGGCAAAAGAACGACGCTTGGCATGCTGGGGTTTATCAGCGCCAGCGGGCCGTGCTTGAGTTCGCCCGCCTGGTAAGCCTCGGCATGAACGTAAGATATCTCCTTCAATTTCTGCGCGCCCTCGCGGGCCGCCGGTGACGCAAGTCCTCGCCCAATATAGAACATGTGTACGGCGGCCGCGCATTGCTCACCGGCCTCGGCTATCTCATGTTCTTTCGCAACAATATCGGCGATCTGCGCCGGCAGGCGTTTAAGTCCCGTGATCACGCGTTCGCATTCGGCCCGGGACAGATCCCGGGCGCGGCCGAGTGCGAGGGCGAGCAGGGTCGCCGCCACCATCATGTTGGTAATTGCCTTGGTCGAGGCGACCGAGATCTCCCGTCCTGCTTTGATGGGCATGAAACCGCTGCATTCTCTGGCTATCGCAGACGTCGGCACATTGACGAGGCCAAGCGTGGAACCTCCCCTCGCCGCGATCTCCTCCGCCGCCATGAGGGTGTCAATCGTCTCACCCGACTGGCTCACCAGGACATACAGTGCTCCTGGATCGACTATGTGGTTGCGGCAGCAAAATTCGGACCCTGGCTCCGCGTAGGCCCGGACCCGGGCGAGGCGCTCGGCGACGATAGCTCCCATCTCGCCCGCGTAGTACGCCGACCCGCAGCCGATAAAATTCACGCAGCTGACACCCGCAAGGCTTCTCGCTGATAGGTGCGGAACGCCAAGATCGACCGTCGCCTTGCGCTCGTCAATTCGGCCGTCGAGCAGTCTTTCCAGCGCCTGTGGCTGCTCTCGTATCTCCTTTTCCATAAAAGTTGCGGCGGCCGCCACGCGGGGTCTGTCACCGGCCGCAGCGAACGCGCTCGCCGATCTGTCACCGGAACGATGGGCGAGATCAGCTGTCTTGAACTCGCTCCTGCTGACCGTGGCTATTTCACCATCGGAAAGATGAACAACTCTCCTGCAGCCGCCAGGGAGCGCGCCGATATCGGAGGCGACGAACATTTCTCCGGTGCCGATACCTAACGTTATTGGGCTCCCGCTGCGCGCTGCGACGAGCTGCTCGGGATTCGCCGCATCCATCGCGAGGATGGCATACCGGCCAGCGATGGTACGCACCGCTGTCTGGACGGCATCGGTGAGACTCTGACTTCCGTCGCCGTAGGCCCTGGCGACAAGATGCGCGATAACCTCGCTATCCGTATCCGAGAGAAAGCGGACGTTCTCAGCCAGCAGCTGCTGCCGCACCTGATGTGCGTTTTCGACTATTCCATTGTGTACGATCGCGATACGCCGGGACATGTCAAGATGAGGATGCGCGTTGGCCTCGCTCGCTTCACCCTGCGTCGCCCAGCGAGTGTGGCCGATGCCAGACACGGCTTGGATTTGGCCAACGGACTCCATCGCTCGCGACCGCAGCCGGCCCACCCCGCCCGAGACCTTTGCGACCTTAAGATTTCCCGCGTGCGCCACTGCCAGGCCGGCCGAATCGTAGCCGCGGTATTCAAGAGCCTCTAGGCCAGCCAGCAGAATCGGCAGTGCCGGCCGGCGGCCGATGTAACCAAATATTCCGCACATGGTAAGCCAAGTTCCTTCTCCCGGGCGACGGAAGCCTACATTCGGCTCATATTGCCTACCGCTGGCTCCAAGGATGGCGCATTGTGCCGCCGACCGACTACCGGCATTAGTGGCAGCAAGTGACCATTGCACGCAGGTGCCATTGCGCCCTTATCGGGAGCCGAACGGAAACTCTCCGGTTTCGCCGTCTGTCTGCCGGGAGGGGCCCGCACCGGCGTGCGCGCGAACGCCGGCCCGCGGCCGGTCAGTGCCGGCCCCTGTCAGGCTCCTGCTGATGCAAGGTGCTGCCAAGCGGCCTACCTGGCAGAGCCCGGCTGCCATGTGCAGGATCCAGCTATGTGACGTCGAGACTGACCGCCGCTGATGAGGCCGTTAGCACATGGCCTGTGCGGCAGCTGATCCTCCCGCACGGGTGCAATTGCACGGCACCCGGCACCGGACGAACATGACGATACACAAGGAGGCGTGATGTGCTCCGCGAGTGCTCTGCCTGCCACCTTCGTGATGCCGTTCTATGGCGACGCGCCGGAGCAGCTTGACTATCTGAAGGCTGCGATTGATGGCCTTTATCGGCAGACCAGCCCGGAGTGGAACCTCGTGGTGATCGATGATGCGTCACCGCTTCCCGGGCATCGCCAGCATCTGCGGGAGATCGAGGCTGCGTCTTCGGGGCGGATCACGGTTCTCAGCCAGCGCAGTAACCGGGGCCAGGGCGCGTGCCGAAACATGGGCACTCAATGGGCAGTCGCACACGGCGCGGAGATGATTCTGTTTCACGACGCCGACGACGTGTCCCATCCCCGCCGCCTTGACCTGACGCGCCTCGCCTTTGCGGAGAACCCAGATGTCGACTTTGTCTACTCGACATTCATCGTCATCGACGAGCATGGCGAAACGGTGCCGATGAGCCAGCTTACGCCATCGGTCGCCGAAATACTCGAGCCCCATCGACGGCGGCCGGTGCATGGTCCCGATGCCTGGATCCGCATGGGCGTGGAGACTGGATTCACCACGCCTACCACGACGGTAGGTGTCCGGAGCCGCCTGGCGGTTGCCCAACCGTTTGCCGAAGTGCGAGGTTCAGAGGACACCAATACGTACTTTCGGATGGCGGCGGCGAGCACCGGAATTGAATACATCCCATCGATGCCCCAGCTCTATCGTATCCCGCAGCGGGTACGCGGTTCGGCGGACCGCAGCCGCCTCGGCTCCCGCTATTACCACATGATGGCGAGGAATGATCGCGCCGGCTTCTTCAGCGCTGTGGAGATCGCGCTGCTCGGCGGTAAGGTCACATCCGATCGGGTACCCGTGCTGCAGGCAGGGTTCCTGCTCAGACTGAGTCAGACAATGGCCAGGGAGGGCCAGCACCAACTCGCTTGTGAGCTGCGCAGGGAAGCGGCTGTGATCGGCGCGCCCTATGCTCATTGCCCGGCATAGGAAGTGCCGTGACGGCGATCTCCACAGCCATTCCGGTAAACAAGGCCCGGCGCATCAATTCAGCCGTGGCGATCGCGATCGTGTTCGTCGTGCATGCCGCGCTTACGACCGGCTGGGTACCGAGAATACCTGTCGTGCAGCAACATCTTCGTCTCGACGACACGCGGCTGGGCCTAGCGCTCGTGGGTGCGCCGCTCTCCGAGGTCGTCACCGTGCTGTTCGCGGGCCGGCTGATCAGGCGTGTCGGCAGCAGGCGCGCACTCCTTTGGCTGTTGCCTGGTTTCTGCCTGACTGCGCCGCTGCCAGGCGTCGCCAATTCCGGGCTGACGCTTTTCGTGTCTCTTGTCATCTGGGGGGGATTGGGCGGCTCCGTTGGTGTCGCGATGAACGCGAAGGCCGTTGAGGTGGAGGCGCAGAGCGGGCGGCCGATATTGTCGAGGCTGCACGGCCTGTGGAGTCTTGGAGCATTCCTCGGCGCTGGGTTGGGTACCGCCGCGGGGGCCGCGGGAATGGCGGTATGGATGCAACTCGCGGCAATGGGCGTCCTCGGCGGCGCGAGCAGCCATCTGCCGATGCGCGGGCTGCCGATGCGCGGGCTGCCGGCGAGCGTCGCCGAGTCGACCAGGAGTAAGGGTTTCGCGCGACCTCGGCTGCTGCTCGCGGCCCTTGCCCTGGTTGCCTTCTGCTCGCTGTTTGACGAAGGCAGCGCCGAAACATGGAGCGCCCCCTTTGTCGCCGAGTCGGCGCGGGTTCGCATCGGCGTTGCCGGCATAGGTTATGTGGCGTACGCCCTGAGCATGTGTAGCGGCAGGCTGGCTGGAGACCGGATCGTGCGCCGTTTCGGCCCGGTTGTGACGATCCGTTCACTTGTCTCGCTGGCGGCGCTCGGTTTCGGGACTGCCCTGCTCCTGCCCGGGCTGATCAGTGACCTCCTCGGCTTCGCCTTGCTTGGCTTTGGCTTCTCCGCGGTGATACCGCTGGTTTTTCGGGCGAGTTCACGGGTGCCTGGAACCTTGCCCGGGTCGGCGCTCGCGGCGGTGTCAAGCGCAGGATCCCTCGGCCTTGTCGCCGGACCTCCGGTCATAGGAGCTCTCGCCACGATGTCTGCCCTGCGCTCGGCTCTGGGCCTGATCGTGGTAAATGCGCTCGTCATCGTGGCTGCCGCCGGTGTAACACGGCTCGGCGGCAGCGCGGACCTCGGGCCGACGGCTGACTGATTGGTTCACAAATGGAAAGCGATCTGACTGTCGCCGCGCGGTGCGGGCCGGCCAGTGCCACGCCGGTCGCCGGTATCGCTTGGAACGCCGTCGGTTATGAGATAACCATCCTGGGTGGCGAAAGATCTCCGATGGAAGTCGAGATCTTCGCCGCCGACGCTGTCGGCTCGCTGGTTTCCTTTCTGGCTCAACGTGCGAAAACCTCCGATGGCCTTGTCGCCGTGCTGGACAGTACCAATGGGCTTCTTGACGGGCTGCTCACCAGGGCCGGGATTGACCTCTACCGCGCCGATCCCGTGATCTTGCCGAAACGGCCCGTGTTCGGTTCTGTCTCTTCGCTGGTGCTCGCCCATCGGGCGAAGGTCTTCCGGGCGCACCTGTCCCGGCTGTCGCCTACCAGCGGCGCATTGGCGGGCAGAATAGCCGAACATGCGGCGCAGATAGAACGCACTGTCGATGCCGAGCGGATGGCTGGGTCCGGAAATTGCATCAGCCACGGTGACCGGCGGCGCCGTGAGGTGGCGCTTACGTTTGATGACGGACCCTACCCGCCATTTACGGCACGGATACTCGACATTCTTCGGGAGTATGAAGCTCCAGGAACGTTCTTCTGTGTCGGCATGAACCTACGGGCTTACCCGCAGCAGGTGGAACGGATTCTCGCCGACGGGCACGCCATCGGCAATCATACCTGGTCCCATCCTTTCCTGCCCGACCTGAGCCTCGACGAGCTAGCGCTGCAGATCGAGTGGACAAACCGGGTGCTTGACGACAGCACGGGAGCCTTCCCGCTGCTGGTGCGGCCACCGTATGGATCGCGTACGCCGGAAATACTGCGGTGGGCCGCGGGCAAGGGCATCAGATTAATGCTATGGGATACGGATTCGGCCGACTGGTCAGCGCCGGGAAAAGAGGAAATAGTGCGCCGGGTCCTAAGCACTGTCCGGAATGGCTCAATCGTACTCATGCACGATGGCTGTGGTGATCGTGTGCAGACTGTCGATGCGCTGCCCGGGGTCATTGAGGGCATAATGAGTATGGGTTACAGCCTGGTGCGTGCCGACGAAATCACCGGCTAAGTGATTTTATCGGCCGTCAAAACGAGGTCTCCGCCGCTGAGCGCATTGGTGACGCATTGCCAGGCTTTTTGTGCGGCGAGAGCGAGGCAGCCGCTGAGCGCCGTGTCTTCGCCCCACGCCGCCGCCTCCAGCCGGGTGCTTGCCCATGGGACCATCCGGCTGAGTTCACGTTCCACCGATTGACGGAACTCCCGCGGCCGGGCGACCTGGGCATCAAGTACCAGTGCGTCGGGGTCCAGGAGATATATCAGCCGCACCAGCACGCCGGCGACAAGTCTGGCGTGCCGCGGATCAGCCGCCCAGCCTTGCGGTCCGTTCCGCTGGTATACCACCCAACCTCTTCCGCCGGATCCCCGCCACATGTTCGCGGTTGCGGTGCGACTGCCGACCATCGGGCCTGAAGGCGGCGGCCGACGATGAGCGTTACCGGCGCGTGTGCCGCCTGGATTGGCCGGGGCTTGCCCGCTCATCCGCGGGTCGTCCGGCGGATGAGCGGGATCAAGGGAACTCATGTCGCCCTCGACCAGGCATGCGGCCCGGCCGGCCCGGTCGTGGGCTCCGCGGTGGAGATTACCGCACAGCACGAACCCCGCGTCGATCACCTCGGCGACGGAGACCAACGCCAGGCTGCGACGCTGCCCTCGGTCCCAGCCTCGGCGCAGGTACTCGGCCAGCGCCGCCATGTTGGTAGCGCGCTCGACGCTGTGCCTGTCGCCGAAAACCCGGTGCAGCGCGCCGGTCAGGTAATCGCGCTGCCGACGTGGTTGCTCAGCGTCCGGCGTTACGTCCCGCACTGCGAAGGCAGCCCAGATGAGCTTCTCCGGGCCGATGGCCACGGATCTGGTCAGGTTGTTGATCATCCTGCTGAGCAGGGCCGCGGTTTGCGCCTCATCCATGCAGGTCAGGTTGCCCTCAATCGCCGTATGGCCGGGATCCCCGGTCCTCGAGACGGCTAGCCGCAGGCGGCTGCCGCGGATCTCGCCACCGAGGACCCAACCAAGATCTTTTCTGATCTCATAGAGTATGGGTGCGCGCCCGGGACGCCCTGCCCGTGATCCTGCTTGCTGGACAATGCCCGCACTTGCCAGGTTTTCGATCAGCGAAGATACCGTGGGCTTGGACAGTCCGGAGGCACGGGCAAGTTCGGCCCTGGAGGAACGACCTCTGGTTCGGAGCAGATCTGCGATATCGGCCACGTTCATGGCTCTGATGCGCTGGTGACCTGCTCGACTAATATCACCGTGCATAGGTTCACTCCATTATGCCCGGCCCGGCCGAGGCCCGTTCGAGCCATGGCCGGAGCTGTATGTCGACTGGTGATGTCACGGTTATCCTCAGCTGCCTACCCCGGCTCGTCCAAATATATGTCAGGCATGGGCCCGATCAGGTTTACCGTACATTGTGATAGTTGCCACTGCTGCAGACCGCCGGTGTTTGCAATGAATCGTACGCAAATTTCCATAGCCAATTCGTCCACATCGACCTGAGTGGGCCGGAGTACAAATAGAGTGACATCCACGCTTCCATCGTGTACCGCAGTGTGCCAGTGCTCGATGTGGTCACCTTCCTGGATTGAGTCGCGAACGAGCCGCGGAAACGAGGATGGTGGGGTTTCTGGGGAAGCCACGGTCGTTTCGAACCGGGCGCGAATTATGTACATAGGTATTGTGTCTTCAGCTTGATGAGTCTCGCACGAAGGCGAGCCTAGGTGGCAAAAAACCTTGAACCGCCAGCATGATTCTCAAAGAGCCATTTGCCCAGCACCGCCAGATAGCTAAAAGTGATGCGCTTTTGCTTGACTTAGTTGGCCCCTCTCGCTCACGGGCTGTTCCCATTAGCCCGATGCTCTTTTTACTGCCTTTAGTGTTGCGCACCTGCCATACGCCGCGCCAGGTTCATGACCTACAGGATGCTGCAGATGGCAGCATCCTGTAGGTCTTTGGTATAGAACTCTTTGGGTTTTTATTACAGCTAGCGGCTTATGATACATTTTGTCTCGTATTTTAGGTGCGGCACCGCGGGCGGGCCGCGTGGCCATCCACATGGCTGCTCATGGTGGCAGGGGTTCGTGCTCAGCACCCGTTGCCCGCTGGGAGTCCTGGCACGAGGATGCACCGGACGTTTCCTGCCGCCCGGTTTCGTCGCCAACGCCCTGCTCGGACGGGATCCTGATGGAGGGAGGGCCGCCACCCCTGTTAGAAATTCTCACAGAATGATCAGACATTATGTGGGTTCGCCTTCTAGGACCGATCCAGATGACCCATGGTGATCACGGGATCGACCTTGGCACATCGAAGCAGCGCGCCATTCTGACCGTTCTTGCGATGGAGGCGGGACAACCCGTTCGGGCCGACTCGCTCGTGGACCGGGTATGGGGTACCACTCCGCCGCGTCATGTCCGAAGCAGCCTGCACGCCTACATCTCGCGGCTGCGTGGAGGTGTGGCGCGTGCTGGATGCAGCACTGAGGTTCTGCCACACCGCTCCGGAACTTACGTCCTTGCGATCGAGCCCCATCTTGTGGACCTGCATTGGGCTCGCACTCGAGCCGCAGCGGCTAGAGCCGCACTCGCCGCACATGACGATGAGCGGGCCGTAAGCCTGCTCAGGCAGGCCCTTGAGGTTTGGGGAAGCCAGCCACTGGCCGGTGTCGATGGGGAGTGGGCCGCCTGGACCCGGTCCGCGCTGGTGCGGGAAAGGATCGGAGTGCTGGTTCAGTGCGCGGACATCGAATTACGGCTGGGGCGGCATTTCGAACTGCTGAGCGAACTCCCCCAACTCGCCGTCGAATACCCGACCGACGAGGAACTCATCGCGCGCGTGATGCTCACCCTCTACAAGTGTGGGTTCAGGGACGACGCACTTCGCGCCTATCGCCGGATCAGGGAAAGGCTAATTGATGAGCTTGGCGTCGAACCCGGTGAAGAGCTACAGCGGCTTCATCAGCGGATCCTCGGTGGCCGGAGCCCGGCGACAGCCCAGCGAAGCCACCTTGGGGCGACGGACGCCCCACATGAAGGGCTGCCGCTCCAGCTTCCGCACCAGGGTGCCGACTTCTGTGGCAGGAAACGGGAACTCGGGGATCTCGCGCAAGCCTTCACCGCCGACGGCAAGGGAATCCCTCCGATTGTGGCAATCAGCGGCGCTGGCGGCACCGGTAAGTCCGCGCTCGCCATTCAGTTTGCCCACAGGATTGCTGGGAGATACCCAGATGGACAGCTCTATGTGAACTTCCAATCAGCCTTTCCCGGCACCGTTACGGCCAGTCCGCACGAGGTCGTGACCACCTTTCTCCGGGCACTCGGATTGCCGGACAGCTTCATACCCGAGGACTTTGGTGAGGCGACAGCCTGTTATCGGTCCATGCTGGCCAGGCGCAGAATTCTGGTGCTGTTCGACAATGTTTCGGTTGCATTCCAGGTCGCTGCACTCATACCGGCCGGAAAGAATTGCGCGGCACTCATCACGAGCAGGCACTCACTCGCACTGCTCGGAGTATCAGCTCAGTTGGAGCTGAAACCGCTCAAGCTGGAGGAGGCCATTGCGCTGCTTTCCCGCATCGTCGGACAGCAGCGGATCGCCGGAGATCGCGATGCCGCAGCGAAGATAGCCGAACACTGCGGCTTTCTTCCGCTGGCGCTGCGGATCGCGGGCTCGCGCCTGCAAGAACACCCGGCATGGCCGCTGGCGGCCCTCGCGCGACGGCTGGAAAACGAGTCCGCGCGTTTGAACGAACTCGAGTTCGGTGGGCTTTCGGTGCGAGACAGCCTGGCCGCGAGCTACGAGCGACTGTACGCAACTGCTGGAGGCAGGCTCGCGGCACGGCTGTTCCGCGTCTTCGGCCGGTTCGACCGCATGACGGTGGACGCGGCGAGAATCGCCGATGCGGCCGGGACGACGGTTCAGGCTGCCGAGCAAGGTCTTGATCGATTGCTCGGTGAACGGCTGATCGAAACCTGCGGCGCGGACCGTTACGGCATCAGCGGTCTGGCCGGGCTCTACGCCCGTGAGCTGCTCCAGCTAGACCTCGAATTTGCCCACACGTCATCCCTTTCCGGTGGTGGGCAGGTTGTCGGGTGCTAATGCTAATGGGCAGTGATGGGTGGATCGGTGTCGGGTGTTCAGACCCGATTCCGCGAATAGCGCAGTGTGCTGACCCCCAGCCTCCGTAAATGATCTTGGTGGCCAGGTTTCCTGGTGCTGGGCATGCTAATAGCCTGGAGATCGGCGCCGGTCTCGCGGTTGCGGCCTTTCTGTGGTCCGGGGCTGGCGGGCCGTGGGCAAGGATAGGGAGCCGGGCTCAGGGAGCGCAGGTCAGGCGGGGGCGGGCAGTTGCCGCAGCCGGGTGAGAACCTCGGGAAGCAGGTCATGGCCGGGCGGGAGCCGCAGGATCAGGTGGCGGGCGTGGCGGATCAGCCGACCGGGGATGGCGATAAGCCGCCACCGCAGGGTGGCGATCATGGCTTTGCCGCCGCGCACGCCGTGCCCGTCCAGGATCTCCCCACCTGCGGTGCGGGCGGTGAGCTGGTGCAGCCAGGCGGCCATGCTCGCGGTGAGCAGCGCCCCTCACATCCAGGCCGTGTTCACCTGGTGGTATCCGGGGAGGTGCCGCAGGGCGGCGCCGTGCTTGCTGTCGCGGAAGATGTTCTCCACCGTGGTGCGGTGCCGGTACCAGTGCCCGGCGGCTACCGCCTTGCCCGGGGTGGGCACGTCCAGGTTCGTCAGGATGAAGCTGTAGGCGTAGATCGCGCCGGCGTGGGCCAGTCCGGGGATCGGCAAGGCGCGCTGGGCTGGGTGCAGGGCGCGGCGCCGCCGTGACCGCGGGCCGGCGGAGACCTGGGCCGGGTCCAGAGCCACCCGGCGGATCAGCAGGCGGGTGTTCGCCGGCCACCAGTCCGGGCAGTACTCAGCGACGGCGACCTGCGCGCCGTCCATGTCAATCGCATGCTGCCAGCCGTCGCCGGCGATGCCGGCCAGCAGCCGCCACAGCGGCGCGATCCGCTTGGCGCCGATCGCGAAGCTGATCTGCTCGTCGTGGGCGGCGCGCGCCAGTGCGCCGGCGAAGTACCCGGCGTCGGCGCGCAGCGCCACCCGCCCGGCCCGCGCCGCTGCGGGCAGGCATGCCAGCGCGCGGCGCAGCAGGGCCGGCGCGGTCGCGCGCGGGTCATCTGTCCCGTCGCCCAGGTCGGCAGCCAGCACGACCTCGGTCTCCGCCCAGCTCGCCACGTGCGGCCGGCCGACCCGCTGCCCCTGATGGTTATAGGCCACGCCCCGCTTCTTGCGGCCGTAGACCTCCACGTCGGTGGTATCCAGGTCGATCGTGACCGGCCCGCCGGCCAGCGCCGCGGCCCGCTCCGCCGGCAGCAGCGACACCATCCGGCCGGTCACCGCTGCCAGGCCCGCCTCCACCGCCCGCCACTGCGCCGCAGTGATCCGCCGGGCCAGGCCCGCCGCGGTCGCCGGCGCCAGCCCCGGCACCGGCGTGATCTGCTGACCTGCCGCATCAGCACGCTGGCGGTCCAGCCCCACCAGGAAGTCCTCCCCGGCCAGCTGCGCCGCCGCGATCCCGGCCAGCAGCTCCCCGGCCCCCAAGCCGCGATCCCGCTGCTTGACCGGGCCGACCGCCGCATCCAGCGCCTCGATCACGCCCAGCCGGTCACACAACTCGCTGACCGCGGCCAGGCCCGCGTTCGCCGTCAGCGCCCGGTCCGGCGCGCCGGACCGCACCTCCTGCCGCCTCGGCTTGCTGCCACGTATCCTGCTCACCAGATAGGTGCCCTCTCCGCTGAGATGATCGTCATTTCGCAGCGATCATCATCCCAGGCCAGAGCGGCACCTATCGGCATCTGCACGGCCGTGTCGCCGGCTTACTCACGGAATCGGGTCAGATGACATTGAACGATCCCATTGGCGGTCGGCTGGGAACGACCGGAGCATGGCGGCGCCGCGAAAGAGTGGCGGACCTCAGGCTCTGCCTTTATTCGAGATGACCGGCTGGAGGATCAGGCGCTGGGCGCGATGATCCGACCGCCCACCGGGATCCAGGAATTCGTAGTTGGTCACGCTAAGCTGCGGGGAGAGAAAAACCCAGTCCAGCCTCCACAGCCTGAGGAGTCGCGACCTTGCGTTCCACGACCACGGAAGTATCCTCCCGCTGGCGTATATCGCGTCGCACAAAACGCCGCGCAGCCGGGTTGAGTCGACCATGACGGCGCTCGCATTCAGGTCGCCTGCCACCAGTGCGGCGTTAGAGTTCATATGCAGGTCATGAAGAAGTTCGCTGAAATGGGCGGCACGATTAACATGGCGCTGCCGGATTTCGCGGTAGAAGGAGGCGGCGAAGGGATTGCCAAGCAGCAAGGGTACCTGAATGTGAACGTTGTAAATTGATATGACATCGTCCGCTTCACCGACTCGAATGTCGACGCGAAGCAGATCTTCCTCACCGAGCTCAGGGCAGTCTATCACCGGTAGTTTCGACAGAGTTACCAGCTGACCTTTTATCGCGAGGTGGAAATCGCTGAAAGCTCGCGCGAGTTCCGCAGCCCTAGAGATTGGCCTAATCTTACCGTTCACCAGTTGACAGTGCTCCTGCAACAGATAGATATCCGCATCAAGGCCGCGGAGATAACTGTACATCGCGCTCGTATCACCGCTGCGCTGGTTCCAGTGTTCTGTATTCCAGGATATGATCCGGATGCCGTTGCGAATTGGGTTCTGGGGTATGGCGCGACGTGGGACGGGGAGCCGGAGGCCGCTTTGCGGCAGTGTTACGGCCAGCGCGCAAGCCGCGAGTACCAATACAGGTCGTGAAGCGGTAAAACCAACGGCGAATGCGGCGAGTGAAAGGACGATAGGTACCGCGACCAGGAGGGGTGGCGGGATCAGCGACGGTAGCAACCAAAGCCACCATCGTCCGTCGAGAATTATGTGGCAGGTAAGAAGAACCGACCACCAAAGGCTGGCGGCAAGCAAAAGGTGAAATACACTTGAGGTCGGCGAGGCCTGATCAATCCCGGCCATTGTGACCATCGCCCAGGGCACCCACAGCACGGTCAGTTTGATCCCTGACCTGCGCGAAACTCGCGGGCAGCCGTCGCACCGCGACACCGTCGTGGTAGGGCGGTCCGTGCGGAGTTCCGGCTTGCCCGGGACGGGAGATGTGGCGCGCAGCATTACTGTGGCTCTACCGCGGAGCTGGGAAGGCCGATGGCTTCCGCGCCGATCAACCGTGCGACTACGCACAACGAGATCGAGGTCAGAGCGGTCGCGAGAAGAGGGATCGGTCGTACCGTGGTCGTCGCCGCGGGATGCACGTAGGCGACCAGCCGGGCGAGCGTGTCGAGGCCGGCGACAGCCGCGACACCGGCGACGATGCCCGCGGGCTGGGGTCCCCGCGATCCGCAGGCCAGAGCCGCGATGCCAACAGTGATGGCAAGACCGAACCCGGCTACCGCCTGCGGGGGTATCGCGCCATAGCTGATGTAGGCGAAGGCTCCGTACACATCGGTCACCCGGGCGTGCGCGCCGTATGGCACAAAACCGGCGCCGGAAATAGCCAACGGAGCGACGAGCCACTCAAGCATGATCCCCCCGGTAACGAGAATCGCACTGACCAGCACCCTCGGGGTGGCCGGGAGCGATGAAGTGGGGCGTTGCGTGCCCGGTGTGCCCGGTGCGCCCGAAACGAACGTGCTGCCATTCTTTGCAACAATGAGGCAACCGACGCACGCTACCGCCAGCGCCCAACTGCCCGCCGACATGGCTGTGAGCCGGAGGCCGGCACCGTAATGCAGGCGGATTAATTGAACCAGTTGGAGCGTCGCGGCCGTCGTAGCCGACACCACCATGAAACCGGCATAAAATCTCCGAACGGTGCTCTTTCGTGACCAGAAGAGGGCCAGCGTAGCTCCTACTATTACAATACCGAGGCCGCTCATCAGGAAAGTGCTCGGCCACACTAAGATCTGTGACTCGCGCACCGTGCCGACCCCGGATCTGTCATATGGGAGCAGCGGTGCGATGCAAAGAATGATGCCACAGACCAAAGCTACCGCTGCGCGAGTCGACTCGCTTGCCGTCTGCCCATGACCGCAGACGATCATCGTGGCTCTCTCCTTCCATCGCTGGTGCACGGTTTACCGGTATTCCTGGCACGTACTATCGGTCCGGCCGCGCTCATCGACGGCCGGGAAATTCTCTCCGGAGGTTAGCTGTGCCCGCTTGCAGTTGGCTTGCAATTAGCTGGATGGCCAAGCGCGGCACCGAATGAGTGACGGGTCGCCCGGGCCGGCGGGACCGCCGCAAGCGGGCCGCGCCGCTATGGGGAGATGAGCCTGGACCGGGTGAACTCCCGTCACGGGGACCGGCGGCGGAAGTAGGACACCCGGGAGGGGACTATCGAGCTGGCGATCCGGAGTCCGCCAGAGACCCTCGCATTCCCACCCTGCTGGCACACCCGCAAGCGGACGCCCGCGCCCGCGGCTGGGACAGCGAAGCCGCCCGCCACGCCCACGTCGCCGACGCGCTCAGCAACCACCGCACCCGGCTCGAACGTTGACCAGCCACCGAGCCCGCCGACCCGCTTGCCCGAGCCGTGAGGACCGATAAAGGAGCGGCTGAACAAGGAGGCACGCAGGCGGACCGACGTCGTCGGCATCTTCCCCGACCGCCAAGCCGTCATCCGCGTCGTCGGCCCCCTCCTGGCCGAGCAGAACGACGAATGGGAAGAAGCCCGCCGCTACACGGGCCAGGAAATCCTCGCCGCCCGCCGTAAAGCAGTGGAAACGACTGAGGCTGATGATAGCAGCGTGACGATTGAAGCAATCTCTGCTTTAAATAGAAAGGGGCGCGAGGTGGCCATCTCATACACCACCTCCCTGGAGGTGGCCCGCCGCCGTATCGCGCCCGGTGGAACAACGCCCGAGAACTCTCTCACCACAGCCATTTGGGTTACTTCGTCTGCGATCGCGAGGGTTTAAGGACGGGAGGTTTCTTGCTACTGTGCCACACTGTGATGGTGATCGCAGCTTAAGGAATGATCACCTGGGAGACTGCCTGCGGGCCACTATCGATCTTGCCGTCACAAACCGGGACTGTAGTACCGGGAGGGGGACCCATGCTAGAGACTCTGGGCTTGAGTTCGGAGGCCGCCGAGGTCTACCGGGCGATCGTTGAGAATCCACAGCTAGGGGCCGCCGACCTCGCACTGCTTCTCGGCTGGCCGACGGAGGGCGTTCATAATGCGCTGGACGAGCTGGCTAATCTCGCCCTGATCCGCCCATCCTGGGAAGATCCTAGGACGCTTCTGGCGGTCAGCCCGGCCGTAGGTTTCGCCTCTTTGCTGGCACGGAAAGAGCGAGAGCTACTGCAAAGTCAGCAGGAGATCTCGGTGGCGCGGTCAGAGGTCATGCAGCTGGTAAATCGATACAGCCAGCAGTACCGTGCGCGGAATCCCAATATCGAGCGCCTGACCGGGCTGGATAGAATCCGTTCCCGGATCGAGGAACTCGCCTCGGCGTGCCAGACCGAGATCATGGCTTTCGCCCCGCGAGGAGCCCAGCGCCCCGAGGTGATGGAGGCCAGCCGACCGGTCGACCTGGCGATCATGATGCGCAGTGTCAGGATGCGCACCATCTACGTAGGCGGCGTCTACAATGATCCGACCTCCCTCAGCTATGCGCACTGGTTGGTCGAGATGGGTGCTTCGGTTCGCACCATCGCTGCCCTGTCGTTCAGGATGATCATCTATGACGAGGAACACGCGCTCGTCCCCGTTGACCCTAATGATGAGTCCGCGGGGGCCGTTCTTCTCTCGGGCACCGGCGTCGTGGGTGCCCTGTGCGACCATTTCGAGCAGGTATGGCAGACTGCCACGCCACTCGGATCCGACCGGCCGCGCCGCCGGAGCGGCGATCTCAGCAATCAGCAGCAAGCGGTGCTGCGATTGCTCGCGGACGGGCATACGGACGAGGCCATCGCCCGTAGGTTGGGTGTCTCAATTCGAACTGCGCGGCGGATCACTGCCGAGCTGATGACCTTGCTTGGTTCACGCAGTCGCTTCCAGGCTGGCGTACGCGCGGTCGAACGCGGGCTGTTCAAGCCGCAACTCGGCCAGTAGCCACCAGGTCTCGCCCGGTGGGCGCGACCGGTACGCGGCCGGCAGCCATAGAGACGATCGCGGCATCCGCGCTGCAGGCCAGACAGGCGCCGAAACCGTACGGCGCTGCGGCGCGCCGGCCCCGCACGCGGTGAGAGTACCGTCGGGCGGCAACGTTGACTGGCTCACCGGCCCGGATGGCGACCTGCTCCCGGACCGTCTCGTGTCCGGCGATTGAGTCCACGGCCGAAGATGCCGCAACCTTGGGGGAACGGAGGAGCGCTTGAAACCCCAGGTGGCGTCGTCAAGGTCCTGCACATGCAGCAGCTTGACACGCCTTAAGTCTCCTGAAATCCGCCCCATTCGGTAAGACTTCGGAAAACCGGAGCAGTCCAAGTCCGCGGCAAGGACAGGTCCATGGGGGCAGCCGTAGTTGCTGCTCACGACGAAACCCCTTACTTACGAGCCCGGGAGAACAGGATGGCTAAGGCGGGTAGTCGAATCACGCGGATAATCGCCGCTTCAATCGTCGCGCTCAGCACGGCGACAGCGGTCGCGAGCGCCACTTTCAGCACGCCGCATGGCGCCTCACACGCAACGCTGGCGGCCGATGGGGCACCCGGCACAAATGGCTGGGGCTAAACGGTCATGACAGGGCGCAGCGGATGCCCGGAAGACCGTACCGCCCGATGACGCCTCCGGCTGGCAGGGCCCGGAAGGGCCTGCCGGCCGGAACAGCCGGGCTGCCGGCTCAGCGAGGCACGGGGGACGGCGGCGGTGCGACCGGATTGTGGCCGCAGCAATGAAATTCCACCACACCTGTGCATCGAGTAATGGAGGTCTTGATGCATGGTAAACTGCGCTGGTCCGCCGAAGGTGTGGATGTGGGATACGGCGCGGACTCCTTCGGTGCAACGCTTCGCAGGCTTCGTCAGGAAAAAGGGTTGTCGCAACGCAGTATCGTGCGTCGGCTACATTTGTCAGCGCACAGCTCTATCGCCGACTTCGAGTCGGGTCGCCGCGTCCCACACGAAGATATCGTGACCAACTACGAGCGCATTTTCGGCGTGCCGACAGGAATGTTGCAACGGCTTCGTGCGCAAGCATTGGCAACTCGAGTATTTGACCGCACGTTACTCGCGAGCCCACCTCAGACGTGGCCGGTGGCCGCGCCGGCGGAGGGTGTTCAGCCCGTTTACAGTCAGCTGCCGCCCGACGTGCCCCAGTTCGTCGCCAGGAGAGAGGAGATTCTCCAGGTAATCGGTCTGCTTACCAGCCTGCCGAAGTTTGTCGGTATCTTCGGCCCACCGGGAATCGGGAAGACGGCCCTTGCTGTGCACATCGCTCACCTGGCGCAAATCCGCTTTCCCGATGGCAGGCTGTGTGTTGACCTTCGAGGTGACACAGGTCGGCCGGTGGCCACCTCCACCGCGCTGGCCAGGCTGCTCCGTTGGCTCCAGGTTTCACCAGTGGATATCCCACGCACTTTCGATGACAAGCTTGCGCTTTACCAGACACTCACCGCGAGCCGGAGCCTAACTGTCGTGCTCGATAATGTGCACGACGAGGCGCAGGTTCGGGACCTGCTGCCGGCCGCGGGTGACTGCCTCGTGATGGTGACGGGCCGACGCACTCTCTACGGGCTGAGTCTCGCTGTGACCCTGGTCCTACGGGAACTGAGCAGGGATCAGGCCATTGAGCTCCTCATGAGCGCCGCGAACCGAACAGACCTGCAGGTTGGCTCGGGCCCGGCGGCGATAGTGGAGCGGTGCGGGGGCCTCCCGTTGGCGCTGGTCATCGCCGGACAGCGGCTCAGCGCACGTCCCACCTGGTCAGCGGAACAGCTCGCGGCACTCCTTGCAGAGGACGGGCGCGTCCTTGACCATCTGGTTTCAGGCGAGCTAGGCGTGAAGGCCGCTTTCGCACGGTCGTATGTCCGTCTTGAGGAGGATCTCAGACGGCTCTTCCGGCGGGCGGCGTTGCTCGGGCCGAGGCCTTTCGACCGGAGTCTGGCAAGCCTGCTCGTGGACGGCTCGGCGCCGACCGCATTGGAACGCCTGGTGGACGAAAATCTTCTGCGTGCGGATGGTGACTCGCACTACCGATTCGACCCGCTTCTCTATAGCTTCGCGCGTGAACGCGTGCTTGCGGAGGAGGGCCGGCCGGAGCGCGAACTCATTCTTGAGCGGGTGCTCGGCTGGCTCACGACCAGATGCGCCGAAGCATGCCAGGCGCTTCACAACGGTAAACCAACAACGGCGACGCCCGATGCTGACCGCGCCCGGGCGCCGCTCCTCGCGGACCACGACGCGGCCGTCCGCTGGTATGAATCGCAGTGCAGCCACCTCGTGGCCGCGGTAACCCACGCCGCGCGGCGAAGGAAGACAATGCTCGCCGCGCGCTTGTGCCTCAGCCTCGCCCCGTTGTTCCAGGCGCGCAAATATTGGGCGGAGTGGATATCGACGCATCGGATAGGTATCCGGTGCGCTCAGGCTGCCCGTGACCAGGAGTTGGAGGCTGCGCTTTTCCATGCGCTGGGCGACGCGTATCTCGAGGTCGGGTTGCATGACTTCGCCCTGGACTGCCTCGAAGAAGCGCTCAGGCTTGGCGGGAACGGGGGCCAAGAGGCGGAAAGTGGCGCCGTACTCGGGAGCCTCGGCAAGCTACACCTCAAGCGGGGCCGACTCGACGATGCTTTCGGCACCCTCAGCCAGGCGACCGAAGCCTGTGCGGCGGCCGGTGACCAGCGCGCACTGGTAGGCACGCTGGTCAGTCTGGGCCAGGTGCAACTGCAGCAAGGTCACGTAGTGAACGCGCTGCGGACGCTGGACGATGCAAATCAGCTCGCGCACGAGATCGGGGACCGCTATGGCCGCGCGGAAGTGCTGCTCAAGCTCGCGCAGGCACTTCTCGCGCTGGACAGGACCGATAGGGCGTCGGCGGCGCTTTATGAAGCGCTAGCGATAGGGCAGCAGCTGAACGATCGGTTCGGCGAATGCGCCGCGCTTTCCCTGCTCAGCGAGTGCCACCGGCGGTCGGGACGGTTCCCCGAAGCATACGAGGCGCTGAAACGGGCCCGCGGCCTGCGTGTTGAGTTCGACCATCGCTATGTCGAGGGGAACAGGTGGCTCGGCACTCCTCCGCTGGAGCGGTCGGGCGGCCGGAGCGCCGGGCGCGGGCTTGTCACCGACGTATCGGCCCTATTGGCCTGCGTTTCGGAGAGCGAAACGGATCGTGACTGGTTCTCGGCTGACACATAAGGTCCGAGGTGTTGGCCGTAGCGGAGAGAGAAGTAGTCATGTTTCGCCGCAACATCGGAGGGCCCGCGGAGCTGGAAGTGAGCTGCGTCTGCCTGGGTGCGCTGCCCTTCGGCAGCACCGTCGACGAGGCGACCTCTTTTGCCATCCTGGATCGCTTTGTCGAGGGGGGAGGCAACCTCATCGACACCGCGAACAATTATGTGTTCTGGCTGGATGGATCGACCGGTGATGAAAGCGAGACAACGGTCGGACGCTGGCTTGCCTCGCGCGGATCGCGCGAGGACATGGTCTTGTCAACAAAGGGCGGTGGACGGCCACGCCACGCCGGGGCCGGCCTGGAGGCGGCCGAGGGCCTGTCCCGCCGTGCCCTGAGCGAGGCGATCGAGGGAAGCCTGCGCCGGCTAGGCACCGAATGGGTGGACGTGTATTGGGCGCACATTGAAGATCGATCGGTTCCACTTGAGGAAACCCTTGCCACGCTCGACGGCTTCGTTCGCGCTGGGAGCGCCAGGGTCCTAGGCTGCTCGAATCACGCGTCATGGCGGGTCGAGCAGGCGCGGGCGATGGCCCGCGCGCAGGGCTGGACCCCGTACATGTGCCTGCAAAACCGCTACTCTTATCTGCAGCCACGATTCGACCTCCCTCTCCCAGAGGCAGGGCACGTCCATGCCACCCCGGAACTCCTTGATTACGTACGCCATGAGCCCGAACTGACTTTGATGTGCTACACCACGCTTCTCTACGGCGCTTACAGCCGGGCGGCCAAGACGCTGTCGGTGCCATATGACCACCCGGGTACGCCGAGGCGACTCGCCGCCCTCCAGCGGGTGGCGAAGGAATGCGGCGCGACGCCCAACCAGGTTGTCCTAGCCTGGCTCATCGGCGGGACGCCATCCGTGCTGCCGGTGATAGGCGTCAGCACGGTAGCCCAGCTCGACGAGCTCCTCGCCGCCACGACGCTAGAACTGGACCCCGAGCACCGGGAGTGCCTGGACAACCCGCTGTGAGCTTCGCAGCCGTTAACCTCGATTCTCGGTCAGATAATTGAGTTGATGTTCCCTGCGGCCTGGTGCTTATCGCGGTGGGAACCGGAACCGGAGGATGCGCCCGCCCCACCAGGGGATCGGGGTTTGCAGGTCGGCGAATCCTGCGTCGATGAGGGCGGGGTGGTGGCTGCGCAGATTCAGCGCGCAGGTGACGCCCGTGTCGTCGATGTGCAGGGTGCCGGTGGCGTCGAGGAAGTCCCGCCACAGTGTTTCGGGGGTGGCGCGCTCGTAGCGGGACAGCTTGAGCGCCAGCAGCCAGTAGAGGTTCCCGGCCACCACCGTGAGGGTGGTGTCCAGGTCGACGTTGAGCGGGACGCCGCTGGTGAGGGCGTCGAGGTGGAATCCGCCGATGTAGGCGTCC